>Ga0315293_10000602_pt1 | contig 33901 bp, 21 predicted proteins | sample YL17G13_20_MG_FD_203071 | JGI IMG/M metagenome (GOLD analysis project Ga0315293, IMG submission 203071) | Sediment microbial communities from Yellowstone Lake, YNP, Wyoming, USA - YL17G13_20 | ecosystem: Environmental > Aquatic > Freshwater > Lake > Sediment | place: USA: Wyoming | collected... | reverse complement strand
TTAGGAATTCCGATATGAAAATAACATAATCAGAATTTCTCATACTGATTTTTTCTGAAGAAGATAGAAATCTTTTAGCCCAAACACCCCATTTCTTCTGGATGTAGCTTATATTATGATAGGTAAAGACAATTTTAGCCCTTGATAATCTCACTAGCGGAATAAAAAATCCCGGGCCGGTGTTATGAAAGTGAACTATATCATAGTGCTGAAAAAGGGCATGGATGGTAGTTAAAAATGCATGAATAAAAGTCTCTAGATTTTTGCTTTTTGGAACGCTGAAATCTACAAATCTGATATTTGGATAAATTGAATCCTTGTTTTTTGAATTTAAATAAGGTTGTCTCCGGTATACAGTAACCTGAATATTATAATCCTTTGCCAACCGGGTATATAATTCCATACAATGTGTCTCCAATCCTCCCTGTATTTCAGGGAAACCTCTCGTTCCGATTACTCCGATTTTCATCACTAAAATACCCTGATCATACTTTAAAGTTATAATTTCTTTCCTTTTTTACACGTTCAAGATTACAGGAATCACCAAAGCATGTATATTACATGTTTAGATTTTCCGAAATAATGAAAGCAAATTGTAACTTTTTTATTGCAATTTTGAAAACAGACTTAAATAATTTTCCAGCAGTTTCATTTTAGAGAACTCGGTTTCCACAACCTTAATACTGTTTTCCCCAAATTCATTTCTTACCTTTTCTGATCCGGATAAATACTCCAGTTTGCTAACTATTGTATCAATATCTTTACATGGCACCAGGTAACCGTTATGACCATTTTTTACCAGGTAATTGTTGTCACCAACATCTGTGGCTATAACCGGCAAGCCGGCTACCAAAGCCTCCATTATAGAATTTGAGACTCCTTCAAACAAAGATGTGCTTAAAAAGATGTCGCTGCTTTTAAGAATGCCGGGAACATCAGGTGGATTTATGAAAACTGTTATTTTACTGTCAATTTTCAGCTGTTCAGCCATTGATCTTATATCCTTTTCAAGAGGACCATAGCCAACTATATAGTACCTGAATTCCTTGTTCCTGTTTCTTCCAACCAGATTACTGAAAGATTTCAGAGCTGTTTCATAGTCCTTTTGCCTCACAAACCGGCCCACAGTAACGATTCTTATTTCGCCATTGGAAGATTTTGAATTCAAACATGAGTTTTTAGATTCAATGGCATTCTGTATAACATATATTTTTTTTCGATTGAATCCTCTTTTTTCAAATTTTGTTTTTGCCGAATAATTATTAAAAACCGTTGCATCGTTGAGATAATTGTGAATCAGCTTTTCAAACAGGAACTTGTAATAAGGTAGCTTTTCATTCCTTATCCCGCCAATAGTTATTAGATTCCTGTTAAAGATTTTACTTACCCCTGATACAAAATTTGCCAATGTCAGATAGGATATGACTATTGATATCTCATCATGTTTAATAATTTTTTGAAATTTATTAAGCTTCTTCAGGTAGTTTCCATTCATCGGATAATACCGGAAAGAGTTATCGCTTATGAATTTGCGATTTCGCTGATCAATTTTTTCTCCATACCAGTTTACAAGAATTACGTCTATACCCTTATCAATAAGTAATTTGGTCAGGATCAAGGCTTGTTTTTCAGCTCCTCCCTTCAGAAATGTCTTACATATGATTGCGATATGCAACATACAATGTCCAATAACTTAAATAAAACCGACAGTTGACGTTCCCTTAATCAACAGTTACTATGTGTTATGCTAAAGTAATAAGTTTAAATATGATTTAAAAATATCAATCGGAATCACTGAGCATCAGATAATTTTTTAATTTAATACGGACGTTTACCATTTATAGCGGACTCTCTGAACCATTTCAGATAATTTTTTATTCCTGTCTCAAGATCTGTGTCTGGATTATAATCCAGTTCAGTCCTGGCTTTGGTGATGTCGGCAAAGGTTCTTACAACATCACCTTTCTGCATAGGCAAATACTTAAGATTTGATTCCAGACCTGCTGTTCTCTCCAACAATCTAACAAGATCAATCAAAGAAACAGGTTTTGCATTGCCAAGGTTGAAGATATTAAATCCCTTCACCTTTTCAATTGATCCTGAAATGCCCCTAATTATATCATCAACATAAGTATAATCCCTCGATGTGGTTCCGTCGCCATACAAATAAATCATTTCTTTGTCTAATATCGCTTTTACAAATTTATGTATGGCAAGGTCAGGCCGTTGCCGCGGTCCATAGACAGTAAAAAACCGGAGGCAGAAAATGTCAAGATCATAAAGATGGTGGTATGTATGACATAATAGCTCCCCTGCTTTTTTGGATGCCGCATACGGGGAGACTGGATAATCAACATTATCATTTTCTGAAAAAGGAACCTTCTTATTATTTCCGTAAACGGATGAAGAAGAAGCAAATATCATTTTTTTGATATTGTTTTTTTTCATCATTTCAAGGATATTCAGAGTTCCCATCACATTGATATCAAAATATAATCCCGGATCACTAAGGGAGGGTCTCACTCCGGCTTTTGCGGCAAGATGTATGATAACATTGGGTTTAAAGTCTGAAAAACAATTATTTATAAAAATTGCATCTCTGATATCACCTTCCAGAAATTGATATCCTGGATTCTTCATAGCATTTGAAATGTTATTTTCTTTAAGAGCCCTGTCGTAAAAAGGATCGAAATTGTCTATTCCCAATACCCGGTGATAATCTGAAAGAAGAGTGTCTGAAAGGGATGAACCGATAAATCCAGCAGCACCTGTAATAAGTATCCGGTTTATCATATTTTACTGATCATTAATATTTTAAAACGGATATCATTTACCTGACCCTTAATATATTCTGATTTAATTACCTGGCAGATCATCATTTGTTTTAGCTAAGCAGGAACTGTCTTCTGCGTAAGGAATAAGCATCAATCACATTAAAACCATTGTCAAAATTAAAAGTATGTGTCCCTTTAAGCTTATTGTCCCAATCAGGTTCAACCTTTTTAACCAGAACCTCCTCATAATCTGTATCCGTGAGCTTTAATATCTGATTAATATTAAATGCCTTTCCATACCTGCCTGCACAGTCCTGGGATGGTCTGTAAATCTTTTTTTCATGGATAAAGACTTTGCCTGCCGGTCTTGCTGTTCTGATATCTGAAACAATAGGATTTAAAGGATGACTGATCCAGTTATCAGTCAGGATGTTATCTGTAAAGAACAAGAATAGCTCCGGACTGTCATCCAAAGAACTGTCGATCTCATCAATGACCGTAAAAAGCCACCATCTATTATTGTAATTGAACACAGTCGTATCGACAGCGTTTATATTATCCATTATATTTTTAACAAATACCCAATTCCCGGGAAAGTCGACACATTTATAGAGCTCTATCGTCCTATTACCAGCTGTTTCCGGGATCATGTACAATTCACCACCCAACTCGAGAATGAAAGGGTAAGAAATATGATATGGTTTTTCAATAAGCTTCCGGACATTTAAAAGTTCTCCATTATTATCAAGCTCCAGCAAAGATATATGCCCTTTGGTCTTTTTATAAATAAATTCCTCAACAAAAATATAATACTTGTCATCTTTGCTTATTACAAAGGGATCTGCCCAGAACTTGTCTTTTGAGGGACTCAATTTATTATAACTGCTATACGAATAATCCAGAAAATCATTGGCATCATTTTTCTTATATAAAAGAATCCACGAAAAAGGATCCGAATAAAATACCTTTTTATATATTTTTCGTATAAGAATCACAATTGCTCCCGCGAAATTCGTGACCGAGGGAATAAAGGACGGAACAGGTAATCCGGTGCATTCATTAAGGATATTTTTCTCATACTTTTTTTCAAGAAATGTCAGATAGTTTTTACCATATTTATTAATACCCTGAATTAACCTGATAGTAAATAACGATGCTCTCTGAAATAACTTATCCCTGTTCAGATGTATTGAATATGAGCAAGTTGATTCCCATGCATTTGAGATCAATAAGTTTTCGTTGCCATTATCGCGCAAGATAACCAGTTCTGAGCCTGTAACAGGTATCTTCTTAACCACCTCATAGTATCCTGTGGTATCGATAGTATCATAATTATCCATTGAATATGACCATATTCCGTATTCAGGTACCTTTAATATCTGACCTGTCAGGATTCTAAATCCAAATTTTAAGATTATATCCAGATTATATTTACGGATTATATCAATGTCACCACTGAGTAACTCCTCGCAATTATTATTCTCAATTGCTTTTATCTTAACCTCGGGAACATCCTTTATTAAAGGCTGAATATCCTTTTTCTTCGAATAATTATTCCCGGCAGCGAATATTAACCTGTCCAGTTTCTTATGAAACCTGTAAACCAAAGATAATGAATGATCATTACTAATTCCATATAATTGTACTTGAATATTTTTGATCACAACTGAGATAGCAGCAAAATCTGACTTAGAAATCGTTTCAATGATACTGTATTTCCATGCAGTCAAAACATTACTGTCAAGCATAAGTCCAATCTTCAGCTTTTCTTTCATAAATGGCTAAGATATCCTTCCAACCGATTGAAATTCTTTTTTATTCCCATTGATCAAGGAAATAAAGACTGGATTAGTCTTTGTTTCATTTCGATCTGATAACCTTCTTGTATACAGCATCTGTTTGCAAAGCTATTTTATCCCAGTCATAAGGTGTCATATCATAATCGACTGGTCGAAATTCCTCCTGAAGGAATTTCTCCAAACCATTTTTAAGTGATATTTCGTCCCCTGTTGTGAAATATTTATTTCCTGATAAATAAATTTGCTTATTGGCAGGAATATCACTCACAAGAACAGGCAGTCTGTAGCTCATTGCTTCCAGAAGCGAAATAGGTAATCCTTCGTGAAATGATGGCAGAACGAACAGACGTGCATGCGTAAAAAGCTGGTGTAGTTCATCTCCCTTTAAAAATCCGGGCAAAACAACATTATGCATTCCGGCCAGTTTCTTAAGTTGTTTTGTATAAGGAATTTCATGATCTGCATCCCCTGCAATTACAAGCCTGTATTCGTTCAGTTTCAATTCATTAAAGGCCTTGATTAATAGATCAAAACCTTTTTCCTCGACAAAGCGGCCTAATGTAAAGACATAATTACGAGGTTTCAAACCCAGCGATTTAATAAAGTCAGTGCTATCAGAAAAAACGGGAGGAGTCGCGCCATTAAATATCAGATTTGTATCGGTGCGCTTATATTTGTCTTCAAGCAAATCTTTTATTACCTTAGATATTACTATTATTTCGTTTGCAAAGGCGGAGCCCCATCTCTCTCCAACTTTGAGTACAAATCTGGCTACGGGACCCCATTTAGCGCGATTATAATCAGGGCCATGATGAGTAAAAACAACCTTCAGTCCCAGCATTCGGGCAAATGGCGTGAAAATACCAGGACCAACAGCGTGGATGTGAAGAATGTCAGTACCATGTTTCCGTGCCCACAATACTGCCAGAAAAGTGTGCAAAAGTGTCTCTGTTGTGATTCTCCTGACAGTATAAATGTTATGCAACTGAACTCCTTTGTATTCAGTCAGATTATCACCCGGAGGAACATAACAGGTCCTTCTGATAAGATGTACATCATAATTTAAACCCACCATGCGCGGATATAATTCCTCACAATGAGTTTCAACTCCACCCTGAATATTTGGAATACCCCGGGTGCCAATTACTACGATCTTCATATTAGAAATATCCTTCAGTTTTAATTTGATTTTTGCGGATCCCCTTTGAAATCAGTAAGTCATAGACCTGATCTATCATTCCATAATTACCGCAAACATAATAGTAAGCTGTGAGATCTGCTTCAACGGTCTTAATATATTCTGTGACCCTTCCATTGAAATCCCCTTTATTATCACGGCTGGTACAGCTTAAATAATTACCGGCAGAGTAAATCTGCCTTTCATAGGATTCATGCCCGAAACGGATTCCGTGAATAATCTGATAATTCAGATCAGGATAAGATTTGACAAAACTGTGAAAAGGAGATATACCTGTTCCGGGGCTTATGAACCAGAAAGGCAATAATTTCTTTCTTTCATCTTCTATTGTAAAATCTCCGTGCGGCTTATCGACAGCGATCAGATCACCAGGCTGAATCAGTTTAAGCTTTGTGGAAATATTTCCATTCAGAACTTCTTTTACCAGGATTTCCAGTTGTTCATCATCAATCCCGTTATATAAAGAATACGGACGTTCTTCCTCTCCCGGTAATCCAACATTAAGGTGCTGACCTGGGACAAATGCAACATTATTCCGTTCAAAGCTCAAAACATAGGCTGAATCACATAAATGCCGTATTCCAGTCGCTTTGTGAAGATTCATCTTTCAGGATTCAATCAATGACAGGCTTGGATCTGGTTTAGCACCGCTGGTATCTGTAAAGGGTTTCATTCTTTTATAATCCAGGTCTCCCTGCAAAGGGCTCTGTCCAACATTGTAATATGGAATTTTATCACAACATATCTTTTTGCCCATGATGGATTTAAGCTTATTTTCAATAATCCATCCGGCCGGATGTTTAATATATTTCTTCATCACCGGAGCAGCGGTGCCGACCATCCAGCAATTCTTCGGGCAGATTTTTACAAGATCCCTCACTCTCTTTGCCTGTTCGCTATACCAAAGTTCTTTAAATGTGGAAAAATCATATATGTTTCCCATGCTTTCCTTCCAGATTCTGTCTTCAAGTCCATTACATGGATAAACGTCACCGTAGGGTTCAATGAAAAAGTTGGCAAGACCAGCCTCACACGGAAGCATCCTTTTGCCTCTTCTGATATAATTGATTAAACCAAGGTTAAAAAAAGCTCTTGCCCAACTTTTTGGATTGTTTTCTGACAACAGATTATTGATAAGTTCTTCAAAGTGCTTTATGACGACCTCCCTGTTTGTCACTTCATTATCATCCTTGTGAAAATAGAAGGAATTATGAAAAGCAGCTGTGGCAAACTCCAGTTTAAGCTCTTTTGCTAAACGATACAACCATAACATATCTTCAGAATTCTGATTTGAGACAGTGATGCCAAAGCCGATATCTTTTACACCCATTGAACGAAGCTTAAGCAGTACCTTCAGTCCGTTATCGAATCCTCCCTGGCGGACTCTTAAATCATCGTTCCTCTGTGACAGGCCTTCTATACTGACTCGAATTCCGATCCCGGGGAATTTTTCTGCTAACTTAATTATCTTTTCATAATGCCAGCCTGACGTGGAAATTACTACCCTCGGTGCTTTGGTGAAAAGTACAGCAATAAGTTCTTCAAGGTCACGACGTTGAAAAGGCTCTCCTCCAGTGACATTAGCAAATTTCAACAATGGCAACTTTTCAAGATCTTTTGGAGTAATTTCTTTGCTTTCATCTGTCGGATATTTCCAGATATTACACATTTTACACCGCATCTGGCAGCGATAAGTTGTTATAACAGATACATCCGTCGGCATGGACTCAGTATTATTTCTTGCCATTTTCTTCTTATATATTTTTCTTATAAAAACCTGATTTCAGGATTCCTTGTTTGTATACTTCCTGAACAGAGAGATCAATGAATTATAATGATTGATTTCAGAGAACTCATTATCAACCATTTCCCTTCCAGATTTGCCCATATTGATTAATTTATCCTTGTTGGAAAACAAGAAAGAGCAGCATTCACGGAGCTGAACATAATCCAATGGTTCAAACAACATACCAGTCCTTTTATGTTCAACCATCTCTTTAAGGCTACCTAAATTTGTACAGACAACCGGCTTTTTAAATGCAAATGATTCGATGATTGAATTCGGGAGATTATCATAACATTGAGACGGGCAAATTGTAAAAGCGCAATCACTTAAATATTCCTGTATTTTTTCAAATGATTGTCTGCCAAGGAATTCAATTTTATGTATCTTGTCTTTCAGGTAATCCTTTACCTTGAATTCATAGTCTTTCGAAGAATACCCGATTACTTTAAGTGACATTTCAGTATTTTCAAATGCCCTGACCATCGTCATTATACCTTTTTCTTCTTCAATTCTGCCAATGTAAAGAGCAAAATCACCATATTTGATTTTCTCAATAAGTAAACCTTTGCCAGGCCCCGGATCTGCAAAGAAGCTGGGAATATTTTTAAGCTTCGATTCAGGTATTCCGAAGGCTGATAGTTTTGAGGATGTGAATTTCGAAGGGACTACAAAAGCATCAATCTTATTGGTTATTCCCAGGAATTCATGGAATTTTAATGCGGCTATTTTTATAAAAGAATATATGATAGAATTATAAACGCAACGGTATTTTACTGCATTTAACTTGCTCCCACTAAGGCAAAGTGAACATACCGAATTTAGTCTGTAATTATAAAATAACTGGTTAACGCATATATGACCAAAGTCAGATATTCTTTGTATAACAGGTAAATTAAGACTTTTGGCCATTCCTATAAAACTCGGCGAAAGCTTATTCTGATATTGAATTACATAGACAATATCTGGTCTGGTATCTGAAACAAGTTTCTTGAAATTTCTTCTTACTTCCAGGGAATAGAACATCCTGCTAATAGACTTCCCAAGGTCTAGGATTCTAGTTTTGTCAATGTCACTGAAATATGTTATGTCTCCATGGCCTGTTGGACTAACAAAGTATTTTTCATATTCACATGGAAGGTTGGATTTATGCTGTATACTGAAAGGAATTACAATATGTCCTTTTTTTTCCAACAGTCCCTTTATATTGAAAAGATAGCGTTCAGGCCCTCCGGAAATGAAATATCTGTAGTTAACCAGAATGATTTTCATTTTTAGTTAGTAAGATACACCATTTCAATTCAGTAACATAATTTTTTAAACGATAATGAAATTTTTAAGAAGATCAGAATATTAAGTTAATTCCTATCTGTTTGCAGTTTATTATAAATAGCTATTATCTGATTATAGTAATTGCTTGACTTGTGTTTAGCCTGAGCTTCTGCTGCAATAACAGCATAATTATATTTTACCGACGACTGAAATATCTGTTTTATTTGATTTTGAAGGTTGAGTACATTGCCAGGTTCAAAGACTAGTCCGTTTTTTCCAGGATCTATTGATTCGGGGATTCCACCTATATTAGCACCTATTACCGGAGTACCCAGGCAAAGGGATTCCAGAATACTAAGAGGATAGTTTTCATAACAATTTGATGGGTACACCATGCAAATGGAACTACCTAAAATCTCCTTCAAATCTTCCCATTTATTAAATCCTAAAAACTCTATGTGTTTTGAGCGGTATTTTGACTTAAGTTCAGACTCCATTGGACCAGTTCCAATGACCTTCAACGGATATTGAGGCAGTTCAACAGCCGCTTGCAGCAGTGTATCAATACCTTTTTCTGGTGATAGACGACCAACAAAGCAGTAATGGTTTTTCTTGTCGACAAGTACTGCAGGAAATTTCTTCTCATCTATAAAATTAGGTAAGTTTATCAGCTGCTCTTTTTTAAAACCACCCTTAATCATATTATTTAAAAGAAAAGAGCTCGGGCAAATAAAAATATTTGTTGACCGGCTTATTTTTTCCCTGTTCCATATAATTGCTTCTGCATATGCAATTAAACTGGCTATAAAACTACCTTTCATACACCTGTATCTGACTACATTGATTTTGTCAGTAAAGCATAATTCGCATGGTTTATTATTGCGCATGCAATCATATCGTGGACATAGGAGTTTATGATCGTGCAAAGTCCATACGACAGGGATGTTCAGATTTTGCGCTAAAATCATTATTATTGGCGATATTTGTGAATGAATATTATTTAAATGCACAATATCGGGTTTAAATTCCTTAAGTATCCTGTTAAATTTTACCCGGACCTCGGCTGTACCAAAGGGACGCAGCAAAGAAGGTATTAAATTACTTATGTGTTTATTATTCAGGTCAATTTCTCCCGGGAAGAATTTAAAGAATTCCGATTCCAAATTAAGTGGATGATGCGTGGAAAAAACTGCTACTTCATGACCATTCTCCTTTAATACTTTTTCAAGCTCGATCATGTAAATGTCACTCCCCCCACGCGGATAATAATATTTATTTGAAAGGAGTATTTTCATCGAATTTAACCTGTATAGGTCAGAATTATTTATAAGTTTAATTTAGTATGCCAGGGAATCAGGATCCAGAAAACAGTTAAATGACATGTGACGAGGCTCCGTCGATGCAGGAATTTGGAGTTCACAAAAAGACATACCTAAGTGAGAATATCATTAATATAATTGTGTGTTGGATTATCCTTTTTGTAAATTTTCCCGGGATTTCCAAAAACTAACGAATTATCAGGTACACTAAAATTCACAAATGAATTGGGAGCAATTAATACATCTGAACCTATAGTGATTCCACCAACTATGACTGCACCTGTCCCGATCCATACTCTGTCGCCAATAACCGGGCGGACAATTTCCCCATTCTTTATTGCCCTTCCAATAGTAACGTTATGACCTACATTACAATTATTACCTATCTTCAGGGGTCCGATATAGACGGTTCCTCTATGATAAAGATAAAAGCCCTCTCCTATCTGAGCCAGGTTGCTGATATTAAATCCTCTATAGGTGAGCATCCGTTTCAATATCCTAAAAAAAATTCCCCGCACTGAAAATAATTTATATCGCATTGTTTTCCTTAGTAAATATGTATATCTGAATCCGGGATCATACCAACCTTTAATAAATCCTGTAAAACCTTCCAGTCGTCCGTAGCGATATAGATCTGCTTTGGTAGTTCTATTCATTGCCTTAATATGAATTTGCTAATTTCCTTTTAAGATTATTATAAATTTTATAAATCCTTATCCGGGTGATTTTCATTCATCACATTCTAATTCTGGTTTGCAAATTCAATCATTTGCAAAACTTTGTTTTTGTAATTCAAAAGTTCTTTTGCTTTCAGGTGGCCATTCAATGCAATTTTCTTACTCGTCTCCTGATTGTTTATTATCCATTCAATATTATCAGCTATCGATTGTGGATTATCTGAATCGGCAAACACAATTTCATCCTTATTGCGAAAGTAATGACTTACGTCACCGATCTTTGTAGAAAGGACGGTTTTCTTACATGCAAAATATTCTCCTATTTTTGTTGGAAAACCAGCAACGGCTTGAACAATGTTAGGTCGGGTAATTGCCAGAATATTGCACTTATTCAGCCAGTCTCTTACCTCCTCCAGAGTAACATGACCTGTAAAGGTGACCAGGTTCCCGATACCAAGGTTTTCACAAAGTCCTCTTAGTGAAGGTATTATTGATTTCTCGTTTACAACATCACCAATAATCACAACATTTACCACAACATCTTTCTTCCTTAGTATACTAATAGCTGTTAAAAGATCTTCAATACCATCTTTTTTATAAGGCGTACCGCTATATCCTACTGTAAATATTATTTCACTGTCATTTTTGTACCAAAAATCAAAGTCTGTTAAGTTAGGTTGAATTAAAATTTTGCTCTCAGGATATTTTTTTTCGATATATTTATCTTTAATATACTGACTAAATACAATTAGCTTGTCAGAAAGCCTGTTTATATAATTGAAGTTCAGCAAAAAGCTATACCATCTCAATCTATGAAACAGATTACCTGAAAATTCAGAAATATCATAGTATTCAGGAACAAAACTTATTATTTTTATTCCTATAAGTTTACAGTAACAATTTATCAGCAGGCTGTGATAGAATTCGTTATTATACGTAAAGATCGTTATGTCTTTCCTGTTTTTAAAAAAAGAAAGTAAAAGCCGTGCAAGAGAGAACGTTCCATAAATATCACCAATAATTTTTAATATTTTTTTTGATGATCTGTTAGTGAAACCCAGATAGGAGTAATTAACCCCGTAATCGGTGAAGTTCTTTTTAGCATCATCAATTTTTTGCCCTTGCAAAAAATACCCTTTAAGAATAAAAACTTCAGCACTTAATCCCGATAAGACTATCCCTTTGCAAAATAAATTCAGATAATTTGCACAAGCTGAACCTTTTGGAAAATTTGAGGATGTAATTATTATGTTTTTTGAAGAATAATTTTTTGCCATAGTTTTAGATTTCCCAGATATAAATGTCTTATTTTATTTAGACTCGACGTCTTTCTTGATAAAATCAAGTTTCAATAATATTTTTTTTGTTTCGTCTAGGTCCAATCTGTGTGTATTATGGGATGTATATTCTTCCATTTGGGCAATCTGTGTTTCCCCTTCTATAAAGAATCTGTTATAGTTCAGATCACGAGTGTCTGCGGAAATGCGGTAATAATTGTCAAGATCCTCGGCTTTTGCCATTTCTTCCCGGTTGACAAGTGTTTCATAAAGTTTCTCTCCGTGCCTGGTTCCAATTATTTTGATGGAATTATTTGAATTGTATAATTCCATTAATGCCCTGGTAAGGACATCAATTGTAGCAGCAGGCGCTTTCTGGACAAAAATATCACCGGGTTTTCCATTCTGAAAAGCAAAAATTACCAGATCAACAGCACCATCAAGAGTCATCATGAATCTTGTCATGTTGGGATCAGTTATAGTCAGAGGATGGCCCTTTTTGATCTGGTCGACGAAAAGTGGTATCACCGAACCCCTAGAAGCCATAACATTTCCGTATCTGGTTCCGCAAAATACCATTTCGGGATTAATAATGTTACGAGATTTTGCTATCATAACTTTCTCACTTAGAGCTTTAGACATCCCCATAGCATTTATCGGGTAAACAGCTTTGTCAGTACTTAAAACAATAACTCTTTTTACTTCGTTTTCCAACGCGGAATTCAAAACATTTTCACAACCCAGTACATTTGTTCTGACAGCCTCTGTAGGGAAAAACTCACAGGATGGAACTTGTTTTAATGCCGCAGCTTGAAAAACAAAGTCGACCCCTTTCATGGCACTGTTTATACTTTCATAGCTTCTTACATCTCCTATGTAGTATTTTATTTTTTCGCTGCTGTAAAATTGTCGCATATCATCCTGTTTCTTCTCATCACGGCTGAAAATGCGGATTTCTCGAATATCAGAATCTATAAACCTGCGGAGTACGGCATTACCGAATGATCCTGTACCTCCTGTGATTAAAAGGACTTTGTCAGTGAACATTTTTATCTTTTTTTATAAGGTTTACTAATAATTTCTGGAATTCATCCCGGACTATACCTGCATCAAATCTTGCTCTGGCGAGATTAACTGCATTGGAGCTAATCTTTTTTCTATACTCCTCATTATTAATAATATATCGGAACGCATCAACTATTTCTTTTTTGCTTTGACTGGTAACGCAGTATCCACATTCATTCAGGCTGAAGAATTTTGAGACTGCCGCCTGGTCTGATGTGTAGACCATAATCGGTGCTCCTGAAATCATATATTCAGATGCTTTGGTCGGCATAGATAATCTAAGGTATTTTACACCAAGAGCGCTGAAATCATTTGACAGAAGTAATATATCCGCATCTGAAAAGATTTTAGGTATCTGTTTGTATTCGGCAAACGGATTAAATACAATGCACTTGTATTTACCAAGTTGGTTCAGAATTCTCTTATTCTTGGTCGGAGTCTGGATATGCAGCCTTACGTTTACTTCACCGTTATTCATTGAATCGATTGCAGATGCAACTTCCATTAAAGACTCTGCTATTCCGTTAGTGCCTATCCTTCCTGAACACAGAACAGTTACATATTCCTTATTGATAGTAAAGTCTTTTTTTGTATACGGAGCCCATAATTCAACCTCAATAGGATTATGAAACGGAATAAACTTTTTATGGTACCTTCTTTGGTATTCCTCCGACATTGCGTCGCTTATGCTCAGGTATAGATCAACTTTATCCAGGAGAGACTTGAACTCCATGTCGATCTTTTTTGACCAATAATTTTTAAACAGCCCCTTGTTGCTAATTGTTGTAGGCCAGTCATCCATTACATGTATAACGGACGGAATTTTAAGATAGTCGATAAGTTCTTTCGCAAAAATAATCTCATCACGTGCCGCGACCTGAAGATATAAAATCTCAGGATTGAATTCCTCCAGCCATTTTTCAAATCTTTGAGAAATGGAGATCGTGGTTAATGAATGAAATAAACCAATCCAGCGTATAAAAGGATAGAAATATGTATTTACAATCCTATACCGCAGAGTCTTCTGAATAATATTTACCGGATTCTCTTTTTTCTCGTCAAACGTTTTAATTCCTGAAGGGAATTCCCTTTGGATCAAATTAAAAGGGAATTTCCATTTATGCTCTTCTTTCCCGAGCTGATAATATAAATCACATACATCTTTGGTAACATTCATCAAACCGTGCCCTATATAGGTGACAGCAATTTTATCCTTCGGCCAACCTTTGAAAAGGTTTGTCAGGGTTATCCCTCCTCCGGAGTAATTATTGAAAGGCTGACCAAATATTAAAATTTTCGGGAAAGATTTTTCTTTTACTTTAAGGTTATTCATGAGGATTATTTGAATTGCCGGACCGCTTTGCTTCTGATATTCTTTAATTTATCAGTTAATTCGAAGTAAAAATGAGCTAGACCCGCTCCATAAAGAATGTTTATGAACAGCAGCCGTATTTCAGGTTATAAGCATTGTTCCTTATGATTCTTCAATTTTGCCCGGTAAATAACTATTTATTCTATTTTATTTAGAGTTGGTAGCAATACTATTTTGAATTTCAGCCAGGTATACATTAATTGTTTGTTCAGCGATTGAAGTCCAGGTCGTTTGGCTTTTATTATTCATCTGGGAGATGTTCCTTTTAATAGTTTTTCTCAGTTTTTCGTCAACGATTAATTTTTTAATCTCACATGCTAGACTTAAACTATCACATGGAGGAACCAGAACTCCATTAAATCCATCAATAACATATTCTGAGAGTCCTTGCACATTTGAAGCAATTATCGGCTTATTAAAGACAAAAGAAGTTACAGGAATTCCACTCTGCGAGGATGAAGTATATGGACAGACGACTAATGTTGCACGATTGTTCAAATGAACTAACTCTTCTTCAGAAATTGTCCGGTTAATTAATTCTATCCCATCATCTTTCAGGGTAGATACATCAAAATAAATTGAACCTCTACCTGCGATAATTAATTTAATATCAGGTATATCTTTTTTTACCAATTTAAAAGCCGCTACCAGGTATTCTATCCCTTTATAAGGCTGAATAATACCATAATAAAGTACTGTTTTAGGTTCTTCCTTAGTCTGATCCGGAAAAAGTCTGTAGGTTTCAAATAAGCCAAATTTAATCACGTAAATTCCCCGATTTCTGGTAACATAATTCTGCAAATACTTTTCTTTAATATTGGATGAATGAAATATTACACTATTTTTTTTTCTGGAAATTAAATTTACCAATGGAAACTTCTGCAAATCTCCATTAACTGTTGGGCCTTCAATTTCATGAAAAGTGAATATTTTTGGAGGATTCAACAATCTGTATAACAGACTGTACAGTTCATTTTGTCCGATAAAATGAATAACATCATATTTTTTCGAATTAAGAAATCGGGACAAAGAAAATACCTGGAATAAATAGTCGATATATAAATTTCTCCTTCTTTTTGAGTATAAAAAGATATTAAAGTCATTTAATATTTTCAGATACGTCAGTATATTTTTATTGATAATCCCTTCAAATTTGTTTTTTGGGATAAATCCATTTGATGAATTATAGTGAGAAAGGTCAATTGTAAAGAGGTCCGATGATCTGGAACCTGTCAGGCATAATAAATCAACATCATTTCCAAGTTCAGCAAGATGTTTGGCCAATGGCATAGTACTTGTGTGAAAGGCATATGTGATAATACCAATTTTCATATGCGATTGTTACATCTGTCTTGGATAATGCATTCTGCCTGAAGGCATTTTCGATTTATTGAATATGAAATAGATCTATTCTTTTAAGAGAAGTTTTGGTAACTCTCTGCTTTTTAAATAAAAAATAGTCGCGAAGGTAATTGAGATAACAATCAAGAGTTTAATGAGAATATTAAAATCAAATGGAATAAAAAGTGAAAATAATGAAGCCAGAATTAAAATTGAAAATAATTTCAAAGTATAAATTAAAGAAATATCTGAGGTTAGGAGTTTCTTAAAAATAACCCAGTGATAGGTCATATTAATGCATGCAGCTATAACAAAAGCCCAGGCCAATCCGATTGCTCCATATTTTGATCCAATGAAAAAAACAGGGATACACAAAATCCCGTAGATCATAGATAAAATTGCTAAAAGACGTTGCTTATCAAATGAATTTAAAACCGTTCCGATTGTACAGAAAATGCCAAATAATAACGTAAACCAGCACTGGATAAGTATTACTTTAACCGAACCAAGATATTCCTCCCCATACAAAAACAGAACGACTTCCTTGCTAAACAGAGTAAAACACAAACAGCCCCATATGCCAATAATCACCAGTATGTTAAGTAGAATTTTTACACGCTTTGTAAATAATGTTTTATCGGTGAGAGCCAGACGCGAAAACGATGGGTAAAGAGCTGTTAGTGCAGTCAGAATAACCATTTGAAGCGGACCTAAAATTCTGTTGCCCAGGTTAAAGACGCCGACCTGATCGAGGCTGGAATTATGACTGAGCAAAACAATGGGAACTTGAGTTTGAATTGCAGTAAATACTGCCAGAATAAAATAATAATTACTTTGCTTAATAAAATACTTATGGCCGATATCCAGATTAGTCTGATGTGGCTTGTTTTTAGCAAATATTTTCTCTTTAAGCCAGAAATAATATGATAAGGATCTTAAACTCTGAATAAAAATATAAGCAATTAATAAGAATTCTACATTGAAACTATCCTTTGGAATAAGATAAACAGAAAGTACCCATATACTGGTAAAAACCAGATTTAGGTAGCCTGAGGGCTCCATATGTTCATTGCCAAACGCTACACATTCAACGGCTTCCCATAGAGATTGAGCAAAAATGTTTATAAAAAGGAGTATCAGGAAAAGAGGAGGAAGTGAAGGTTCATTCAGAAAAAAATTATAAACGAATAAACAGATAATTGATATAAGTGTCGTAACGAGTCGAATTTGATTAGAAATATGAAAGACATACTTAGATTCTGATTTATTACGGGCGACATATCTGATTATAACCTGTTTCAAACCATAAGAAGCTATAATCAGGAATAAACCTGATAGAACCAAAATCAAATTGAAATAACCATATCCCTCTGGTTGTAACAACCTGGCCAGACGTATACTTGACAGAATTGAAATAAACTGAACTAAGATATTTGTTCCTGTCAGTACCGAAAAATTCTTTAAAATTCTACTATCTAATAGTTCTTTATACATCAAATATTCTTTTAGAAGCAATTGATGTTCCAAAAATTAATGCAAAAAGTGACGAAGAAAAACTGAATTGCGTATATACCTGACAGATAATAAAAAATATTATGGATGCAAAAAGGAAAGCTCCCGTAATAGATAATTCCACCTTATTTGTTTTAACACCGGTTTTTAATGTCTTTATTGCATAGCTGATACCTAAAATCCAAATTGATATTAAAAGGATCAACCCCACTAATCCAATTGTCACAAGGACATATACAAATCCCACATCAGAAAGCGTTGGTTCATTAAAACGTCCGATGAAGAATGGATCAATCCCAAAAAAAACTCCGAAAGATCTCCATATCTCAATAAATTTCTGGAGACTAATTAATCTTAAGCTATAAGTGCCGGAAGTGTCATGGATATCTGAAAAAATAGAAAGTAAGCGGTCGTTTATTGAGATACTAATTGGATTATCAAGCATTATTAAAAGCAATATTAAACCAGCTATTACTATTAATGAAATGAAGGATATATAAAAAGTATTCTTGTTAATTAATAAATTTCTTATTAAAATAATTACAGTAAAGATTACTGCTATTGTGGTTGCCAGCCAAAACGAACGTGTAAAACTTATCAGAATCGAAATGGTCAGCAAAATGATTAGCGGTAAGAAATTTAATTTCCCTTTTACTAAATCGTATATAACTAATGCAATAGAAACAAAATAAATTAAATACATTGTCGGCAAAGCAACCCGTGAAATTGGTCCAATCATTACAGTTCCCTGACCAGCCCAGTGTCCGGTATTATAAAAGCCTGTAGGATCAAACATCGGTTTAGGTCCATAAATACTCTGAGCCACAGCAAATAATGAGGCTATGGCTGATAGAACCAAAACAAATTTCAGAACCTTTATGAGCTTTTCTTTACTATTAATAATTACAGGGGTGAAATAAAACAAGATAAATGGGTAGATTTCTCTGATATTTAAAATTGAGGTTATTTTAGAGTGATATTTTTCAGCTGATACCAGTACTAATATGAAGTAAATTACAAAACAACTCCAGAATGAAATCAACACTTTTTCCATTAAATCGTTCTTAGGGGATTTCTTCCATGACAAGACAGAATATACAATCAGAGGGACGATAAGCAAATCAGAAACAAGACCCGGATATGAGTCTGGCATCTTGAAAAATCCAAGATATAAAGTGCAGACAAGCAGAAAATAATAAAACATTTAGATTAAGAAAAATGCAACTATGTGAACATTAGAACTTCTACAGATGAAAAGCCGCGATCTCAAAAAAAATAAAAATTCCAGGATCCTTTAGTTTCCATTTATAACTGTCATGCATTCCCGGAATAACTAAGCTTATTAACCTCATTAACCTTAGTCTTGAAAAAATCCCAGAATAATAATTTCTTCATCATTTTTTTAATTGACATATAAATTTTATAAAAATAAAAGAAAATAATCCTTTTTACAGGAGGTCCGGCTTTAAATAACTCCAGGTAAAATTCTGATAGAATACGTCTTAACATTACGAAGGAGATAAATTCGATTCTATCTTTAATGGTTTTGAAAAACAAAAATCTTAATTTATATACTAAAAAAGCACGGTCAATCTGTAACCTATTTATACAGCAATAGTCATATATCCATTTTGCAAATTTAATTTGAGAATTAAATTTCCTTTTTAGAATATCTGCATTCCAATTATTTGGTGAAATATTAAACTGACTTTCACGCCAGTATACCCTTGAATTATCAATATTTACAATACCATTTCTGTTACTTAGTTTGATCCACGTCGCATCATCGCTACTCCAGGCCAAATCGAAATTTTCAAACCTGCCCATATTAAGAAAATGAGATTTTCTAAATATGTACTCAACTACAAAACTATAGAAATCTCCATTTAAGCGTCTTTTCAAATACTCTTCACTGGTTAAAACTTTAGGATAAGATGAGAGATCTTTTACATTTTTATCGTTTGCATCAACTTGAGTTACATTGTAATGAAATAAATCAGAATATGGATGTTGATCCAAAACTGAATAGAAGTTTTCAACACAAGTCGTATCCATAAAATCATCATCAGAAAATAACCAGATCCATTCTTCATCACGAACCATATTTATGCAACGCTCCCAATGGGCTACCAAATCCCTGTTGCCCAGATTTTCATCAAATTCATGATAATGCAAATTAATACGATCTCGATATAAATCGACTGTTGCCTTCAGATTATATGGACTACAATCATTCCCAATATAAAGTGTAAAGTCGTTGCATGTCTGGTTTGCAATCGATAAAAGGGTTTTATCCAAGTACACTTTTTTATATGCAGGAATTACAATAGCTAACCTGGACATAATTATTAAGACTCACTTAGCGGGAAATTAAACTTGATTTTATTCTCACAGAATTACCTGTTCGACCCGATGACAATATTTTTATGGCTTCGCCACGTCAGTCACATGTTCCGACCAACAAATATTTTGTGAATATTGATTTACCCGCTACTCTTTGTTACCTTAATTATTCAGTTGTCCAAAAGGTAAATATCCGGGTTTCATGATCATGTAAAAATAAGCAAAAGGTATCAGTGGTTCTTTTAATTTTTCATTAACGGTTCAACAGTGAAAATAAACGGCTGGTAAAAAAGGTTTTTAATAATAATTTACAAGATCAGGTGTTTAATTCCAAAGCATGATATTTTAAACGATTATATTTATTATAAGAATTAAAAAGGTTTTCATTCATCTTCAAATCAATTCTGGTTATTCTATTGATTAGAATCATTATTAATTCTGATTGTCATTTATTGCTCTATTCCTTAAGTATCCAGATAATATAAACTTTAATATGTTTGCACTTATTATCTATCAATAAATAAATATTTAAAATAATAATTGATTTGTAAAGATGCGCATTAACTTCTTTTATTAACAAGAATTAATTTATACCATGAATCCAGCTCTTTGAATTTTGATTGAAAAGACTACTTTAGATGCTCAATGTATATGTTCTGTAATTATTTAATTTTTGAAAAAGTTTGAAAAGGAAGTTTTTAATCGTTTTTGGGCTTTTAGTCGTAGTTATTGGATTAATAGCCCTGTTTGAGGCTAACATTGCGAGATTAAGAGGATTTTTGTCTGAAACTCATAAAGTAGATGCAAATTTACTGATTATTGACGGGTGGTTGTCTGTTACTGCAATTGATATGATAAAAGAAGAGGTTCTGAGTCAGAATTATGATCTGATTTTAACGGCGGGCATGCAATCTTCGGATTTGGAATTCTGCAAAGTACCAATGAACGGATTCCTGATATTCTATCCAAGACTCCAAACATTTCAAGATATTAACAAAGAGGATCATGTTATTGAAATAACTGCAAGAAGTAAAATGGGAGGGATTTACAGTTGTCACTTCAATATTTATGTAAATGATTCCATAATTGCTGATTTCATCTGTGATGAGCAACCACGCAAATTAAGCGCCAGATGGCATGGATCATTGATAAACATTGATTCACTTACCGTTCAGTTTACCAATGATATGGTTGATGAAAATGGTGACAGGGACCTCTATGTAAAGGAAGTAACAATTGACAAAACAATAATCATCCCCTACCAGTATAATTCAGTTCTGGATTTTGGATCAATTGGTGGTCCCGGCAGAATAGTAAATGACTATAATTCTCATCCACAGATAATAAGGAATAAATTGTTTGAGTTAGGTGTTGATTCCTCGAAGGTAACAGCAATAACAATCAAAAAAACTATCTTTAACAGGACCCTGGCAAGCGCTGTGGCTGTACGTGAATGGCTTAAATCCTCAGAAATGAAAGTTAAAGGCATTAATATAGTTTCGAAGGGAATTCACTCACGTCGTACATGGCTTGCTTACAGCAGAATCCTTGATCGTGCTTGTAACATTGGGATCATTTCACTCCCGGATCAGATAAATAGTGACTCCAAAAATAATAAGGTATTAAAGACTCTTGGTGAGGCACTTGATTTAATCTATTACAACATAATTCTTTTCCCATATTCTCTTAAATGAGTAAAGTTCCTAACTTTTATCTCATGAAAAAATCTAGAATAATACTGATTCCGACCGTATAACCAGGGTGAAATTAATAGGAGATAAATATCATTACACGCTTCTGATTGAAATCAGTAAAAAAATATCACCTTTTATAACAAATTTAAAATTTTATCGTTTAATTTGTGGCGTTAATCAATTATTCGCTTCTGTTAGTCAATAAAATTTTCATTAAAAAACATCTATGAGGAAGGTTTTGATGGTGTTTTTATGCTCGGTAAGTATTATTGCCTCGGCCACAGACTATTATGTCAGTTCATCAGGCAATGATCTGGCAAACGGACTATCAACATCTTCTCCATGGAAAACAATTAACAAGGTTAATTCAGAATTTCAAAGGCTGCTTCCCGGAGACAGGGTCCTGTTTAACAGAGGTGATGTATTTTATGGAACACTTGTAATATCAAAGTCCGGGTTGTCAGGAAGTCCAATTGTTATTAGTGCTTATGGCAGCGGAGCAGAGCCTGTCATAAGCGGATTCACCACTATTTCAGAATGGACAAACGAGCGTAATGGTATTTATTCAAAATCTGTTTCGGTTGATTCAGCACCAAATGTAGTAACTGTTGATGGAGTTAATATGCCTATGGGCAGATATCCGGATGCAAACTGGCTGATTATAGATAATTATGTTGATAATACTTCAATAACGGATGCAGCTTTGCCATCGTACCCCGATTGGGATGGAGCTGAAATAGTTATAAGGAAAAATAACTGGATTATTGACAGAAATAGCATTCTAAATCATACGAATCAAACAATAACTTATGCAAGTACATCAGAGTATTCTGCTCAAAAAGGAGCCGGATATTTTATTCAAAATGATTTGGAGACATTAACTACCTTCGGTGAATGGTATTACAGCGACGGAAAGTTCTATATGTACTTTGGCCCAGTCGATCCTCAGTCAAAAGTGGTGAAAGTAAGCAGCTTAGATGAGATCGTACGTTTGCAGAGCAGAGATTATGTAACGTTTAAGGACTTAACCTTTGAAGGTGCGAATCTTTCCACAGTTTTTATTTCTTCATCCAGCTATGTAACTATAGAGGAATGCAATATTTTGTATTCCGGTAATTGTGCTATTGACGGGAGTCATAATGCCGGGAAGACGTCTGCAGGTTTAAAGATCCTGAATAATGCAATTAATGAAGTTCAAAATTATGCTATCTTTCTGGAGACAGAGTTTAACGGGGCTATCATACATGGAAATACAATAAACAAAGTTGGTTTGATACCTGGTTTAAGTGGTAGTGGTGATGGTCAAAACATTGCAATACGTTTGTATGGATCAAATCATGTTCTGGAATTTAACAGGTTAACTAATTTAGGATTCAATGGCATCGATTTTAGTGGAAATAATATTAAAGTCAGGAATAATCTTATCGATAGCTGGGGATTAATTAAAGATGATTCAGGAGGCATCTATACTTCTTCCCTTGGAAGTAGCTATTGGACAGGGACAGAAATCTCAAATAATATTATATTAAATGGCTTAGGTGCACCTGGTGGAAAAGTTCCGCCTGAAGTTGCTGGCGATGAAAATACACCGGGTATCTATTGTGACCATCATAACAAGGATATTTTAATACAAGGGAATACAGTATTTAACTGTGGCATGGGAATATATATTAAGAACTCTCACGAGATAAAGGTATATGATAATATGTTATATGCGAATCGTGAAAATCAGTTTCATGCAAACAATACTCTGGAGTATCCCGATTCTCCCATTAGGAACGTAGATATTCGAGGAAACATAATGATTTCCAAATATCCTTCAATTAAGGTCGTCCACTTTAACTCGCCAATAAGTGAAGCTGATATTCGTCAGTTTGGAACTGCTGATTATAATTATTATGCAAGACCAATTAATGATAATGATCCCAATAATCGCACCCTAAGGGCAACTGTGAACTGGTATCCTGTAAGCAGCAATGAGGGATATAGAAGTGTACCTGAATGGAGTGCATGGACCGGACAGGATGCAAATTCAAGCAAATCAAAAATAGCTATCAATGATTTAAGTAAAATAAGATTTGAGTATAATGCTTCAACTTCAAATAAAGTAGTCTCTCTCGGCGGCAGCTATGTCGATGTTAAGGGTACGAAATATTCAGGGTCAGTTACATTGCAGCCATATACTTCTGTCGTTCTTATGGTTGACCCAAATCCGTCAGCTCCCCCTGAAACCCCGGTTTATTTAAGCTCCGCAATAGAAAACGGCGCTCCGTCAGTAATCGAACTAAATTATAATCTTACCCTTGCAAACATTGTCCCTGCCGCTTCCGCTTTCACGGTACAGGTTAATTCTGCAGCAAGAAACGTAGCTACCATTTCTGTTTCAGGCACAAAGGTCCTCCTTACACTCTCAAGCCCGGTTGCCTATGGCAATACCGTAACAGTATCTTATTCCGCACCTTCATCAAATCCATTGCAAACTCCCGCTGGTGGAATTGCAGCATCAGTAAGTGCCAAGAGTGTAACCAACAGGATAAATGCTCCTCCTGCCCCTGCAGTCCCTGTTTTTTCTGGAGCAGTTATCGAAAATGCGGCTTCTTCAGTAATTGAAATGACCTACAGTCTTGCACTTGCCAGCACAGCGCCGGCTGTTTCTACATTTATGGTTCTTGTGAACTCTGCAGCGAGATCAATAAGTTCTGTCTCAGTTTCTGGTACAAAGGTTTTACTTACACTTGCCTCTCCCGTTGTATTTGGAGACAACATAACTCTTGCTTATACTAAACCTTCCTCCAATCCTCTGCAAACACCTGAAGGAGGACAGGCAGTATCAATAAACGCCCAAATTGTATCAAACAAAGTCAATGCAGTGATACCTCCTCCTGTGGTTGTTATACCTCCTGAGGTTGTTATACCGCCTGTGGTTGTTATACCGCCTGTGGTAGTTGCGCCACCCGTGGTCGTGACGCCGCCTGTTGTTGTTCCCAATACGGCTCCTGTGGCAGTAGTAAATTACATTACCGGTACATATTCAGGATTTGTCGGTGAATTGAATGCAAGTGGCAGCTATGATACAGATAAGGATAATCTTTCATTCACATGGAAAGTCCCGAACAATATATCTGTTTCTGCAACTAACAGCTCAGTAATCGAATTTCTTGCCCCGATTGTCGATATAAAACAAACATATGATTTCACTCTGACAGTCAGTGATGGTAAAACCGCACAGTCAAAGACCATTCCTGTTGAAATACTTCCATATCAGCCCGGCCTTGAAACGGCGGAAGTGATCTCAGTTGAAGCCGGTGATTTCCAGAATCCTCACCACCCTTATAATGTAATAGACGGGAATATCGGCACTATGTGGTCAGCAATCGGAGGAGACCAATGGTTAATTCTGGAATTAAAAGGATCTTTCAATATTCAGCACATTAAAGTGGCATTCCAACCCGGACAAAAAAAAGAATCATATTTTGATGTCCTGGGTTCAAATGATAAGGAGAACTGGGAACCGATTCTTACTAAATCCAGGTCTTGCGCTTTCTCAGGTGATCTGCAGGTATTTGAATTCCCTCCCTCAAAAGCAGAAAAGGAGTTCAGGTACGTAAAGCTTGTTGGTCAGGGTAATTCATTAGACAGCTGGAACTATATTTCAGAATTCAGGATTTTCGGATATAAGCACAAAAATCCAAACGATTATGAAGATCTTTTTGTAAAGATCTATCCCAATCCTGCACGGGAACTGATCAATATCATAATCGATGAACCGACCTTCAATCCTGATTTTATAAGGATCATAAGCCTGACGGGAAAAGTCTTATATAGTAGTAAGGTTGATCCGGGGATAAGGCAGTTAATAATACCGGTTGACTTCAATCAAGGAGTCTACATAGTACAAATGGGCACCGGTGAATTTACTCTTTTTACCCAGAAGCTGATTATTTCTATATAGGTTGATCACAAGTTTGACCAGGGCAGGTTTTGGATTATTCTACAATATGGTAAAATCAATTCTTCTGTTATTTTTTCTTTCAGATTCCTGATAATTAGGAGCCACAGGTCTCGTCCCCCCGTATCCTTTGGCTGTTAGCCGCAGCCGGCTTATCCCGTTGTTAACAAGATAATTAACCATTGCTTCAGCCCTCTTCTGGGACAATAACTGGTTCGGGTTAGCCGGTCCGACATTATCAGTGTGGCATGCAATCTCAAGCTTCAGCAAAGGATATTTTGATAAAAATCCGAGAATCAGGTCCAGCAACTGGGTGCCTGCAGAAGTCAAACTGAAGTCATTTTTCCTGAAATATACATCAGAGGATACTCCGAACACTTTCTCTAGATTATTCAACTCTTTGGCTGCAGGATCATCTATGTTAACCAGAATAACCCTTGCCTGCCCAAATCCCAGACTAGTTATTTCATTGTAAGTTGGATATGTTGCCATAAGACTCAACTCTTCATCAATTGAATAGCTGTAAACTTTTTCACCGGGAAGAAATCCCTCTTTTATTGAATATTTTATCGGCACATTCTTAAACACCTTATCATCATGGGCAAGCCTAATTTTTGAATTAATTATTTCAACCCTGTATGCAATATCCTGAAGAGCACTTTTTTCAGCGGAATAAATATTTTCAGTTATTGCATGGTCATAATCTAGTATATTAATTATTGGAGCTGGCTTTATTTCCCTGTAGTCAAATGCTGCCTTTTCCATCTTATCACTGAAGATTTTGATCGGTTTTAATGCGCAGGCTTCATAAATTACACCTGTTTCATTATTCCTGGCAAATAATCCAAGCTTAACCTCATAATCTCCTTTTTCAAGGTAAGTATGTTTCAATATTTCGCCATTTGATCTGTTTCCATCCCCAAAATACCATGTATGGCTAAGTATTGAAGATCCCGGGAAGTTCGATTTCATTCCGTCAAAATTTATCGGTTCTCCGGCCAGACCGGAAGCCGGAGAAATGATTACAGGCTGTTCTATATCCCTGAGATCAAGATCATATGATAATTTGGAAAAGAATATTTTTCCGGTTTTTCTATCAACTGCATCCAGCTTGACTTTATATTTACCAGGACCCCTGAAGCAATGTTCTGCATTCTGTCCAATAACTGTAGTTCCATCTCCAAAATTCCATATAAGCTGAAGATACCTTCCGTCAACAGGTATCTTGGCCTCATCAGAGAAATTGAAACAATACCGATTGGTTCTTTGTTTATCGCAGTAGAAAAGCTGGTGAATATTGGTTTTAAACTGATAGATATCAACAGAATTGCCTCTTTTTGATGAAAAATAGCCTTTACTCATAACAGAATCGGCAATGAGGGCAAAATCATCGTACTTCGAATTTATTGGTGCATCCAGATGAACGGGGGGAAGCCATTTTTTATCTAATTGCTTTGTGTAAAAGATATCCTTCCCTCCCAGTCCGGGTTGACCGTCAGATGAAAAGAACAACCCTCCTTCCCTGTTCACAAAAGGGTACGATTCATTCCCGGCGGTATTAATCTGAGAACCCATATTAACAGGATCGCCCCAGTATTCACCTTTCCAGTCGCAATAATATATATCGGTACCGCCTATACCGTCTGGATTATCGGATGCAAAAAAAAGTCTCTTACCATCAGGAGAAATATAAGGGGTTGTAATATTAAAGTATTCGGTGTTAAATCTTATATCAAGGATTTTTCCCCAGTCATTATTTTCCAGTACTGCAGTAAAAATGCCAAGTTTGTTCCTGGGGGAGTTTTCGGCAATATCTACGTCAACTTTCAGGTTTCTTGAAAAGTAGATAGTATCACCGTTTTTGCTGAATGAGGCAGGTCCGTCATTAAACCGGGTTCTCAGATTTTTTGAGAATAGTCTCACTTTCCCTGAAGCTGTATCGGCAAAGTTGATTTTTAAAAGTCCCTTGTTTTCAGGTGTCAGATAATTTGCGAACAGATTCCGGTTACTGTTTGAACAGAAGACAATTCCGTTTCTATAATAGACAGGGGAAAATTCATCACTTTTGTTTGAATTGAATCTGGCAATCGTGACTGTATAGGTTTCTGGCTGTCCCAAAACAACCAGAGGAAAAAGCAATGCAGCCAGAATACCTGAGATATATTTTATTTTCATGACGAGAAATTAGAAATTCAAGGGACTTATAGCTTCAACTTTGTAACGGAATTCGTACCTGAGCATTATCTCATGCGAACCTGAACTGAATGTTTGCAATTTGGCAAAATCATAGTCATATGTGTAGGCAAATTTGATCTGATCAGTCAGCTGAAACTGGAACATCCCTGAAATTGCGCGATTGTTCCGGTAGGAAGCTCCAAGCCAGAAACGATCCATAACCCTTAAATGGGCATTAATGTCGTAGAGGATTTTATCGCCCGGAGAAAAAACAATAAGCGCAGAAGGTAAGAATTTCAGATTGGATGAAAGATCAAAAAGATAGCCTGTATTTAATAAATAATAATATTCACTCATATTATTATCAATAACATATTTGTTCTTTTCAAAATTGTATTTATACCCAAGCAGTTTAGGTATGGAAAATCCTGCAAAGTATCTCTGATCATAATAATAGGTTCCGAAACTGAAAGCCGGAACAACAAAACCTTTTGTATCAACTAAAAGAATATCTTCTTCAGGATCGAGAACTATCAGTCTGGACCATGCTGTATTTGTTACAATCAGACCTGCCCCCAATCCGAAAGACAGATTTCCTTTACCCACATTGATCTTGTAAGAATAGCTGGTCCTGAACTGCGTCTCCTTGGTAACTCCGATTTTATCGCTAACAACGCTGAGTCCCAATCCCATTCTGTCATCATTGAAAGGAGCATCGGCCGTAAGTGTCATTGTTTCAGGGGATCCCTTTACTCCTACCCATTGCTTCCTGTAAAATGCAGCAACATTAAGCACTCCCCTGTTCCCAGCCGAAGCAGGATTCAGCAGCAACGGATTAAGCACATATTGACTTGTGAGAGGGGTCAACTGACCAGAAACACTTACAGGAATCATAAGTAGAAAAAGTATCTTAATTATCTTCTTCATTTTAATGTTTAATTACAATATAACCTTTGATTGTTGCTATCTTTTCAGGTCTCAGAACATAAAAATAAGTATTATCCTGCAGCATATTTCCATTATTGTCCCTCCCGTCCCAGCCATTCGTGTAATTATTATCGACATAGACAGTGGCACCCCATCTGTTGAAAATATTTAACCTGGTCTTACCGAGTGACTCAAGCCCTCTGATAATAAAGAGGTCATTATTGCCATCATCATTGGGTGTAAGTAATGTTTGAATGATCAATTCATTTATCTTAATAAGGACAGTATCAGATGATGCAGTACACACACCGTTGGTCACACTCCAGAGAATATAATTTTCTCCAAGCGCTAATTCCGTTACATTGGTCTTGTTACTATTTTTATCGGACAATGTACCGGTACCGGTAAGGATTTCCCATTCTCCTGTTTCATAACTATTTAAGGCAGTAGCTTCCAGTGTTGTCTCGAAAAGGAAATCAAGGATCTGATCCGGGCCTGCATTTACAACCGGTTTTTCCCTGACTTCAATGGTTACCCGGTCACTATTCTTGCATTTCCACTGATCCGTTAGTGTAACAGTGAAAACTGTAGTTGCGGAAGGTGTGGCAACAGGATCCTGGATAGCAGGATTATTCAGCAGGTTTCCCGGACTCCAAAGAAATGTCCCTGAACCTTCAGCCTGAAGCCTTATACTGCTTCCTCTGCATACAGCGGCATCCGGTCCGGCATTTACTGCCGGGGGAGCATGGAAAACCACACGAATTATATCAACTGAGCTGCAATTATAATTTACTTCGGTCCAGGCAAAATCATATGATCCTGATTGAGTAACTGTGACGGTTGCATTATACTGATGAGCATTCGGACTAAACGTTGCATTTCCCGGTCCTCCAGCCTTTGTCCATGTTCCCGTCCCGGTCCTCGGAACAGCATTCAGGACAAAATTAAGGTCACATTCATCGCCGCCATTTCCAGCATTTGCGGAAACCTGTTCAAAGAAGCCAACTGTTATTGTGGCATTGCCTGTACAAGGTCCATTAACTTCGGTCCATCTGAAAACATATGTCCCGTAAGCGGTTACTGTTACTTTTACGTTAGGATCATGGTTATTTGGGCTGAATGTTGCGGTACCCGGACCACTTACTCTTGTCCATGTTCCTGTTCCGGAACTTGGTACAGCATTGAAATAAAATATAAGTCCGCAGTTATTACCCCCCGGACCTGGATTGGCCGCCGGCTGCCGGTAGAAATTTACTGTTACACTTGAACTGACTGAGCAGGGACCATTTGTAACAGTCCAGGTAAAGATTTTCGAACCGTATTCAGAAACTGTAACTGTCGCGGTCGGACTGCTTGCATTTGGTAAGAATGTCGCTGTTCCTGTTCCGCTTGTCATCGACCAGGAACCCTGGAAATCAGCAGAACCTGAAACAGCTTTAAGGATAAAATCAAGATCACATTCATTACCACCGCTGCCTGCATTTGCAACCGGTAGCTGAAAGAAATTGACAGTAATGTCATCGCTCGATTTGCAGACACCCTGGGTTTCGGTCCATGTGAAAACATATGTTCCATACAATGTGACGGTTACTGTTGCAGCTGGAGTGTTTGCATTGGGTGAGAAGGCAGCATTACCCGGACCGGAAACCTTGGTCCAGATTCCTGTTCCGAAAACAGGTATGGCATTAAGGACAAAATTCCTGTCACATTCATTTCCTCCTGAACCTGCGTCTGCTGAAGGACAGGGAAGTGTGGTTGCATTCAGCCTTACAGGAGATGCCTGAAGTACTCGCTTGCTGTCATCTGCTACTATATAAACAGTATGTATCTGATTAGGATCTTTTAAATTCAAAACAATCTGAAGAATCTTTCCGACATCTGCGCTTTTCACTGAAGGAAAAGCTGTTGCTACAACAGAGCCGCTGGGAGCCTGTTGAGCCCTGGTTCTTATGGTTGAGGAGGAATAAATTGTGGTATTGTTATAGTTATAAACTACTATATATACTATTCCTGTAACATTGATCCCATAATTTAAAGTAATAGATAAAGGCCCGGTCGATGCCACTGAGGGTGTTCCCCTAACCCATACCGGCTGGGTGTAAGTTTCAGTTACCGATAACAGCATCAGTGAGAAAATGGAAATGAATATGATAAATCCTTTCATCTCAATCCGTCTTATCTTTTTATCACAACATAACCTTTAATAACCTTCATTTTCTCGGGTTTCAGGATATAAAAGTAAGTGTCTTCCAGGAGCGGATTTTCTTTGTCATCAACGCCGTCCCAGCTATTGTCATAATCATTTTTCTCATATACCCTGGCTCCCCATCTGTTAAATACTGATAGTGACGTTTTACCCATAGTTTCTATGCCCCTGATTACAAAAAAGTCATTGCTGCCGTCCAGATTGGGAGTTATTAATGTCGGAATCAACAGGTTTTTAACTTTAATATGCACAGTATCTGCAGATGCAGGGCATACTCCATTGGTGATAGTCCACAAAAAACTGTTTGTCTCAAGCGAGAGATCACTGACATGTGAAGTGGCGCTATGGATATCTGATATATGGCCTTCGCCCTCAACGAGAGTCCAAACTCCTGTCTGATTCGTGCCAGGAGCATTAGCTTGCAGGTTAGTTTCGAAAAGAAAATCAAGTTCCTGATCGGGACCAGAATTGGCAACTGGTTGAACCCTGACCTCAACATTAACCTGATCACTGTTCTTACATCCCCATGGATCAGTCAGAGTGGCAGTAAACGTTGTGCTTGCATCAGGTGAGGCGACAGGATTATAAATATTTGGATTATTGAGCGGGCTTGCAGGCGACCACACAAAAGATCCGGTTCCGGAAGCACTGAGTTGGATACTCCTGCCCTTGCATAGCAGTAAATCTGCCCCTGCATTCACCTGGGGAACATTATGAAATGTTACTCTTATAATATCGGAAGAAGTACACAGGCTATTTGCTTCTGTCCAGGCAAAATCGTAAGCTCCAAACTGACTTACGGTAACTGTTGCGTTTGATTGATGTACGTTAGGACTGAATGTTGCATTTCCCAGACCACTTACCTTTGACCACGTTCCGGTTCCAGTTCCGGGAACTGCATTTAGCACAAAATTCAGATCGCATTCATCTCCTCCGGGCCCGCCATTCGCTGAGGGCTGCTGAAAAAATGTCACTGACACGGTTGAACTATTTGAACAAGTGCCATTTAACTCCGTCCACCTGAAAACATATGTCCCATAAGCTGTAACCGAAACTTTTGCTGCAAAAGAATGGGCATCAGGACTAAAAGTTGCACTCCCCGGCCCATTTTCAATGGTCCATGTTCCTGTACCCAGACTCGGCAGGGCTCTAAGATTAAAATCAAGTCCGCAGTTGTTTCCTCCTGACCCGGCATTGGCAACCGGCTGTCCGAAGAAATTAACAATAACTACAGAATTATCAGCACATAGACCATTGGCCTCAATCCAGGTGAATTCTTTGGTTCCGTATTCAGATACAATCACAGTTGCAGAGGGGGAATTTGCACCGGGAATGAAAGCTGTTGTGCCTGTACCACTGGTCATTGTCCATGTCCCAATGCCAATACTTGGAACAGCATTAAGCATAAAGTTCAGGTCGCACTCATTACCTCCTGGACCGGCATTGGCGAGGGGTTGCTGGTAAAAATTCACCGTAACTACTGAACTGCTGGAACAGGTCACATTAGTTTCAGTCCATCTGAATATATATGTTCCATATACCGAAACCATTACGGTGGCAGATGGTGAATTTGCATTCGGCGTAAATTGAGCCGTCCCCGGACCTGTGACCAGAGTCCATGTACCAATTCCTACACTTGGTAATGCATTCAAAGCAAAATTCAGATCGCATTCTGTTCCCCCGGCACCTGCATTTGAAACGGGCACTCTATAGACAAAGGCTCTTGTTGTGGCAGTATCCTGGCAGTCTGAGCCATTTGTAATCCTGAGGGTATAGACACCTGCCATCGCTAATGTCGCAGAAGCCGAAACTATTGGGCTCATGAGATTGGAAATAAAACCATTAGGTCCGGTCCAGGCATAAGCTTTCATTCCTGATGGACCACCAACAAGGCTTAAAAGTGATCCCTCGCATACAGGTCCGTCATTTGACGCCGTCGCAGTTGGTGACTGATTAACTATAACCACAACAGGCTTAATATCAAAACAGCCCGATATCGTTGTTCCCTTTATGTAATATGTTCCTGCAGTGGCTGTTAATGGGGTGGGATAAGATATAGTTGCTGCCGCATCTGTCCAATATGTATACGTAAGTCCGGGTGTAGAACCTGCTGTTATTGCCGGGGCTGTAAGATCTACCGTTGCTGGTGAACATACTGCTGCCGGGTTTGCAATGATTATTGAAGGAGTGGGGTTGATGGTAACAATGGTCGTTGCTGTGACAATACCACAACCTCCTGCTGCGGCAATCGTGTAGGTCACAGTATAGGTTCCGGCTGTACTTGTACCCGGAGTGATAGCTCCGGTTGCGGAATTAATTGTCAATCCTGCAGGTGCCGTACTGTAAATACCACCAGGTGTACCTGTGTGTGTTACCGGTCGGATACCTGCAATTGTATTACAGAATGGATTTCCTGCATACGAGATAGTGGCTACAGGCAGTTCAGTAATTGTAATATTGCTTGATGCACTTACAACACCGCACTCACCTGTTGCTGCTCTCGTATTTACAACTGTATAGGTTCCCACTGTACTGGCTGATAAATCTACCTGTCCGGTCATCGTACTTATAAAGACCAGTCCTGCCGTTGATGAAAATACTCCGGCTGCTCCGCCTCCGATATAGGTCGGCAAAGGATCAGGTTCATTACTGCAGTACGGTGTACCTGAATAAATGAAGGTTGCGACAGGCAGGGCTGTAATAGTTATCAATGCAGTACCGGTTACAATTCCGCATCCGCCGGCTGCTGCAATGGTATTGGTCACTGTATATAATCCGGCGGTACTTGCTGACAGGTCAACCTGCCCTGTTGCTGTATTTATAAATACCAAACCCGCCGTAGAAGAAAATGTCCCTGCTACTCCACCCCCGGTAAAGGTTGGCAATGGATCAGCTTCATTGCTGCAATAAGGTGTACCTGAATAATTGAATGTTGCTGCAGGTAAAGTTGTTACTGTAACCGATGTGGTGGCGGTTGCGACTCCGCAGCCTGCAACTGTTACAGAATAGGTCACTATATACGTCCCTGCTGTGCTTGTACTTGGCGTAACAGCTCCCGTCACCGAAATACTCAGCCCCGAAGGTGAAGCACTATAAGTTCCGCCTGGCGTACCTGTAAGTGTAACAGGCTGTCCTGTTACAAGTGTTTTGCAGAATGGATTTCCCGCATAGGTAATTATCGCTGTTGGCGAAGTGGCAATGGTAACTGAAGTAGTTGC
>Ga0315293_10000598_pt1 | contig 34006 bp, 26 predicted proteins | sample YL17G13_20_MG_FD_203071 | JGI IMG/M metagenome (GOLD analysis project Ga0315293, IMG submission 203071) | Sediment microbial communities from Yellowstone Lake, YNP, Wyoming, USA - YL17G13_20 | ecosystem: Environmental > Aquatic > Freshwater > Lake > Sediment | place: USA: Wyoming | collected... | reverse complement strand
GGTTGTTAGTTTTAAAAACGGGATTTTGATTATAAGAATACCAAACTTAGCAGTGCGTCAAAAAATTTCATTAGAAAAAGAAAAAATTATTAATTTTTTAAATAAGAAACTAAGAGGAAGAATAGTTAAGAAGGTGGTTCTTCGGGCTTAGCTTCCGAGGGTTTTATAAAGTTCTCTTTTGGAAATTTTAACAAAGCTTTATCCATAAAAGCTCTCCAGATAGGGCCAGCCAGTACGACTCCTGGCTCTTTTTTCATGGGAGAATTATTATTATTCCCCGTCCAAACCCCGGCGACTATTGAGGGCGTATATCCTATTATCCAGCCATCTTTATAGCCCTCGGTTGTACCGGTTTTAGCTGCTACCTCAAAGTTTTCAAAGTAAAGAGGAGACCTAAGACCGAAGATTGGAGCCCTAGCCTCGTTATCTGATAATATGCTATTTATTAATCTTGCGACTTCTGTATCAAGGACTCTTTTTTGATCCCCTTTATTTTTCTCGATAATATTATTATTTGAGTCTGAAATCTTAGTTATGAAAACTATGGGCATCTTCAATCCTTCTTGGGCAAAAACTCCATAAGCTGACACCATTTCCAATAGCTTTACTTCGCCTCCTCCTAAGACGATTGAGGGTCCATAAAAAGAGATTGGTTGAGTCAAGGTAGTGATTCCTATTTCTTTCGCCGTTTTGATACTCTCTTTTAGTCCCTTACTAAAAACTCCTTCTTTCCCTAAGAAATTATTAATTTCCAATTTTTCAATTTTTTCATCAGAACCAATTAAATAAAGAACTTTTACTGAAGGAATATTCAGGGATTGGGCCAATCCTTCTCGCAGGGTCACAATTCCCCTAAATTTGCCATCATAATTTTGAGGGATGTATTCTTTTCCGCCCCAGATTCCGAAATTTGTTGATTCATCCAAAACTTGGATTTTATCATCAAACCCCTTTTTAAAAGCAGTTGCATAAACAAAAGGCTTAAAGGCTGAACCGGGCTGTCTTCCTAAAAGCGTTACATTAGGGTTCGGCTCAAAAAGGCAGTTTTTTCCTGGCGTGCAGTCTTTTGGGTAAGGATCTCCAAAGAAATTTTTAGATCCTACCATAGCTAGAATCTGGCCTGTTTTAGGGTCAATCGCGACAAAAGAGCTATTAAAAGCCCCATATTTTTCATTGTTTTTTCCACCTTCTTCAATTGCTTTTTCGGCTATTTCCTGAAGTTCCCAATCAAGAGAAGTATAAACTCTTAACCCTTTTTCTTTTAAAAAATCTTCGCCATACTTTTGCTCTAAGTAGTCTTTAACATATAAAACAAAATGAGGAGCTTTTATTGGTTGTAAAATCTCAGCAAATTTAATCTCTTCGTTTTGAGCTTTTTCTTTTTCTTCTTTTGAAATAAAGTTAAGGCTTTCCATTCTGTCTAAAACATAATTTTTTCTTTCCATAAGCTTACTTTTATTTTCTCCATAAGGAGACAAAGCGCTAGGAGCTTTAACGAGCGCAGTTAATACCGCTGCTTCGGATAAAGAAATTTCAGAAACTGATTTTTTGAAATAGGTTTGGCTGGCCGCCTCTACTCCGTAAGTATTCTGGCCAAAAGGAATCTGGTTTAAATACCATTCAAGTATTTGGTCTTTTGAATAGCGACGGTCAAGCTCTAAGGCTAATACTATCTCCCGCGTCTTTCTTTCCGCTGTTTTTTGGGTGGTTAAAAAGGTTGATCTGATTAGTTGCTGGGGGATAGTAGAGCCGCCATAAACGGGTTCACCTATCTTTAAATCAGAAAGCACGGCCCTTGCTATACCCCGCGGGTCTACTCCGAAATGTTTGTAAAAGTTTGCATCTTCGGTTGCAATAACTGCTTTTTTAAGATATTCTGGGATTTTGTCTAAGAGAACAACCGTTCTTTTTTCTTCGCCATAAATCTCATAAAGAAGAATTTTTCCTGTCCTGTCATATATTTTTGTTGATTGAGATAATTGTCTTTCGGTGAATTTCTCAGGCCTCGGGAAATCTTTTGCATAATAGAGAAAAATAGACACCACAGAGATGAATAAAAATAAAAAAATAAAAAAACCGATTTTTAAAACCAGAAAAACGGCCTTTTTTTTGTTATCCGAGAAAAAAGACTTTTTGGGATAGATTTTTCTATAATACTTTCTTTTTGGCATCGATTTTTAGGGGATATCCATAATAATATCACACTTTATTTATTATTTGAAATATGGTAAGTTTACCCAAGCAGAGGAATTTCGACACAGCTTTTCTTTAGAAAACTCTCAATATTGCGGAGTAAGTCGAAATTCTCATGCTGGGTTTAAAAAATGAAAAAAAATTCAGATAAAAAAATCGAAGAAGTTTTGACTAGGGCGGTGGAAACGATTTTTCCCGCAAAAGACGGCTTAAAAAAGATGCTTAAAGAAAAAAAAATCCGTCTTTACCTTGGCGTTGATCCGACTTCGCCAAGACTTCATCTTGGCCACACCGTGCCCTTAAGGAAACTTAAAGAGTTTCAAGAATTAGGCCATGAAGCCATTCTGCTTTTTGGTACTTTTACTGCTCAAATCGGCGATCCTTCGGACAGAGAAGAGGCGAGAAAACCCTTGACTCTAAATCAAGTAAAAGAGAACATGGCCACCTATAAAAAGCAGGCTTCAAAAATCATTGATTTTTCAAAAATTAAAATTAAATATAACGGCGATTGGTTAAGCAAGCTTAATCTTGAAGACGTAATTAAACTTGCTTCTAATTTTACTGTCAGTCGACTATTAGAAAGAGACATGTTTCAAAAACGCTTGAAAGAAGGGAAAGAGGTTTGGGTCAGTGAATTTTTATATCCCTTGCTTCAGGGATATGATTCTGTGGCCATGAATGTGGATTTAGAGATTGGCGCTACTGACCAAACTTTTAACATATTGGTCGGCAGAAAGCTTCAGGAAGTTTACAATAAGAAAGAGAAGTTTGTTTTGACGACACCGATGTTAATTGGGCTTGATGGGAGAAAAATGAGCAAAACCTATAACAACACCGTAAATCTCACTGATTCGCCAATCGAGATGTACGGCAAAATCATGTCTCTAAGGGATGAGCTGATTATTCATTATTTTCAGTTGGTTACCAGTTTACCCTTAGAGGAAATCAGAAAAATAGAAGACAATTTAAAAAGAAAAAAAATAAATCCTCGTGATGCCAAATCAAGACTAGCCCGAGAAATTACCACTCTTTTCCATGGTAAGAAGGAGGCTTTATTTGCCGAAAAAGAATTTAATAAAGTATTCAGGGATAATGAAACGCCTTTTGAAATTCCAGAGATAAGGATAAAAAAAGGAAATGTAAATATTTTAGATCTATTAGTTAAAACGAAAATGGTTTCTTCTAAATCCGAAGCCAAGAGATTAATTTTGCAAAAAGGGATAAGAATAAATAAGGCTATTCAGGACGATTGGAGAAAAATTATTAAACCAAAAGGAGGTGAGATTATTCAAGCGGGAAAAAGAAAATTCGTAAAATTGCTAAAATCTTAAAACCCCCTTTCGGGGGTTTTAAGATCCATATCAGTTATTTATTTTTTATTCTTTATTATTCTTCCGATTCTTCTTCATCTTCCTCCGCGTCTTGCTCTAAGGGATCCTTTCCGGAAGCATCAGCCTGCTCTTCTTCCCCTTCCTCATCTTCATTCAGAAAAGGATCAGAGGACTCATCATCTTCATAAGGCATGATTCCAATTTTCTCTTACTTTATTTTCAATTTAACAAAGTAAGAATTTATTAATTCGATTTCTTACGACCTTTTTACAGTCTTCCCACTGGATTTGGTGGGATTTTTTAAATCTTAAAGACATTATAAGCAACCAAAGAACCTTGTCAAGCCCCCACACTAAACAGAGATATATGAACTCATTTTAATGAGTTCATTCGTCATCAAATCTTTAGATTTAATTAAAATCCCCGTTATGATGTGGGGATCAAGTCTGTTTTGTACCCAAAGCGCAGCAGACGGCAATTCCGAGGGCATCCGCAGCATCATCAGGGGAAGGAATTTTATCCAGACGTAGCAGGATTTTAAGCATTCCTTGAACCTGTTTTTTTTCCGCCCTTCCGTAGCCAGTTATCGCCATTTTCATCTGCAAAGGAGTAAATTCAAAAACCGGAATTTTTTTCTTAGCAGCTGTCATTAGAATTACCCCCTTAGCTTGAGAAACAGGGATAGCGGTTTTCAGATTTTTAAAAAAATAGACATTTTCTACTGCCAGAATTTCTGGCTGGTATTTTTTTATCAATCCATTGAGATCTTTATTTAGTTTATTTAAACGTTCCGCCGCTTGAAGAGAAGGGCTTGTTTTAATTAATCCATAACCAAGACAGGAAAAATTTTTAACTTTCCTTAATGGATCCTTTTTTTGACTAAAACAAGGTTTTTTCAGGGATGATTTTAAAAAAGGGGTTTCTATCACCCCATAACCCGTTGTCGCGGTGCCAGGATCTATGCCGATTATTATCATGATATATTAGGCTATTTACCCCGTTAGAAATATTGTTCTAAGGCTAATTATTAAGATTATTTATGCAAAAATAATCTCTAACGGGGCTTGCTAAGAAGGAAGATTAGAATAAATCTCTTGAATATCTTCATTCTCATCAAGAGTCTCAAAAAGTTTTTGGCAGGCTGTTCTGTTTTTTTCATCTACATTAATTAAATCCTTTGGTGTCCAATCTAACGAAGTAGATTCAATCTTAATCCCTTGATCTTCCAGAGCTTTTTTAACCTTCTCTAAATTATCTGTCTTAGTGAAGACATTCAAAAAATCATTATTCCAGCTTATATCTTCAGCCCCATTTTCAATAGCCTTTAATTCGAGATTTTCTTTGGTACTTTTTTCTTGGTTAGCAGTTATAGAAATCGTTATTACCCCTTTTCTTTCAAAAAGCCATTGAACTGATCCAGCAACAGCAAGCTTACCGTCACTTTGTCCCAAGATTTTTTTTATTTCATTGAGAGTCCTATTCTTATTGTCGGTAATCCCTTCAATGATAATCGCCACGTTTCCCGGTCCATAGGCTTCAAAAATGACTTCTTCTAATTTTACGCTCTCTAACTCGCCCGTACCGCGTTTTATCGCCCGTTCGATATTTTCAGTGGGCATATTTATCTCCCTTGCTTTTTCAATAGCCGTTCTTAACTCTGAGTTTATTAAAGGATCTTTTCCTTTTTTAGCAGCGATAGAAATCATCCTGGCAAATTTCGAAAAAGCCATACCTCTTTTTGCGTCGGCTATGCCTTTGTCATGCATTATTGTTCTGGCGTGAGAATGTCCTGACATATTATTTGTTTTCTTCGGTAAAAATCTATCGTTTTAAGACAAGATAGGCCCGAAAAGATTAAAATATTAATTCTTTAAATGATTAGCTAATTTATCTTAGTAAAAATTATTTTTTTTGGCAAGCTATACAAAACCTTGCTTCGGGACAAATTAGAACTCTTTTTATATCGATGGATTTTTTGCATTTTTCACAGATCCCATACTTTCCTTTTATTATTTTCTTTAAAGAGAGATTGATGTTCTTTAAACGCAATTCTAAAGCATACTCAACAGGAAGTTTTGCTTCATATTCTTCAACTTCTCCCGCTGCTTTTTCTAACCGAGCGTCTCCTATTTCTCCGTCGAAATAAGGAAAAAGGGTGTTCCAATTACCCTTTAGCTTTTTATCTTCCTTTGAAAAATTTTTTAACTCTTTTTCTAATAAAGCCCTATCTTCTTCTAACTTCTTTTTTATTTTTAGTAAAGCTTTTTTGGATATTTTATTCATAATTATTAATTAAACCTATTTTTTAAAGAAAAAATACCATAGAATGAATAAAATCGAGCCAGCTAATAAAATAACCGTAATTAAGATTATAAAAAACCTAACTGAAAATTTTTTGAATGAAGAAGATTTTTTCGGAATAGGCTTAGAACTGAAAGATTCTTCAACTGGTATCTGCTGGTAGGAGACAGGGGCTTCTTCTTCCCTTTTTTCTCCGGCGCCAACTCTTTGTAAAAACTTTTTTCTTTCTTCTTCTTCGGGACTAAGTTTCTCCATGCCGAACTCTTTATTTCTCAGCTTTTCTCTCTCTGTCCAGACTCTTTTTAAAACATCTTCTTTTCTGGTCTCAGCTGTTTTCCTTCTTTTTTCTTCCTCGGCCATTAATAGCTCTCTTTCTTCCGTTTTTACTGACACATGTATTCTTCTCATTGTTTCAGGAGACCTTCTTAAAACTAAATCTATCTCTTCAGTCCTTTCCTTGATTAGCCCCTCTTGTTTTAATAATTCTTGATAATCGGAGCTAATTTTTTTTACAACCTCTTTTATTTTTCCTTTTTCGATTTCCCAGTACCATTTTTTCGTTTCAATCTCTTTTCTTTCTTTTTCTCTCCCCCACCTCTCTTTTTCAATAAGTCTTTTTTCTAATCCAGTCTTAGCTACCTCTTCTCTTTTTTCTATCTCAGATATTTTTTCTTCAATCTCCTGTTCCCTCAATAGAATTCCGCCCAAAGCATTTTCTGACTCGATGCGTTTTTTATCAGCCTCATTCAATTTCATTTTTAATGGTCCCGATTGTTTCAATAAAAGAGAAAGTTCTTCTTCTAAGACAGCCCGTTCTTTCTCTAATTGAATTTCTTTTTCTCTTTTTGCAATCTCTTCACTTCTTTTTCTCAACCCCGTTTCTTTAGCTAAAATTTGTTGATTTTTCGCATTGATGGTTTTTATTTCCTCCTCTATCTTTTCTATAAATTCTTCAATTTTCCACCTTTCATTTTCTGTTTTTTCCCTTTTCCCTTCAATTTCCCACCTTTCTTTTTCAATTAAACCTTTTTCTTCGAGGGATGAGGCGCCTTTTTCTCTATTTTCTGCCTCCTTCTTTTTTAGTTCAATTTCCTTTTCTTCTGTTTTTATCGGTTCGAGTTCTTTTTGAAGCTGTCTTATTTTTGCTAATTTTTGGTTTTTCTCGTTAATTAAAGGTTCTTTTTGCCTGGCTAACAAAATAAAATCTTTATCGATAGATTTTTTTTCTTCTCTTAATTTTCGTTCTTCTTCATTGATCCCCATTTCCTCGGTTTCAACTTCTTCCGGTTTTATTTTTTCTTCTTCTATTTCAATTCTCGATTCTTCAATTTCGTTTTCTTCTCTTGCTATTTTAAATTCTTTTATTTTTTCTCTCTCCTTTTCTGATCTAATCTTCTCTGACTCAACTCTTGTTTTTTTCTCTTCTTCAATCTTTCTCCTTTCCTCCCCCATTATTTTTCTTTGCTCTTCCTCTAAGTACTTTTTATTGAGTATTCCTTGATCTTTTTCAGTTTTCAAAGCGACAACTCTTTCCCTTTCTTCCAGGGCTTCTTCTTCCTTCAGTCTACTTAGGTCCTTATCCATCGTTCTTATATCCTCTCTTTTCAAAAATTTTTTTCTGGCAATAGTTTCTTCAGCCATGTTTTGTAGAGAAATATTTTTTATTTAAAGAATTTTTTAACCTTATCTTTTATACCGTCCTGTTTATTATAGGCTTCAGGCTGTGCTTCTTTTAAAGAAAGATTTATTCTGCCTTGTTCGTCTACTGAGATTACCTTGACCGGGACAATGTCCCCAATTTTCACTATATCTTCAACTTTCTCCACTCTCCATGGGGCAAGTTGGGAAATATGAATCAATCCTTCCTGTCCTGGTAAGATTTCGGCAAAAGCGCCAAAATTTAAAATCCTTTTTATTTTTCCTTGGAAGATTTCACCTATCTTTACTTCCCGAGTAATATTTTTTATCCAACTGATGGCTTTTTGGGCTGCGTCCTCTTTTTCTGCAATTACAAATATCAAACCAGAGTCTTCGATATCAATTGCCACTCCGGTTTCTCCAATTATTTCATTTATCACTTTTCCTCCCGGCCCTACCACTTCTCTTATTTTATCTGGATTAATCTGAAGAGTGTAGATTCTCGGAGCAAAAGGTGATAATTCAGGTCTTGGTTTTGGCAAAATCTCCTCTATTTTATCTAGAATTTGGAGCCGGGATTTTTTAGCCAGCTCTAAAACTTCTTTAAGCATTTTTCCGCTTATTCCTTTTATCTTTACATCCATTTGCATAGCTGTTATTCCCTTTCTGGTGCCAGCAACCTTAAAATCCATGTCGCCGTGATGGTCTTCAGGTCCCTGGATATCGGCTAATATTTTATATTCTCCTTTTTCGTTTTGCATCAAACCAAGGGCAATTCCTGCTGCCGGGCTTTTAATAGGAACTCCCGCGTCCATCAAAGCCAAAGAGGAGCTGGAAATGGAGGCCATGGAGCTTGATCCATTAGAAGAAAGTATCTCTGTCACTATTCTTATTGTATAGGGAAATTCTTCAGAGCTCGGTATCAAAGGGAGAAGAGCTTTTTCAGCCAGCATTCCATGCCCGATTTCTCTTCTGCCAGGCCCTCTCATTGGTTTGATTTCTCCGGTAGAGTAGGGGGGAAAGTTATAATGATGCATAAATCTTTTTTTGCCCGTAATTTCCATGCCTTCCAGGATTTGTTGGTCTCCCGGAGCTCCTAAAGTTAAAATAGATAGAGCTTTTGTTTCGCCCCTGCAAAATAATCCTGAGCCATGAGTCCTGGGTAAAATTCCGGCTTCACAGCGGAGCTCTCTTATTTCATCCGGTTTTCTTCCATCGGGCCTCTTCCCTTCTTTTATTATATTTTCATGGACTATTCTTTCAATTTCCTGGTCAAGGATATTAAAGGCATATCTTATCTTTTCCCCTTCTGTATAATTCTCTGAAGAAAAAACAGACAATTCTTCTCTTAGTATTTCCATGTCGCTTATTCTTTTTGATTTATCCTTTTGATAAAGAACTTTTTCTAATTTGCCTTTTAAAAATTCTTTTACTTCTTTTTCAAGTTTTGCTTCAGTAGATATGGCATCAACTACTAACTTTTTTGCTCCTGCCTCTGTCTTAATTTTTTCCTGAAAATTAATAATTTCTTTTAAAAAGTTCTTTGAAAATTCGAATGATTCTAAAATTAAGCTTTCTTCTACTTCTTCAGCGTTAGACTCGATCATATTAATCAGGAGCTCTTCTTTTTCCTGGCATCCTGCTAAAACTATTTCTAAATTACTTTTTTCTCTTTGTTCATAAGTCGGATTTAAAACCCACTCGTTGTTTACTCTGCCAACTCTTGCTATTCCGACTGGTCCTGACCAAGGAATGTCAGAAACCGAAAGCGCCGAGGAAGCAGCTATTAAGCCTAAAACATCAGCGTCATTTTCTCCGTCCCAAGAAAGAACCGTAATCACCACCTGAACTTCGCGTCCGAGATCCTTAGGAAAGAGGGGACGAATAGTCCTGTCAATTAATCTGGAATTGCAGATTGCTTTGTCTGATGGCCTGGATTCCCTTCTTATATATCTTGCTCCTTTTATTTTTCCGGCAGCATAAAATCTTTCTTCGTAATCAACGGTCAGAGGAAAAAAATCAAAGCCCTCGCTTTTTCTCGCTGCCATAACTGCGGTAGCCATAACCATAGTGTCTCCGTAACGGACCAAAACATTGCCGTTTGCTTGTTCGGCTAAATCGGAAACTTCTATATTCAGTTCGCGGCCTCCGATTTCAAGTTTAAAATTTTTATTCACCCCGTTAGAAATTTTCATAGAATTTACCCCATTAGAATCTGTATTAATAAATAATTAAATTAAGCAGATTTCTAACGGGGTTCATAATTTTTTATTTTTTGAGCAAATATTTTTCCAAATTTTCTTCCAAATCAAGGAACTCGTCAGCAGCCTCTTTCAGTTTTAGAGAGGCTGATCTTCCAAAAGCTATAACCTCAACTCGTTTCCCCTGGTTTTTCAGATATTCTACCAACGGAATAAAATCTCCGTCTCCGGAGACTAAAACCAAGGCATCCACATTAGGAGCTATCCTGACAGCATCAACCACTATTCCTACGTCCCAGTCAGCTTTCTTCAATCCGCCGTAAAACTCCTGAAGGTCTTTCACTCTGGTTTCTATGCCTAATTTAGTTAAGGCCTCAAAAAAAGGTTTTTCCTCACCGGTTTTAGTCCTGACCACATAGGCAAAAGTCCTGATAAGACTTCTTTGGCTGATAGCTAATTTTAGAATCTCTTTAAAATTAACCCTCGCTTTATACAAATTTTTTGCCGAATGATAAAGGTTTTGAACATCAATCAAAACCCCGACTCTTTGTCCGATGTGCTTAATGATCATAAATAGATTTTAGATATTAGGTTTTAGATATTAGACTAGGCTTTTCTATTCCGATATCTACCATTTAATATCTATTTCTTAATGCCTATCTTTTTTATTAGAGCATTATATCTTTTTCCATTCTCTTCCTTTAGGTTCTTTAAGAGCTTTCTTCTTTTCGCCACCATCTTTAAAAGCCCTCTTTTTGAACTTTGGTCTTTTGGGTGCTTTTTTAAATGCAAAACCAGCCTTTTTATTTCTTCACTTAATAAAACTACTTGCACCTCAAAAGATCCGGTGTCTGATTCATGGACTTTGCATTTTTTGATTAATTTCCCTTTTTCTTCAGTTGTAAGCATGTTTTTATTTAATTTGATTAATTTTTCTTTTCCTGTATTAGCCAGTATTTTTATATTTTACAATAAATTTTAAAAAATAAAAAGCCAATTTTCGGCTTCGGGTAATCCCAGGAAGAATTTTATCCCACAGCTTTTTCCGTGCCCTCACCAGGACTCGAACCTGGAGTCAACTGCTTAAGAGGCAGCTGCTTTAACCAAATTAAGCTATGAGGGCGCCCTGTTTTTAAAAACAAATACCTATCCTGTATTGAAGTAAATAAAATATTACCATTCAATTTTCAGTTTGTCCAGGGTTAGGGAATTTGGAATGTAATCTTTTTGAATGGATTTTTAAAAATCACCTCCTTTATTTTCATATTTTCCGGAACCTGAAAAGAGACATATCCTTTTTCGGTAATCTCCGGCGGCAGTTCTCTTGTTTTACGTTCTCCCATTAATAAAGCTGGTTTTCTCACAATTGGCGCAAGAGGCGCTGGTTCTGTATACGGCCTAGGAGGAATCGGAATAAAAGACTTATCCTCGGTCGAGAGTATTAACCATTCGTAAAAAGGCAATGGCCTTATGGCTTCTTTTGATTTGTTTTCGTACTCAATCTCTAGAGAGAAAAACTTAAATCCTTGCGACGGAGTCACTTTCTCTAAGATATAATCTTCCATTCCAATTAATCTTATAAAGAACCCTGGTTGTATTTCTATTTTTTCTTCTTTTTGCCAGGCTTTTTCAATTTCTTCTGGATTAGTTAGAATAAAGGGTTGAATTTCTAGATTTGGCTGAGTTTTTTTGGGCTTCAGGAAAAATTTCTGCACTAAAACAAAAATTAAGATTATAGTCAGAATCAATCCCCCTATTTTTATTAATTTTTTTCCTCTTTTTTCTGAAGATTCTTCTTCAAACATGATTTTAAGAAAAGTTAGTATGGTCTTGGGCAACCCAACGACCTAAAACCAGTCATATCAGAATAATTATAGGAGCAATTATCTGGTGGCACAGCGCAGTAACCATCAGTTTGAAGATCGTAATCTAAGCCCAGTACCTTATTTATAACGCCTCCATTAAGCTCCAATGCTAAGGCTTCTCCAGTCCGGCAGACAATCCAAGCTCTATTATTAAAATCAATTGCAACCCCATGAGGGACAGCACGTGCACACACGCCAGGTAAGCTTACTACTTGGGTACAATCGCCGCCCTTAATTACATAAACACTGTTAGTGTTTGGATCAGCCGCCCATACGTTATTGTCTGCATCAACTGCTACCCCCGAACACATAGCGCCAAAATTGCATTTATTAAGAATTGTATCTGTTGGGGTTCCATCGTCTTTTCCTCCATGAATCTCCCAAATTTCAAGTCCTGCTGAAACCCAAATATCGCCTTCGTTATCCATAGCCATGCCGTATAAAGCATTAGCAGGTGCAATAGCGGGTGGATTATTATATGTGGGCGGAGAAGAATTAATATTAAACCTTGCTATTTTTTGTTCGTCTCTTATAAGAAACCAGACATTACCATAAGGATCGCCGATTGCCCCATAAGGGCCAAAACAATCGCATAAGGCAGGGTTGCACACGTGAATGACAGGATTATGAATACTAAATGGTCCGAAAGTGATTGCCCCAGTTTCTGGATTGATTCTTGTTATAGTATCGTCGTAGGCATTCCCTATCCAAATATCCCCAGCGAAATCATAGGTTATTGCTCGAGTGCCACCGCATCCTCCAAGTCTAAAAGTACCAACGACTTCGTATTCGCCTGTCGTGCTGTTTGATTTTGGTCTAAGCTTGGTTACACTCGCATCGCAAGGGCCACCACCAGGAACTTGGCAAGTTCCAATACCGCCGGGATCGTCTCTATTTCCAACCCAGACCTCACCACCCGGCATAACTGTGACCCTAGAAGGATTTTTTCCTACATCATATATATATTTTTTGGTTCCAGTAAGGGGATCGATCTGTATTATTCTATTTCCATCCGAATTAGGCACCCAAAGAAAATTTCCGCAATCATACGGGCAGTTCATAAAATCTTCACCGATGTTTGGGAAAAAATGGACTCCGTCCTGGCACTTTTTGTCGCCGCAATAAGGACATTCAATATCATACCAAGGCTGGCCAAAAATCTTACCAATTTCTCCTGGGTTCGGTACTCTGCCCTCTGTAGCAAAAAATATGACAAAGTTAACGATTAACCAGCCCGCAAGATAAAGCGTGAATCCTATCAGAGCAGCGGTTATTATGCTTTTGCCTTTACTCATTCTTGCGGGATTCCCTGAAGAGATTATCACCATTGCTCCTCCGATTACCAGCATCAGTATTCCAAGCGGTATAATAATTGTTGGGATAAGGCCAAGACTTTGCGGATCTAAATCCACAAGTCTTTTTATCAATAAAAAAATATGGCAGAGATTGCAAGGAAGGCACTCGCAAATTTTGGTAGTCTTAGGATCATCAGTAAATCTTCCGCAGGGAACAATGCCTCCTTTTGCATAAGGGCAAAACCCTTTTCCCGCAGCTCTAACTACAAAAAAAGACGTCAGAGACAAGAAGAGTATAATAAGTGTCAATAAAGCAATTTTCTTTTTAGCCATTTTTGTTTTATTAAATAATAAGATTAGTTTATTATAATATATTTTTAATAAAACTAAAACAAAACATAAAACATATGCCCTCGGAAGGAATCGCCGCCCAGTCTTTATTGGGCGAGCCTCCCGCCAAAGGCGAGGTTCGCCTCTGGCGACGCCTATTCAAAACTTATTTGAATAGGCGGGAACCCTCCATCCCAAAATTTTTTTAATTTTCTTCTTCCTGCACCACTTTTCCAATAAACTTCTCTTTTTTCCGCCTGTTCTTTACTATTATAATTTTCAGAAAAAATAAGTCTTAATGGTCTTCTATTTCGTGTAGTTCTTACGCTACCTTTATTATGTTCTCGCAATCTTTGTTTAAGGTTGTTTGTATATCCGACATATGTTCGTTGATCTTTTTCGCTTTGTAGGATATAAACGTAAAACATATGCCCCCGGAAGGAATCGAACCCTCATCACCTCGTCCGAAGCGAGGCACTTTATCCGTTAAGCTACGGGGGCTTAAAACAACTGCTTGTTTTAAGCGGGCATTTTAGCGAATCCTCTGTGGTGAGCGTTAAAAAATGCCCAGGGGAAAAAGGTAGTAAACTTCACTAATTCTATCAAAAAAATTGAAAAAAACAAGATTTGAGGTTAAGATTAAACTGATGAACCCCGCACCGAATTTTGCGGAAGGGGTCACGGCGACGTCCTCTCCGCGGGAAAGGCCTATTCGGCCCCGGCCGTCGCGAAAGTTTGGCTAAATAAAATTGATATTCTTAACTATGATTTCAAAGCAAAAGCAAAATTGGTACGGGACAAGGCTTCCTGAAGAAATTCGTTTTATAACCCAGAAATTGAAAGAAAAAGGTTTTAAAGCCCATGTTGTCGGAGGCTGTGTTCGGGATTTGTTAAGAGGAGCAGAACCTGAAGATTGGGATGTGGCCACTGATGCCAAACCGGAAGAAATTGGAAATATTTTTTTGAGAAGCTTTTCCAATAACAAATTCGGCACAGTGACAGTTTTGACCGGGAGTGAAAATCCCAGATTAAAGGAAATTGAAATCACTCCTTTCAGGATTGATGAAAAATATACTGATAAAAGGCACCCTGATAAAATAAAATGGGCAAAAAATATAGAAGAGGATTTAGCCAGAAGAGATTTTACGGTAAATGCTATTGCCATAAAGCAGGAGATGAGAGATAGGAGACAGGAGATAAAGATCATTGATCCTTACGAGGGGCAAAAAGATTTGGAAGATAAAATTATCAGAGCAGTAGGCAAAGCTAAAGACAGGTTTAATGAGGACGCTTTGAGGATGATGAGGGCAGTGAGATTTGCCACCACTTTAGGATTTAAAATTGAAACCAAGACAGAAAAAGCCATTAAGACAAATTCTCCCTGGCTTCAGGCAATTTCAAAAGAAAGAATCAGGGATGAGTTTTTAAAAATTATTATGTCAGAAAGGGCTGATGAAGGAGTTGAGTTTTTAAGAAAACTTTCGCTTTTGAAATATATAATTCCGGAATTGGAAGAAGGGTACGGCGTTTCCCAAAACAAGCATCATATATATGAATGCTATCAGCATTCGATCATGTCTTTGAAATATGCCGCTAAAAAAAGCTTCAATAAATACGTCAGGCTGGCTGCTCTTTTGCACGATATTGCTAAACCCAGAGTAAAAGAAGGAAGGGGCCAGGACGCCACTTTTTACAATCACGAAATAGTTGGAGCTAAAATGACAGTTCAGATTTTGTCCAGGTTGAAATTCCCGAAAAAAGATATTGAAAAAATTACGAAGCTTGTCAGATATCATCTTTTTTACTATAACGTTGATGAGGTCTCAGAATCTTCAGTCAGGAGATTAGTCAGGAAAGCCGGACCCGAAAGCATGGAGGAGTTATTGCAGGTGAGAATGGCTGACAGAATAGGCTCGGGAGTCCCTAAAGCCGAACCATATAAGCTAAGGCATTTAAAGTATATTATTGACAAGGTTTCCCAGGACCCGATTTCAGTCAAGATGATAAAGGTTAATGGAGAAGATGTAATGAAAATATTAAAAATTAAGCCAGGGCCAAAAGTCGGGCAGGTTTTAGATATTTTACTCAGCTATGTTTTGGAAAGCCCGAATAAAAATGAAAAAGAATTTTTGGAAAAAGAAATAAAGAAATTAGGAAAATTATCAGAAGAAAATTTAAAATCTTTGGATCAGAAAGCCAGAAAGGCTAGGGAAGTTATTGAAACAAAAAGAGATGAAATGACAAAGAAAAAATACTGGGTGACGTAAAAACAGGGCGTGGTCTAGTAGCTATGACGCCGCTTTCGGGAAGCGGAAATCGAGAGTGCAATTCTCTCCGCCCTGACATTAAACTGATAAATAATCTTTGAATTTATTTTTTAGATTATTATCTAAATAAATTTTAGGATATAAATCTTTTGGATAAATTGCTATCAAGGAAACACTTTGTTTTTTACACAGCATTTCTTTTTCTTTTATGGAACGGTCGTAACGTGGACTATCATTAGCTAAGCCGAAATACTAAATAAAAGTTTTATTACCCTTTGAGACTATTGCCCAATCTGCTTTGTGATTAGTTTCAGGATAATGGACATCTTTTTCGTGCAAAACTTTGTTTTTATAAAGCCAGTTGTCAATTAAAACTTCTGAAATAGAATCGCAAAGATGACCATCTATAGCTTTGGCACTTACGCGTTTATACATTCTGTCATCATGAGATCTATTTGGAACAAGACCAGCTACTGAGACCGCTTTATTCCATGAGCCAAAAAATCTAACACAGGCCTTGTCTATACCTCTGGCAAATTCCCGTCTAGCCGGTGTTCTTTTTAATTTTTTAGCGGTGTTTTTTATAGTTTCCAAAAGCTCTTCAGTTGTATAGAATTTTGCATTAATTAGACAAGACTTTGAGCAGTATTTTTTGTTTCCGACTGCCCATTTTTTGAATTTCTTTCCACAATTCTCACATTTTATTGTTTTGGCTCCCCTTTCCGGTCTATTTTTATTATTAATTATTGCGGCGCAAGAACTGGAACAATAGTTATGCGGCGAGATCGCATTAACCGCACGTCTGAATTCCTTGTCGCAATTCTCACATTTTAAGACCTCTCTTTTTCTTGTTTTATATTTTGATTCACATTTTTTAGAACAATAGAAATTGTGTTCAAGCTTCAAGTTTTCATTATAATGTCCCTTATCTTTTAGAAAAATTTTATTACAGTTCTTACAATTAACTTTTATAAATATACCCATATTCATGTTTACTATTTTAAATTTTAATATTAGTATAAATTAATTCTTATTTGATTATATCATAAATGGAGGATTTGATACGAGCACGAATCTTGGTGCCACGACCGTTCTGATCAAACTGTTTATATAGTCAAAATTTTGCTGGGCCTATAGCTTAATTGGTAGAGCATCGCATTCGCATTGCGAAGATATGGGTTCGATTCCCATTGGGTCCAAAATTAGGCGGGCAAGTTGTGGAAACGGTGGTTTCCCGATTGCTCCGGCAATCGCGGATCCACGATAAGGAATATCGGGGCAAATCCGCCCAGGTCCACAACGTACAAAATCAAGGATTTTTACGTTGTAGGAACGTAGAAATTATAAAATAATTTCGTACGTTCCAAAAAATCCACGATAAACTATTTATATCTACACTAATTTATGAAAATAGGAATTGATTACATAGGAGTATCAACGCCATTCTACTGTAATGATGGGAAAGGAAATTTTTTATTTCACAAGAGAAGTAAAAACTGTAAAGATGAGCAGGGTAATTGGGACACCGGTGGTGGGCAATTAGATTTCGGGGTAAATTTGGAGGAGAATGTTTTGCGCGAAGTAGATGAAGAGTATGGATGTAAAGGGAAAATTCAGGAACGTTTGCCTGCTCACGATATTTTTAGAGAACACGGTGGTGTAAAAACTCATTGGGTTGTGGTTCCGTTTTTTGTGGAGGTAAATCCAAAGGAAGTAAAAAATAACGAACCAGACAAGATAGATGAAATAAGATGGTTCAGAATAGAAAATTTACCCAAATCCCTGCACACAGGTTTTCAATTCAGTTTTTCCAAGTTCCGAGAATGTTTTAAGAAATACAAATAATTGGTTCCAACTAGCGCACACGAAGTTTATCCAAATTATAAAACAGCTATTCTTAGCTATTTTTTAATTTCTTGTCGCTATTTTCCAAAAATGGTATATTTTAAAGAACCGATGTTAAAAACTCTAAAAAATTCAAGACAATTAGGAGATATGGGTGAAAAAATAGTTTCTCAATATCTTAGAGAGAAAGACTATCAAATTTTAGGCAGGAACTATTCCCCCAAATGGATTTCCGGCCCGATAAGAGGCGAGATTGATATTATAGCCAAGAAAGAAAATACTATTTCTTTTGTTGAAGTGAAGACCTTGATGGATGGGCAAGGATTTTTGCCTGAAGACAAAGTTAATTTCGCTAAACAAAAGAAAATACTAAAGACGGCTGAAAATTGGCTGATGGAAAAAAAGATTCCCTTGGATTCAAGGTGGCAAGTAGATGTTATTTCAGTTGAAATTAATTCAGATTCTAAAAAAGCCAAAATCAGGCATTTTCCCAATGCCGTTTTTTAAATCCTTACAATAATTATTACGAGACCCGGACTCGTAATAATTATGCTTTATTATGATAACTGAAAGAACGTGGATATTTATCAGTTATTTCTTGGGTTCCATCCCCTTTGGTTTTTTGATTGCCAAAGCTTATGGAAAGAATATTTTAGAAATAGGCTGGAGAAAAACTTCAGGATCCAATGTTTTCAGAAACGTCGGAAAATTGGCCGGAGTTTTGACGGCTGTTTTTGATATTCTAAAAGGATATCTTGCTGTTTTTGGAGCTCAAAAACTTGGTTTTTCTCAAGGAGCTCAAGTTTTCTCGGGATTAGCGGCAGTCTTGGGCCACAACTGGAGCATCTTTATCAAGTTTGCCGGTGGCCGGGGAATCGGCACTCTTTTTGGATGTCTTTTAGCTTTTTCTCCTAAAATATCCCTAATTTCTTTAATTTCTTTTTTCATTTTTGCTATTATTTGGAATTCTTCAATTGGAACGCTTTTATTTTTGGCCACAGCCATACTTTTATCCTTCAGCTTTAGACAGTTTGAGACAGTGGGTTTGTTCACCATTTTTTCTTTGATACCGGTTCTGGTCAAAAGACTGAGTCCAATTAAAGAAATTTTTAATTCAAAAACTCCTTTCATTTTGTTTAGAAATCGTATTTTATTTGATAATGATGAAGCCCTGTTCGAGCTTAGGATAAACAGAATTCTAAAAAGAATCGATAACAGCAAAATCTTAAAATTTATAGCAAAATCTATCATATTGCCACCAAAAATCGGATGGAAAGTGGCAAAGTTCGGAGTAAAGATTGGAGTGGAAGCGGTAAAAAAACCAATAGAATTTATTTTTGGAACGTCAGAAAAAGTTGTTATTGAGATCAGACCCGAAGATTTAAAAGAAATGATGAAGGCTTCAGCCCAGAAAATTGTCCGGCACCAAGAAGAGATAAACCGGATTAATGTTTTCCCGGTGGCAGACAAAGACACTGGTTATAATCTGGCGGCAACTCTATTGGGAATTGAAGGAGTAATTGTTCAAAGAAAATATTTTTCTTTTAACGATTTGGCAAAAGATATCAGAGAAGGCGCAATGATAAATGCCAGAGGGAATGCCGGCATGATTTATACAGGGTATTTAATCGGTTTTTTAAACAAGATTAAGGACCTAAAAACGATTGACGCTATAAACTTTGCATTAGCCATGAAAAAAGGGACAAATTCAGCTTACCTTGCAATTTTAAATCCAGTCGAAGGCACTATCTTGGATGTTGTTAATACCACAGGGAAAAAAGCTTTTGAGACAGCTAAAATTAAAAAGGAGAAAAACATAATAAAGATATTGGAGGAAGCTTTGATATGGGGACAGAAATCTTTGGAAGAAACAAAAGAAAAGCTGGAGGTTCTAAGATTAAATGATGTTGTTGACGCCGGAGGCCTGGGTTTTATGAAAATTTTGGAAGCCTGGAAAGAAAGCTTAAAGGGAGAAATCATTGAGGATAAAAAAGAGGACTTAGAGCCGTTGGCAGAATCAATTTATAAAAATAACATAAAAAGCCAGGAATCAGAGCATAAGAAAGAAGTGGTATTTATTATTAGTAAAAATGAACTGCAGGTTGAAAAATTTAAAAACGACCTTTCGGCTTTAGGAGGAAGCATTGATATTCTGGAATCTGAAAATGAAATAAAAATTCATATCCACACTAATTCCTTAGAAAAGATTAGAGAGTTAATCAAAGATAAAAAAATAATAGACTGGCGGGAAGAAGAATTAATATCCGGCGAGAAAACAATGGTTAAAAAGAAAAAATTAGGCCTGCTCGTTGGCGAAACAGCTAATTTGCCAAAGGAATTCTTGGAGAAAAACCAAATTGAAAGCGTGCCTTTTAAAATGAATTTTGTCGGCGAAGAAAACCCAGAGCCAGAGAATTTTTATGAAAGAATAAAAAAAGTGAGAAAATTTCCTGTAACTTCAGCCCCCACTTTTAATGATTATTTTAGTTTTTATAAAAGAGCTTTAGAAAGATTTGAAAAAGTTATATTGCTAACTCTTCCTTCCAGGCTTTCCGGGGCTTATAGCCAGGCCAGGATTGCCAGATCTATATTTAAAAAACCGGAAAAGCTCAATATATTTGTTTTTGATTGCTTTACTGCTGAAGTAGCAGAAGGATTGATTGCAATTAAAGTTCAGGAATTGATTTCTGACGGGAGAACGGTGGAAGAGATTATTGAAGAATTAAAGACATTTTGTCCAAAAGTAAAACTTTTGGGATTGATTTCGGATTTTAAATACGTAATCCATGGCGGCAGAATCAGGATGCCCAGAATCTTTTCTCCTATAATTTCCCTAATTCAGAGAGCAGGAATTTTATTTCTATTCAGCCTTGAAGATGGAAGGGTGAAGTTTTTGGGACCGAGAATCGGGAAAGATTCAGCTGAGGTTTTAGCCAGAGAAGTTTATAGGCAGAGCGAAGGTAAATCCATAAAGGCTGCCATTTCTTATTCTGAAAACCAATTAGCGGCCCAAAAATTAAAAGAAGCTATAGAAAAAAATGGAAAGAATAAAGTTTTGTTTACTTCTTCCACAACTCCAGTAATAGGCGCTCATACAGGCCCTGGAGCTTTAATTGTGGGATTTTATTTAATTGACCCCGCCTCAACTTTGCGTTCCAATCTGTTCCTCGCTTGAAATATTGATAAAAGTAAGTTTAACTTTTGCGACACACTTAATACGAATAGTATTGTCCGCCGAAGGCGGACTGGCCTATTCGGCCACCGTGTGTCGCCAATGAACTCTTGGCAAAGTTGAGGCGGGGTTGACACTCTGACCCTCTTTGCTAAACTTAAATGAGAATGAGTCCGTGAAAACGGACCTTTATTTAAAATAGGATTAAGAAAATTAAATTTTAGAGAGCAGATAAAAGATTATTATATTTTCTATTTTCTACTTTCTATTTTCTAATATTATGGATATCAAATCTTTCGCATCAGCAATCACGCAGATTGCAGAAGAAAAAGGAATTCCTCATGACAAGGTTATTGAAAGTATAGAGCAGGCAATAGCTGCGGCCTATAAAAAAGATTACGGCGAAAAAGGGCAAGTCATAAAAGCCAAACTTGAGCCAGAGACAGGCGGTGTTAAGTTTTGGCAAGTGAAACTCGTTGTTGATGAATCTATGATTTTTTCCGAAGAAGAGTTAGAAGATTTGAAAGAAAAAAAGATGGAGGTATTGGGAGAAGGTGAAGAAAAAAAAGTTCGTTTCAATTCGGAAAGGCACATAATGGTTGCAGACGCCGGAAAAATAAAACCAAAGATAAAAGCCGGAGAAGAATTGGAAATAGCTCTTGAAACAAAGTCTGATTATGGAAGAATTGCCGCCCAGACAGCAAAGCAGGTGATTTTGCAGAAAATCAGGGAAGCTGAAAAAGAAGCGGTTCTTTCCGAGTACCAATCAAAAGAAGGAGAAATAATATCCGGCATAATACAAAGAATGGAAGGCAGGAATATCTTTTTTGATATTGGTAAAACTTTCGGGATTTTAACAAGAGAAGAACAGGTGCCAGGAGAATTCTATAGAATGGGGCAGAGATTAAAAGTTTACATTTTAAAAGTTGAGAAAACTCCCAAAGGCCCGGTTGTCTTTTTGTCCAGAGCTTATCCGAAACTAATCTCCAAGCTATTTGAATTAGAAGTTCCCGAGATTTCTTCCGGTCAGGTGCAAATAAAATCAATTGCCAGAGAAGCAGGCTCTAGGTCAAAGGTTGCCGTAGCTTCTAATACTGAAGGAATTGATCCTATCGGCAGCGCTGTCGGCCAGAGAGGCACAAGGGTTATGGCTGTCATTAATGAATTAGGAGGAGAGAAGATTGATATAATCGAGTATTCTGATGATCCTTCAAAGTATATTATAAATTCTCTGAGTCCAGCCAAGGTTTTAGAAGTAAAAATATTACCGAAAAATAAAGCTTTGGCAATAGTTCCGGAAGACCAGCTTTCCTTAGCTATTGGCAAAGAAGGCCAGAACGTTAGATTGGCGGCAAAGCTGACAGGTTGGAAAATTGATGTCAGGGCTCCAGAAGCTGTAACAGAAGAGAGCGAGGAGAAAAAAGAGGAAGAGCCGGAAAAGGAAGAGAAACCGGAAAAAAAAGAGAAAAAAGAAAAAAAGGAGAAGAAAGTAGAGAAGAAGGTGGAAAAAAAAGAAAAAGTGGAGAAAAAAGAGGAGAAATAATCTATTTTAATAAATAAATTCAAAATTTATGATATTATTTTTTCCTATTATCATCTCCATATTTTCAATAATATTTGCTTATTTTCTGATAAGAAAAATAAACCAAGCCCCCTCCGACTCAGGGAAAACGGCCGAAATTTCTTTAGCAATCAGGGAAGGAGCTATGGCTTATCTAAAAAGAGAATATATGACCATTGGCTTTGTAGCTGTGGTCATATTTTTAGTCCTCTGGATTTTCTTAGGATTTAGATTTGGAATAAGTTTCCTGTTAGGGGCTTTTTTTTCAGCTGTTGCAGGATATGTCGGGATGATAATTTCCACCAAGACGAATTTGAAAGTTGTAAAAGCAGGTCAGGAAGGATTAAAAAAGAGCTTAGACTTATCTTTTAAGGGCGGCTCAGTAACGGGTTTTTTAGTAGTCGGTTTAGGACTGCTTTTGGTTTCAGTTTTTTATGGTCTGACTAAAGATTTAAAAGCCATGGTAGCTTTGGGCTTTGGGGCTTCTTTGATATCAGTTTTTGCCAGGATTGGAGGGGGGATATTTACCAAAGCAGCTGATGTCGGAGCAGATATTGCTGGTAAAATTGAAAAAGGAATTCCCGAAGACGATCCTAGAAACCCGGCAGTTATTGCTGACCAGGTTGGGGATAATGTCGGAGATTGCGCCGGCATGGCAGCTGATCTTTTTGAAACTTATGTTGTGACGCTGGTGGCAGCTATGGTTTTAGGATCGTTTTTATTTCCAAGATTATCCCAAGCGGTTTTCTTACCATTGCTTTTAGCTTCAGTGGCCATTATGGCTTCAATTATTTCCACTTTTTTTGTCAGGCTTGGAAAAGACCAGAGCATAATGAATGCTCTTTATAAAGGATTATTAATAGCAGGAATTCTTTCGGCAATAGGATTTTTCCTTATAATTAATCCAATTTCTCAGAACTTCGAAGAGCCGTCCTTCCATCTTTATTTTCCATCTTTTCTTGGCCTTTTGCTCGCAGTTGGAATTTTTATATCCACGGAATTCTACACTTCAAAAAAATTCCAGCCGGTAAAATCAATAGCCAAAGCCTCTCAGTCGGGTCATGCCCCTAATATTATTACCGGTCTTTCGATAGGCATGAAATCAACGATTCTACCCATTGTCCTTGTTTCAATTGGTATTTTAATAAGTTTTAAGCTTTCAGGAATTTATGGCTTGGCGATAACAACGGTTTCAATGCTGTCTTTAACGGGTTTTATTATTGCTTTGGATTCTTACGGCCCAATTGCTGATAATGCAGCCGGCATTTCTGAGATGGCCGGCCTGCCCGGAGAAGTGAGAGAAAGGATGGATGCTTTAGATTCGGTCGGGAACACCACCAAAGAAATAACCAAAGCTTATACTATTACTTCAGCGGGATTGGCAGCATTGATTTTATTTTCAGCTTTCACTCAAGAGTTGATCAATCTCAAAGGCAAAGCGCAGTTTTTTTTGCAGGATCCAAAGGTTTTAGTGGGGCTATTTATGGGAGGAATGATAACTTATTATTTTTCCGCTCTGATTATGGATGCAGTGGGAAAAACCGCTTTAAAAGTAGTAGAAGAGGTAAGGAGGCAGTTCAAAGAAGTCAAAGGGATTATGGAAGGCGAGCAAAAACCTGAATATGGAAAGTGCGTTGATATCGTGACCAAAGCGGCATTAAAAGAAATGATGCTTCCGGCAATACTTCCGGTTATATTTCCAATCATCGTTGGTTTTCTCTTGGGAGTTGAAGCTCTTGGCGGACTTTTGATAGGCAGCATAGTGGTGGGGATATTTATTGCTATTTTTATGACAACAGCTGGAGCAGCCTGGGATAATGCCAAGAAGTATATAGAAGAAGGAAATTTCGGAGGGAAGAAATCTTTTGCCCACCAGGCAGCAGTTACCGGAGACACGGTTGGAGATCCTTGCAAAGACACAGTTGGGCCAGCCATAAACCCAATGATAAAAATACTTAATATAGTTGCTTTATTAATAATTAGTTTTTTAGTTTAAACCCGGTAGAGGAATTTTGTCTCGCCCAGTAGAAGAACGCAGTTCTCTACTGGACCGGTCCCGTAGACAGCTTCGCTGTTCTACGGGGCTTCGCGAATTAGGCTTTTTAAAGAAAGCTCTGCCAAAATTCTCCTACCGGGTAAAATTTAATGGAGACTTCGGTTAAAAAATTGGAAAATTCCCGGTTGGAAATTATTTTTAAGGTTCAAAAAGAAGAATTTGAAAAATTTCGGGAAAAAGCGATTTTAAAATTTGGGCAGGAATTCAAAATTGAAGGATTCCGTCCAGGCAAAGCTCCAAAAGAAGTTATTGAAAGAGAGGTTGGCGAGGCCAGAATCTTAGAAGAAGCGACAAGGCAGTTGGTGGAAGAAAGTTATCCAAAAGTGATTTTGGAAAATAAAATTGAGCCGATAACTCAACCGGAGATAGAGGTTTTGCCTCCCACCGATAAAATTAGTGGCGGGGGTTTTGAGTTTAAGGCCAGCTTAACGATTCTCCCGGAAATTAAACTGCCTGATTATAAAAAAATAGCTTCTAAGATAAAACGAAACAAAATCTTGGTAGAAGAAACAGAAATTGAGAACGCCCTACGCTGGATCCAAAAATCTCGGGCAAAATTCACTCTTAAAAACCAGCCTGCAGAACGGGGTGATTTTATTGATTTTGAATTTTCTTCTTCCCAGATTGAATCCGGATCAAAAAGAAAAGACGCTTTTATTTTGGGCGAAGGCCAGTTTTTGCCGGGTTTTGAGGAAAATTTGGTTGGAATGCAAAATCTCCAGGAGAAAAGCTTTAATTTGAAATTCCCGGACAATTATTTCAAAAAAGATCTGGCTGGCAAAGATATAGAGTTTAAAGTCAAAATGAATTCCGTCCAAAAGATGGAATTGCCGGAAATGAATGACGGATGGGCCAAGGGGCTTGGCAATTTTAACAACCTTGTTTCTTTAAAAAATAACTTGAAAGAAGGGATGGCCGCGGAAAAAGAAATAACAGAAAGCCAAAGGGTAGGGCAAGAAATCTTGGATAAACTAAGCGATAATTCAAAAGTTGAGATACCTGAAGTTTTAATAGAAAGAGAAAAAAACGTTATCTTAGATGAGCTAAAGGAAAAAGTGTCCACGGCCTTAAAAATACCATTTGAAGAATATTTGGCTAAAATCAAAAAAACTGAAAAAGAACTCAAAGATACATTCAAAGAGGAGGCCCAGAAAAGGTCAAAATACGATTTAATCTTAAGGGAAATATCTCTCAAGGAAAAAATTGAGGTTTCGGAAGATGAGATCAAAGAAGAAATCAATAAAATCGTGAAAGATCATCCGGTTGAGAAAATAAAGGAACTTGACCTTGAAAATTTAAAATTATATATTAAAAGTGAGATAAGAAAAATAAAAACCCTCCAAAAGTTAGAAAGTTTAACAAAGTAATTATGAACCCCCACACCAAACGAGTTTTAAATTATGTTCTTTGTTTATATCTTAAAGAGTAAAAAAGACAAAAGTCTATACACGGGTTATAGTAACGATCTTAGAAAGAGATTTAAAGAACATAATTTAGGTCTTGTTTATTCAACAAAATCAAGAAAACCATTTTATCTTGTATATTATGAAGCTTATCTAGAGAAACAAGATGCAGTAAATCGTGAACATAATCTTAAACTACGAGCAAAAGCTTTAAGACAACTCAAGATTAGGATCAAGACTAGTCTTCAAGCATAAACTCGTTATGGTGTGGGGGTGAACCTTATTCCTACCGTAATAGAAAAAACCCAATATGGCGAACGTGCTTATGATATCTATTCCCGGCTTTTAAAAGAGAGGATTATTTTTTTAGCTGGGCCGATCGTTGACCAGGTGGCTAATTCTGTAATTGCCCAGCTTTTATTTTTGGCCAGCAAAGATCCCAAAAAAGACATCCAGCTTTATATCAACAGCCCCGGAGGTTCAGTGACTGCGGGATTGGCAATTTATGACACTATGCAGTATGTCAAATGCCCTATTTCAACTGTTTGCGTAGGGTTAGCTGCTTCCATGGCCGCCACTTTATTAGCCGCAGGCGCTCACGGCAAGAGGTTCGTTCTGCCAAACTCCGAAATTTTACTCCATCAGGTGATGGGAGGAGTGACAGGAGAGGCAATTGAGATCGAAATTACCGCTAAACAGATTATAAAAATAAAAGACAAATTAAACAAGATTTTAGCCAAGCACACCGGCCAGCCGCTTGAAAGAGTGGAGAAAGATACTGACCGGGATTTCTATCTTTCTGCAGAAGAAGCAAAAGAATACGGAATAGTTGACGAGGTTATCAAAACCAAAGAATAGCCTGAAAAGGCTATTCTATTTTAAGAGAATTTTGCTATAATAAACTAAATTAATATTAAAACATAAAATATGTGCAATTTTTTTAAGCAAAAAATTCAGTCTTTAAACAAGAACCAGAGAAATTTTTTCACCGCTTCCCTAATTTTTATTCATATTCTGGTTATTATCTATATCGTAATTTCGATTCCCTATTTTCGTAAAATAAAAACTTGTGAAATTCCGGTTAAACCAATACTGGTTAAACCAATAACCGAAGAAGAAATACTTGAACAAGCTGAGGCGGGCAAAGTAGGTGAGCTTTCAGAAGAAGAGGCTAAAGAAAAGGGGACATTGCCTTCATCGATTTTCAATACAGAAGGGAAAATTCTACAGATTAGAGCAGATAGCATTTTAGTTGACGGTGACGGCGCTAATTTCGAGGACCGACAATCCAGAAATTTAATTGTTCTTTTTACTAATTCAACAAGCACCTTCGAACCATTCCAAAAAACGCAATACATAGGGCTGGAAGGATTGAAACACCTTAAGCCAGATATGGTTATCTCAATTAGCGGAGCAGAGAACATTAGAGGGAAAATTGAATTTAAGGCAAATACTATAAATATTATAACTAAATAACTAAATAATTAATTTTAAATTATGTCTCAAAAAATCAAAACAATTTCTTTAATCTTGGGAGTTTTTACAATGAGCCTGTTGGTAGGTTTTATAGTTTTTGGTTGGGTTGAACCAACAGCCTTGCCGCCAGGGGTAAATGTTTCAGCTCCAGTTAATGTTGGCTCAGCGGACCAATGGAAAGATGGAAGCCTCGGTCTCGGTTTTGGGGGAAGCCAACTATGCACGGCCCCCTGTTCAGAACTAGCAAAGGGCGAAATGGCGGCTACGATTTATAGAGATACAGATAATATTAATAATGCTTATATTGATCCTTCAGGGTCATCTCATCTTAGTCCGGGTCAGACTTCTACTACTCTTCAGATTGGAGGGAACACTCTGACAAATTATAATGGAAAGGTAAGTATTATACCTGGCGATAATGCTCTTGCTTTGTCCATAAAAGCAGTTCCAACGCTCGATACCCCCGGCATACTCGCATTTAGAGAACAGTATGCTTATTCTGCAACTAATTATATTGGGCTTACGGCTCCCACGGGTAATCTCGGGGGAAACTATGTCTATACCTTACCTGCAACTGATCCTGCAACTGTAGCTAACAAATTTTTAAGAACAGATGCTTCCGGAGTATTAAGTTGGGCCGATCCGGCAGGCGGAGTAACTGGCGCAGTGCAATTTAAAACCAGTACTGGTATTTTTGGAGGTGATGCAGCAACTTTCTTTTGGGATAATACTAAAAAAAGTCTTGGTATTGGGATAGCAAACCCTAGCGCAAACGTTGGGATAGATATTGGAGATGAGGGCCCTCAAACTCGAGGCAGTATTGGAGCCCAAACTTATTTCATAAAAAAAAGCACAGCGACCACGAATCCACCTTATCCGCTAACAGAAGCAGGCGGATGGATAGACGTGAATGGACCGGCCCCTATTGGACCATATACGATGTATATAAACTTTGGAATACTAAATACTACTGATACTTTGACAGGAATTGCGTTTTCTACGCCGGGTGGAGTGGCTGCTAATAAGGTTAGGTTGTTTATACAGAAAGGCGGCAATGTCGGCTTAAGCGACAGTTGGGATCCTTTGACCACTCCTTCGGCAAGATTAGACGTTAGAGGAAACGTGAGAATTGGTAGCGGCGGAGCTGTGCCGACTAAGGTGCTTTGCTGGACAAATACTAATCTTATTGGATATTGTAATGGTCCAGTAGATGCAGCTGGCGCATGCGGTACTTGTACTGCGGTGCCATAAACAAGAGACAAATAATTTTTGGAAACAGAGAAGTTAATTCTATGTGTTTAGAAGCATTTTAAAATAATCATGTCTAAAAAAACTCTTTTTTCAGCAATAATATTTTTTACGGTTTTTGCTTTTTTATTTTTTACTGAAACCGTTGCGATTCAGGCAATTGGACAGGAATTCAATCAGGGAATACAGGCAATAAACTTTAATAAACCAATTTATCTGCCAGGTGAAACCACCTATTTACAATTGGCAGTCTTAGAAAATGATGGCAGTACTGTTTGTGATGCTAATTTAAGTTTAGAAATTAAAAGCCCGAACTCGGAAACAGAAGTTCTAACAACTAAAACAGGAACTATACAATACAGCGGAAAATGCCAGCCAGAAAATATAACAGATACCCCAGATTACTTCGCTTTTTATAAAGTTAAAGAGATAGGCGTTTACCAGCTAAAACTTAAAAATCTTGATAATGGCTTTGAGACAGTCAGCAGTTTTGAGGTCAGGGATTCTGTCCCTTTTGAAATTGAAAGAATAGGCCCTACAAGAATTTATCCGCCGGCAGAATACGAAATGAAAATCAAGATAAAAGCCAATGAGGATTTTGAGGGGGAAATAAAAGAAACAGTTCCTTCCCGTTTCAGTTTAGTAAGCCGGTCCCAGAAAATCCTTAATTACATAACGAGCGACGGCATTGAAAAAACTTTCGGCTGGCAGGCAGATTTTGAAAAAGGCAAAACTTATGAGTTTTATTATAAATTCAGCGTTCCTGGCCTACCTCCTTCTTTATATTTTCTTGGGCCATTGGAAATCGGCCAGTTTAAAGAAGAAAGAAACTGGCAGATCGCAGCCGATGCTTCAAGCGGGCCAAATAGCCCTCTCCTTGCCGTTGATGATAGTACGGCAGGAACTGTAGCCTGGACTAATGTGACAAATGTTTTTACTAGTGATAATCTTTATGCGACTGCAGCTCTTGGACTAAATAAAACTTCCCACTATATAAAAGCAACTAACTTCGGTTTTGGTATACCGTCTGGCAATACTATTAATGGCATTCTTGTGGAGGTAGAAGCTAAGGCTTCGCAAGTTTATGTGACTGATGCGGGATGTAAAATAGTCAAAGGAGGAAATATCGTTGGTACGGCTCAAAATAATTGGAGCTATTTGACAGGCAGTGATGCTTATTATAGTTTTGGCGGTTCAACCAATTTGTGGGGAACAACTTTATTATATAGTGATATTAATGACATCGGTTTTGGAGTAGCATGTGCTTATTTCAATGATGGTTATAATGGCACAATAACTACTTCCGTTGATCATATCCGAATTACGGTTTATTATACACCAGCTGCCGTTACTCCTCCTACAGTTGATACTTTATTTGCTAGTAGTATTACTTCTTCTTCAGCATTCTTAAATGGAAATATTACTAATACTAATGGCCAAAATGCTGACCAAATAGGATTTGACATAGGAACTGCTTCTGGTACTTACAATCTAACTGGATACCTGGAAGGAACCTTTGGGGGGCCCTATGTCTATCCTGCAGGATATTTTTTCGACTGGCAAAAGACAGGTTTAAATCCAAGCACAACCTACTATTTCAGAGCCAAAGCTCATAATTCAGCTGGTTGGACATATGCTCCTGAATTGAATTTTCCAACCTCTGCTGCTGGTGACTTTGTAGTTTTACCTGTAAATTCATTTCCAAATGGTAATTTAGTCAGGACTGGCTGGACCAAAACAGGTTCAAGTCCTTATCTTGACGTGATTGACTTTGGCACGAATTATATCAGAACCAACGTAGATAGCACTACAGGAGATTATGGTTTTCTTGACAGCGCTGACTTAGGGACGATAACAAAAGTTGAAATAGGATTCTATTATCGATGGTCAGCATCGCTGCCTGATAATTTTTGTGTTTTCCGACTCCAAAATAATGGCGCTACTTGGGTTAATATAGGGGGAGATGATACGGGAACGTCTTGGCATTGGCAGACCTTTGATGTCACCAGTGTCGCTAGTTTGGTTCCTTGGACTTGGACTAAGGTTAATAACGCTTTGGCATATCTTGATTTTCATCAACAAGATGTTGACACCTCAGCTATTCAGGTAGATGCTGTAAGATTAACAGTTTATTATACGCCTGTTGGTCCTCCTCCTACTTGCACTCCGTATAACAACCCATACAATGTTTATGGATGGGCCTGGTCAGAAAATATTGGCTGGATTAGTTTTAACAGTAAAAATTGCGATAGTGATTCAAATTGTCTTGTAGATGATCCTTCTCCTACCGGTTGTCCGCCTGCTAATACTGATATCCCAACGTACGGTGTTTTTCTTGATACCCTATGCGTCAATTGCTGGACTGGAGGCACCTGTCCGACTACATGTCCAATGAGTGGTTATGCTTGGGCAGGAGGCGGTGTAGATGGGTATGGTAATGAATTGCCAATCATTGGCTGGATAAAATTTAATCCTTTACTTAGTGATCTTCCTGTTGTGGGCCCGATGTACTGGCCTTCTTCTGCCGTTTGGAATAATGATTTTATCTGGGGATTTATAAGAGCTTGCGCTGGAGCGCCGGATCCAGCTACTTGTTCTGGTGTAGGGTCTAACTTAAATTCTGGCGGTTGGGATGGATTTATAGCTTTGAGAAAATTGACGGACTTCGGAGTTGAACTTATCCAACCATCCGAAGAATCGGGTGAGTTTTATGGCTGGGCTTGGGGAGGCGGAGGTCAAAGCAGTTTGCCTTCCACTGATCCTAATTGGGGCAAAGATGCTGTTGTCGGCTGGATTAGTTTTAATTGTAAAAATCAGTTCTGTGTGGACTCAACAAGCCACAGAATTATTGATTACAGCTGTAATGATGACTCTTGCTTCATTAATGGTGGCACCTGCCGTGACAGTTGCAATGTTTGCGACAATGACCCCGCAATTTTATGCGAGGGGGATACAGACTGTGGCTCAGGTAATCATTGCATTCAAAATGATTATTCAGTAAAGGCAGATTTCGCTAATCAACCGCCTGATATTCCTACTCCTTTACCGACTGAAAAAGATTGTTGTTCTGCTACTTCTTTGGTAGCTAAAAAATATTCACTGAAATTAAGCTGGGATTACCATGATACTGAAGATGATGATCAGTATGCTTATGAAATTTGGATATGGAAAGACGGCGAAGACCCTGATATTGATCCAAAATTTAATTATGTGGGGAAAAGTACGGTGCGCAGCGGTGATCGGGGTAGCACTACAATTGCACTTTCAAATGACGAGAAAATTGATTCATCATTGGCTGAGCCTGGATATTCAACACCTTCTGCATCTCCTAATTGGCCTCCAGAGATTTGCGATTTAACTAATACTAATTGTCCTTGCCCAGGAGAAACTTGTGGCCGATACCTTAAATGGGGCCAAACTTATCATTGGAAGGTGAGGGTAAAAGAAATAGACGCTGGGGATGAGGAAAGATGGTCAGATTGGTCAGCCCCAGTCAGTTTCATAATGGACGGCCATCCCGGCCCTTCCATTGATTTTTCATGGTGTCCTGAATACCTTGATGCTTATAAACCCATTCAATTCTGTTCAGTTAATGATGGCACGATTTGTGGCGGTACTTCTTCTTGTATGGCTACTAGTGAAACAGTATGTTATAATAATGCCTTAGGCGATCCAAGTTCAGCTTTCTGCAATAGCTGGGAATGGACTTTTCAAGATGCTTTTATTAATGATATTGAGAGTTCCCCGGCTTATTCTACCAATATAAATCCATTAAATGTTAGGTTCCAGTCATCCGGATTTAAAGATGTCGATTTAACCGTATATGATTCATTAGGCTTAAATTGCGTTGCTTCCAAGCCGGATATATTCATTGGTTTGCCTTTGCCTGAATGGCGAGAAATTCCACCAACTTTCTGATCCGAGTTAGATTTTAAATGATTAAAAGCTCGCGGCTAAATTTAGCCGCGAGCTTTGTTTTGGGTTTTGACACATTCGGCGACAAGCCCCAATGCTTGACATTGGGGACTCAGAGCCGTCCCGCGAAAGGCGGGAAAGGGCTTGTCGCTCTCAGTGTCAACCCTGAGAAAGATATAGAAAACAAGTCCCGATAGCTTGCCATCGGATTCGATGATTGACAAATATTAATTAATTTGCTAATATTTTATTGTAAACCCCGTTAGAAAATTTAAGATAGTTGGAATTTTTCTAACGGGGAAAAATAATTTTGTAATTTTGAACTTTTGGGCAAATTTAGTCCCGCCCATAACCCAGGGCGATACAATATGAAATTTGAATATCAAAATAAAAAATTTCAAAACCCGTCGTATATCACATACGAAAAACTATGGGCGGGATTGAGTACCCAAATTTCCAACTTAGAACATGACGTCACTAAATTTAGTTTTGGTGGGCTTGTTTGGTTTAGCAATTGGAGCGGTTTTAGGATATCTTGCCCGCCAATCGATAGCAAAAAGAGATTATGCGACCATAGAGGCCAAAATCCAAAAGAGGATCTCTCAGGCCAAGGAAGAAACTGAGAAACTAATAGATCAGGCTAAGGAAAAGGCCCAAAAGATAATTGAGAGATCGCAGAAGGAAGTAGACCAGAGGCGCCAGGAAATGTTCAGAACGGAAAAGCTCCTGTTAAAAAGGGAGAATATACTGGAAGAAAGAATCTCGGATTACGAGATAAGACAAAAAGATTTTCTACAGAAAGTAGAAAAACTAAAAGAAATAAAAGAAAATTTAGAAAACCTCCAAAAAGAAGCCCAGTTGAAACTGGAGCAGATTTCCGGTTTAACAAAAGAAGAAGCAAAAAAACAGTATCTTGAAAGTTTGGAAAAAGAATACCAAAAAGATTTTTTAGATAAAACAAGGAAGCTGGAGCAAGAAGGCCAGGAAAGGTTTTCAGCCAAGGCAAAAGAAATATTGACTTTAGCAATCCAGAAATGCGCTATTTCCCAAGTCCAGGAAACCACAACCACTATTGTTACTCTGCCTTCAGAAGAAATTAAGGGCAGAATTATAGGAAAAGAAGGAAGGAATATTAGGACGCTGGAACAGCTGACCGGCGTGGAGATTGTGGTTGACGAGACCCCGGAAATCGTGGTTATCACTGCCTTTGACCCGATAAGGAGGCAGGTTGCCAAGGTGGCTTTGGAAAAACTAATTCAAGATGGAAGAATCCAGCCAGCTAGGATTGAGGAGATGGTCCAGAAAGCTGAAACGGAAATTAATGTCAAAATAAAAGAAGCCGGAGACCAGGCGATTTATGATGTTGGAATCTACGGATTAAATCCAAAACTTATCCAGCTTTTAGGGAGATTAAAATTCAGGACAAGTTACGGTCAGAATGTTTTGCTGCATTCAATAGAAGTCGCCCATTTGGCTCAAGCCTTAGCTTATGAAATAGGTGGAAACCCGCAGGTAGCTTTAAAAGCGGGGTTATTGCACGATATCGGAAAAGCGGTTGACCACCAAATCCAAGGTTCTCATACTGATATTGGCATTAAAATTTTGGAAAAATTTGAAGTGGAAAAAGAAGTAATAACTGCAGTCAAGGCCCATCACGAGGAATATCCTTATGAAAGCCTGGAAGCACTAATGATTCAGACAGCTGACGCTATTTCTGGAGGCAGGCCTGGCGCCAGAAAAGATACTTTGGAGAATTATTTGAAGAGATTAGGAGAATTGGAGAAGCTTGCCCTTACTTTTCCAGGAATTAAAAAAGCCTGGGCTCTGCAAGCTGGCAGGGAAATCAGGATTTTTGTCAAACCAGAAGAAATTGATGATTTCCAGGCCAAAAAACTGGCCAGGGAAGTAG
>Ga0315293_10000597_pt1 | contig 34041 bp, 28 predicted proteins | sample YL17G13_20_MG_FD_203071 | JGI IMG/M metagenome (GOLD analysis project Ga0315293, IMG submission 203071) | Sediment microbial communities from Yellowstone Lake, YNP, Wyoming, USA - YL17G13_20 | ecosystem: Environmental > Aquatic > Freshwater > Lake > Sediment | place: USA: Wyoming | collected... | reverse complement strand
CTTCGTGCGCCACTACCCCGACCGCCGCTACCGGATTGCTGCCATATACCGGTTTGGATAAGTGTAAGGTTTTGTCCCGGGGATCATAGTGGTCGGTTAATTCTCCCGACACTTCTTGAACGGGGACCGAGCGTAATCCGGCCCCGTCTAGCAGACGGCGGCCCACTTCCGCCCCGGTAAGTCCCCGGGAAGAGGCCACATTTGAATATTTGGCAAAAGTGGACTGCACCCTGAATTGCGCGTAAAGGACCAAAAGCAGGGCCGGGATTATCAAAATGAAAGTGGGGTCGTAGAACAAGCTTTATTCGCCCCCGCGGATATACTTTTTCTCGATCTCGTGGAGCACTTTTAAGATGAGGATGGCCAGGAAAGTGGTCAGCAATCCGCCGAAATAAAATCCGCAGCCCAGAGCCAGCCCGATGGCGGCGGCCACCCAAATGCTGGCGGCGGTGGTGATGCCGATGATGGACCCTCCGGCCTGAATGATGGTGCCGGCCCCGATGAAACCGATGCCGACCACTACATTACTGGCGATACGGCCGGCGTCTGTGCCGGGGAACAGACCGGCCATATAAATAGAAATCAACATGAAAAGAGTGGAACCGGAACAGACCAGCATATGAGTGCGCAGGCCGGCGGCTTTCTTTTCCTTTTCCCTTAAATAGCCGATCAGACCCCCGCAAATGCAGGCCAGGATGAGTTTAATGCTAATGTCTAATTCAGACATCAAAAACCACCTTGGCTTTCTTCTCTTTAATTTCCAGTTGGTTATAGGTGGCGGCCTTGATGGGGCGGTGGAGCTCGTGCAGGTTTTCCTTGATGTGCTCCCCGGCCACATGGGCCTTGAGCTCTTTGTCGGTAAGCTTGAAGATATTGAAATCCTTCAATAGGACGTGTTTGCTGTCTTCCAGAAAGATCAGCTCGTTCAGCCAGTTGATGAACAATTCTTCCCGGTCTTCTCCCTTGACGCTGATATTAAAGGAATCCATGATTTTTATGTCGGACAATTCGGCCATGAGCGAGAACATGCCGAAGGCGGCATTCTCAAAGATTTCCTTGTAATTTTCGCCGTAGGCGATGATCCCCACATCTGAGGGATGTTCTATTATCTCAAAGCGCTTTTTCTCCATTAAAGTTTGAAGCCCCCGTGTTTTTTAAAATGTTCAACCAGTCCACCGTCGGCCAGCAGCACCTGCATGGTCCGGGGCAGGGGGGAGATTTTAATCTCCCGTCCTTTGGTTTTGTTTTTTATTATACCAGAATTAAGATCAACTTCCAGCTCGTCTCCTTCTTCTATCCCATCGGTATCGCACTCAATGGCGGGCAATCCCAAATTGAAGCAGTTGCGGTAGAAGATGCGGGCGAAGGATTTGGCCAGCACCGCGGAGATACCGGCGTATTTTATGGCCTGGGGGGCCTGTTCCCGGGAAGAGCCGCAGCCGAAATTCTTTCCGGCCACGAGGAAGTCGCCCTTTTGCAAGCGGCCGTAGAACTCAGGATCTAAATCTTCCATCACATGTTTGGCCAATTCATTTGGATCCTGGATCTTGAATTTATACCGGCCGGAGATGATGTAATCGGTGTTGATATCATCTTTTTGCTTTTTCGGTATGTGCGCTTTGCCGGTTAATGTCATAAGTACTTCCTCGGATCCGCGATCTTACCCTCGATCATAGAAGCCGCCACGGTGGCGGGTGAAGCCAAATAGATAAAGGCGTTCGGATTCCCCATCCTCCCCTTGAAGTTGCGGTTCGCAGTTGAAATTACATTTTCGCCATCCGATGGCACGCCGTTATGGGTGCCGACACAGGGACCGCAACCGGGAGTGACCGAGGCGGCGCCGGATTCCAATAGAATTTGAAAAGTTCCATCTTTTATCATATCCATTAATATATCCTTCGAAGCCGGGGCAATGATCAATCGGCAATCTCGATGAACTTTCTTGCCTTTCAAGATTTTCGCGGCGATCTGGAAATCTTCTAATCTGCCGTTGGTGCAGGTGCCGATGTAGCCTTGCTGGATCGGAGTCCCCAAAACCTCGGCGATCGGACAGACATTGTCCACGGTATGGGGCTTGGCGATCTGCGGCTCAAGTTTCGACACATCAATTTCAATTATTTCTTTATATTTTGCGTCTTTATCCGCTTCCTGGGGATTCGGTTTTCTCCTGGAATGTTTTTTTACCCAATCGAGGGCTTTGCTGTCCGCCCGCATCAGCCCCGCTTTGGCCCCGCACTCGATGGCCATGTTGGAGATGGTGAAACGGGCGTCCACCGACATTTCATCAATGGGCGAGCCTTCGATCTCTAACGCCAAATACGTTGCTCCATCCGCCCTGATTTTGCCGATGAGATTGAGGATCAGGTCTTTGGAGTAAATCCCCTTGGGCATTTTCCCTTTATAAATTACTTTCATGGTCTCCGGCACCTTGAACCATAATTTCCCCGAGATCCAACCCGCGGCCAGGTCGGTGGAGCCGATGCCGGTGGAAAAAACATTGATGGCCCCGTAAGTGCAGGTATGCGAATCGGCCCCGATCACCAGATCTCCCGGTACGCAGTGCCCCTGCTCCGGGGTCAATTGATGACAGACGCCGCAGCCGATGTCATAGAGCGTTATTCCCTGCTCTTTGGCGAATTCGCGGATTTTTTTATGGATGGCGGAGACCCCTTCGTTGGGGGAGGGGGAACTATGGTCAATGATAATGGCGATTTTGGCCGGGTCGAAAACTTTTTTGGCGTTCATCTTGCGGAAAGAATCGATGGCCACGCCCGAGGTCCCGTCCTGCCCGATCATAAAATCCAGATCGGCAATGACTATATCCCCGGCTTTGGCGTCCATGCCGGAATGATTGGATAAAATTTTCTCCGCGATAGTTCGACTGCGCTCACTGCGAGTGTTCTTGCCCATTATTATTTTTTAAGTTTGTTCGCGATCAATTTGGCCTTGTCGGTCAGGTAGGGATCCAGCCCTTCCATTTGCTCCACTTCTTTCAGGTATTTGCGGGCCAGGGGATGCTTTACGATCTCGGCCAGGTCCAGCCGGGCCCGGGCCAGCAAATCGTGATAGGCATGCGGGAAAGAAACCACTTCTTTGAGCAGCTGCTCCGCCTTATTAAAATCGCCGAACTTGGCGCGGCGGATCCGCAATTCGCCTTCGATGACCTTGGTCTTTAAGGCAAAATAATCTCCCGGGCGCTCTTTGAGCAGGCGGGTCGCGCGGCTGCAAATCAAAATGGCTTCCGCCAGCCGGGGCGGGTAATGATAAAGGATAAGTTCGGCTTTTCCCAGAAGCGCCCGCGCCCTGAAATACCAATGCGCCGAGCGTTCCTGGATCAGTTTTTCATGAATTTTTAAGGCGATTTTGTGATCCCCGGGACCATCCCGCACCAATCTCAAGTCGGCTTCCACGATATAGGTCTTGGCCGCGAAGAAATCGGTCAGGTCGTCTTTTAAGGTTTTACGGGCGATCCGGCAGAGTTCAACGGCTTCTTCTATTTTTTCCTTTTTGATCCCCGGGACCAAAAGCTCGGCTTTGCCTACATAGGCCCGCGCCCGCAGATAAAATGAGCCGCTGGTCTTCAGAATATCGTTGTAATAGGCGGCCGCCCGGTTATAGTCGCCCTCTTCTCCCCGGCCCACATATAGGTCCGCCAGGCCGAACTTAATCTCCCCGATGTCGGCGCGTTGGGGGAAATTGCGCAGTATTTTTTTGTATTTTTCAATGGCGCGGTTGATTTTTTCACGCTCGGAGGGCGCGGGGAAACCGGTTTCGCGATCCACGATAAAACTCATGATTGGTGAAATAACACCCATTGCCTTGTCATTTTATCTGATGTAGAATAGGGTGTCAATGGAAAGAGAAAAACACCTCTCGGAGCTGGAGAAGAAACTGGGGATTTCTTTCGTCAACCGTGCCCTGCTTAACCAATCCTTGACCCATTCTTCCTTTGCGCATGAACAGCAGGTCCCCGACAATGAAAGGCTGGAATTTCTGGGGGATGCGGTCTTAAAACTGGCGATCACCGAATATATATACAATAAATTCCCCACCCAGCCGGAAGGCAACCTGACCAAGTTCCGGGCCACCGTCATCTCCGACAATACCCTGGCCGAGGTGGCGCACAAGGTGAATTTGGGAAGCTATCTGCTGCTGTCTGAGAATGAAACGCGCACGGGAGGGAACAAGCGTAAAAGCAATGTGGCCAATGCCTTTGAGGCCTTGATCGGGGCTGTTTACCTGGATGCGGGTATTGGCAAGGCGCGGGATTTTATCGTTGAGTTTTTGCGCGGAGAGGTGGACAAGGTGAGCCGGGAGGGATATATACGGGATTATAAATCCGTCCTGCAGGAGTTTGCCCAAAAGAGAAAATGGGACCTGCCCCACTACCGGGTGCTTAAGGAAACCGGTCCCCGCCACAAGAAAATTTTTGAGGTCGGGGTAAAGGTCAAAGGCCGCATTGCCGGCAAAGGTTTCGGCGCCAACAAAAAGGAAGCCGAACAGAAGGCCGCCGAAGTGGCGCTTAAATCTCTGCAAAGAGAAGAAAAAAAACCGGTCTCTCCCCTGCGCGGAATAGTGCAAAAAGTCAGACGTAGGATATGGATGTCCTAATAAAATCCGGCCGAGTGATAGACCCGGCATCCAACCTGGATGCCGTAAGTGATATTTTAATTCAGGAAGGAAAGATTAAATCCCTCGGCCAGCGGCTGCAACCCCCCTCTTCCCGCATTCCGGTGATAGACGCCAAAAATCTCTTAGTCCTGCCCGGCTTGATCGATATGCATGCCCATCTGCGCGACCCGGGCAATCCGGAAGAGGAAACCATCGCCTCCGGAACGCGGGCCGCGGCGTTGGGAGGTTTTACTTCCGTATTGTGTATGGCCAATACCGATCCTCCCGTGGATAATCCCGCCATGGTCAAATATGTGACGTCCAAGGCCCGGCTGGAAGGGGCGGTGAATGTTTTTCCGGTGGGGGCGGTGACCAAAGGAATGGCGGGGGTGGAACTTACCGAGATGGGGAGGATGCTCATGGAGGGGGCGCGGGCTTTTTCCGACGACGGCCGGCCGGTTAAAAGCGCCAGCGTCATGCGCCGGGCGCTGGAATACGCCCGTCAATTTGATACTTTAATAATTTCTCATTGCGAGGATTTGGGGTTGTCCGAGGGCGGGGACATGAACGAAAGCTATACTTCCACCATCTTGGGCCTGCACGGCATTCCCGCCCTGGCGGAAGAAACCATGGTGATGCGCGATATCATGCTGGCCAGGGAGTTCGGCCGGGTGCATATTGCCCATGTCTCTACCGCGCGCTCGGTGGAGCTTATCCGAAAGGCCAAAGCGGAAGGAGTTAAAATAACCTGCGAGACCTGCCCGCATTACTTTACTTTAACCGAAGGGGAAGTGGAGGGCTACAATACCCAGGCCAAAGTCAATCCTCCGCTGCGCGGCGGAAAAGACCTGGAAGCGGTGGTTTTGGGGTTGAAGGACGGGACGATCGATGTGATCGCCACCGACCATGCCCCACACCATGAAGAAGAAAAAAAGGTGGAGTTCGGCAAGGCGGCGAATGGCATGGTAGGCCTGGAAACCGCGCTGGCCCTGGTCCTGACCGAGCTGGTAGGGACCAACGCTCTTCCTCTTAAAAAAGCAATCGAAAAGTTAACCGTTAATCCGGCCGGTATTTTAAATTTAAAAAAGGGAACTATAAAAGCCGGCTGGGACGGGGACCTGATAGTGGTCGATCCTAATAAAGAATGGACGGTGGATGTCTCAAAATTTGCCTCCAAATCCAAAAACTCTCCTTATCAGGGCTGGCGCGTCAAAGGGAGCGTGGTGTACACCATAGTGGGAGGAAAGATAGTCGTTAAAAATGGACAGATCAGCATTTAAAAACTTGTTATTATTGGTTCTGGCAGCGGCCCTGATCTTAGGCGGATGCGGTGGGGAGCCCAGGACGCTAACTTCTATTACAGTTACTCCCAATAGTATTACGGTGGGGATCAATCAATCCCAGCAATTCTTTGCCACCGCGTATGATTCCGCTGGCCAGACCCTGTCCCGCACTTTTACCTGGTCGGTTTCAGGGGGAATCGGCTCTATCGACAGCAACGGTTTGTTCCGGGCTGGAAGCCTTGAAGGGACCGGCTATGTGACCGCCGTGGCGGACTCAATCTCCGGCAACGCGACGGTTGCGGTTTCCCAAAAAGGATGGATCAGCGGATTAATAACTGACACCGACGGGAAACGCGGTTCTTATATTAATGTGATTTTAACCGATATGCCTTCTATTTCGGCGAGTTCGGACATAAATGGAAATTATACGCTTAGCAATGTTCCGGCCGGGACCCATGAAGTTAAAACACTGGAAAACGTAAATTACATTCCATCTACCCGGGAAGCCGTGGTCTCTTCCGGAGCTTCTACAGTATTAAATATTACCCTGACCCCCAGGGTAACGGTGATTCCCGGTTCCGATACGGAAAGCAGGATTTTCAGCACCATAACCATAAACGGCACTCTGCGAAATAATGGGTCCACCGAGGCCAAGGGGGTGGTGGTGACTTATTTATATTATAATTCCGCCGGAACTTTAATTGGATCCGGTCTTACCAATCAATTAAATATTACTGCTGAAGGAACCCGAAGTTACTCCATCGCATTTTCCCTGGACGAGATAAGTTATGCCTCTAAAACCCGGACCATAAGCGTCACCAGTTACTGATGGCGGATGAAGAAAAACCCCCAATCGATCCCCTAAGCTTGGGCCAACGCATTACCCGCGATTATCTTTCTAAATTGGGCTGGGTTAGGGAGTGGCGGCGCACTATACAGAGGGAGATCCGCCCTGCCTGGACGCGGGAGGAGTTGGAGGAAAAATTCCGCCGGGCCGATGCCCTGGAGGAGGAAGCCGAGGCCGCTTTTTCCGCCGAATTTGAACGCTTGCGCAAAGATCCAAACCCTTCCGCCCGGGAAACCCTGAGGGTGATTTATGAAGCGCTGAAGAACCGGACCGATCTTGGTTTTTTCGGCAAACGAATCATAGACCGCCTACGGCAGATGTTTCGTCAGTGGTGACGATTTCTACTGCGATTTGCCCCTAAATAACCTGGCCCCGATGTACTTCGGGGCTGGTCTGAAAAATGCAACCTTACGGCTTGATGTCCGAGAATGTAATCCAGCTGCTGAATGAAATCATTGAAGAGGGTATCCGCTTGAACGTGTCCGACATCCATCTGGAGCCCCGCGAAGACTTCTTGCGGGTCCGCTACCGGGTGGACGGCCTGCTGCAAGACGGGGAGGTGGTGCATAAAAGCCTGCAGGCTCAGCTTACCTCCCGCCTCAAGGTGCTGGTCAATCTGGACATCGCCGAATCGCGCCTGCCCCAGGACGGCCGCGTCAATTTAAAGATCGAGCACCGCGACTTCGATTTCCGCATCTCCACCATTCCCACCATCCATGGAGAAAAAGCGGTCCTGAGGATCTTGGAGAGACGCCACGCCTTACTGCACCTTAAGGAGCTGGGCATGTCGGCGGAGGATCATTTAAATTATCGCCGGTTGATAGCCAAAAGAAACGGCATTATTTTAGTCACCGGACCCACCGGTTCGGGCAAGACCACCACCCTGTACGCCACTTTGAGGGAGTTGAACTGCAAGGAAAATAATATCGTCACCATCGAAGATCCGGTGGAGTACCAGCTGCCGGGCGTCAACCAGATTCAGGTGAATTATAAGACCGGGCTGACTTTCCCGCGGGTCCTGCGCTCGGTCCTGCGGCAGGATCCCGATATCATACTGGTGGGGGAAATTCGAGATATAGAGACCGCCCGCATCGCCATCCAGGCCGCACTTACCGGCCATCTGGTGCTGGCCACCCTGCATACCCGGGACGCGGCCTCCTCCCTTAACCGTTTAGTAGAGATGGGGATAGAGCCCTATCTGGTGAAGGATACGGTGATCGGCGCGGTAGCACAGCGCCTGGTTCGTGTTAAACCGCAGGGGAGAAGGGCCATCTTTGAAATCATGGTCGGGAACAAAATAGGTAAGACCTTAAAAGACAATGCGATGGAGCTTTTGAAGCAGGGAATAACCACCGGCGAAGAGATCGCCAGGGTCCTGGAGATCGACTAGCTATTTACCTCCGCCGGCCGCCGCGCCGCCGCCACCCGAAGAACCGGAACCCATAGTTTTCATAAAAAAAATAGCCAGGCCCACAATTTTATTGAACAGCAGGGGAAGCGCCCGCTCCAAGGTTAAGGCCTGGCAGCGGTGACATTTCAGGCAAATTTTAAAATTGACGCGTTCAGGATGACAAACCTCGTTTTTATAAAAGATGCATTTCAGGCCTTCCGCTTCTTGGGGGCGTACGATATTCAACCGGGCCTCTTCCATAAGTTCGACTCTCATACTGCCAGTATTTCGTCTTGCCAAAGTAAAAATTTCAGGTTATTCTTTAAGGCGTGAAAGTCATTCGTTCCCTATTTTTCTATTTGGTGGTGGTCTTGAGTTTTATAGTAGGGACCCTGCTTACGGTTCTTCTATCCTGGGTAAGCGGGGAAAAAACACTCACTTATCAACGCTCGGCGCGCCTCTGGGCGCAGTTTTTGGGTCGGATAAGCGGCATACCGGTGAAAATGGAAGGGGCGGAAAATATTCCCCCGAAGGAAGCGGTGGTGCTGGTTTCCAATCATCAGGGCGCGGCGGATATTCTGATCCTTTTAGCCTATCTGCCGGTCTATTTCCGCTTTGTCATAAAAAAGGAACTTTTCAAGATTCCTTTCTTCGGCTGGTATTTGAAGAAGGCGGGGTATTTATCGGTGGATCGCGGGGCGGGCGAGAAGGCGCATAAAATGTTTTCCGAGGCCGAGCAGGTGCTGAAATCGGGTGAAAACATTTTGGTTTTTCCGGAGGGCACCCGTTCGCGGGACGGGAAGCTGCAGCCCTTCAAGCGGGGCAGCCTGCTTTTGGCTTTCCGGGCCAAGGTAAAAGTGGTGCCTATTGCCATCTCCGGAAGCTTTAATATTTTGCCGGCCCAGAGCATCTTTTACGATAAGGTGCCGGTGAAAGTGAACATCGGGAAACCTTTCTCACTCGAGAAATACGGGACGGCTTACGAGAAGGCGCTTTTAGATATACACGAGATTATTCGGCGGATGCTTTAAACGCCTCTGCCACCTGCGCGACCGGGATGACTTTTATTTTTGTTTTTTTCGCCTGTTCCAGATTGCCTTTAGGGACGATAATTTTCAAAAAGCCCAGTTTTTCCGCTTCACGGATCCGGCTTTCTATATGGTTTACGGCCCGCACTTCGCCCCCCAATCCGACCTCGCCCACGATAATAGTTTGGGGGTCAACCGGTTTGTTCTTATAGCAGGAAGCGATGGCTACTGCTATGGGAAGGTCCAAAGCCGGCTCGGTCACTTTTACTCCTCCGGCCACGTTAACATAAATATCCTCAGAGCTTAATCTCAGGTTAAGGCGGCGCTCCAATACCGCGATCACCATGGCGGCGCGGTTGTAATCCACGCCCACCGTGGCCCTCCGGGGGACCGCCATCTTGGTGGGGGAAACCAGGGCCTGGATTTCCAGAAGCAGGGGGCGGGTGCCTTCGATCACGGCGGCGACCACCGATCCGCTCTGGCCTTCCGAGCGCTCCGACAGGAATACTTTGGAGGGATTCTCCACCGTGATCAGTCCTTCTTCCTTCATTTCGAAAATGCCGATCTCGGAGATGGAGCCGAAACGGTTTTTCTCCGCCCTTAAAATGCGGAATTGCTGGTGTTGTTCACCCTCAAAATAAAGAACCGTATCCACGATATGTTCTAAAATCCGTGGTCCCGCGATATTTCCTTCCTTGGTGACATGCCCCACAATGAAGATGGGCAGGTGGGAAGTTTTGGCGATGCGGGTTAGATAAGCCGCGCATTCCCTTACCTGAGAGACCGAGCCGGGAGCGGCCGGAATATCCTCGCGGTACATGGTCTGGATGGAATCTATAATTAAAAGTTTAGGCTTTAAATCATCAGCGGCTTTTTCGATGGCAAACAGATTGGTTTCCGGTAAAAGATTTAAAGTTTTAGAAAGCGCTCCTAATCGTTCGGCCCGCATCCGGATCTGCTTGGCCGACTCCTCTCCGGAGACATAAAGAATTAAATCCTTAAAAGAGTTAGCCATCTGCAGCATCAGGGTGGATTTGCCGATCCCGGGATCTCCGCCTATAAGGACCACTGATCCGGGCACGATCCCTCCGCCCAGCACCCGATCCAATTCCGTCATGCCGGTTGGCAGTCTTTCTTCCTTATTGTAATCGATCTGGGTAATGGGGAGGGGTTTGACGGATGGGGACAGGGGACCAGGAACTAGGGACTTTTTAGATTTGATGATCTTTTCTTCCACGAGAGAGTTCCAGGTCCCGCAGGCGGGGCACTGCCCATACCAGCGGGGATAATCGTTGCCGCAGTTCTGGCAAAAAAAGCGGGTTTCGGCTTTGGCGGGCATGATTAAATCTGGGCTTCGGCTTTGAGTTTAGCCTTGACATTTTGAGACTTTTTTCCGGTAAAGACTATCAGGCCTTTCTTTAAATCGGCCTTGATCCCCATGCCGGAGGTGAATTTTCCCCGCAGAACTTCCTCGGAGAGGGGATCTTCAATGTAATCTTCAATGGTTCTTCTCAGCGGCCGGGCGCCGAATTTGGGATCATATCCCTTTTCCGCCAGAAATCCTTTGACCTTGTCGGTAATGAGCAGGGAAAGGTCCTTTTCCGAAAGCCGCTGATTGAGATCGCCGATCATGATATCCACAATGGAACTCAGGTCTTCTTTGCTGAGCGGGCGGAAAACGATGGTCTCATCCACCCGGTTTAAAAACTCAGGCCGGAAGGTTTTCTTCATCTCATCCAATATCTTTTCTTTCATGCGGTCATAGCTGGCCTGGGCGTCATCGCGGGTGATAAAGCCAATGGTGGTTTCTTTCCTGATCAAATCCGCTCCGACATTAGAGGTCATTACAATTACTGTGTTTTTGAAGTCCACTTTTCTCCCCTGGGCGTCGGTGATCTGTCCGTCGTCTAAAATCTGCAGGAGAGTGTTCAGGACATCCGGGTGGGCCTTTTCCACTTCATCGAACAAGACCACCGAATGCGGCTTCCGTCTTACCGGCTCGGTCAGCTGTCCGCCTTCACCGTAACCCACATAGCCGGGCGGGGAGCCCATCAGGCGGGAGACAGTGTGCTGTTCCAAATATTCGGACATGTCTATGCGGATCATGGCGTCCACATCGCCGAAGAGGAATTCGGCCACCCGTTTGGCCAGTTCGGTCTTGCCTACTCCCGAAGGCCCCAGGAAAATAAAGGAGCCGATGGGGCGGCGGGGATCCTTTAGCCCGGCCCGCGCCCGCCTTATGGATTTGGCAATCAATTTGACGGCTTCCTCCTGTCCGATGACGCGCTGTTTAAGCTCCTCTTCCATTTTAAGCAGTCTTTCGGTTTCTTCCGCGGTGAGCTGAGTGACCGGCACCCCGGTCCAGGCCGAAACTACTTCGGCTATGACTTCAGAATCCACCACCGGCAGGTTTTCGTAAGAAAGCTGAATGTTGCGGGCGCTTTCTTCATATTTTTGTTTCAGCTCATCTTCCTTGTCGCGCAGTTGGGCGGCCAGCTCGAATTCCTGGTTAGACACCGCGGCTTCCTTATCAGTTTTAACTTTCTCCAATTCCTGGGTGAGTTCTATCAGTTCGGGCGGGGTGGACAGGGATTTGAGCATTACCTTGCTGCTGGCTTCGTCTATCAGATCAATGGCTTTATCCGGCAGGTGCCGGTCGGAGATATAGCGCTCGGACAGCCGGGCGGCGGCCACCAGGGCCTCATCCTGTATCCTTACTTTGTGGAAATCCTCATAACGGCCGCGAAGCCCTTTTAGGATTTCAATGGTCTCCGCGGAAGAGGGCTCCTGCACCATAACAGACTGGAAACGGCGCTCCAGCGCCGGGTCGGATTCGATTTTCTTGCGGTATTCATCCAGGGTGGTGGCCCCGATACACTGCAGCTCTCCGCGGGCCAGGGCGGGCTTTAGAATATTGGCGGCATCCATAGCCCCTTCCGCCGCCCCTGCTCCGATCAGGGTATGCAATTCATCAATAAAAATGATGGTTTTCCCGGCTTTGCGCACCTCTTCGATGGCCTTTTTCAGCCGTTCTTCAAATTCTCCGCGATAGCGGGTCCCGGCGATCATCAAACCCAGATCCAGGGTAACCACCCGCTGGCTAAGGAGGGGCGGGGGAACATTGCCGGAAATAATCCTTTGCGCCAGCCCTTCCACGATAGCGGTCTTGCCCACCCCGGCTTCCCCCAGCAGGACCGGATTGTTTTTCTTGCGGCGGGATAAAATATGGATAACCCGTTCGATCTCCTTGCCGCGTCCGATCACCGGGTCCAGTTTTTTCTCCCGCGCCATGCGGGTTAGGTCGCGGCTGAAGGCGTCCAGGGTGGGGGTGTTGGTGCGGACCGGAGGCCGCCTTTCCAGGGTGGCTTCTTCTCCTAAAATGGCGATAATCCGATTCTTGGCCAGCGGGGCGGAAATCCCCAGCTCGGCAAACATTTTACCGGCAATTCCCGACCCCTCCCTGAGGACGGCCAGAAAAAGATGCTCCACGCCGATATAATTGTGCCCCAAGCCCCGGGCTTCTTCCCAGGCGTATTCGATTATTTTCTTGACCTGGGTGGAAAAGGGGATCTCCCCGGTGGGGGGAATCTCCTTAACGGAGGAGATATCTTTTTCGATCTTTTCTTTAACTTGGGCGGGGGAGGCGCGGAAATATTCCAGGGTCTTGATGATGACCTGCTCGCCTGCTTGCAGCATTCCCAGTATCAAATGTTCGCTGCCCACCTGGCCGGAGTGGGTGCGTTTGGCTTCTTCCTGGGCGGCCATGATCACCCGGATGGCCCTCTCCGAAAAGCGTTCAAACATGTGAAAATTATAACATTCGCGCAAGTTTTTAGCAATTTAACCCGATGTTTTCTATGATGGGAATTGAGATGGGAAAATCGTTTTTTGCCACCGATCAGGAGGGCTGCACCTGGCAGTTCAGCACCAAATTCGGCAATATAGACCACAGCGGTCTGGATTTTGAGATCTGCTCCTCCCCCATATCTTTAAAAACGATTGAAGAAAACGTGGGCCGCGGCTTTGACGGCTATATGGAAGTATTAAAAAATATCGGGCAGGCTAAACCTCCGACATCTTCTGCGGTAGTGTAATTATAAAAGTCGTTCCTTTCCCCACCTGACTGCGCACCTTGATGGAGCCTTTATGCTCTTCGATGATCCTCAGCGTTATGGGCAAACCCATGCCGGTGCCCTTGGTCTTCGTGGTGAAGAAGGGGTCGAAGAGACTTTTAATCTTTTCGGGCTCGATCCCCGGGCCGGTATCGGTCACTTCAATGAAAACCGCAGGAATGGGCTTTGGTTTTTCCTCTTCCGCCTCCCAGACCACTTCCCCGGCGGCTTTTTCCACCCCTTTTCCCAGACGTCCCAGCTTGACCACCTCTCCCACATCGGTCTTGACGATCAACTCGCCCCCCTTGCCGGTATCGGACATGGCTTGAACGGCGTTCAGGACGATATTTAAAAAGGCCTGGGAAAGCTGTCCGGGGTCTCCCAGGATATCCGGCAGTTCGGCAAATTTAGTGGTGACGCGGATATTGTTTTTCCGGCATTCCGACTCCAAAAGCAGGAGCACTTCTTCCAGCAGGGAATTGATCTTTAGGCCGGTAAGCTCAGGCTTTAGGGGCCGGCCGAACTTAAGCAGGCTCTCGGCGATGCGGTTGATGCGGTCGATCTCCACCGGCACGATGCTTTTGAATTTTTCCCGGAATTCTTTGTCTTCCCATTTTTGGTCGATCAGCTGGCTGAAGGTGCGCAGGGAAACCAGAGGGTTTTTAATTTCGTGCGCCATGCCCGCCGCCATGGTGCCCAGCGAGACCAGTTTTTCCGAAAGAATCAATCTTTCCTGGCTGTTGGCCAGGTCCTGGGTCATCTTGTTGAAGGCCGCGGCGAGTGAGCCCAGCTCATCTGTGGAATCAAGGTTGATCCGGTAATTTAAATCTCCCGCGGCCACCGCTTCGGTTCCCAACTTTAATTTATAGATGGGCCTTTCAATGCTGCGGGCAAAAAATATGCCGGTCAGCAAAGTTAAAGCCAGGCCAATTATAGTAAATAATAAAGAGTAGGATTCCAGCTGGCGCATTTCAAAGTAAGCGTCCGCCAGGGATTCTTCCACCACCACCCCTCCGCCCCATCTGAGTAGGGGAACATAAGCGCCCACGTTGATTTTTCCCAATTCATCCGGAGGAAATTCGCCGCCCCAGGATTTTCCCCTCAGCAGGGATTTAATTACGGGATGGCCGCTTTGATCGGCGCCGAGGAGCACCGGGTCGGGATGAGCCAGGATTATCCCTTTCTGGTTGACCACCCAGGCCAGGCCGCTCTTTCCGATTTTTTTATTTAAAACGATCTGATTTAGAGCTTTAGGGTCCAGGCTCTTCATATTCTCGATTTGATTGGCCAGACCCAAAGCCGTTTCCTGGTAAGTGTTGACGATCGATTTCTGCAGGGCCTGCTTGCTGATGGTTAAAGTGGCCAGGGTGGTGATCTCAAAAAGGATGGTGATCAGCAGGACGAAGATCAAAATCAATTTGATGAGGATGCGGGTGCGCAGGAAGTTTAAGGGATTGCGGGCGGCCGGCGAAGAAGGAGGGATGATCTCCGCCAAAGTTAAACCCAGGATGCCCAGCAGGGTCATTATCCAGGAAAGCAGCAGCCGGCTCCCCTGTCCGTTATTTAAGTAACCCCGGAAAAAGAAGAAAGAAGCCAGCAGTAAGAGGGCGGAAAACCCCAGGTATAAGGTCAAGGCCCGCTGGCCTCCCTGATATTTGGGCGCGCGGATAAAGCTGATCAGGGCCAACAGGCCCCACATGGCGGCCCATAAAACCTTATCCGGATTGGATACCGGCAAAAGCAGGAAAATCACCACCGGTTCGATAATTTCACGGCCGTAAGTGAGATTGATGGGCGAGACGCATACCATAAAAACAAGATACAGGATGAACAGCAGCGCCAGGATGAGGAGCCAGCCGGTCCTTTTAACTTCGAAGCGCTCCTTAATAAACCATAAGATCAAAAAGGAGCCGAACAAAAGGATCAGCGCGATTGCCCGGTGGATCAGCTCGCGCTGAGAAAAGAGCCCACCCAGATCGTAATGGATCTGGGAGGCAATGGTCAAAATGGTATAGCCCGCAAAACAGATAAAAATAAAACCCAGCAGGAGGTAGCGCAGCTTTCTCTCCTGCAGGAATTTGATAAAAAAGGAATAGATGCCCGAAAGCAGGATTCCCGAGGCGAAAATCTCGGTAAAGATGGAAATAATGGTTAAAGTAGAAAACATTATTTAATCTCTAGCTCAAGCAGGACGGAGGTTACGCCCCCGGCCAGATTGGTCACTTTCAAAGGGATTCTTTTTACCCCCGGGGGGGCGTCGGTGGGTATGGCTACTTTGGCGGAAAAGAGATTGCCTCCTTTATAATTGGGATGAACATCGGAAAGTCCCGCCTCCGCCATATTGGCCACAATTTCAGAGAGATCTTCTTCCCGGCCGGGATTTTCAACTTTTACGCTCAAGGTGCAATCCGCTCCCCGCTTAACCGCAGCGGGGATAAAGCCGGCCTCGAGGATGACCGGGTTCTTTTCAATGTTGACCGTGGCTTTGGCCAGGGCCAGCCAGCCCTTTTTGTTGGCGGCCGCCACCTGGATTTCTTTATCCCCGATAGGGATGTCCGGATTGACGCTGCTCTGAAGAGTATAGATGCCGTCCCCGGCCCGGGCGTCGCCCCACAGGCCGTTGTCCACCAGCATCATGTTGGGCAAACGGCCGATGCCCTGCAGGTCGGCGCGCACCCCGCTGATATTGGCTTGGCCTCCCGGATCTTCTATTCCCGCGGTGACTTCCAGTATGGTGCGGCCGTCCGGCGGGATTTTTTTAGGGGAGGCGTGCACAAAAGTGATGGTGGGAGTGAGCCGCACCCGGTTGACCTGATTGATGTCATAGCCGATGGTCCAGGAAAGCAGGTCCCCGATTTTTTTCTTCATGAAATCGGTGGCGGAAAGCAGTTTAATGGCTTCCCCTTTGGTTAATGGTTTCTCGGCCGCGTAAGAGGCGACAAATGATCCGCCTAAGGCGGAACAAATGACCAAGGTTAATAATATTTTTTTCACCTGGGAGTTACTCCAAATTTCCCAAAGATTTTTTCTGCTTCTTCGGCGGAAACGGGGGCCTGCGGCTTGAAGGTTTGATCCGCGAAACCGCTCATCAGCTGGCGGTCTACCACGGCTTTTATGAAAGGCGCCAGCGCATCGTCCTTTTTGACGTCGCGGAAAAGATCATTGGTCACGCGCGGCAGGGGATAGTGGGCGGCTTTAACCAGCCAGGTGCAAAGTTCGCCGCGGGTGACCGGGGCCTCCAGTGAAAAATCGGCTTCGGGAGAAACCTCCACCACCCCTAAGGTCACCAGGGCTTCCAGTTTATCTTTCCCCTCTTCCAAGTTTTTAAACTTATCGATCAGCTGGGCCTTTTCTTCTTTGGTTTTGGCGCGCTTCAGCTCTTTTTCCAGATCTTTTTCTTCTTTGATGACCACTTTGGGGCGACGGAAGACCCGGCGGGTCACCGAAAGCTTGCCGTCCTCATAATAACTGTCGATCAATATTAGATTTTTTCCGGGGTTAAGCGGCAGCTGCACCGCGAACTTTAGATTTTCGTCCACAAAGATGCGCCGATCGTTGATATAGACCTCCACGCCCGGTTTGGCTTTGCCCCTAACCCAGATCCGGTCATCATAGGTTGAAAGTTCATCCGGGGGATAAAGGTCGGATAAGGGATCGGCGAGGCTGATGGGCTTATAAGTTTTGGTTGGTTTTATTTCAAAAGCCCATTCCATCGGGAAGTACAATACGGAGAAATAGGCGGACTGGTTGCCGGATTGGGGTTCGGTATAATAGGCCAGGTCCAGTCCCCAGCTGCTCTGCCGATATCCCGCTCCCAGAGAAACCGCATTGCGGTTTTCCCGCATATAAAATCCCGAACGCAGAAAATAAGTGTTGGCAATGGCCCACTCTCCGCCCAGGGCCACCGCTCCGGGGCGGTTTTCATTGAGCTCAAAATCGGAAGAGAGAAAGAATTCATTGCCTTCCAGGTAAAGCGGGGATTTGACGTCCCCGATGAGCTTGGCTCCCAGGCCTATATGGATCACCTGCGGGGTGGCTTCGCTGCTGCCGTTGTCCCAGCGGATTATGGTATCGCCCGGTAAAACATTTTGCGCCGAGACCCCCAGATTGAGCCAGGGGTTGACATGGTAAAGCCCGCCCAGGTCCACTTCAAATCCCGAGGCCGTGCGGTCGGGATCGCCGGTTCTTTTGAGAGTGGCGCCGATGAAGGTTTTAAGATTAATACCCAGCCCCAGATTGGGCAGGCCGGGGAGTTTGGTGGCGGCGGAGGCCATAAGGATGTTGCTCGAAAAATTGGCTTCCCGGGTTCCGGAAAAAGGGAAGTTCACTTCAGATTTTATGATTCCCAGTCCCAGGGTTTGTCCGTAGCCGGTGGGGTAGGCCTGTCCCGCGGAAATGTTCCCGCTGTCCTTGTAATTTAAAGTGATGCCTTTGGCCCAGGGCATTCCCCCGGGATTGAAGAAAGCGGCGTTGACGTCATCGGCAATACTCACGAACGCTCCGGCGAGGCCCAAAGGCCTGGCCCCCACCGCGGTTTGATAAGGGGCCAAGCCCAACTCTGTAAGATAAGCCCAGGCCGGGACGGTTAGCAGCAACAAGATTAAAAGGATTATCTTTATTTTCATTTGACTATAGTGATACTGGTCTGCGCATGTCCTTCCCAACCGCTCTGATCGGTGGCGGTGGCTTTTAAAATAAATTCGCCGGTATCGGCCGGTGAAAAAGTAAAATTCAGGGAATAAATCCCGTCTTTGGCCGTTTCATCTCCCATTTTGCCGTCATCCTTTAACTCCGCATCCGGCGGGCCGCCCAGGGGGGAAAGATCCGCCTTAACACTGACAATATCCGTAAGCCCCTGGCGATCGCCCACCAAACATTTTAAAGCCAGCACGCTTTCTTTACCTGCAGTGAGCAGCACCGGGGTGGCCAGGAATTCAAAAATTTTAGGCGGAGTATTGATCCGGCAATAATCTTTTTTGGTGTAACCCTGATTAAAATCATACAGCCACTTTTTTTGCCATTGTACCCTAGTGAAACGCGAAAGTAAAATGGCGGCTTCCGCTCTTTTTAAATCTCGATTGGGATCGAAAAGGCTGGTTTTTTTGGAGACCCCCAGAAAAAGTTCTTTTTCCCCCGCCAGTTTTATATCCCGATAAAACGGATTGCTCTGGGGCACATCCTTGAACACCCGGTTGATTTCATTTTTAAATTTGCCGCCCTCGGCCCGGATGACGGTCCGGGCGATCTCTCCGCGGGTGATGCCGTCTTCCACCCCGAAAATGTCGCGGGAGAACCCCTTCATCCAATTTTTTTTCACCACCGCGTAAATATACGGCGCGCGCCAGTGTTCTTTGGGGACGTCAAAGTAAATGTCATCTTTGATCGGCGGTTTGGCCAAGCCCTCGGCCCGGGCCAGCCAGGTAGCCAGCTCTCCCCGGGTTAAGATCTTTTCGGGATAAAAATTATTATCGGGATAACCCTCCACGATGCCGAGGGTGGCCAGGAGGATGACGGCACCGCCCGCCCAGTGGCTTTGGTGGTCATAGAGTTTGGCCAGATCGGGGAAAGAGATGAGCCTTAAAATGCGCAGGGCGGCTTTTTCCGATTTTCCGGATCTGGCCTGGCCGGAAATTTCCACCTGATTTTTCCCGGGGCGCAGGATCAGGGCGCAGGTGAAGCTGCCGTCTTTTGCGAGGTCCACCGGGACCTGATTGATTTTTATGGCTTTTAAATTATTTCCGCGGCCGATCAGGGTAATAATTTCGTTCTGGGTTTTGGTTAAATCTTGGGGTTTTAAGATTTTAAAGAGGGCGGCCGGGGCGGCGCCGGAAAGGGAAAAGAGAATAACACAAGCCGCAATTTTCTTGGCCAGCATTTGCGCTAATTTTAACATAATCTTATCTCTTTGCAAGGTAAAAAATATTGTGATAAAATTTAAACTAACATGTTTCTAAAAAGCTTGATCCTGCGGGGTTTTAAGACTTTCGCAGATCGCGTGGAGATTTCTTTTGACTCGATAAACGGCATCACCGCCATCGTGGGGCCCAACGGTTGCGGCAAAAGCAATGTGGTGGACGCCTTCCGTTTCGCTTTGGGAGAGGGCAATTTCAGGGAATTGCGGGTTTTAAATCTTCCGGAAGTCATTTTTGCCGGCACCGCCGCCCGCAAGCCGCTCTCCCTGGCGGAGGTCACCCTCTGGTTCGATAATTCACAAGGAAAGCTGCCAGTTCCCTATGCCGAAGTGTCGATCAAGCGCCGCACCTTTCGGGACGGTCAGAGCGAATTCTTGATCAATAACCAGACCGGCCGGCTCAAGGACATCCGCGACCTGTTTCTGGATACCGGGATATCCTGTGAATCGCTTTCCATCATCGGGCAGGGAAAAGTGGACGAAATTTTGTCTTCCCGCCCGGAGGAGCGGAGGGCGGTCTTTGAGGAAGTGGCCGGCATTCACAAGTATAAAGTACGCAAACTGGAAGTTGAGAAAAAATTGATTCTTACCGAACAAAATCTTCTGCGCATCTCGGACCTTAAGGTGGAAGTGGGGGAACAGGCGCAGCAACTGGAGTCCCAGGCCCGGCGGGCGCAGGAATACCAGGAAATCCAGAAACGCGTGAGGGATCTGGAGCTTTTGGTTTTTCAGAAACAGGTCAGGAATCTGTCCGCCCGGAAGGAAGAATGCGAGCGCCGGCTGGAAGAGCACAAATTAAAAACCAAGCAACGCGATGAAACGAAAGAGAACTTGAAGCAGGGATTAAAAACCTTAGATGAAGCCCTGGAAAGAGCCCTGGCCCATCTTGAGGATTTGAAAGGTCGCCTGGAGGGTTGTCAGCGCAGCTTATTGATCGAGCACGAACGGGCACTTTTTGAAGAAAGGAATAAAATCCGCGACCTGGCAGAGGAAGAAAGATTCAGCCAATATGAAATCAAAAGAATAAAGGACACGCTGGGAGGCTTGGCGATCAGGCGAGGTGAAATAGAGAGGCGATTGAGTGAATGGGGGGAAACGGATCTTGAACAATTATCAGAATTTCAGCCGATAGTAAAATTAGGATTGCAGATGGTGAAACAACTCAATGGGCTGACTCAATTATGGTGTGGGAAGCTGGGCATTCCGCTGCGCTTGAGGGATGAAGATCCGGTTCTGCCCTTATTTAAAGCCGAACTGGCAAAGATCGTCTCGGATGAAGATGCCTTAAAAGATAACTTAAAGTTTAAGGAGGGAGAAACCAGGAAAACCGCCGAACGTTTTGGTGAATTAAAGCAGGCGCTTTCTAATATGGAGAAAGAGCCGCGACCGCAGGAAAGCGAAGAAATCAATAAACTTTATGCCGAGAAAGTTGCCTTACTGGCTAAATTGGATGAAATCAAAAAGCAACGAGAGCAGAGAACGCAAGCTTTAATGGAGATAGGTTCGGGAGGGGTGGAGGAGATGGTGCGGGAGGAGATCGCCTTAGCCAAGATTCAGGGGGAACTTTTACAAATCGAAGACCGCCTGCAGGGCGATTATGGGATTTCGCTTTTGGAACTTTTATCCCAAACCTATGAGGTTCCCAATGCCTCGCGAGGGAAAAGAGAAGTGGAAGAACTCAAGGCCCGCCTGCGGGAACTGGAGCCGGTAAACTTGTTAGCTATCGAAGAATATGAGCGGGTCAGGGAGCGGCACGCTTTTATTGAACGGCAGCATGCGGATCTCTGGTCGGCGCGGGAAAACCTGAGAAATCTGATTGTGGATCTGGATGCCAAGGCCCGGGAAGATTTTAAGCTTACCATGGAAGCCGTCACAGAGAATTTCAGGGAAGTGTTTGCTGCCCTTTTTGCGGGAGGAGAGGCCACAATTGAGATGGAGAAAGACAAAGATCTTTTGGAGGCGGGGATCGAGATATCGGTCCGTCCTTCGGGAAGGAAATGGCTGAACCTTTCCCTGCTTTCCGGCGGGGAGCGTTCTTTAACCGCCATCGCCATATTGTTTTCCCTGATCAAGACCAAGCCCAGCCCGCTCTGCATCCTGGATGAAGTGGATGCCGCTTTAGACGACGCCAACATTGGAAGATTCGCCAATTTTCTCAAAGAATATGCCAGCCAGACCCAGATCATCGTCATCACTCACAGCAAGCGCACCATGGAAGTGGCGGATACCATTTATGGGATCACCATGGAGGAAGCCGGAGTTTCCAAGGTGGTTTCTATGAGATTGGAAAAAGTGTGACCAGAATACTGGCCTTAGCTATAGTTATTTTGAGCGTGACCTCAGCGCTGTGGGCGCAGGAGTTAAGCTTGCCGCAGGCGGCGTGGAAGGAAGGCGGAGTGGTGGTGAACGACTCCCCGGGCAACACCCTGCAGCAAAATCCCCAGATTTGCGATTCTTCGATCCTGGTCTTTGAGGATTTTCGCCAGGGGCAGGCCAACCTTTACGCGCAGAAGCTGGATATTGAAGGGAATGTTTTATGGGGAGAAGGAAGCCTTCCCATTTGTGAGGCGCCGGGCGACCAGAATTTTCCCCGTATCATTTCCGACGGCGTGGGCGGGGCGATAATTGTCTGGCAGGACGACCGCGCCGGAAATTTTGATATTTATGCCCAGCGCCTGGACGCCCAGGGGCGCATCCTCTGGGAGAAAGACGGAGTAATGATCTGTGTTCAGACGGGCGGGCAGGTGTTTCCCGAACTGACCACGGATGGGGCGGGGGGAGCGGTCATCACCTGGCATGATTACCGGCGCGGGAGCGAAGATATTTTTGCCCAGCGGATAACTGCGGATGGGATTTTGGCTTGGCAGGCGGGAGGAGTCCCGGTTTGCCTGGCCGAGGGAACCCAATGGTATCCGCGGATTGTCTCGGACGGGCGGGGAGGGGCGATTATCTGCTGGGCCGACCGCAGATCCCAGAATTTTGACATTTACGCGCAGAAATTGGATGAGAGCGGACGCATATTATGGATGGAGAACGGAGTAGCAGTTTGTTCGGCGGAGGGCAACCAGGAGCATCCCGCTCCAGCCGCTGACGGCCAAGGCGGAGCGATCATCGCCTGGAATGATCTCCGTACGGAAGCGCCGGGAATTTATTTTCAGAAGATCATAAGTGACGGCACCCCGGCCTATGCGCCAAACGGGTCGCCGGCTTCTTTAACTTCGGCGGGAGCTTCTTTCCCTCAGATTGCTGAAGGGAAGAAGGGCGGGGCGCTTATTGCGTGGAGCGATCCCCACGCGGGCGATCCCGACGTTTATGCCCAGCTGGTGGATGATTCCGGAAATATTTTGTGGGGAGAAGAGGGAAGGGCCATCGCCAAAATAAATGGGCCTCAGGAAAATCCCAGGATTTTCGGGAAAACCCCCTGGCTGATCGTATGGGAAGACGGCCGCAATGCCAACCGCCAGCTTTACTCACAGAAAATTCTGGAATCGGGCTATTTCGCCTATTCTGCTAACGGAGTCTTGCTCTCCCGAAAGGGGCGGGATATGCAGAATGCCAGCGCCTATCTAACAGCCGCGGGTGAGGCCATGGTGAGTTTCCAGGACCGGCGGCTGGGCAATTTCGATATTTTTGCCCAGAAAATCGGAAGGAAAGGAGAACTTCTGTGGGGAGAGGCAGGGGTTATGGTATGCGACGTTCCCGGTTCGGTGGTCCAGCAAAATGTTAAAATGATATCCGACGCTTACGGTAATATTTTGGTGGCTTTCGAAGATTTTCGGAATGGATATTCGAATATATATTTGCAGAAACTGAATAAACAGGGCGGGTTGTTATGGGGGAGAGACGGGGTGGCGGTGGCTGGCGGGGGCTGGGAGCAGAGAAACCCGGAAGTGGTAAGCGACGGAGGGGGAGGGGCAATTGTGGCGTGGGAGGATAGTCGGGTCAAGGATATGCCGAGGATCTTTGCCCAGCGTATAACCACCAATGGAAAACCATACTGGGCCGAAAAGGGAGTGGTTTTAACCCAGGTCCCGGCCCTGCAAAGCAAGCCGCAGGTGGCGGCGGACGGCGCCGGCGGGGCGGTTGTAATTTTCTGCGATTACAAAGGGACCTTGAGTTTTCAAGATATCTACGCGCAGAGGTTGAATGCCCAGGGGGAGATTCTATGGGGGCCGGAGGGGAAGGTTGTGTCCGCCGCCAACGGCAACCAGGACGAACCAAAAATCGCTCCGCGTTCGCTGGTTTTGGTCTGGACCGATTATCGCAACGGGGACCGCAATTCCGATATTTACGCCCAGAAGATTAATTTGGAAGGACGCATCTTATGGGCTGAGGACGGCATTCCGGTTTGCGAGGCGCCCGATTCGCAGCGCGAACCGCAGATCATAGATAACGGCGAACAGGGAGTGATTATCGCCTGGACCGATAGGGGGGGCGGAGGGTATGATATTTACGCCCAGCGGGTGGATGCTTACGGCCGGGGCCTCTGGATCAAAGACGGCATTCCGGTAATTCAGGCCGCGCGCACCCAGCAGCGGGCTAAAATGACGCTGATACATCCCGCCACGGCCATGCTGGTCTGGGAAGATTTTCGCTACGGCAACTGGGATATCATGGGGCAAAAACTGTCCGACCAGGGCCGCATTCTCTTTCCCGAAGAAGGCATACCGGTCTGCCGGGCTTTAGGCACCCAATATGCTCCGGTGATCGTCTCCGTTTTGGAGGACGCGGTGATCGGCTGGGAAGATTACCGCAACGGCCACAGCTATCAAATCTTCCTGCAGAAACTTTCTTTAAACGGACAGGCGCTCTGGGGAGAAGACGGCTATGGAGTGGTCGAGACTTCAGGCGGGGGACGCGCCCCGCAACTGGTTTCGACCAAAGACGGAGCGATATTGGCCTGGGAAGATTACCGCAACGGAGGCCGCGCCATTTACGCCCAGCGCTTTACTTTTTAACCGCGGCTTTCTTTAAAGCTTCAGCTTTATCCGTTCTTTCCCAGGGCAGGTCCAGTTCCGGTCGGCCGAAGTGCCCGTAGGCGGCCACCTGCTTGTAGAGGGGCCGGCGCAGGTTTAAATTCTTGATGATCAGGCCGGGCCTGAGATCAAAATGCTCCAGGATCAGATCTTCAATAATATGGTTTTCCAGTTTGCCCGTGCCGAAGGTATCCACCATCACCGAGAGAGGCCGGGCCACGCCGATGGCGTAAGCGATCTGCACTTCGCACTGTTTAGCCAGCCCCGAGGCCACCACATTTTTGGCCACCCAGCGGGCGGCATAAGTTCCGGAGCGATCGACCTTGGTGGGGTCTTTCCCGGAGAAACAGCCTCCGCCGTGCCGGGAATAACCGCCGTAAGTGTCTACGATTATTTTCCGGCCGGTAACCCCGGTATCGCCTTGCGGGCCGCCGATGACGAAACGTCCGGTGGGATTGACGTAATATTTTATTTTATCGTCCACCAGTTCTTCCGGAAGTATGGGGAGGACCACCCGTTCGATGATCTCGTCTTTCATCTGTTTGGTGTCCACATCGGGGGAATGCTGGGCGGCGATCAATACGGTGTGCACACGTGCCGGTTTATCATCTTCGTATTCAATGGTGACCTGGGACTTGCCGTCGGGACGAAGGTAAGATAATTCTCCGGTTTTTCTGACTTCCGCCAATTTTTTAACCAAACGATGGGCTAACGTTATGGGCAGGGGCATCAGTTCAGGGGTTTCGTCGCAGGCATAACCAAACATCAATCCCTGGTCCCCGGCCCCCAAGGATTCCAGATCTTCTTTTATAACCTCACCGCCCCTGATTTCCAGGGCTTTGTCTACCCCGCGGGCGATATCTTTGCTTTGTTCTTTAATGGATACCAAAACCCCCACGGTTTCATAATCAAAACCATATTTGGCGCGGGTGTAGCCGATATCTTTGATAACCTCCCGGCAGATCAAGGGGATTTCCACATAGCAGCCAGTGGTTACTTCTCCCGCCACCATGCAGATGCCGTTGGTGACCAGGGTTTCAACTGCCACGCGGCCTACGGGATCTTTGGCCATAATAGCATCCAGGATGGCATCGGAGATCTGATCGCAGATTTTATCGGGGTGGCCTTCGGTGACGGACTCGGAAGTGAACAAATGGCGATTCTTTTTCATTTTACTACCTCCCTCATACGAGCGGACTGGTAAAAACGTTGATAATGATACCGGTTATTCGGGATGGAGTCAAGCGCTCATGAATGCTATAATTTCTAATAATGAAACCGCTCGTATCCGCCAGGAACCTGACCAAAAAGTTCAAGGAGTTCACGGCCGTGGACGGCATCTCTTTTGAGATCAAAGAAGGCGAATGCTTCGGCTTTTTGGGGCCCAACGGCGCCGGCAAGACCACCACCATCAAAATGATGCATTGCGTTTCCCCGGTCACGGCCGGCGAATTGACCGTTGACGGCATGGCCGCCAACATCAATAATCGTAAAATTAAACAGATGATCGGCGTCATCCCGCAAGAAATCACCCTCGATATCGACCTGACCGCCTATGAAAATCTGATGGTCTTCGCCAATTTCTTCGATATCCCCGGAGGGGAGGCCAAAAAGCGCACCGCGGAACTGCTGTCATTTATGGAGCTGGAGAAGAAAAAAAACAGCAAGATCGACGAGCTTTCAACCGGCATGAAACGCCGCCTGCTGATTGCCCGCGCCCTGCTCAATAAACCCAGCCTGATCATCGCGGATGAGCCGACCACCGGATTGGACCCGCAGGCGCGCCACCTCATCTGGCAGCGTCTGCGCTCTCTCAAAAGCCAGGGCGTCACCCTGATCCTGACCACCCAGTACATGGAAGAGGCCCAGCAGCTTTGCGACCGGCTGGTCATCATGCACGAAGGCCGGATCTTAAGAGAGGGGAAGCCCGCCAAACTGGTGGCCGAGGAGATCGGCAACGAAGTTATGGAAATAAGAGCCCCCGCCCAGGAAGACGAGCGTATTCTCAAAGCGCTTTCGGGCATCGACTGCGGCCATGAAAGGGTCGGGGACACGCTCTATCTGTACTGCCGCGACGGCCACGAGATCATGAAAAAGATCGTGGAGCTCAACCTGCCCAACTTCCTTAACCGGCCGGCCACCCTGGAGGACGTCTTCTTGAAGCTGACCGGAAGGAGTCTGGGCGAATGAATCTTTCCTACCGGATCTATTATGTCTTCCTGCGGAACCTGATATCTTATAAAAGGTTCATCCTGCCGACCTTCATCGTCAGTCTGGGACAGCCCCTGTTCTACCTGCTGACCTTCGGCATCGGCATGGGCGCTTATGTCGGCCTGTTCAACGGCCGTCCCTATCTCTATTTTCTGGTGCCCGGCGTGCTGGTCTCCTCGGTCATGCTCTCCTCAACCTTCGAATGCCTCTACGGCACCTTCGTCAAGATGATCCATGAGCGGCTCTACGATTCGCTCATCGCCACCCCGGTTTCCGCCGAGGACGCGATCGCCGGCGACATCTCCTGGGGCGCCTTTAGGGGATTAATCAGCGGCGGCCTGATGCTGCTCATCGCCATATTAATGGGCATCCTGCCGGTGTCCCTCCCCAACCTCTTACTCCTCTTCCTGCTCATGATCTTCGTCGGTATCATGTTCTCTTCGCTATCTATGATCGTGACCTCCTTCGCCCCGAACTTTGATTTCTTCAATTACTACACCGAACTGATCATCACCCCGATGCTTTTCTTTTCCGGCGTTTTTTTCCCGCTTAATAAGTTTCCGGACTGGGTCAAAATCGTAGCCAACTTTTTACCCTTGACGCATGCGGTCAACATCTCCAGAGCGGTTTTCCTGGGCAGCTACTCGCCCGAGCTGCTGCTCAACTTCAGCGTCCTTTTGGCCGTGGAGATTGTCGCTTTCTACGCCGGCATCAAGTTGATGAAGCGGCGGCTGATCAAATAATATAGTATAATAGTGTAAATGGGAAACCTTTCGGAACACTTCAATCATCAAGATTTCGTCTGCCGTTGCCCCGAATGCAAGGGGGAGGGGTATAAGATCCATCTGGGGTTGGTGGGGGCGCTGGAGATGATTGCCGAACACTTCGGCAAACCGGTCAAGGTGCTCATGGGGCATTGGTGCGAGGCCTATAATGAAAAGCTGAAAAAGGAACGGCTCAGTTACCACGTCAAGGGCAAAGCGGCGCACTTTTCGATCGAAGGGGTGCTGTTGGCGGAAGTTTTCAAATTCGCGGAGACTATCCCCGAACTGCACGGCTTGGGCCTCTATCCGCAGGAGAACTTTATCCACGTGGACACCCGTCCGGCGGAGAAGAAGGACGCCTGGGTCAAAGAAGGCGAGCGTTATCTGCCGTTAACTTTGGAAAAAAGGAAACAATACGGACTTATTTGATGAATAAGTTCCAGATCTATGCGGACTCTTTTCTCGATTCCTTAAAATCCGAAAGAAACTTCTCCCCCTATACTTTGACCAATTACCGCATAGATCTAAACCAATTTCTGGGCTATCTCAAAGAGCGGGAGCTGTCCTTGTTTTCAGTGGAGCGGCTCATGGCCCGGGAGTTTCTCTATCATCTGGAGAAGCGTAAATTTTCCCGCCGCTCCCTGGCGCGCAAGATCTCCACCGTGCGCTCCTTTTTCCGCTTCTTGATCCGGGAGGGAAAAGCCCAAAGCAATCCTTTTGAGCTGATCTCCACCCCCAAACTGCAAAAAAGATTGCCCAATTTTCTCTATCCAAATGAGGTTGAAAAATTGCTGGAAGCGCCCGATTCCAAAAGCGTCTTGGGATTAAGGGATCGGGCTTTATTGGAATTGTTGTACGGCAGCGGGATCAGGGTCTCGGAAGCCACCAAGCTCAACACCACGGATTTGGACCTGGAGGAAGGGGAGGTGCGGGTTTTCGGCAAGGGCAGCAAGGAGAGGATAGCCCTGATAGGAAGTAAAGCCCGGGAGGCCGTCCGTAAATATCTTTCGGAAAGAGGCCGGACCCAGAGCAAGGCCCTATTCTTGAATAAACGGGGTGGTCGATTAACTCAGCGCAGCGTCGAAAGATTGATCAAATATTATGCCAGAAAGACCGGCCTCAACCGGCCAGTTACCCCCCACACCCTCCGCCATACCTTTGCCACCCACCTGCTTTCCGGTGGGGCCGACCTGCGCACCGTCCAGGAGCTCCTCGGCCATGCCTCCCTTTCCACCACCCAGGTCTATACCCATATCACCAAGGAAAAGCTGAAATCGGTCTACGACCTTGCGCATCCCAGAGCTAAAAGAGTATAATCTTAGGCATGTGGCTGCGCCTGATTTTAGCGACCCTGGGGGTTTCAATTTTCCTTTCACTACTTAAAAATTTCCTCGCTTTGGAGAAAGGCTGGCGGCTGGATGGGGATGGGATTTGCGAGCGGGCCTTGATCGTTTTAATCTTCTGGCAAGGAGGGGTAGTTTTTATCCTTTTGCCGATTGTTATTTTATTCCGGATTTTCTTTTATCTTAATCTGCATAGGCATCTGGACATTATAAAAATCAACGAACCCGGGGCCCTTTTTCAGAAAATTAAAATAAAAAGTGAGTTACTGGTCGATCTTTTGGGAAGCCCGCTTTCCGCGATTTTAATCTGCTTTTTTATTCCATGAGAAAAATCTTCCTTTTTTTCCTTCTGGGAATGCTGTTGTACTCGGGGTTTTCTTATGCCAACCTCCTGGACCCTCTGTATGAAAATGTGCGGGAGCAGGCCGTGGCCAGTTTCCGGGACCTTTTTTCCGGCCAGGTTATAATCGGGCGGGCCGGTCTGGGCCTAACCGGCCAGGTTTTGCTTTACGACGTAAAGATCGGAGAGGATCTCATAGCCCCGCAGGTCATCATTAATTTTAACCCCCTGAAATACCTGGCCCGGCGCGGAGACATAGTGCCAGCCATCACTTCTATAAAGGTCATAAACGGCCGGGCCAGAATTATCCGCAACCGCAGGGGCCGCCTGAATGCCCTGTTTTTTTTAAAGCCGTCTCAGGGGGAGGGGGGAGGGATACCCTTTCGGGCCCGGGTCTACCTTAATAACTGCCGGGCGGAATATATAGATGAAGCCGGGCTGCCTTACAATCCTGTCGTCGTGCCTTTTAAAACCAGACTCGAGAATCTGAATGGGAATATAAATCTCACCCGCTTCCCCCGGATCAATCTTTCGCTTACCAGCCAGATCGTGAACGGAGGCATAATCCAGATCAAAGGCCAGGCCGATATAACCAAGCAAACTTATGACTTTAAATTATCCTCATCCAATCTGGTAGTGGCGGATTGGGGAGGGTATTTTTTGCCAAATTTTAATTTTAAATCCGGCCGGGCCAATGTGGACCTGGGAATAAATAACCGGGAAATCACCCTTAAAGCGGGCGGCCTGGCGGAGGATATGCCGTTTGAGGTTTCCGGGCGGATTTTTAAAGACCTGGACCTTAATATCACCCTGCCGAAGATCAAGCTGGAAAAGGTCAGGCAATTACTACCGCCGGTCAAAGAGGTGGATATTACCGGGGCGGGGAGTGTGAAAATAAAATTGTCCGGTCCCTACCGGAAATTGTTGGCCGAGGCCGATCTTAATGTCTCCTCCGGCAAACTCTATCAACGGTCCTTAAGCGGCCGGGCCGTCTTCAGGTATCAAGACGGAAAAATCATGCTCACGCATTCCGCGCTTAAAGCTTTCGACGGGCGAATGAATTTAAGCGGACAACTCAATCTTAAGGATAAGCTGCAATTCAATCTCTCCGGAGACCTGTTTGAGCTTAAGTTGGATAAATTGGCCAATAACATGCCGGGTATCTCCGGCCGGTTTAGCGGGCGCCTGTCGGCGGCCGGTTCTCCCTCGGATTTTTCAGGCAACCTAAGATTAAAGCTCGATTCCTCCAACCTGTGGGGTCAGAAAGTGGAGGCGGCGCAGGCGGATTTCAGTTACAGTCATCAGACTTTAACTCTTTCTCAGTTCAGGATTTCTTCCGAGCAGGCCGAATTTATAAGTTCCGGAAAGATAGGGCCGGATAAATTATGCGAACTCACCGCTGAAGCCCGGGGAATAATCCTTAAAGGGGAAGGAATTTTGGGGCCCATGGAGGCCGATTTGAAATCATTTGCCGGAAAACTGGATTTTTATCTTAATGAAGAATTTTTCAAGAGGCCGCTTAAAAATATGAACGCTCAAGGACAGGCCGAACTCTCTTCCTCCCGTCTGGGGGAACAGGAGATCGACCAGGCCCGGGGAGGGATACGGCTGGAACGCGGCATCATCAGCCTGGAGGGAGTCTCGGTTACCCGCGGCTCCACGGTAATTTATATGGCGGGTTCGGTGGGCCTGGGATCTCCTACCGACCTGAGGATTTACGGAGAAAAACTTAATTTATCAGACCTGAAAATATTGAATTATGTTCTGCCGAAAAGTATGCGGAAGGTGAGCGGGCAGGCCAATCTGGATTTTAGAGTTTCCGGGCAGATAAACGAACTGGCCTCTATAGATTCCCTGCTCGATCTTAAAGTAATAGGGAGGGTTAAGGCCTGGGAGGCTCAATTGGGCGAGGTGCGCCTTAAACAGATTTCGGCGGAAGCGGTCTGGAAAGATCAGGAATTTTCATTAAGAAACGGGTTTCTGCAGACCGATCGCAGCCAGCTCCAGTTCGGCTTGAATCTCAAGAAACAAGGTTTTATAAATATTCTGGCAAGAGGAAATATTAATCTTTTAGACCTGGGGGCGGCGGGGGAATGGGGAGACCTGGCGGGGGAAGGCAAAGTAGACATAAATATTTCCGGGGAGAGGAGCCAACCTAAGGTATACGCTGATTTTAATTTCCGGGGCCTGCGCTTTAACCGGATTTCTCTTCAAAGTTTGAGCGGAAGGGTGCGCACCCGCGAGAATAAGGTGGTTATTGAGAGCCCGATCGAATTTAAAACCGCGGAGGAAGAATTTAAGATCACCGGATATTTGCTTCCCGGGGCAGAGACCTTTAATCTCCGCCTCGAGCTTATAAAAGGCCAGGTCAATTCCTTTTTGGATTTTGGTCAAAATCTGATGCAGGAGGTTAACCGTTGGGCCCGGCCGGGAGCGGCCTCCGGCAAAATTAAAATCGATCTTAGTGGATTTTCACTCCCCCAATTCACCGGAGAGGTGTTTTACCGGGTAAATGGGGCGCATTCTTATTTCCTGACGAAATGGAACAAAATATTTTCAGAAGTCGTAAAATACCGCGAATCGCTAAAACCCCCGGCGCTGGAAAGAATGAGCGGGGAGCTTAAGGGGGAGATCCAGTTATACGGCCCTTTCAGTTCGCCTTTAGGATATCTTAAAGGCGAGATCCGGCAGGGGGCCTACGGCAAATATGATTTTGATAAGTTTGAGATCGAGGCCTACGGCTCGACCGAAGCCGTGAAGATCCGGCAGGCGGTATTTAAGAAAAGCGACGGCAACCTCAGAATTTTTGGGGACGTGGATTTGAAAAATGAAAAGCTGGCGCTTAAGTTGTTCGCGGAAAAATATCCCGCAGATATTTTGAAGCTGATTGCCGACCGGCCCTACTCCGGCGCCTTTAAGCTGAACGCGGTCTGCGGGGGCAGTTTTAAGAACCCGGAAATTTCAGCCAGCCTGCTTACCGACCGGGTGGTTCTGGATGGGGTGCAGTTCGACCAGATTTCCGGTGCGCTGTTTTATCATGAAAACATATTAAATCTAAGCCGGTTGAAATTGGTCAATGGGGATAAGGCCTCGGAAGTGGACGGCTTCTATGATTTAGCCGGAGAGGCATATCTTACCGCCAGTCTGGAGGGATCGGTGCTGGGCCTTTTGAATTTATTCACCGACGAGGTTAAATGGCAGGAGGGAGAAGCGCAGGGGCAGGTCATTTTCACTGTAAACCGGGGCCAACCCAAACTTACGGGTTTCCTTAACGTCTGGGACGGCCTGATCTATGTCAGAAGATTGGATTCCAATTTGGACCAATTTTACCTGGAGCTTACCGCAGACGAAAACCGGCTGGAGCTTAAGCGCCTGGTATCTTACTGGCTGGGGAAAAGCACTAAAGGGAAAATCAATTACCTGTCTCTTAAGGGCTGGGCCGATTTCAATAATCAAAAGCTGAACCTCGGTCTGGCGGATTCCAACTTTTTTATGGATTTGCCCGGGACTTATTCGGGAAATCTCATGATCAGCGGAGCCTCGCTCTATGGGCCGTTTGCTTCCCCGACCCTCTCCGCCAAAGTGGCCTTGAGGGACGGGACCCTTTACTTGCCGGAGGGTGGGCCGGCCGGCGGGGGAGGACCTAAATCCGGTCCGGGTATGAATCTGGATGTTTTAGTGGACCTGGATCGCAATGTTTATCTGGCGGGAGGCAATATTATGACCCTGGACCTCTCCAATATATTGGTGAATCTGGAAATGGCCGGATCGGGCCTGCGATTATCCGGCAATATTAACCAGCCGGTTTTAGTGGGGCGAGTGGACTTGAAACGGGGGACGGTGAATATTTTTAATCGGGAGTTCACGCTGTTATCCTCCGACACCCAGAAGACCTATCCGGGCTACAACCTGGGACAGGTTTCCGATAATTACGCCCAATTTTCCGGAGCGGAAGGATTAATGCCTTATCTCAATCTGGCCGCCTCGGTCAAGGTGGAAGATTATACCGTAGACAGCGAAGGGAAAAGAACCAAAAAAGAAGTGACCGTGCTTTCTTTCATTTCGGGTGTTCCGGGATCGAAAGAAAAAGAGAAGGGCATCAATATCGGGCTGGAGGCCTTTGAGAAAGATCCGGCCGGCGGAGGATGGCTGCGCGCCAAATATTCGGATTCTGAGATCAAGGTGCTGCTCCTTCCCGATTTCATTAAATCGGCGACCGGAATCGAAAAGGATTCGCAGGTGGATACCAAGGCGGTGGTGGCGGATTATCTGCACAGCCGTTTGCAGACCTTTATCTTCAGGGGAATGGAAAGACAGCTGGAGCGGGCCCTGGGATTGGAAAGTTTAACTTTGGAATATAATTTCGGCCAGGACCTGCGCCGGGCCCTGGGAGCCCAGGATGTGGCGCGGGTGGAGCAGCCAACCTGGGGAGTGGGATTCGTTAAAGGATTTTTCGACCGTTTCTATATTGACCTGCGCTACCGGCAGACCATGGAACAGCAGACCGGAGCGGAAAATCCCAACTATTTCAACTACCAGCTAACATACAAGTTGACTCCGGTATGGTCTTTCTCGTATTATAGGGAGCCTCTGAGCCTGTACGATCTCAATACCGGTTATTCCAAGACCACTTTAAAGGCCGGTTATTCTTTTTAGGAGGGAATTATGAAAAAGCTGTTGGTTTTAGGATTGTTAATATTAATTGCGGGGTCGGCTCCGGCGGCCTATTTGGAGCAGAAGATAACCGCCCTGGAAGTACGGGGCAATCTGCATGCTTCGGATCAGGAAGTTTTGGGTGAGGTATTTTCAAAAGTCGGGGAAAAATTGGAACAGGAAAAAATAAAAAATGATCTTAAAGCCATTTATGCTTTAGGTTATTTTCAGGACGCTTACGCTTCCTTTGAAGCTTTTCGCGACGGCACCCGGATAATCTACAATGTGGTCGAAAATCCTCCGGTAGAGGCTATCACCGTGGAAGGCAACACCGTTCTTAAAAGCCGGGAAATTATCGATCTGATGGATCAAAAAGTGGGAAAGATCATGAATTATAAGACCATGCGGGCGGACCTTGAAAAACTGGGGGAATATTACCGCAAGCAGGGCTATACCCTGGCACGGGTGACCGATGTCCAGTTTGAGAAAGATCAGGGGATTTTATCCTATAAGATCGTGGAAGGGATCGTGGAATCGGTTTCCCTGGAGGGCAACGACGTCACCCAGGACAA
>Ga0315293_10000594_pt1 | contig 34113 bp, 27 predicted proteins | sample YL17G13_20_MG_FD_203071 | JGI IMG/M metagenome (GOLD analysis project Ga0315293, IMG submission 203071) | Sediment microbial communities from Yellowstone Lake, YNP, Wyoming, USA - YL17G13_20 | ecosystem: Environmental > Aquatic > Freshwater > Lake > Sediment | place: USA: Wyoming | collected... | reverse complement strand
CGCAAACCGTGAGCGTAACCGTGCGCCTGCTGCGCGCTCCCCAGATCGGGTTGGTGCGCTCCTCTTTGGACATCGTGGCACTGCCCGGACGCGACCCCGATCCTATTACCGTGCCGATCTCCAACACGACAGGCGCGGCGGTGGCCTGGAGCGCCACCAGTTCACAGCCGTGGTTGCTGGTTACCCCCTATGGCTGGGCGCCTGGTTCGGCCGTCATTCAGGTGAGCAGCCGCGACCTACCGCCGGGAAAATACGGCGGCGAGATTGTGTTCGAGGCGGCCGGCGCGTCCAACAGCCCGCGCAGTTTGTACGTCTACCTCGAAGTGCGGGCAGGGTTCGAGCCGTTTCTCAGCCTTTTCCTGAACCCGGGCTTTTACATCGTCGAGGCGACACTGGAGGCCGGGGCCCAGGCCGGCTGGTTTGGCACGGAGACCAGTGTCGCCAAGGCCAGGATGGACGGCGGCTTCATCCAGGGCGGACCGATCTGGGGCAGCGGCGAAGATGCCGCCACGCTGACCTTCACCCTGCCCTCGCGCATGCGAGTGTCGGCCGTGATGAGCGCTGCCGCCGGGGCCGGCGGCGATCGCTCCGCATTCGGGTTCAGCCTGCGCATTCTTGATTCCAGTGGGAGGCAGGTCGGAAATCCGGCCAGCGGCGCTTCCGCCGCGCAACTCACGCAGGACCTCAACGCCGGTACGTACACGGCTGAGATCCGCACCCGCGACGGATCGCCCGCCGGCTCCTATCAACTCACGCTGACCGCTCCGATTCTGGCCGTCGCCACCGGCGCCGGGTACCTGGCGCCAAACAGCGTGGCCTTCGGCGCGTTCTACATCCCCGAAGCGCAAACCGTCAGGATGCGGCTCATCGGCCACCGGGACTCGGGCCCCTGGGGCGCCGGCGACATGGTGCTGACGCTCAAGGACGCCTCGCGGCGCGTGTTGCGCGTGGTCGATCGCACCGGGGCGCACCTGCCGTAAACCGCCACAAAACATCCACCGGCGCGGTGTGTGCGCCCCTCCATTTTTCACACCAGCCGCAACTGCCGCCCCGCAGTAACCATCTAAAACCTTAAGAGCGAGCAAACCTTTCGCATAACGCCGCCCGGGGAGCCCGGCGTACCGGGAGAGGACCGGCAGCGCTCCGAACGGCCGAAAGAAATGGAGGGTCTCATGTTAGTCGATTTCAGCATCATTCCGGTTGGCGGCGACACCCACACCAGCAAGCAACTGGCCGACGCGCTGCGCGTGGTCGATGCTTCCGGCCTGCCGCACCAGCTTACGCCGGCCGGCACCTGCATCGAGGGTGACTGGAACGAGGTGATGAACCTGATTCGCCAGTGCCACGAGCGCGTGCGCAAGTTGTCAGAACACGTGGTGACGGTGATCAAGATCGAGGACGACGCGCAGGCCTCGGACAAGATCCGCCGCAACGTCGAGTCGATCGAGCGCGAGATCGGCCATCCCATCGACAACGTGCGCACCAAGGCAGCTTAGCCGCGCTCCGCCGGGGCGGTTCACGCGCCGGACACACGGAATCCGGGGTGTCTTTCACTCCGGGCTGAGCTTGGCTTCCAGCTCGGCCCAGCGGGCGTATAACTCATCGACGCGCTTCTGCACGGCCTGCAACTGCCCGTATACTTCGTGAACGCGGGCCGCATTGCTGGCCACGGCCGGGTCTTCCAGTTCGCGCCGGTGCGTCTCCAATTCCGCTTCCGCTTCGAGGATGCGCTCCTCCATCTGGTCCCACTCGATCTGATCGAGGTAAGAGAGCTTCTTTCTGCGCGCTGGGCGCTCGGCCGGCGGCTCCGTTCTTGCGACCATCCTGCCGTCGGCCGGCCTGGCGCCGCGGCGGCGCTCGGTTTGCGCCTGCTCCCACTGCGAATAGTCGGCGTACCACTCGGCGCCGCCCTCGCCGTCCAGTCCGAGGACCACCGTCGAAACGCGGTCGAGCATGTAGCGGTCATGGGTCACCAGGACCAGGGCGCCGGGGAAATCGAGCAGGCTTTCCTCCAGCGTCTCAAGCGTGGGGATGTCGAGGTCGTTGGTAGGCTCGTCGAGCAGCAGCACGTCGGCGGGCTGCAGCATCAGCCGCGCGATGAACACGCGGGCACGCTCGCCGCCCGAGAGGTTCCCGACCGGCATCTCAAGCTGCTCGGCACGGAACAAGAAACGTTTCGCCCAGCCGGCCACGTGGATCGGCCGGCCGCGGTAGATCACTGAATCACCTTCGGGACACAGTGCGCGCCGAAGGCTGATTTCCGGGGCAATCTGTTCGCGGCGCTGCTCGAAGTACACCACCCGCAGCAGGTCGGCGCGTTCGATGCGGCCCGCGTCCGGCCCCCACTCGCCCATCAGCACGTTCAGAAGCGTGGTCTTGCCGCTGCCGTTGGGGCCGACCAAGCCGATGCGCCTACCCGGCGAAAGCAGCAGGTTCAGCCCGCGGAACAGAGTCCGCCCGCCCATTTGCTTTTCCAGGTTTCTGGCGACCAGCAGGTGTTTTGTTTTTCGCTGGGAGGCGGTGAAATCGATGGCCGCCGCGGGTGTGTCGGTGCGCGCCCTGGTCTCGGCCAGTTCCTGGATGAGGCTTTCGGCGGCGTCGGAGCGCGCGCGCGACTTGGTGGTGCGCGCCTTCGGCCCTCGCCGCAGCCACTCCAGCTCGCGCCGCACCCGGTTCGCCAGCGCCTCGCGGTAGCGCGCCTGCGCCTCCAGAAACTCCTCCTTCTTTTCCAGGAAGCGGGTGTAGTTCCCTTCCACGTAAAGGATCCCGTCCGGATACAGGTGGCTGATCTCGGCCATGCGGCGCGCGGCATTTTCCAGGAAATAGCGGTCGTGGCTGATCACCAGGCAGGCCAACCGCGCGCCGGCGAGCAGCTTTTCCAACCATAGGATGCCTTCGAGGTCGAGGTGGTTGGTGGGTTCGTCCAGCAGCAGCAGGTCGGGCTCCTTGATCAGTTCGGCCGCGATTGCCAGGCGCTTCTCCCAGCCGCCGGAGAGGCTGCCGGTTTTCACCGATGCGTCGTCGAAGCCCGCCTTGCCGAGCGTGATGGCCACTCGCGCCGCGCGCTCGCCCTCCTCCAGCGGCAGCGCGGCAATCGATTCGCGTACCATTTCTTCGGCCGTCTTCTCGGGATCGAAGGCTGAAACCTGCGGGACGTAGCCGAGCCGCGTGCCCTGGCGAAGCGAGACGGCGCCGCTGTCCGGCTCTTTCACGCCGGCGAGAATTTCCATCAGCGTGGATTTGCCGCTGCCGTTCGGCCCGATCACACCCAGCCGGTCGCCCTCGTGAATGCTCAGCGACAGCTTCTCGAAAAGCGTGTGCGCGCCGTAAGCCTTGCCGATTTCGTGACAGGTGAGAAGGACAGCCATAACCCCAAGGTTCGATTATCAGCGAAGCGTAGGCCGTTGGGCAAAAGACCCGCGTGGACAACGCAGACGCAAAGAACGCGTCAGGATTGCATGCCTCATCATCCGCACCTCCCGCGCAGAGTATGCCCGCATGCACAGGCGACATGCACCAGAGCCGCGGTGATTCACTCTGTGATAGATTACGCGGGTGAGGCGCATCATGCGGACACTTCTTGCGGTGCTGGTGCTGGCTGCCTGCTGCGGGTTTGCCGGCGATGAACAATTCAACGGCCGCTGGGACATCAAGACCTTCGGCGAGCCGAGAGGCCGGGCATGGTGGCTGGAAATCGAAGGCGCCGGAACGCCCAACGCCAAGGGAAAATTCGTCAGCGCCTATGCCGGCGACATGAACACCATCGACGAGATCTCCATCCGCGACGGCGTCCTTGAATTCGGTTTCTTCCCCAAGGAACGGCCCAAGCCCGGCGCGCCGGCCACGACCCGGCACCTGGTCTACACCGCGCGCCTGGTGGACGGCAAGCTGGAGGGGACGTTTGAAGTGGAAGGCCAGCAGCGCCCGCCCATCAAGTGGGTCGGAGTGCGCGCGCCCGTCATCAACGAAAAAGACGACGGCACCTGGAAGGAAGGCGGGCCGGTGGAGCTGTTCAACGGCAAGGATCTGACCGGCTGGCTGCCGCTGGTTGCGGGCAAGGAGCTGGGCTGGTCGGTAAAGGACGGACTGCTGGTGAGCACCGGCGGCGCCAACAACATCGTTTCCGAAAGGAAGTTCTGGAACTTCAAGCTGCACGTGGAATACCGGGTCGGAGCGCACAGCAACAGCGGCGTCGGCCTGCGGGCGCGGTACGAGGTGCAGGTTTTGGAAGATTATGGCCGTTCTCCGGACACCCACAGCAACGGGGCCTTGTACAGCCGCATTGCGCCCAGCGAGAACGCCAGCAAGCCGGCCGGCGAGTGGCAGGCATACGACATCCGGCTGGTGGGGCGAGAAGTGACGGTGGTGCTGAACGGGAAGAAGGTGATCGACCGCGGCCTCATCGAGGGGCTCACCGCCGTCGCCACCGACGCCGACGAAGGACAGCCGGGCGGCATCATTCTGCAGGGCGACCACGGCCCGGTCGAGTTCCGCAAGATCACACTGACCCCTTTGGTCAAGTAATCCGCAGATTTCACGGGACACAGATAAACACTGATAAACACAGATCGAGTTTCTACCCCGGGGCTCTCCCTGTTTTTATCGGTGTTTATCAGTGTTCATCCGTGTCCCACGTTCAAATCTGGGGATCGGCCGCCAGAAAAATCCGGCCATGCAGGCTATGATGGTTCTAGGGGCAAACAATGGAGAAGGCCACATTCGGAGCGGGTTGTTTCTGGGGAGTTGAGGAGACGTTCCGGCAGGCGCCGGGCGTGCTTTCGACCGCCGTGGGCTACAGCGGCGGCTGGACGGAGAACCCCACCTACCAAGACGTGTGCAGCGACGGCACGGGGCATGCCGAGGTGGTGCTGGTCGACTACGACCCGGCGCGGGTCTCCTACGACCGTCTTCTGGAACTGTTCTGGGAAAGCCACGACCCGACCACCCCGAACCGGCAAGGGCCCGACATCGGCACGCAGTACCGGTCGGTGATCTTCTTCCATGCCCCCGAACAGGAGGCGGCCGCCCGGGCATCCAAAGAAAGGCTGGAAAAATCAGGGCGCTACCGGCGGCCGATCGTCACCGAGATTCGCCCGGCGGCGCCGTTTTACCGGGCCGAGGAATACCACCAGCAGTACCTGGCCAAGGGCGGCCGCTCCCACTGCCGGGCGCCGTTGAAGCCGGCCTAGTGTGCTGTCTCAGAATCAGTTCGACATTGTAGAAATTGCGGCAGGACGGCGGCACCACGTGGAAAGTTGAGCTATGAGCGTGAGCGTCCGAACATTGGCGCTTTTTTTTACCGGGGCTTGTTGCCTGGCGGCCGTCCCTGTCCGCTCGCTGGCGGCCGAACTGAAGACAGAAACCGTCGCCGCCTATGAGCGGCACCTGCGCACACGCGAGGCGGAAGCGGCGGCCCGCCTCCGGCCCGAACGGAATTTTCTGTGGATCGACGACTCGCCGGAACGCAAGAAACGGGTGCGCAAAGGAGAAGTGGTTGTCGAGCCATCGTCGGGCGACGGGCAAATCAACGTGCCCGGCGGGCTGATCCACGATTGGGCAGGCGCCATCTTCATCCCCGGCGCCACCATCGACATGGTCTTCGCCGTCCTTAACGACTACGACAACTACAAGGCCTACTACAAGCCGACGGTCGTCGATTCCCGGCTCCAGACCCGCACCGGCAACCAATACACCTTTCGGTTGCGCTTGAAGAAGAAGGCCATCGTCACCGCGGTGGTCGAGGGAGACTTCCTGACGCGATATTCGCCGGCCAGCCCGGGGCGATGGTACGGCCGGGAGAAGAGCATGCGCCTGGTCGAAATCGAAAACGGCGGGACGCCGGAAGAGGCCGCTTTACCGCCGGGGAAGGGCCATGGGTTCCTGTGGCGCTTGGACGCCTTCACGCGCTTTCAGGAGGCGGACGGCGGTGTGTACGTGGAATTGGAGGTCCTCGTCCTCAGCCGCGACATCCCGTCCTATGTGGCCTGGTTCGTTCAACCCGTGGTGCGCCGCCTCTCGCGCGGCTCGATGGAAACATCGCTGGATGACACGCGCAACGCGGCCTTGAAGAAAAAACGCAAAGGCGGCCCGGCAGGGTCGCCCTTCCCAATCTAGGCCCAGGCCCACAACGACTTTGCCCCATGGGCGCCCAAGGAAGGGTCACCGGCCGCCCCCGATTTTCTTGCACTTCTCAACCGCCTGGCCGAATCCAATCACAACCGGGGGTATCTGATAAAGGCAGAAAAGCAGCCCCGTGCCGCTGGCACAGCCAGGAGCGGATCGTCTGCCTTGCAAGAAATGCTTGCAATGTGCCACAGACATGTTAGATTGTATCGATTAACGAGATTGTGGTTTAATGGTAGTACTAGTACCAACATAGTTCACGGCCTAAACCGGAATCTGCGTTACTATGAGCGACTTGGAGGAAACATGGCTCAGTTGGCAAAAATTCTTCGCCTGCTCAGGGCACAGCGTGCGGCTGCCCAAGCGGAAGTGGATCGCCTCGATCGCGCGATCGAGGCCTTGAGTGATGTGGAAAGAAAGGCTGGTCGGGCTGGCGTTCCGGGACGGGGCGGACCGCGCCATATGTCTGCCGCTGCGCGCAAGAGGATTGCCGACGCGCAACGCGCCAGATGGGCCAAGATTCGAGCGGCGAAGGCGGCGAAACAGTAGGCCGTTGGCCGACCGAATACCCTCTTCATTATGCAGGTGGCGCGTAACTGCCGTCGCGGGCAGGGGCGTGGGTGTGTCTGCATCGTGCGCGTGCTTACATAATGCCGGGGCCGCCGGACGCAGGCTCGGTGGACAAGCCCACCGGGGTGCACCCCTGCGCAAGGCTGGGGAGGGTTTGTTCATAGGGCGCGCGGGCCACGCCGCGCTCGGTAATGATGGCGGCCACGTAGCGATGCGGCGTGACATCGAACGCCGGGTTCTCCACATCAATTCCCTCCGGCGCCACCGGGACTCCAAAGACATGTGTGACTTCCCGCGGCGATCGCTGCTCGATGGGGATCTGATCGCCGGAGGATAACGACAGATCCAGCGTGGAGATTGGGACGGCCACGTAAAACGGCACGCCGTGTTCCTTGGCCAGCACGGCCAGCCCATAGGTCCCGATCTTGTTGGCCACATCCCCGTTCCGGGCGATCCGGTCCGCGCCGACGATGATGCAGCCGACGCGGCCGCTCTTCAGGACGTGCCCCGCCATGTTGTCGGTGATCAGTGTTACCGGGATGCCGTCCTGCTGCAGTTCCCACACCGTCAGGCGGGCGCCTTGCAGGAAGGGCCGGGTTTCGCAACTGAACACGTGGGGCGGCTGGCGGCGCGTCTCGGCCACGGCGCGGACGACGCCCAGCGCCGTGCCGTAACCGCCGGTGGCCAGGGCGCCGGCGTTGCAGTGGGTCATGATGCTTTTTTCGGACGGCACCAGCGGCGCGCCGTGGCGTCCCATGGCCTGGTTGCCGGCGATGTCCTCGCACAGCACCTGCCGGGCTTCGGCAACCATCGCTTCCCGGATTTGACCGGCGTCCGCGCCGGCCGCCTGCGATTCCGCGAAGCGCCTCTTCATTCGAGCGATGGCCCAGAACAGGTTGACGGCCGTCGGGCGCGTTGCCGCCATGCACTGGGCTGCCTGCTCGAGGGCCGGCTGAAGGTCGGCGGCGGTGCGGCCGGGCGCCTGTTTGACCGCCAACGCCACGCCCATCGCCGCCGCCACGCCGATGGCCGGTGCGCCCCGGATGACCATTCCGCGGATGGCCTCGGCCACTTCCCGGTAGTCGCGGCAGGTCACGAAAACCACTTCGCGGGGCAGCCGGGTCTGGTCGATCATCACCACGCCCTCGTCGGTCCATTCGATTGTTTTCACCATAGGCAGCGAAGAAGTGACAAGTGACAAGTGACGAGCGGGACAGAATACCTTGTCACTCGTCACTTGTCACTCATCACTCGCCACTCAGCCCCATTGCCGGAAGCCGCGCGTGGCGATGAAAAGCATTCCGAACAGCGTTGTGTTGTAACCGAGGTGGATGAAGTAAGAAGCGGCCAGCGAGCGGGTCGCGGCTCGCACCCAGCCCAGCACCAACCCAACGCCCAGAATCGCGACCATCTGCGGGATGCCTCCGATCAATTGCGGGACGTGCACCAGTCCGAACAGCAGGGCGCTGATCCAGACGGCGTGGCCGACGCCCCAGGAGCGCTCGACGGCGACGAAGATGAAGCCGCGGAACAGTATCTCCTCGACCAGCGGCGCCACCAAAATGCCGAAGGCAGCCAACAGGTACGCCGCCTCCGCGTTCTCAAACAGGCGCTCGATGGGAAGCTTTTTCGCCGACGGCAGGCGAAGCAACTGGACGAACAGGGCCAGGCCGAGTCCCGCGAACAGGAACCGGCCGGGGGCCAGCAAGCGCCAGCCCAGCGCCGCCCAGAACGGCAAGCGGCGCCTCAGCTTCACCACGAAGTGGATGTAGAGCAGGACCAGCAGGTAGAGCAGCGCCTGGGAGATCAGCACCGCGCGCACGTTGATGTGGGATACGCTCCGCGCCGATGCCCCCAGGCTCAAGCCGGTCAGCAACAACAGAAACACAACCACGGGGAAGGCCTCCGGCAAGCCCCAAGGGCCTGCCTCCGGCCGGTCCTCGACGCCTGCCGTGGTGGCGGGCGGTCCGCCGGGCGGCAGTCGCGCGAATTGCGGCTGCGTCGCGGGTTCCGGATGCTGTTCGGGCAATTCTTCCGGCATGACGACGTTGCGAGTTAAGAGTTAAGAGTTAAGCTGGGCACCGAGGCGTCTCTCTTGACTCTTAACTCCTAACTCCGTTCGGCAACACTTTCAGCAGGGCCTGGGCCGTAAAGGAGCGTTTCGATCTGACCACATGCTCGGGCGTTCCCTGGGCTACGAGGCGGCCTCCGGCTTCCCCGCCCTCCGGCCCGAGGTCGAGGATCCAGTCGGCCGTCTTGATGACGTCCAGGTTGTGCTCGATGATGACGACGGTGTTGCCAAGGTCCGTCAGGCGGCCGAGCACGTCGAGCAGCTTTTTCACGTCGTCGAAATGCAGGCCGGTCGTGGGTTCGTCCAGCAGGTAGAGCGTGCGGCCGGTCTGGCGGCGGCTCAGCTCGCGGGCCAGCTTGATGCGTTGCGCTTCCCCGCCCGACAGGGTGGTGGCCGACTGGCCGAGGTGAATGTAGCCCAGCCCCACGTCGGCCAGCGTCTGCAGCTTCTGCTTGATCTGCGGAATGTTCTCCAGCAGAGGGAGCGCATCCTGCACCGTGCTTTCCAGCACATCGGCGATCGAGCAGCCCTTGTACTTCACCTGGAGTGTTTCCTGGTTGTAGCGCCGGCCGCGGCACACGTCGCAGGTGACAAAGACGTCGGGCAAAAAACTCATTTCGATGCGGCGCTGGCCGTCGCCCTGGCAGGCTTCGCACCGGCCGCCCTTGACGTTGAAGCTGAAGCGCCCGGCCTTGTAGCCCCGCTGGCGCGACTCCGGCAGCATGGCGTATAACTCGCGAATGGGAGTGAACAGGCCGGTGTAGGTGGCGGGATTGGAGCGGGGCGTGCGCCCGATCGGCGACTGGTCGATGCGGATGACCTTGTCGATGTGCTGGGCGCCCTCGATGCCGCGGTGCGCCCCGGGTTCTTCCATGGCGCTGTAAATCCTGCGCGCCAGCGCCCGGTAGAGGATGTCGTTCACCAGCGTGGATTTGCCCGACCCGGAAACGCCGGTCACCACCGTCAGCACCCCCAGCGGGAAGCTGACATCCACGTTTTTCAGGTTGTGCTGGCTCGCGCCCAGCACCGTGAGCATCTTGCCGTTGGCGCCGCGCCGCTTGGCCGGGATGGGGATCGACTGCCTGCCGGCCAGGTACTGTCCGGTCAGCGAGGCGGGATTGCCGGCGATGTCCTCCGGCGTGCCGCAAGCCACCAGGTGACCGCCCTGCCGGCCGGCGCCCGGACCGAGATCGACGACGTAGTCCGCGCGGCGGATGGTTTCCTCGTCATGCTCGACCACCACCACCGTGTTGCCCAGATCGCGCAGCCGCTCCAGCGTGCACAGCAGACGCCCGTTATCGCGATGGTGGAGGCCGATGGAGGGCTCGTCGAGCACGTAAAGCACGCCGCGCAGGCGCGAACCAATCTGCGTGGCCAGGCGGATCCGCTGCCCTTCCCCGCCCGACAGCGTGGCCGCCGAGCGATCCAGGCTGAGGTATCCCAGCCCCACCGTCTGCAGGAACTCCAGCCGTTCGCCGATTTCCCGCACGATGCGCCCGGCGATCTTCTCTTCGCGTGGGTTGAGCCCGATCGAGCCCACCGATTCCAGCGCGCGGGAGACGGGCATCTCCGTGAATTCGGCGATCGAGGTCCCGTTCACTTTGACGGCCAGGCTCTCCGGCTTCAGCCGCCGGCCGTGACAGGAGGCGCAGGTAACCGGCGACATGAAGTCCATGTACCATTCGCGGTAGGTGTCCGAGGTGCTCTCCTCGTACCAGGTGCGCAGCAGCGGGATGATGCCCTCGAAACGCGAACGGGCGGCGGCGCCGCGCGCGCCGCTCTGCGAATGGCCGTAGAGCAGGAACTGCCGCGCTCTCTGCGGCAATTCGCCGAAGGGAACGCGCAGGTCGATTTCGTGTTCGCCGGCGGCCATGGCCGCCTGCCGCTGCATGTAGGCCGAGCCTCCGCCCGGCCCCAGCCCGCCTTCCAGCAGCGGCCGGTTCCAATCGACAATGACCTTGGCCGGATCGAAGTCCCATTTGCTGCCCAGCCCGTGGCATTCCGGGCAGGCCCCATAGGGGCTGTTGAAGGAGAAGGAGCGCGGCTCCAGCGCCGGCAGGCTGGTCCCGCAGTCCACGCAGGCCAGCGTCTGCGAATACAGCCGTTCTTCGCCGCCCACCACCGCGACCAGCACGATCCCGCCCGCCAGTTTCATGGCCGTCTCCAGCGAAGCCTCCAGGCGTTTCCCGATGCCGGGTTTGACCGGCAGGCGGTCGACGACCACCTCGATGGTGTGGTTCTTGCGCTTGTCCAGCCGGACCTGCTCTTCCAGCGGATGGAGCTGGCCGTCGATGCGGGCGCGCAGGTAGCCGTCGCGGGCCAGTTTCTCCAGTTCCTTCTTGAACTCGCCCTTGCGGCCGCGCACGATGGGCGCCAGGATCATGATCCGCTCGTCGGGCTTCAGGGCCATGATGCGCTGCACGATCTGCTCGGTGGATTGCCGGGCGATGGGCTTGCCGCAATTGGGGCAGTGCGGCTGCCCGATCGACGAGTAGAGGAGGCGCAGGTAATCGTAGATCTCGGTGATGGTGCCGACCGTGGAGCGCGGGCTGCGGCTGGTCGTCTTTTGGTCGATGGAGATGGCCGGGCTCAGCCCGTCAATGCAGTCCACCTCCGGCCGCTCCATCTGATCCAGAAACTGGCGGGCGTAAGTCGAGAGCGTCTCCACGTAGCGGCGCTGCCCTTCGGCGTACAGGGTGTCAAAGGCCAGGCTGGATTTGCCCGACCCGCTCAGCCCGGTGACCACGGTCAGCGTGTTGCGCGGCACCTGGACGGTGATGTTCTTCAGGTTGTGTTGTCGCGCGCCCCGGATGGTTATCTTCTGGATCATCCCCGTGGCCCTGGGCTTTCCCGCGGACGCCCCCACAGGCGGGAATTCCGGTCCCTGAGCAAGCAATCCATGTTACTTCACGGCTTCGAGCCGGGTCAATTTCGCGGGAGAGCGGATTCCTTACCAGACGATATCCACCGGGTACCTGGCTATCACCGGATCAGCCGTGATCAGCGGCACCCGCTCAACTTGGCTTTGGGCGATGAGCAGGCGGTCGAAGGGATCGCGATGCAGCGCGGGAAGGCTGTAAATGCGCAGAACGTGCTCCATCCGAACATCCAGCACGTCGGCGGCAATGTGGGAGATCTCCCGCGTCAAAAATGCGACGACGTTCTCCGGCAGCTTGAGGCGCTTGGCCTGTACTTTGATGAGGATCTCCCACGCGCTGGCCACGCTCACCAGCCGGACCGTTCGCGGGTCCTCGATGACTCGCCTGGCGCGAGGCGAGAGGCGTTCCGGTTCACTGATGGCCCACAGGAACACGTGGGTGTCGAGGAGCGCTTTCACTTTTCAAACTCGTCCAGGATGGCCTTGGGCAGAGGAGCGTCGAAATTTGGGGAAATCCATAGCTTCCCGCGAGCGGCACCCAGGCGCGGCTGCCTGGGTTTCGGCCCGTATCGCGTCAGACGGGCGACCGGCTTGCCGGCCTTGGCGATGATCACCAGTTCCCCGGCCACCACGCGCTCCAGCAATCTCGAGAGGTGAGTCTTTGCTTCGTGAATGTTTACCGTCGTGGCCATGGGCATGATCCGGTGAGATCAAGGCCATTATGGACTAAGTTTAGGGACTAAGTCAACGTCACCACCGCCATCCCCGCGAACCGCCTTCGCCAAAGTCTCGGGGCCGGCGGTACAGCCGCTGTCGCCAGGTCGCCGGGCGCGGACAAATGGAGTAACATGAGGCGCACGTGGAGGTGCGATATGCAGCAAGAAGACCTCAGCCGGCGGGATTTCATCCACGGGACGGCGCGCGCGGGTTTGGCCGCCGCCGCCGCCCCCCTGGTCTCCAACCGCATTCTGGGGGCCAACGACCGCATCGTCATGGCCATCATTGGCGCGGGCGGGATGGGCCGCGGCCATATGCGCTACTTCCAGAAGGAAGGCTGCGAGTGGGCCGCGGTCTGCGATGTCTACGAGCCCAACCGCCTGGAGGGCCTGAAAATCGCCGGCCCGCAGGCCAAAGGCTACAACGATTACCGCGAGGTGCTGGAGCGCAAGGACATCGACGCCATCCTGATCGCCACGCCCGAGCACTGGCACCATCGCCACCTGATCGACACGGTCCGCGCCGGCAAGGACGCCTATTGCGAGAAGCCCATGTCCTGGTCCATCGAGCAGGGCGCGGAGATGATCAAGGAAGTGCGCAAGACCGACCGCACCGTGCAGATCGGCATGCAGCGCCGCAGCGCGCCGGCCATCATCGAGATCAAAAAGCTCATTGACGAGGGCACCATCGGCGAAATCAACCTGGTGCGGGCCGAGTGGTGGTGGAACCTGGGCCCGGTCAACCGCCAGGTGAAAGTGGAAGCCGACAAGCTCGACTGGAAGCGCTTCGTCGGTCCCGCGCCTCACAAGCATGAGTTCGACCCAGTCAAGTACCGCTATTGGCGCTATTTCTGGGATTTCTCGGGCGGCAACATGACCGACCAGGGCACCCACCTGATCGACGTGATCCAGTGGTGCATGAACGTGGACCGGCCCCTCTCGGCTCTCTCCTACGGCAGCGTCTACAAGCTGCAGCCGGCCGAGACGCCCGACACCTTCTGCGCCATCGTCGAGTACCCGAAATTCACCGCCACCTGGACGCTCACCTACACCAACAGCTTCCAGAAGGGCTGGGCGCTGATCTTCCAGGGGCAGAAGGGCACCATCGAGCTGAGCGAGGAAGGCTACAAAGTCTATCCCGAGCCCTGGAACGAAAAGAAGAACTACTGCCGCTGGGAGGCGCCGGCCGGCGTGAAGGAGAACCTGCCGGGCAACGTCACCAACAAGGACCCGCACGTGAAGAACTTCCTGGAATGCGTGAAGTCGCGCCGGCAGCCCAACGCCACGGTGGAAATCGGCCACCAGGCCGTGCGCACGCTGCACCTGGCCAACATCGCGTACCACAAGAGGACGCGCGCTGCGCTGGCTCCCGACGGCGTCACCGTGCGCACCTGAAAAAAGGGACGCAGATGAACGCAGATAAACGCCGATCGAAACGATAGCCACGCACGTCTGCAGGCGGGGATCCCGGCGCTACGATTCTAGAAGGATAACCACGAAGGCACGGAGACGAGTCTCTGTGCCTTTGGCAGGCTTGCTATTTTTGCAGCAGGTCCAAGAATTGCTGGTTGGTCAGGACGGCTTGGCGAATGATGCTCTTGACAACGTGTTTGGGCAGGTCGAATCGTTCATGGTAAGGAACTGTGATTCGACCGGGCTTGTTTGGATGTTTGAGTTGGATGTGAGAACCGGTCTGCTGATGAATATGGAATCCGGCCCTTTTCAGAGCACGCACAACTTCGCGCGGCTTCAGGCTGCTTAACTTGCGCGGCATGCACTCAGAGGCTGATTCTCAGCTCCTCGCGAATCGGCGGACGATCCGAAAACGGGTCCTCTGGAATCTCCTCGCCGTCCCTCATGAGGCCGCGAAGATGGCAAACAATAGCATCCCGCGCCATTTCCCGTGCCTCGTCGAGTGTGCGGCCATAGGTAACGATGCCGGACAATGCCGGAACAATAACCTGATAACCGCCTTCCGCCAGTTGTTCATAGATCACGTTATAGCCATATTCAGCCATAGAATGCTGCCCCGGTCTTACCCTGAATATAGCACTAGTGCCCCTGGCTGATCGTTATATTTGCCCGGCGAACGAAGGGCCATCGCTCAGTCGGCGGGCGTGGCGGAACACGGCGTCGAACATGCGCGGGGTCAGCCTGCCGGTGAAGGTGTTCTGCTGGCTGGGGTGATAGGAAGCCAGCAGCGCCGGCAGTGGCGGCAGCAGGCGATAACAGGCACCGTGGCCAAACTTGTACGACACGCGCGGCGGCAGCTTCCCCTGTCGCTTCAGCACCCCCAGGTAGACATCAAAGGCGAATTTCCCCAGCGCCACGACGGCCTTGACGCCGGTCAGTAATTGCAGCTCGCGCTCCAGGTAGGGCCGGCAATTGGCCTGCTCCCCGGGGGCCGGTTTGTTGGCCGGCGGGCAGCAGCGAACGGCCGCGGTAACGTAGGCCTCGCGCAACGCCAACCCGTCGTCGCGGCCGGCCGATATGGGCTGGTTGGCGAAGCCGGCGCGGTACAGCGCGGAAAAAAGGAAATCACCGGAGCGGTCGCCGGTGAACATGCGCCCGGTGCGGTTGCCGCCGTGCGCCGCCGGCGCCAGCCCCAGGATCAGCAACCGCGCCCGCCGATCGCCGAAGGAAGGCAGCGGACGTCCCCAGTATTCTTCATTGCGGAATGCGAATCGCTTCTGGCGCGCCACCCGCTCCCGATATTCAACCAGACGGGGGCACTGGCGGCAGGCCATCACCTGCTGCTGGAGAAGCCGGAGGGAAGTCTCGACTGTCAAGTCAACTGTGAACGTGAGACTCTGAGCTACTTCTTAAAGAGGCTGTCAAAAGCGGCGCGGGCGTCGGCCGGGCGCGCGCCCGACGAGGTGTCCCGCTCCACGGTGGTGCGCGCCTTGTAGAAGGCGCACTCGTTGCGGGCATCCTTGCGGGCAATCCGCTCCGCTATCGGCTGGGCACATTCAAAGCGGCTGCCGGTATCGAAGTAGAGGCATTGCTTGCAACTGTGCAATTCGAACCGGCAGCGGGGGCATTGCCCGCTGGTGTCGGCGCCGGGCAGCAGTATGCCGCCGCAACCGGCGCAGCGCAACACCGTGCGCCGCCCGGGCATCGCCAACTGCCGGGGCCCGCCCAGGTCCTCGCGGGGCGGCCGCTTTTCGCGGGGCGCTTCACGACCCGAGTCCTGGTAGCCTCTCTGCCTGTATTTCCTGTCCATAATCCTCCCTGTCTGGCCGGCCAAGCGCGGTCGCCCCGCACATCAGTAGGCGACGATACCACGCAGGGATCGGTTTCGCTCGGTTCGCAAATGGCTTGTCAGAGGATCCGGGGCCCTCTCTACCACGCACTGCGGGCCACACCACCCACTCCAGGCCGTGAAACCGCGCCAAAAAGCGATGCCAGTCCGCTTAAAATGCCGAACAACTGAGTGAATCCACGCAGTGCGCCAAACCCGCTCGATGGCTACTACTTTATCATCAGCCAGTTACACTGTGGCGATCCATTTGCAACACCCACCCATGGCTTATTGCCGGTTCGCAACGAGCCGGCCGTGAGCGGGTTCCTGACGGCTTCGGCCCTCAGGATGCCGTTCAGTCCGCCCTCCAAGGGTGGATCGCAAAGCCCCGGGAGCCCAGGCCCGGGGCTTCTTTTTGTTTTCAAGCTCTCAGCTTTCAGCCCTCAGCCGTCAGCTTCCGCCTTTGCGGACCGCCGAACCGCACGCAAGCACTCCGGGCCTTAGCTGATAGCTGACGGCTGATAGCTGACAGCTTAATACACGGTTGCCGGCATCTTGTCCGGCGCTGCCTCGCGGATGCCACTCAGCATCTGCCGGGCGCCCGCTTGCATCAACCCCAGGTCGCTGCTGGCCTGGAACAACTGGAATCCCTGGGCGATCAACTTCTTGATGTCAGCCGGATTGCCCGATGGGTACCCGAGCGGGATCCCGCGCTTCTTGGCTGCCGCCACGATCTTGCCGATTGCTTCCTGCACAACTGGATGGTTGAGCTGCCCGCCGACACCCAGCGAAAACGAAAGGTCGTTGGCGCCGATGAAAAGGACGTCGATTCCGGGCACGGCGGCTATGGCATCGATGCGCTCCACCGCTTCTTTCTGCTCGATGATGGTTACGACCACAATGTTCTCGTTGGCCCACCGCACGTACTCGCCGGACGACATCCCCCAGCGCGAAGCGGCAAGTCCCGGGGCAAATCCCCGTATGCCCGCCGGCGGGTACTTGCAGGAAGCGACGGCCTGGCGGGCAAGTTCGGGGCTGGCCGTAAACGGGAAGATAACGCCCAGCGCGCCGATGTCCATGGCCCGCTTGGCCATCCACGGCTCGTTGACCGGGATGCGAACGAAGGGCACCGCCTTCAGGCCGCGCGTCGCCAGGATCATATTTCGCACAGACTCCAGCGTGACCGGGCTGTGCTCCATCTCGATCCACAGAAAATCGAAACCCAGGGCGGCGGCGCTGGCGGCCACGTCGGAGCTGGCCGTGGTGATGGTCGTGGCGACCACCACCTTGCCGTCCCGGAGGGCTTTCTTGACGGGGTTTGGCCAGGACGCGCCTGGATCGGGCGCCGGTGCTTTGGCCCCCGCGGAAGGCACCTGGGCCGGCAGCCAAACCGCGCCCCCAAGCAAAAACACTACGATCACCGGTGCAAGAAGGCGATACAGGGTCATACGTCTCCCGGAGCAGGTGTCAGGCCCCAGGGGATGCGCGGCCATCCCCGACACCTGCCAGAGGCCGCTATTATCCGCTCAGAGCCGCCGGGAACCAAGCTTTTTGTGCCCCGTTCATTCCTTCCGCGGCTCTGACCTGGCGGCGCGGCGTTTCCGCACCCAGCCTTCCTTGTTCACCTGGCGGCCCCGCGCCACCCCCAGCGAATCCTCGGGAACATCCTCGGTGATCACCGAGCCGGCGGCCACGTAAGCGTTGCGGCCGAGACGCAGCGGGGCCACCAGCGAACTGTTGGTCCCCACAAACACGCCGTCCTCGATGAACGTGGGGTTCTTTTTCTCGCCGTCGTAATTGCAGGTGATCGTTCCCGCGCCGATGTTGACGTTCTCGCCGATGGTGGCATCGCCGAGGTACGCCAGGTGCTGGGCTTTGCTTTTGCGGCCCAGCCGCGTCTTCTTGGTTTCCACGAAGTTGCCGATCCTGGCCTGCGGCCCCAGTTCGCTGCCTTCGCGCAGGCGGGCAAAAGGCCCAATGGAGGCCCCGGCGCCGATGCGCGACCTGTCCACCCAGCAGCATTCGTTCACCACCGCGCCTTCCTCCAGCACCGAATCGGCAATGGTCGAGAAGGGACGAACCACGCAGTTCTCCGCGATGCGCGTGCCGCCGTACACCGCGACGCAGGGACCGATCACCGTATCGCGCCCGATTTCCACATCGGGGTCGATCACGCAGGTCTCCGGCCGGTGGATGGTCACGCCGCAGAGCATCAGCTCGCGCGCCTTGCGGTCGCGCAAACGCCCGTCCATCTCCGCCAGTTCCACGCGGTCGTTCACGCCCAGCATCTCTTCCGGGCCGCCCATTGGAGTGGCTTCCACCTTTTCGCCGGCCCTCAGAAGCAGCGCCGGAACGTCGGTCAGGTAGTATTCACCGGCCTTGTTGTGGTTGCCGATCCTGTCGATGTGGGCGAACAGGGCGGCGGTCCGGAAACAGTAGATGCCGGAATTGATCTCGCGGATAGCCAATTGCTCCGGCGTGCATGCCTTGTGTTCGACGATGTCGGCAAAATGCCCGCCGGAATCGCGCACGATGCGGCCGTACCGGGCGGGATCGTCCAGCACCACGCTGAGGATGGTGGCCGCAGCGCCGCTTTGCGCGTGATGCTCCGCCAATTGCCGCAGCGTGGAAGCACGCAGCAGCGGAGTGTCGCCGTAGAAGACCAGCAAATGTTCGGCGGCGCCCTGCAGTTGCTCGCGCCCGACCTGGATGGCATGGCCGGTGCCCAGTTGGTCCCGCTGACAGATGAAACGCACACCAAACGGTTCCAGCACCTGGCGGACGGCCTCAGCCTGGTGGCCGATCACAACAAACACCCGCTCGGCCGGCGCCACTTCCAGCGCCGTGCGGACCGCGTGCTCGATCAGCGTCCGGCCTCCGGCGCGGTGCAGCACCTTGGCGATATTCGATTTCAGCCGCGTACCCAGACCCGCGGCCAGTATGGCGATGGCAAAATCACTCATAGGTGTGAGGTGTCAGGTTACAGCCCAACCCTCTGACCGCCCAGGAAGCGGCGAGCGCCTGGGCAATTCCTTTAGCCAGCACGTTGTGTACCAGATTGGTAAACAGAGGGCCGGAAGACCGCGTCCCTCCAACAATAGCGAGGGATCGCCGCGCGTAGGACGGGAATGACGAGGCGGGCATTTCGTGATCCTAAGGCCGGGGCGGCCTTCCCACACTCCACCTCCCACAACGCCGTGGCCCCCGCTACTTTGCTACCAGCGAGGCGGTGGTTGCGGGGCGCCTTCAGTTGCCGTTCTTCTCAGGATACGCCAGTTCGGCAAAGCGCGGGTCTTCAGTCAAGGCCGTGAAATCCCGGTCGTTGCGCGCCAGGTAACGATTGCGCGGCTGCAAATCGATCGCTGTCTTGAGGTTGTCCAGGGCGTTCTCCACATCGCCCTTCAGCGACTGAACAGCAGCCAGGGCGTAATAGGCGTGGTCGGCTCGCGGCGTCAATTTCAACGTCCGGTTGAGGTGCTGCTCGGCATCCTCGAGGTTGCCGGAGTTGATGAGCGCCACCGCCATGTTGTAATGGTCCTCCGGGGTGCGAATCGGCGCAGCATGCCGCTCCAGGCGCTGCCTGCAAGTGTTCAGATGCACCCGGGCGCGATCCAATAACTCCGGCGGCGCCGTCGCCATCACCTTCTCGAACAAGACCTTGGCCTTCTCAAACTTCTGCTGCTGGAGAAGCCGGACCGCCGCTTCATACTTCTCCACCACAAGGGCGAGTCTGTGGTCCACAGGTGGCCTGGAAACGGTTCGGGGGCGGGTACGCCCTGCAGCCGCTGGCGCCCTATTGCGCCGGACGCCAGACATCTTCTTTCTTTTCAATGCGTTGGCGCCCACGGCAGCAGGCTTCCGCTTGGCCTGCTTCTTCATTTTCGTGCCTCCCGGCATGGAACTCCTCGTCTGGGCCAGGGTTTCTCAGGCAAAGCCGCAGTAAGATATCTTAAAGTTTACCAGTTTTCAACAGGAAACGCAACCGGCCGCCAACCGGCTGACGGCTGGCGACTGACGGGAACCCCCGGCCGACACCCTCAGCCTTTGGCCGAAAAAACACCGGCTGAGGTAAAGCGTTGCAATAGCTGGCCCGCCGTGGTATATGTTGCCTTTGCTTGGCACATGGACTGGGTATTTTCCTTATTTATCAACGGGATGAAAGTCTCGTCAAGCCGGGGAGTGCGGTTTGAGCTTCATTAACTTTGCCGCCCGCGAGATCAACTGCAAACTGGTTTACTACGGCGCCGGTTTGGGTGGGAAGACCACGAACCTGCAGGTGATCTTCGACAATGCCCCAAACAAGGGCAAGATGATCTCGCTGGCCACCGAGAGTGATCGCACCCTGTTCTTCGATTTCCTTCCGCTGGACCTCGGCACCGTTCGCGGTTTCAAGACGCGATTCCATCTCTACACCGTGCCCGGCCAGGTCTTCTACGACGCGAGCCGCAAGCTGATCCTGCGCGGCGTCGATGGTGTCGTCTTTGTGGCCGATTCGCAGGAAGAACGCATGGACGCCAACCTGGAGGCGCTCGACAACCTGATGGACAACCTGAAGGAGCACGGCTACGACTTCACGAAGGTTCCCTACGTGCTCCAGGTGAACAAGCGCGATCTGCCGAGCGCGCTGCCCATGGATGTTCTCTCCAAAGAGCTGGTTCGCAAGGGCGAGCCTGTTTTCGAAGCAATTGCCTACAAGAACGTCGGTGTGTTCGAGACCCTGAAGGAAGTGGCCCGCCTGGTCCTGGGCGAGCTCCGCAAAGCCTGATCAATCGGCCGGCGGCGGACGGGAAGCCGCGAGCCGCCGCCCTCTTCCCGCCATTCGATCCGCGTCCCATTGGAACACTTACAGCGGGCGGAAGTAGTCGCGCGGGGTGATGTTGGTGATGCGCCAGCCGCGGCGGGTCCACTGGAAATCGATCACCAGTTGCTGGCGGCGGCGCTGCAACTGCTGGGCCGCGTCGCGGCGCCCCAGTTCCATCTCGGCATCGACCATGCTCTGGGCCTTGCCGGCGGCCGGGGAAGTGGCGGGCACCACCTGGCGGAAATTGGCGCGGATGGTGTCTTCCCGGGTCAGCCGCTCCACCATGTCCTCGAATCTCGGGTAGTCGTCGAATTTGGCGGAGTCCAGCAGCGCCACAACGGAACGGGCCGAGCCGCTCTCCAGCGCAAACTGCAGATCGCGGAGCATGCGGGTGATCTCGCGGCCAATATCCTTGGCATCGGTGGGCGCCTCTCCGGCCTCCCCGCCCCCCTTGCTGTCTTTCTTGTCCTTCTTCTCTTTCTTGTCTTTCTTCTGATCTTGCTTGTTGTCCTGCGGGCGCGCCCAACTCGCCGGCGCGTTCCACGCCAGCCCCGCGGCCAGGAGCAGCATCATTACGGATTTCATTCTCCCCCCTTCCCAAGCCAGGTGGTGAAGTTGCTTCTATTTGCTGGTGGCCACGAACACGCCGTCCCATGCCGGTGGCGGCTCCTCGACATAGAGGCCGGAGCGCTTGGCAAACAGCTTCGCGGGCCCGTCGTTGGGGTACGCCGAGAGGATCTCCTGGAAAACCTGCAGCGCTTCCTCGAATTTCCCGGCGCGATAGGCCGCCAGCCCGTCGGCGAACACGGTCAGCAAAGGCTGGCACTTCTGCCGCTCCGTGACGGGGCCCATCAACTCGTAAATGGCGACCGGCTTGAGCTTGCCCTTCACCCGGATCAAGTCCAGTTCGCGGCAGAGGAACTCCTCGCGCACCTCCTCATAGGTGCCCTGGCTGACGATGATGTGGGTGCCGTACTCCTTGTTCTGGCCCTCCAGCCGCGAGCCGAGGTTCACCGCGTCGCCCATGACGGTGTAATTGAAGCGCTTGTTGGAGCCCATGTTGCCGACCACCATGGGGCCGGTGTTCAGGCCCACCCCGATGTCCAGCGCCTGCTTGCCTTCGCTGCGCCACTTGCCGTTCAGCTCGCCAAGGCGCTCCATCATCTGCAGGCAGGAGCGGCAGGCGCGGGCGGCATGGTCGGACTGGGGATAGGGACGCCCCCAGAAGGCCATGATGGCATCGCCCTCGTACTTGTCCACCGTCCCCCAATTGGCCATGATCACGTCGCTCATCGCCGTCAGGTACTCGTTGAGCAGCAAGACCAACTGGGTGGGCGTGAGGCGCTCGGAGATGCCGGTGAAGCCGCGCACGTCGCTGAACATCACGGTCATCAGCACTTCTTCGCCGCCCAGCCGCAGCAGGTCGGGGTTCTTCATCATCTGGCCGATGAGGCCCGGGTGGACGTACATGCCGAAGGCGCCGCGCACCTTGCGCTTCTCGCGCTCCTCGAAGATCACGCGGTAGCTGGTGACGCCCACGTAGTTGCAGGCCAGCGTCAGGCCCGGGACGATCATGCTCAACCACCGCCGGTCCCATTTGAATTCCAGGTAAACGAAAATGACCACGCCGCAGGCGGCCACCAGGAAGGCCGCCCAGGACAGCGACGGCCGCATGGCTACGAACACCAGCCCCATGACCAGCCCGCAGAACAGCAGCACCCACAGGTCGGTCAGTTCCTCGGGAAAGCCGCGCTTCAGGAATGCACCGTGCAGGATGTTGTCGGTGACGTTGGCGTGGATTTCCACGCCGGGGTAGGCCTGCTTCTGGAAGGGAGTGGGCCGGATGTCGCTGATCACGCCGGCCGCGGTGGCTCCCACGTAGACGATCTTGTCCTTGAAGGCGCCCGCGGGAACCTTGCCGTCGGCCACCTCGGCCAGGGAATAGATGGGGTAGGTGCCGGAGGGTCCGGCGTAGTTGACCAGCACCTCGCCGGAAATATCCACCGGCACCTTGGTGTTGCCCATTTCCAGCCACTCCGGGCCGTTGGTGTTGAACCAGAAAATGGTTTCCTGCGGGCCGGCCTTCAGATACTCCCGCGTCACCTGCACGGCCAGCGAGGGGAAGAAATTCTCCTCCAGTTGGGTCTTCACTTTTTCCGGATAACGAATGATGAAAGGCGCGCGGCGGTAAATACCGTCACTGTCGGCGTAGCCGTTCATGAAGCCGGAGGACTTGGCGGCGTCGCCGAAGATGCGCAGGTTGGGCTCCACGCCCGCGGCGTCAAACTGCCTGGTGGTGTTGTCGGGATCGGCCACGAAATACTTGAAGCGCTCGCCCCCCACTTTCTTAACCTGGGGATAAGCATGGCCGCCGAGCACGTAGTTGTACTCCTTGATGGTCTCCGGATCGAGGCCCTCCTGCATGTTCTCGCTGTGGAAGAAGACGTGCCCCAGGGTGACGTTGCCGCAGGCTTTCAGGGCGGCGGCAAACTGCAGGTCGCTGTCCACCTGCCGCGACAGCTCAGAGACCTTCTCGAACAACCCCGGATCGGCGGCCTGGCCGGCCGACTTCAGTTGTTCCTCGGTCTGCTTCAGCACGGCCACCGGCGAACTGCGGTCGGGGAAGGGGAAGGCAATGTCCATGCCCACTGCCCGCGCCCCGTCGCCGCACACCCGCTCCAGCATCCGGGCGTGCCGGTAGCGCGGGAAGGGGTAGCCGTAACGGTTGATGGTGGCCTGGTCGATGGCCACGATCACGATGCGCGGATCGACCGGCCGCGGGCCGCGGAAGGTGAAGCGGGCGTCCAGGGTGCGCGCCTCGTACTGGTCGATCAACTGGAAGATCGACTCCTGCCGCCGCGAGACCGTGACAAAGTCGAACAGCAGCAGGCCGATCAACGTGACCACGCCGCTGATGGCCAGCGAATAGCGATGGGAACGGAAGAAGTTCTTCAGTTCAGCGGGTGAAAGTTTCTTGAAAAGTTGCTGGAACCACCACATGGATTTGTCGAGCCCTCCGCGGGCGCCCTACCGCCGCATCCGGTACACGAACGTCAACGAGACCACGCGCTCGTTGAAGTCGCGTCCCGGCAGGGCGAAGAAGTTGGTATTGCGGTCAATGGCGACCACAATGAAGCGGTCCTCGTTATTGAACAGCTTGAACGTAACGGCGCCGTGAAACGCCGGGCGGCGGAAGCCGCTGGGCAGCAGAATGGTTGTTCCCGGCACCACCGGCATCATCGGGTTGCACGGCGTGCCGGACGCCTCCACGCATTCGGCGAACAAACTGGCCCCCAGCGCCCGGTAGGTGGCCTCGAAGGCGAAGTACTTCGGCGCGTCGATGTAGCCGGCGGCCAGCATGGAGCGGTTGGAGTTGAACCCCAATACCCGGAAGAACTCCTCCCGCTCCATCTCGTACCGGAACATGGGGGCGAAGGTCCAGCGGCCCAGGCCGAAATTGCTGCGCAGGCTCCCCGACCAGCGATTGGCGGTGGTGTTCTCCGAGGGGACCAGGTTGTTCTGGTTCATGCGGTGCTCGAAGCCCACCGAGATCAGGCTGTTGCCCAGGGGGATGGCCACTTCGGCGAAGGGGATGGGCGTGCGGCGGTCTTCCTTGCGGCCTTTGAGCGGGTCGGCGGTGCGGAACGCCCCATCCTGCTGCCGCTCGCGGTACCCCACTTCAAAAATCGCCTTGCCCAGGCCGGCCAGGTTGCGGAACGTCATCCGCACTTCCGGCATGCGGAACACGGTGGCGCCTTCCGGCCGCTGCTCGCGCAGGTTGTTGTTGGTGCGCCGGTAGGAGCCTTCCAGCGTGACGCTGTCGCTCAGGTCCACGCCGGCGCGCAACGCCCCATCCTGCAGGTCGGCCAGTTGGCGGGCGTTGAGGGACAGAAACGAGGGCATCAGCCGCACGTAACTGGTGCGCAGGAAGAAGCGCCCGACGCGCAGGTTGGTGTCCAGCCGCCCGCCGTAGTCTTTGCGCTTGTCGGCATAGATCCGCGTATCGAAGTTGGTCTGGCTGTAGGCCCACTCACCCTCCACGGTAAACACCCGGCGGAACGTCAGCCGCGCGTCGATGGAAGCGATCTGGTTGTTCAGCGGGATCAGGCCGAACTGCTGCAGGTCGGGGCGGATGGAGCTCTGCATGTCCCGGCCGTGCGAGATGTTGAAGCCGATGGTCTTGTCCTGCCCGATGCGCTGCTCGGCGCGCAGGCCGGCCACGGCCCGGGTGAAGGGCTTCCCCTGCAGGGCGTTCTTCCAGACCGAACCCCAGCGATCGGTGAAGACACCGGCGTTGGCCATCAGCCGAAAGCCGCCGGCAAACTTGCGGTTGACGCTCAGGCCCTTGATGTTTTGGTTATAGGTGAGCCGCGAATACCCGATCAGTGCGTCACCGACATTCCATTCCCAGTTGGGACTCGAGACACGGATGTAGCCGCGTTGCAGGCTGTTGGACTCCGGGTCCACGCGCGGGTCGTTGTTATTGCGGTAGATGGCCAGCGCCTGGATGCGCTTGGAGCCGAAGGCGTGGTCCTGGAAGTAACTGACATCGGCGGTCACGTTCTTGCCCGGCGTCAGGAACGAACGCACCGGCCGTCCCTGTTCGTCGCGCACGTCCGGATCGATCCAGGTCTGGTTGGCGCCGACCTTGAGCTCGATGAATTGCTGGTTCTCGCCGCTGACCGCCGGAGTGCTGGGAGCGCTGGGCTGTTTCGGCTCTTCCTTTTTGTCCAGCGGCGTCGCCGGCTGCTGGGCGGCCGGCTCAGGCGTCTGGCCGGGAGTGACCGGCGCCGTCTGGCCGGGCAAGCGGGAAGGGGCCTGTCCTGCCGCAGCCACCGCCAGCCCTACGATCAAGGCCAATAACAGACCTGAAAAACTATGTCGTTCCTGCATGGCGCGCACCCCAGGTTGTGGAATCCTTCGGGGGGAAACTCTCGCCTTTGCCCGGGACCAGGAAACCGCAACTGTCGTGCACCCAGCCCACAGTCGAAGTGGGCACTAAAGTGCCACACAGCCGTGTGCTTGTCAAGAAAACTCGGCGCTCGCCGGCATTCGCCTTTTCTTCGACCGCCGTTCTCCACCCGCTCCCTGTTTGACACGCTGTTCCAGGGCTGTTAGCATTTCGTCTTGATCCTTCACGTCGGCTCCGGCACGTGCGGGCGCCTGCCCGCTGCTCGGCAGGGAAGGGATCTGGAGAATGAGTCTTGCCTAGAATCAGTAGAAAAGAACTGAAGAAAGATGAATTCGCGACCGAGGTCTCCAAGACCTACGAATTCCTGCAGCGGCAGCGGAAAACGTTGACCCACATGGGCATCGTCATAGCGGCCGTGGCCCTGGTTGTCGCCTCCGGCTACTTCCTGGCACAGCGGCGCAGCGCCGGCGCCAACGACCAATTGGCCGAGGCCTTGAAGGTTTACTATCCGCTGTCCGGCGATATCACCTATGCGGATGACAAGGCGCGATACAGCGCAGTCCAGCGGCGGTTTGCCGCCGTCGCGGACAAGTACTCCTGGCTGAAGCCGGGGTTGGTCGCCCGGTATTACGAAGGACTGAGCGCCAGGAATGCGGGCAGCACTGACGAAGCGATTCGCCTGCTTCAACTTGTGGCGCACAAGCGGGACGAGAATTACTCGAGCCTGGCCCGATTCGCCCTGGCGGCCATTTACGCCCAGGCGGGGCGGACGGCCGAAGCGGAGAACCTCTACCGCGAACTGTTGCGGAAACCGACCGACACGGTGCCCGGAGAAACTGCTTCTCTGGCGCTTGCCGATCTGCTCAGCGCCACCAAGCCGGCCGAGGCCGAGAAGATTTACCTGGAGCTGAAGAAGCAGGCACCCAAATCGGCGGCCGCCGAGCAGGCCGAGAAGCGCCTGGCGGAGCTGAAAAAATAGGTTACAGGTGGCAGGTGACAGGCACGGTTTCACCTGCCACCTGCCGCCTGCCGCCTGCCACTTCCCAATGATTGCCCCCTTCGCCTTTGCGGCGGAACGAAGCCTGGGGCGGCGCTATCCGGAACCGCCCCACCCCTACCGCAACGATTTCCAGCGCGACCGGGACCGCATTATCCACTGCCGGGCTTTCCGCCGGCTGGAGGATAAAACGCAGGTCTTCACCACCCGCTACTCCGACCACTTCCGCAACCGGCTGACTCATACCATCGAGGTGGCGCAGATCGCGCGCACCGCCGGCGGCGCCCTGGGATTGAACACCGACCTGTGCGAAGCCCTGGCGCTCGCCCACGATATCGGGCACCCGCCGTTCGGCCATAGCGGCGAGAAGTGCCTCGACGAGCTGATGCGCGGCTTCGGCGACGGCTTCGATCACAACCTGCACGCCCTGCACATCGTCGAGAATTTCGAGCAGCGATACGCCGGTTTCCCGGGGCTCAATCTGACGTTCGAGGTGCGCGAGGGCATCATCAAGCACTCCCGCGACTATGCAGCCGGGGAGGCGCCGGAGTTGAGCGAATACCTGCTGGAGAAGAAGCCGCCGCTGGAGGCCCAGTTGATCGATTTCGTGGATGAAATCGCCTACAACACCGCCGACCTGGACGACGGCTACGAGGCCGGACTGCTGGAAGTGGCCCAGATCCGCCGCCATGTTCCATTGTTCGACCGCATGTATGCCACGGCGGAGTCCGCCTGGCCGGCTGCGCTGCCCAAGCTCAAGTTCAGCGAAGCGCTCAAGCGTGTTTTGGACTCCCTGGCCACCGACCTGGTCGGGCACTCGGCCCGGACATTGGAGCAGGACAAGATCGAGTCGGTCGAGGACGTGCGCAATCACCCTCGGCGCCTGGTTTCCTTCAGCCCGCCGATGGCCGAGGATTGCGCCACGCTCAAGCGCTTCCTCTACGCCCACCTCTACGAACACCCGGTACTGGTTGCCGATCGGGAACAGGGCAGCCGGATGCTCACCGGCCTGTTCGCCATCTACATGAGCAGGCCGGACCGCCTTCCGCCCTCCTACCGCACTCGGGCGGAACACGAGCCGTTGCACTGGGTGGTGTGCGATTACATCGCGGGCATGACCGACGGCTTTCTCCAGCGCCAATTCCAGGAACTCGCCGGATTGAACCAAAGGGTGAAGGCGGTGCACTTACCGAAAGGCTGTTAGGGACCCTGCTGGGCAGGAGGAGCAAGGCATGCCCTCTTTTTCCGTTGGCGTCGACGTGGCATGGCAAGTCGCTGCAGCCGAAGCGGCGGGAGCGCGGTACGAATTCATCGAACCCTTTCACCTCTTCATCGGCTTGTGCAGCGTCGAGAAGTTCTTCACTGCCGAGGCGCGTCAGAAACTGCGGATTTCCGAAGGTGTCGTTGGCGAATTACGCGCGGAATGGGAACCGCTGGCGTCGATCTTCATTACCCTTGGCGCCAGCCCCACTGTGTTGCGGCGCGCAATCCGAGCGGCCTTCGATGACGGCGGCTTCGGCGATCGGAAGCGAGACCAAATAAGCCGCTCGCCCGCCAGTCGCGCCGTTTTCGTACGGGCAGTCCAACTTGCGGAACAGACCGGCGCTTCCAAAACGGGGTTGATTCAGCTTCTGGCTGCCTTGGTGGAGGACGAAAGAAGCCCTCTCGCCACATTCCTGAAGAAGCAGGGCGTGGACCCCAAAAACGCCTTCGTGCGTAAGGCTGAACCCGCTGCTTCGCCTCCGAACCTCCTCGCGCTCTATGGCAGGGACCTCACCAATCTCGCGCGCGATGGAAAGATCCACGAGTGCATCGGACGCCGTGACGAAATGTTGCAGTTGGTTCGCACTCTCAGCCGGGCCACGAAGAACAACCCATTGCTGATCGGAGACGCGGGCGTCGGCAAGACCGCCATCGTCGAAGGCCTGGCATGGCGCATAGCTCGCGGCAAGTCGCTGCCTGGTAAGCGCATCATCCAACTGCAGGTCGCGGACCTGGTAGCGGGCACGAAGTATCGCGGCGAATTCGAGGAACGTCTTCAAGCCATCCTGCGCGAAGTGGCTCAGGCGCCAGACACGATTCTCTTCCTGGATGAAATTCACACCCTCGTCGGCGCGGGCGATCGTTCGGGCGGACTCGACGCCGCCAACATCATGAAGCCCGCCTTGGCGCGCGGTGAAATCCGGTGCATTGGCGCCACCACGATGGACGAGTATCGGAAGCATATCGAAAAAGACCCGGCACTGGAGCGCCGCTTTCAGCCGATCGGCGTAAACGAACCCACGGCGGAGGAAACGCTCAGAATCCTGGAGGCTTGCTATGCCGCCCGCTTTGCCGAGCAGCATCGGGTCGCCATTGACGCTGGCGCATTGCAGGCTGCCGTGCGGCTATCACTCAGATACTTGCCTGACCGCCGCCTGCCGGACAAAGCCATAGACCTGCTGGACGAAGCCTGCGCGCGCGTGGCCGTCCCTGTGCTCACTGTTTTGCCTGGTGGGGAACCCGAGCGGCCAGGCGGAATCGTGAAGGCGGACACGGTTGCCCAGGTTCTGTCGGGATGGGTCTCGATACCCGTTGCACAGATGACAGGAGATGAGCGGCAACGTCTCGAGAAAATGGCGGATGAGCTTAAGGCGCGCGTTATCGGACAGGAAAAAGCGTGCGAAGAAGTTGCGCAGGCCGTGCAGCGAGCGCGGGCAGGCCTGAAGGCGCCCGGCCGTCCCATCGGTGTTTTCCTTTTCCTTGGCCCCACGGGCGTCGGCAAGACCGAACTGGCAAAGGCTACGGCCGCGTTCCTGTTTGGCAGCGACAAGGCCATGGTCCGCCTGGACATGAGCGAATTCATGGAGAAGCATACCGTCTCCCGGCTCATCGGCGCGCCACCCGGCTATATCGGCCACGAGGAGGAGGGACAGCTCACCGGGGCGTTGCGCCGCACGCCTTTCTGCGTGGTGCTGCTCGATGAAGTTGAGAAGGCGCACCCGGACGTGTTCAACCTCTTCCTGCAGGTTTTCGACGACGGGCGGCTGACCGACAGCAAAGGCCGCACGGTGGACGCCACCAATGCGCTGTTCATTCTGACCTCGAACCTGGCATGCAAATCCGGCCCCGGCTTCCGCGCGGAAGCAGGCGAGGCACGCAAGGAAGCATTGCTGGCGGAGGTCCGCAAGGCGTTCCGCCCCGAATTTCTAAACCGCCTGGATGACGTTGTGGTGTTCCATCCGCTCCAGCGCGAACACATCCGGGGCATCGCTCGGCTGATGTTGGGTCATTTGGAAAAGCGCCTCCGGGCGCAACAGATTGGCCTGGAGGTGAGCGAGGCGGCCATCGAATGGCTCTGCGACAAGGGCTATGACTACACCTACGGCGCGCGGCCTTTGCGCCGCCTCATCGAACAGCAGCTTGAAAACCCGATCGCCACCGGCATCCTACGCGAGCAAGTGGGCCCCGGCCATGTTGTCCTGGTGGAGCGCAAGGCGGATGCGCTGGCGTTTGAACTCAGCGGCGTGGACACCCCCTGAGGCGCAGGTTTCTGACCGCTTAAGAAGGTGCTTTTGTTGTACCGCTGGCGTCCCGCCGGCCGGCCCTGTACGTTACGCCGGTACGCCGGAGTGAAGTGGCAGCGGCCGGCCGGCGAGACGCCTAATGTCACTTAGTTTTTCCTTTCGAGCCGCGTAGCGGCGACTGAAAATAGCCCAGCGTTTCAACGCTGGGTGTTGAGGAGCAATGGGTTAGAGTCCCGTAGGGACGGCTGAAACGCCTGCGAGTCGTGGCTTTCAGTCGTCCCTACGGGACTCGACGGTTCTGCTCCGGTTCCCAGCACTGAAGTGCTGGGCTATTCTCATCGGGCCCCTACGGGGCCGGTTTTCGCGAAAACTAAGTGGCATTGGGCGGGACGCCAGCGGTACAACGGCCCGGGTGGCACTTTTTCAGCCGGTCAGGAACCTCGAGAGAAAGGAGGCGCCCGGTGGCAAGGGAATGGCTGGACGGCAGCCAGAAGCGCTGGGAGATCTACAAAGTCCTGGGCGGGGGCATGGGCCGCGTTTATATCGTTTACGACCACGAATTAGAGAATGCCTTCGCCGCCAAGACCTTCCAGGATGAACTGTTCAAGCGCAATCCCATGGTTGCCGAGCGGTTCACTCAGGAAGCCCTGGCCTGGATCAGGCTGGACCGTCACGAGAACATTGCGGAGGCGCGCTTCGTCGAAAACATCCAAGGCAGGCCGTTTCTGTTCCTGGAGTACGTCAGCGGGGGCGACCTGAGCGATTGGATTGGGACCGCGCGCCTGAGCGAGGACCTGCCGCAAGTGCTGCGCTTCGCCATCCAGTTCTGCGACGGCATGAGTCATGCGCTGTCGAAGGGTATCCAGGCCCACCGCGACATCAAGCCCCCAAACTGCCTGATCACCGAGGACCACACCCTGAAGGTGACCGACTTTGGCCTGGCCAAGGTGTTTGACGAGGCGCGCCCGCCGGGCGGAGCCGGCAGAGAGGTGGAGGCGGGCAACGCGCCGGGCTTGAGCATCGGCGCCACCCGCACAGGGACGGGGGCGGGCACGCCGCCTTACATGGCGCCGGAACAATTTGAGGACGCCAAGCACGTGGACGTGCGCGCCGATGTCTACTCCTTCGGCGTCATGCTCTACGAGATGTTGGCGGGCCGCTTGCCCTTCCAGGGCCGAACCTGGCAGGAACTCGAGCGGCTCCACAAGACCCAGCCTCCACCCCCGCTTGTCACTTGTCACCCGTCACTTGTCACTTGCCACTCGTCACTTGTCACTTGTCACTCGTCACTCGTCACTGTTGTTCACACCTGTCTAGCCAAGGACCCGGCAGCTCGCTACGCGAACTTCGATGTTTTGCGAGGGCGCCTGGCGGAGATATACGAGAGCTTGACCGGGGAAGCGACGCCGCAGCCGCGCGCTGGGATAGACCTCGACGCGGTGGATTACAGCAACAAAGGGGTCAGCCTTGTCGCCCTGGGCCGGCCCGCCGAGGCGCTCGCCTGCTACGAGCGGGCCCTGGAGATCAACCCCCGCGACGCAAGGGTGCGGTCCAACAAGGGAAACGCGCTGGGGAAATTGGGCCGGCCCGACGAGGCCCTCGCCTGTTACGAGCGGGCGCTGGAGATCAGCCCCCGCTATGCAGAGGCGTGGTGCAGCAAGGGAGTCGCGCTGGGCCTGTTGGGCCGCTTCGCCGAGGCCCTCACCTGCTGCGAGCGGGCCCTGGAGATCAACCCCCGCTATGCAGAGGCGTGGTCCAACAAAGGAAACGCGCTGGCGGGCTTGGCCCGGCCCGACGAGGCCCTCGCCTGTCACGAACGGGCTCTGGAGATCAACCCCCGCCACCCGGAGGCATGGTACATCAGGGGAGTCGCGCTGGCGAAGTTGGGCAGACACGAGGAGGCCCTGACCTGTTACGAGCGGGCTCTGGAGATCAACCCCCGCTACGCAGAGGCGTGGTGCAGCAAGGAAGCTGCGCTGGGCGGATTAGGTCGGCACGCTGAGGCCCTCACGTGTTGCGACCGGGCCCTGGAGATCGACCCCCGCCATGCGGAAACGTGGTACATCAGGGGAGTCGCGCTGGCGAACTTGGGCCGGCACGAGGAGGCCCTGACCTGTTACGAGCGGGCTCTGGAGATCAACCCCCGCTACGCAGAGGCGTGGTGCAGCAAGGGAGTCGAGCTGGGGAGATTGCGCCGCCCCGCCGAGGCCCTCACGTGTTGCGACCGGGCCCTGGAGATCAACCCCCGCCACGCAGAGGCGTGGTACTTCAAGGGACTCGCGCTGGCGGACTTGGGCCGGAACGAGGAGGCCCTCACCTGTTACGAGCGGGCCCTGGAGATCAACCCCCGCGACCCAGAGGCGTGGTACATAAAGGGAGTCGCGCTGGCGGACTTGGGCCGGCACGAGGAGGCCCTCACCTGTCACGAACGGGCCCTGGAGATCAATCCCCGCTACGCAAAGGCGTGGTGCAGCAAGGGAGTTGCGCTGGGGAGATTGGGCCGCCCCGCCGAGGCCCTCACGTGTTGCGACCGGGCCCTGGAGATCGACCCCGGGTCGGCAGAGGCGTGGTACTTCAAGGGACTCGCTTTGGGCAACACCGGGCGCATCCGGGAGGCGTTGGCGTGCTTGGAGCAGGCCCAGCGGCTCGGCGTTCCGCAAGCCGCACAGGCCATTGCCGTGTGCCGTCGAGAGCTCGGCATGTGAGCTTCGCACACCACCGGGGCGGAGCACTCCGGGTGCAAGGGGAATGAAACGGAAATGCTTGCATCGCAAGCGCTTACCCCCGCGGCTGCCGTGCGGGGGTCTGGGTTTAGGCCGACCGCGGTGGCGGTTGATGCGGGTCAGCCTGAATAAGAGTTAGGCTCTACCAGAGACGGAGGTGCCCATGACTGAGGACGCTTGCTTTCTCCGAGAATCCGTCGTTGATGTCGATGCGGCGGTCGTCGGCATCAGCAGCACCCGATGGACGTCGATTCCGCCCGGCGAGGCGACCCCAGAGCGGGCCGCTCAGATAATGAGAGCTAATCGCTTTGACACCCTCCCGATCGAAAGCCCAGGAGACGTGAGAGAGTACTTCCAAACCCAGGTCTGGAACGACTACTCCTCAGTAGTTCGGCGAACCGTTAACCATCGAGACGTGATTTCGTTCACGACGCCGCTCCGGAACGTGATTCAAAAATTTGCGCTCGAGTCGAGGAACTTTTACTTCCTTACCAGTGAACGCAGGGTCGTTGGCTTGATCTCGATCGCCAATCTGAATTGCCGTCAGGTGAAGGTGTACCTTTTCAGCCTTCTCAGCGAATTGGAGATCCAGCTTGGCAACTTGGTCAGCCGCCACTGTAGCGAGTCCGAGCTCCTAGAGATGACTTTCGGCACCAATAAACACCCGAAGTATGCTGACGTTAAAAAACGGTACAACTCGGACAAAGACAGGGGTGTCGATGTGCCCTTCGTGGAATACCTGTACCTGTCCGATTTATTCGACGTAATCCGCAAGAGGGGCCTGTTCGATCAACTCGGATATCAGAGCGGCGCGGAGTGTGATGACGTTTTTCGCCCGTTGGTCCCGCTCCGTAATACGGTGGCTCATGCGACACGCTCGCTCATTACGGATCCGGAATCATGTAAGACGTTGTGGCAGCGAATAGATCAGGTCGAGGGTGTCCTCTTCCATCTTCGCTGAAGCCTAACTCACCGCTGGAGCGGGTGCCCGTCAGAAGCGGCGGGCACCGCTCAACTCTGCGTGTGAACTCCTGAACGGTCGCCGCCAAGAACGGCCATTCCCGACAGCAGTCGGCGACGGTGCAGCCAGCGGTGACCTTCCCGGATTGAACCACAAAGACACAAAGAACACCAAGTTCACGAAGCAGTGATTGTTAGCGGTTTTCTTTGTGTTTCTTTGTGCCCTCGGTGGCTTTGTGGTGAATGGCGCTCAAAAGCCAGGGGCGGTGATTGATTTTGTCTGGATGTCGGTGGTGCACTTCTTGGCCAGCGGCGCGATTTCCGATGATTTCCCGATCAGCGTGAACACCAAGTTTTCGAGCGGGAAATGCTGCTTGATCACGCGGCGGGCGTCGGCCGCCGTGACGGCGTCGACCCGGGCGTAGAGTTCCCGTACCGTCATCGTCTTTTTGTTATACGAGCGAGGCGGGAATTGGTTGCCAGAGAAGGCTTGTGGAGATGGCGACTTGGCGGGCCTGGCCGCTCAAGCAGCCTCAGCTTTCCACTCGCCGCGTGCAACTCGGAGGCCGAGCCGCAAAGGCTTCGGACGGAATCTCGCAACTCGTTTAGGAACTT
>Ga0315293_10000590_pt1 | contig 34171 bp, 27 predicted proteins | sample YL17G13_20_MG_FD_203071 | JGI IMG/M metagenome (GOLD analysis project Ga0315293, IMG submission 203071) | Sediment microbial communities from Yellowstone Lake, YNP, Wyoming, USA - YL17G13_20 | ecosystem: Environmental > Aquatic > Freshwater > Lake > Sediment | place: USA: Wyoming | collected... | reverse complement strand
CGCCTCCCTCCGTATTCTCTATGCACCCAAAGGCTCCGATCGCCCGGCTCTCTGCGCCTTCGGGTGTTGAATGTTTAAAAGAAATAAACTAACATTCAAAACAGTCCAGAAATCGGGGGCTCGCCATCCCTATGAATTTTTACGCTAACCCAAAGACCAAGGAACGCAATTATACATCCTATTAAAAATTGATGATTATTAATAAAATTTTCAAACGTTTTCTCCGTTTCTATTATTGCAATATATAGTATCAATGCTGGCATAATTACATTGCATACAAGTATCTTGTATATCGGCTGGGTTAGAAAATGTCCTATTGAATAGGAAAAATTACGGATTTTTTTTAAGTCCATATTAGTACTCCAATGAATATAATAAGCTAATTTTGACTAGTCTAATATAACTATCAATCATAATCTATTTTATTTGCATATAATGTGCTAAAAAAACCTTCTTAATCAAAAACCTGAGAAAAGCAGCCTTGTTTGCATTTTTGAGATTTATCATGGAGTTTTAAGTAAGCTTGAAAGAGATAAACAAAAATTTGCCAATCTATAGTCTGCTGATAAAATATCCCATTATGACTATCTACAAAAAGAAACCGTTGGAGACGGGGGGTATCAAGCGTTATTCCCTGTCGGAGAGGCCGAGCAAGGTAAGTATCGAGGCGTTCGCGAAGCCGTATAAGAGCGGCGGATCGGTGAAAGATTATCTGGACGCCCTGCCCGGCTTTTTGGCTGCGACGGACCTGCGGGAAGTCGCGGGGCGGATCGCCGATGCGAAAAGAGGCGGCAAGGCCGTCATCATCGGGATGGGGGCGCATCCCATCAAGGTGGGGTTGAACCCGCTGCTGATACAATGGATGGAGGCTGGTCTGCTAAGCGCGCTCGCGGTGAACGGCGCGGCGATGGTGCACGATTTCGAGATCGCCTTCCAGGGGGCGACTTCGGAGGAAGTGGGCGCCGTAATAGACGACGGCAGCTTCGGGATGGCACGCGAGACGGGCGAATATATTAATAATTTCATTAAAAGCGGCGTGAAAGACGGCTTAGGGCTCGGCGAATCGCTTGGAAAAGGCTTCACGGAAGTAAATTTCAAATATAACGAGTTATCGCTTTTTTATAATGCTTATGAGCATAAAATCCCCGTAACCGTCCACGTGGCGATGGGGACGGACATCATCCATTACCACCCGGAGGCGGACGCGGGCGCCATCGGTGAGGGGAGCCACCGGGATTTCCGGCTGCTCGCGGAGTGCTGCCGCGGCCTGGACGGCGGAGGGGTGTTCATCAACCTCGGCTCGGCCGTCGTTATCCCCGAGGTATTCCTGAAGACCGTCACCCTCCTGCGCAACCTTGGCACGCCGCTCGAGACGCTCTACACGCTCAATATGGATTTCGTCAATAATTACCGCCCTCGCCTGAACGTCGTCCAGCGTCCCACGCAGAAGGGCGGCAAGGGTTATAACCTCTACGGGCATCACGAGATTATGTTTCCTCTGCTTACGGCGGCCGTGATGGAGAATTTGAAATGAAGGCGAGGCTTCTGGACGGGACGAAGATCGCGGCGGAAATACGCGAGCGGATCGCCGCGGACGTTGCGGAATTGAAGGCCGCTCACGGCTTCGTGCCGGGGCTCGCGGTCATCCAGATCGGCAGCGTCCCGGAATCCACGGCGTACGTTAATATGAAGGAAAAGGCGGCCGTGAAAGCCGGCTTCCTCTCGCGCGCCGTGCGGTTGCCGGATAACGTCAGCGAAGAAGAACTGATTAAAAATATCAAGGCTCAAAACGACGATCCGGCGATAGACGGCATCCTCGTCCAGCTCCCGCTGCCGGGCCATATAGACGAAACGAAAGTCCTTTCCGCCGTCGCCGTGGAGAAGGACGCGGACGGGTTCAATCCGTACAACACCGGCATACTATGCTCCGCAGATTCGGGCTACATCGCCCCCGCCACGCCGGTCGGGATACTCGAACTCATCCGCCGCACGGGAATAGAGATCAAAGGCAAGAACGCCGTCGTCCTCGGGCGGAGCAACATCGTCGGCAAACCGGTGGCGATGCTCCTGCTGAAAGAACACGCGACGGTAACCATCTGCCATTCGCGCACCATGAACTTACCCGAAGTGACGTCTCGCGCGGACATACTCGTCGTGGCGATCGGCCGGGCGCTGATGGTGACGGGCGATTATATAAAAGACGGCGCGGTCGTGATTGACGTCGGAGTAAACTACACGGAGGATGTGGCAAAGGTGCGGGAAGTTTATAAAGATTATCCCGAATACGTCGCGACGTTCGAGAAGAAGGGTTATACATATTTCGGCGATGTGCATTTTCCGCAGGCCGCGGAAAAAGCGGGCTGGATTACTCCCGTTCCCGGCGGCGTGGGGCCGATGACCATCGCTTCGCTGCTCCGGAATACGCTCACGCTCGCGCGCCGAAGGCGGCTGGGGGAGAAAATCTGATTCCTGAGCGGGTTCAATTCTCCGCAATTGAACCTGCTTTGGCTCATCTATATTTGGCTGGGCGCGGTGCAGAGACCCCGCCCAGCAAAATTCGTTTTTCCTGCCTATAATGAAGATACCCGGTCGCAGCCCTTCGTAGCATCCCCGAGTATGACAAACATTTTGTTTATCGCGGGGTGTGGTCCGCTCCCACAAAAAGGGTCTTTCCCTCGAATCCCTTCGAAGCGTTCCTCAAGATGACGATTGAAATACAGCCCTTCGAGACGTTCCTCAAGATGACGATTGAAATACAGCCATGAGAAGCATTCCCGAGTATAACAATCTTTTATTCAGATACCGGATCGTCGCTTCGCTCCGTCCGGTATGACAGATTGTATAACAGAACAGGAATACATATGACAATTCAGTGTCTATTCGATAGACCACTGCTTGAAATATTATCCCTTTGGTGTTAAACATATCCACATGTTCCGGCTGGAATAATGTTAAAATAAAAATCGTCTTTCTGAAACACTATGACTGACAAGAATTTAAAATTCCTGAAGGTGGGCTTGACCGGCTCTATCGGCTCCGGCAAGAGCGAAGCGCGGAAGATTTTCGCTTCCATCGGAGCATACACGATTGACGCCGATCTGATCGCCCGCGAACTGACCCCCCCCGGAGAAGCCGCCTATGAAAAAATCGTGGCGGTTTGGGGCAAAGGGATCTTAGCGGCAGACGGGACACTTGACCGAAAAAAATTGGGGGACATCGTCTTTTCAAGCGGTGAGGAAACGCAGAAGATGAACGCCATCCTTCATCCGCTGATCATCCACAGGGAAAATGAGCTCGCGGCGGATTTTATCGCGAAATCCGACGGGGGGATAATCGTCACCGAGGCGGCGCTGATGATCGAGACCGGGAGTTGGAAGAGGTTCGACAAGATCGTTCTGGTCTGCTGTCCCGAAGCCATTCGCAAAAGCCGGATTGAAAATTCCCGTAACCTGGACTCCGGGATGTTCGAGCTCATATCCGGAAGTCAGATGCCGGAGGAGGAAAAGAGGAAATATGCGGATTACATCATCGAAAATGACGACAGCTTGGATGATTTAAAGATGAAAACCGAACGAATTTATTATAAACTGGTGAACGAGCTGAAAAGAAAAAAGGCTTAAAAGGACGTATGTTCGAAGCGAAGGTTACATTATATTTCTCCTCGGCGCATTTCCTGAAGGATTACCCGGGCAACTGCGCCCGAATCCACGGCCACAACTGGCAGGTGACTGCGGCGGTGCGGGCGGAGAAATTGGACGAGCTCGGCTTCGTGATAGATTTCCGGGAGCTCAGGAAAAGGCTGAAAGAGATAACGGATGAACTCGACCACACCCTGATAAACGACCATCCGCATTTCAAAGAGCTGAACCCTTCGTCAGAGAACATAGCGGCATGGATTTTCAACCGGCTTAAAGAAAAGATAGACGACGAATGCTGCCGCCTGCATTTCATCGAGGTTGCCGAGACACGGGATTCCTCCATCATATTTTACGGTTAGTATTTTCATGGGCGAATGCCGGCAATTTGTTCTCCTGGGCTATTGACCGTTTGTCCTTTATTATGTAATATTTCTGAAATTGGATTTAATTATGCAATTAAACGACCTTCTCGATTACGTCAATAAAGTTGAAGCATCCGACCTGCATCTCAAGGTCGGACGGCCCCCGATGATCCGCATAAGGGGAGAAGTTCTCGAAATTCCCAATCTGCCGCCTATGACTCAGGAAATTACGAAAAGCATCGCATTGAGCCTCATGGACGAAAGGCAGAAGAAGATATTCGACGAGAAATACTCTGTGGATTCGGCATACCAAACGCCGGACGGCGTTCGCTTCAGGGTGAATGTCTTCACACAAAGAACATACGTCGGGTTGGTGCTAAGGCGGGTGTCCACAAAGATACCGACTTTAAACTCTCTCGGGCTTCCGCAGATAATCAAGGCCGTCGCCCACAAATCTCAGGGGCTTTTCCTCGTGACGGGTCCCACCGGAAGCGGAAAATCCACGACGCTCGCGGCGCTTATAAGCTACATCAACCGCACCCACCGCAAGCATATAATCACGATCGAAGACCCGATCGAATATCTTTTTCATGACCAGAACGCAGTTATAAACCAGCGTGAGGTCGGCTCAGACACTGTCGCCTTCAAGGAGGCGCTACGCAATGCCCTGCGCGAAGATCCGGATATCATAATGGTCGGCGAGATGCGCGACCAGGAAACAATTGAGACGGTCATCACCGCTGCCGAAACAGGGCACCTCGTTTTTTCCACACTGCACACGAACAACGCCCGCCAAACCATAACGCGCATCATAGACATATTTCCGGAAGCGGCGAGGCACCAGATCCGCCAGCAGCTCGCCTCCACCCTCATCGGGGTAATCTCCCAGAAATTGATCCCCCGCACGGATACGGAGGGGATGATCGCCGCGGTGGAAGTTATGTTCAATACGCCCCGCATAAAAGAGCTGGTGGAAGACGGCCAGATAGACGACATCTATCAGCAGATGGAAGAGGGGGTGGCTTATTTCAAGATGCAGACGATGAACCAATCCCTGATGGCGCTTTATGGCAATCAAATCATTGATGAAGAAACCGGGGTGGGGAATTCCGAGCGGCCCGACGAATTCAGGATGCTTTTATATAAAACAGGTTTGAAATCATAATCTTTGAGGTTAATTATGGCTGACGATGAACAGGAAAGAATTTCATATGCCGACTATTCGGTGATAGACGAATACCTGAAACTGAAGCGCGACGCGGATGAGGTTTTCCAGCAGCACAAAGAGCAGCTCGTGGAGCAGCAGCACAAATCCGACCGGCTTTCCGCCGATCTTGCGAAAAAAGACGGCATCATCGAACAGCTGCAACAGCAGCTTATCAAAATCAAACAGGAGTTCCATGAAATGAAGTCCGAACGGGACCGGACAATCCAGGAACAACAGATGCAGATTCAGAACCTGAACTCACGTCTCGCGGGGTTTCAACGGCGGGGGTAAATCGGCCGGGAAAATCAGGCTTGCTTTCCATCCGAGCGCGGCATCTTCCCGCAGCATGACGATTGGAAGCGAATAAGAGTCAGTATTTAATAATCCTGCCGGATAGAACTTCGTCTTTTATCCTGTCGTCCAGCTCTTCAGCCGTCTTGATATCGATAAAATCGAAAAGACTAACGTCCTTTTTCTCGCCCTTGATCAGAGCTTCCAGGTAATTGATAAATCCATCCAGATTCTTTCCACCGTTTCCTTCGACAAGCCAGGCAACTGCTGCCCAGGCGGAAGAGTACAGCTTATTCGCATCAGAGGAGAAGAGTCCCTGTTTTTTCCAATATTCATCATCCGAAAGCTTGGCGAACCGGATATAGCCGCCGTTCTCGAACATGCTATGGGCATATTGGCTTCTGCTCTTGAGGTAAGGCTTTTGGGCTATAATGGACCTTACCCGGCGAATTCCCATGCCGGGGATAATTTCAACGTCATTAGTATCAGAAATTATCCGGTCCATCTTTGCTTCGTTTCCGGGTTCCTGGAGGAATTCGTTTATTATTTCCGCGCTGAAATAATCGCCGAGGCCTTCATTCACCCAGGCTGGAGCGGGGACAGAGCTGCCAAGCCTAAGGACGACCCTGTTCAGATGATGAGTATATTCATGGAGAAGGATCGCAATGCTTGTATCGAAATTAATTGCGAAATTATCAACATTTAGAATTCCCAGAACATAGTCTCCCCTGAGCAGAAACGCCTTCCCGCCCTTGCTGGACTTCAGAAAGATATTCGGCGTAATCACATCCGGCTTGAGTTCAATCCTTGCCCCGAAAAAATCTGAATATCTTTTTCTTAACAGCTCGATTATCGAAAAGGTGGAGTCTACGGAATTGATGCACATATCATCGCAATAAAACGTCCCGAGGGCAGTTTCCAATTTATGAAAATCCTTGTGACTGGACAATATATCCCTGACCTTCGAACCCACCAGCTTGTCGTACCAGGACGACAGCGGGAAATCTATATAATCCCCTTCTCCGCTGATGATCCTGCGCATCTCTTCAGTCATCTTATAATAAAGGAGGTTCCTTCTTTTCGGGGAAACCCATCGGCTTTTTCCCTGGACCAGGTTAAGCGCCCAGCCGTTTTTTCTCTCCAGAACCTGATAACGTTTTACATCGGCAGTTTTTTCATCGAGCTTCGCGTCTTCCGATGGCTCGGAATAAAGATCAGTGTCCGGCAGAAGAATCTCCGTGTCCAAAAAGACAGGCGTATTGCCTCGTCCTGATGGATTCTGAATATACCTGTAAATTATCCTCCCATTCCGGCTTTGATCGAAAGCAGGCGCAGGGGAAAAGGTTTCGCGTTCTTTAAGAATCAGATTCAGCGCGGGAATCGTCCGAAGCCTGTCGGAAAAACCTGAATTGGGATCAACTCCGACATAAAGCGCCGCGAGAAAGCACAGAAAACCGAGAATAATCGCTACGGCTGACAAGCATTGAAAAACTTTCTTCATTTTAATTAATAAGATCCCATCATAAGCTGATAAAACGAAATAAGCGTCATTTTGGTTCCTAATAACGGCGAGAAGAGAAATCCGATTTTTTCTAACTATCCTTTCGATAAGACCTGCTATTTATTGGAGAGTCAAATATAAATTTTCTCTCTTTCTGTTTAACCCGGAGGCCATGCCATCGCCCTGCCTCCCAGGAGATGCAAATGAATATGAAAAACCGTCTGCCCGCCATCGCTGTTGCAGTTAAGCACGATCCTGTAGCCGCTTCGGTCTATCCCCTTCTCTTTGGCAATCCTGCCCGCCGTCAGAACAAGCTCGCCGATAATTGCCCCGTCTTCCGGTTTGAGGTCATTGATGGTCGCAATATGTCGCTTGGAGATCAAGACGATATGCTGAGGCGCCTGCGGATTTATATCCTCGAATGCGATGACATTCCCATTCTCGAAGACCCTGGTTGCCGGGATTTCGTTCACGGCGATTTTGCAAAAGATGCAGTCCCTTGTTTCCCCCATTGGTACCTCCATTACTTATGATTCAATCGAATTTTATATATTACGCTTTCATCCCCTTTTATTTTAAACGCTAAACTCTTCTCCGCTGCATTCGGTAATTGAGCCGAATCCCAGGCGCCTTCTTTGGCGGAATTGAGCCGCATTTTATCATCCAATAGTGACATTATCTTCGACACCGCAGCCCTTCCCGCCATTTCCGACAACGGATTTTCACGAACAATTTTTGACAGTTGAAGCCATTCACCGGCGCTCATGATAATATAAACTGTCTCGCGCCCGGTAGATTCATCGAACCTGTACCATTTTTTATCGGATGGGAAAATGTCCTTCTCCCCTTTCTTTAAATATCTAAAAACTGAACCAGAGCTTTCCGGTAAAAGCGAGCGAACCTTTCCATCAGGAGTTATGTTGATAATGGCAAGGTAGAAACCGGCCTCGGTCTGAATAAAAATACGAAATCCGTCATTCGAATATACCGTGCCTTCATCCATCATCCTGAACGGGACTATGTTGCCCCATGGGTCCGTTCTCCTTGCTTCGATGTTTACCGATGCGGATATCCATGAATTGTTATTATTCGACGCGGGGAGAAGCAGGAAGAAAATGACAATAACCATCGCTGTTGCAACAAGCCAGGCTGCAATCTTCGTAATGTTTTTCTTCAGCGCCGAGATCCGCTTTAAATTCTGCATCTTATGCTTGCCTAGCGCCCTCTTTAAAATATCCCTAATCCCGTCGAAAGATTCGCACCGTTTCCCGCTATTTCTATCCATACAACGAACTATAACCTCTTCGAGGTTCTTCTCGATTTTCCTGTTTAACCGCGAAGGCTTCACAGGATCTTTTGTCCGTTTTGCCGCGAGCATTTTTGCCGGAGACAGATTCGAATACGGATCCCCACAGGTCAACAACAGGTATAGAACGGCTCCGAAAAAGTATATATCCTCCCTGCCGCCCGGAGCGGGATCGAAGAGAGTTTCGGGTGGAAAATATGCAATCCTCCCCGGATCCTTTTTTAACACAGATGCCTTTTTCAGGCGCGGCGGCACTGATATCGGATCAAGTATTTTTATATCCTCATATTCGGTAAAAATGATATTTTCAGGGTGCAGGTTGCTATGAACGATTCCCCGGTCTCGCAGATAAGAAAGGCACTCCGCTATCTTGATGGCAATTTCCAGGCTGGTGACGATATCAACGGATTTAAGCCTGCCCATCTTCGCCCTGAGGTCCGTTCCTTTGATGAACTCGGTAATCGCGATTACCTGCCCATTCTCTTCAAAACATTCGATGGTCTTTGCCAGGAATTTATGTTGTAAAGATGTCAGCCGGAAAAAATCTTCCTTCAAAATAATACTGATATCGGGGTGAAGAACCCTCGCCGTATAATAAACGCCGTTGTCGTCCCTGACTTTATAAAGACTGCTATAGTAATCAAAGCTGAGTTGCTCTTCGATTTTATATGATCCGACGCTCGATCCCGGGACAAGGTTCCATTCAACCCGGTTTTCGGGTTCCTCGTCCGCTCGTTTATTGTTTTTCCGAGGATTCATCCTCTTCACCCTAAACTTTAATCTCGATTTTATTCCAATAAATATATATAAGCAAGCGAACCTGTATATTGTCGTGCTGATATGCTATATTGAATCAGAAAAAAATATGGCTGTTGAAATCATTTTCGGAGCGGAAAGAAGCGGGAAAAAGACCTTCCTTTTACAGAAGGCCGGGGAGGTAATCCGGTCAAAGGGTTCGGACCAGCTTATACTTTTAGTTCCGACACAAGCTTCACTGAGGAATATCCCGGGAATGATCCTGGAGGAGGCCTCCATGCAGGCTATATTTACACCGAAGATCTACACCTTCGAATCTTTGGCGGAAAAAATAATCCACGAAGCAGGCATCGGGCTGAAAAAGATCGATTCCATCCGAAGCCAGTATCTTCTGTCGGAAATAATAAGCGATCATATCGAACGCGGGGCGATTGAACTATTCAGGGAATCTGCGCCGAGAAAAGGTTTCTTGAATTATATCCATTCCTTTATAAATTCCATGAAGCAGGCGGAAATTCCGGCGGAAATGATTCTCGCGGATCTGAAGGGCGAAAAATCCGGCCTTGCAGAGGCTGTTTCAATTTACAAGTCATATCAGGATTATCTGCATTCCAATAATTTATATGACGATAACGGGCTGTTCTGGAAGGCGAAAGAGGTTTTGGCGGAATCCATTCCGGAATTTCTAAAGAAACCGGATGTTCTGATGATATACGGTTTTACATCTTTCACTTATATCCAGAGGAATATCCTGGAAATACTCCTCATCGCTATCCCTAATGTGATCATTTCCATATGCTATGAAGACGATCCGCAAAGGGATGACCTGTTCAATGAAACCGGTTATATCATCGAAAGCCTCGAAGGATCATCCCCGGTAAAAACACCAATGCCGGTTTCAGACAACGGCTGGCGCTTTCGCGAGATTGAGAGGCGCCTATTCAAAGCAAAAACCGCCGCGAACAACGTGCAGCCGGCTGATCTTTCCACTATCAGAGACGGCATCAGGCTTTTCAGCGCGCCCGATATTCCTGCTGAAATGGAGGGGCTCTCCTCGAGAATAAAAAACCTTATAATCGAGGGCGGTTATGCCCCTGATGAAATTGCTGTTGTCTGTCCTGTTATGAAAGACTATGAGAAATACATCAGACGGGCTTTCAATTCCGCGGGCATACCTTTCGCTCTGCCTTTCTCCCGCCCTGTGAATTGCATCCCCATTAGTAACTTCATCATGAAAATATCGCGTGCGGCGATAGGCGAACTTCCCAGGAAAGACCTTAAAGACCTGGCGGGAAGCCGTTTTTTCTATAGGTATTACAAATCGCTTCGGGAGAATCCCGAATCGGATGAGTCTATTCTCAGTTTTTCCGAATGCTCTGCTTTGGCGGTGAATCTAATCGAAAGCTCTTCCATCTCGAGAGGGATCAGCAGCTGGCTCGAGCATTTCAACACCCTGATCTCTTCGAAGATATTACCCGTTCAAGAGGCAGTCGCACGGACATTAATTGCCTTTATCAATATTCATCTCGAGTTAAGAAAAGCAGCTGATATGACTACGGCCGGCAAGATATTGAAAGATTTGTTGGATAAAATAAGCTGCCAAGAAAACATCGCTGATCTAGATAAATGGTCAAAAAACAATTACGAGCGTGATGCAGTGGATTCTTTAAGCGTTTTGTTCGAATTAACTCTGCCGACAATTAAAAAGGAGCCGGATAAAACCAGCTGCGCTGCGCTTAAAAAGCTGCTCTTCGCGTTGGAGCGGACAAATATCGAATCGGAAAATATCCCGGAAGGAAAGATCCTTGTGACAAACCCCTATGCTTTCCGCGGCAGGCGGACGAGAGCGCTCTTTTTCATCGGGTTGAACAACGGCGCTTTCCCGAAATATCAAAGAATGAGCGGCATCCCGTTCCATTCCGAGATCATCAAGTTGGGAGACGAATACGAACCGAGGCTTCCAAGGAGGCTCGATTCCGCTCAGGATCAGATGATCCTCTTCTATTCCATCCTCTGTTCAGCGGACGATCTCATCACCTTTTCCTGGGTTCAGAACGACGAAAACGACAAGTCAATATTTATCAATGATGTCCTGCATTCTGTCGAGGGGCTTAAAATTGAAACCGAAATTCCTTTCTGCTTGAAACCGGAATATAGCAGGATAACAAACCCATCGAAGCTTTTTCAGGCGATGCAGATCGCCTTGTTGAATAAAAAGACACCGGTTTCGATTGGGAGCGAGAAACCTGAAGGAAAGAACCTGACGTCGGAAACGGACGAAGAGGAAATGGTCCCCGCTCGATATCTTCAACAGAATATCGAAAGGCATTCGGCGCTGTCGTATGTGGAAAACCGCCGCGAAGGAATTGAAGCGCCGGATTACTATGATGGTGTGCTTTCAAGCCCCAAAACGATTGAAGCGATCAGAAAAAAATATCAGACCGATTTTAACTTCACGGCATCCATGTTCAATGATTTCGGCCATTGCCCGTTCAAGTTCTTCAGCGCCAACGTCCTCAAGTTGAGAATCCTCGATGAAAAAGATGATGAATTCCGTCCGCCGGACGAAGGCTCCGCATATCATTCAATACTCCGTTCTCTGTATTCTTTCCTGCTTCGGGAAAAGATCGAAAAAGGAATTGAAATCTACGAGATCGAAAAAAAGGAAATACTTGGTTTTTTGGACGGATTCATTGAGGACTATTTCCGGGAAGGCGAGATTACACGAAAAATCCTGATTACGGAATACCTTGACGCTAAAAAGGCAGAGATGAAAAAGATCCTTCGACGGTTTGTAAACTTCGACCTGGACGGATTGGGGACTTTCATCCCGCGTATGTTCGAGGCAGGATTCGGAAAATTATCGAGGAAGGAAGATATTGATTCCGTCTCCATAACGGAACCGGTTACGATCGAATACGAGTCCGAAAAAATCAACCTTTCCGGAAAGATTGACCGGGTGGATATTGAGGATGAAAACGGGGAGAGCGGCATCCTTGTGCTGGATTATAAAACATCTTCATATTCCGGAAAAAAGGAATTGATCGCCGGTATGGATTTTCAACTCCAGATATACCTTCTCGCCGCGGAAGATATAGCGATCCGGTCGGGATTAAAACCGAAAGAGATAAGCGCGCTATATTGCGCAATAAAAAAATTGGAAAAAGGAAAAAAACTGGCCCGCAACGGGAACGAAATGATCTACCGCGACAGCAGAGAAACGCTGGAAGTTTCCGACTTAACCATAAAATACATATTTGCTTATAAAAACCTGATTAATGCCGGGTTCTTCCCTCCTTATGTAAAAACCGACTGCGGATACTGCGGTATGAGGAGATTGTGCCGCTTCAATCAGACAAGAATCGAATTGAAGAGAATGCAGGAAGCTGACGATGCCTGAGAACAAACCAACCCTCAACGACAAACAGAAGCAAGCCGTTTTTTCCGATAACCCTATGGTCTGCCTCACGGCATCTGCCGGAACCGGGAAAACTACTGTGATCGTTAACCGTTTTATGCATATCCTTGAACGGGAAAGGCCGGAACTTGAAAACATCCTCGCGCTTACGTTTACGAGGAACGCGGCCTCCGAAATGCGTCAAAGGATCAAAAAGGCGGTTGAAGAGAAGATGGTATCAAGCGGGGATTCATCCGATCCTTACTGGCATCATATTTACCGCAAGATAGATTTCGCGCGTATCAGCACTTTCCATAGCTTCTATGCCGACATCCTTCGAAGTTTTCCTCTCGAAGCCGGCATCGATCCGGAGTTCACGATCTTTGAAGACGATGAGGCCAATAACATAATGCTTTCGGACCTCTTCAGAAATCTTCTTATAAAGCTGCGAAGAGAAAACGACCCGGCTTTTATGTCTTTGATCGAGCAGCTCGACATCCGCCAGCTTAGCGACAGCTACATCATTCCGCTCTATCAGGAAAGGGATAAACTGCACACTCTATATGGTTTTAACGGGATTGATCCGGATTCACCGCCGATTCCGAGCGAAGATGAAATCAAGACATTTTTAAAGAAACTCCCGAGGATATGCGTCGCCGATTCAAAATGGATGAACATAGAAACCGCTTTGAGGGCTTTAAGGATACGGATAAAAAGATTATTAGGAGACAATTCGGATGGAAAAAACCAATTAAATACAATCATACAAAGAATAAACGATGTAAATTCGATTTCAAAATTACTGCGCCACGGAGATTCCGATATAGCTCCCGAAACTTTTATGAAGACAATAAATGATGCCGCAAAATCAATTAAGTCGGATGTCACGCCGGATGCTTTTTCTCTTATTCATACGGCACTCTTTTTGTTTAAAGAACTCAAAGACCTGTCAAATGAAATTAAACCGCTTATAAATGAAAACAATTCTGAGATGAACGATCGGATGGCATTTTTCCTCAAAAATATGCTTTCCGTATATAAAAAATTCGAGGAAGACACCGAGATATATAAGCAGGAGAATTCGATCGTGGACTTCAACGACCTGGCGCTTTCAGCCCGGCAACTCTTATTTGGAAATAAAAACGCATTAATCTCTCTCAGATCGAACATCAGGCATATTCTCGTGGATGAATTCCAGGACACCGATCGGGTTCAGCTGGATATACTTCTCATCATGGCCGGGATAAACGCCGCAAGACAGAAAGGAAAATTCATCACCTCCGAATTGTCAAAAGACAAATCTGCTCCGTCGCTGTTCATTGTCGGCGACGAGAAGCAGTCCATCTACAGATTCCGTGGCGCCGACGTTACGGTTTTTTCGGATATCAAGAATCTATTCAAGAAGCTGAACGGAGAGATTATCAATCTTGACACGAATTTCAGATCGAGTGGAGAAATAATTGCATTTCATAACAGGCTTTTCCCCCAATTTCTGCCGAAAATGGAAACATTCAGTTTCGAAGCCGCTCATAAGCACGCTGTCGCGGGCAGGTCCTGCGGAAATGCACAATCCGTCGAATTCATTTTCAAGGAATATGTAAAAAAAGAAACTGAGGCAAGAGACCTCGATAAAATCGTCAAAGACAATCTGTCATATAAATTCTCCGCTGAGGATGAGACTAAAATAGCTGGTTTGCGACAATGGGAAGCATCTCAGCTGGCTCTGAAGATAAAAAATATTGTTACGGAAAAAAAGATAGTAATAAACGACAAGAATGGCCCGAGAAACCCGAGATACGGCGATATCGCGCTCCTCTTCAACGCAATGAGCAGTTTTGCTATATACGAACGCGAACTCATCGCAAATAACATCCCATATCGAACTTTGAGGAGCGAAGACTTCCTCTTCAGACCCGAGATACTGGATATCATTAATTTATTATGGGCAGTTCATCAACCATACAACGATTTTCATCTTGCCGCCGCGCTGCGGTGTCCAATATTCGGAATAAACGATGAAACCCTTCTTTATCTGAAACCGGACGATGACAACCGGCTCTGGGATAATGTCAGGAATCGAGACGCCGTAAAAAATATAGAGACGGCTCAGCAGGAAAGATTATCCAGGGCCGTGGAAATAGTTCAGGAACTGATTGAATGCCAGGATCGCTATAACCTCGAAGACTTTGTTGCGCATTGCGTTGACCGGGCGGAACTGCGGGAGGTCTATGCCGGCGTGTCAGGATTCTCCGAGCGGTTGATAAATGTAGACCTTTTTATAAACCGCGAAGTGAATTCCTGGACAGCAGCTGGAAAATCAAGCCTCGGAGAACTTGTGAGAGAGATAGAAAAGCGGATGCAAACAAAATACCGTGTGTCGAAGCGTCCCGCCGAATCCGGTGATGCCGACGACCCGGACGGCAGCGGCTCTGTCCTGGTCTCCACAATTCACGGTTCCAAAGGTATGGAATATCCGGTTGTCATCATTCCAAACCTCGGCCAGAAGCTTCATGCCAAAGGCAGGATACGCATTGATCCCGACCTGGGCATAGCATTGAACTTTGATTTATATAACGAAATAAAAAATCAGTTAATAGAACATAGATCGCATATTTTTCAAATATTGGATTATTTGGACAAGCGGAAAGAACAAGCGGAAATAAAGCGCCTGTTATACGTCGCTGCCACGAGGGCAAAGGATTACCTGGTTTTTTCCGGCGCAAACTGGCCCGCAAGCAATAAGCATTACCTGAGAATGATATCGAGCTTCCTGCCTGAGGGGAGATTCTATAACAATCTACCGACAAGGCTCCAGCCGATCGTCAAGCTCGAACCAGATGTTATAACAGAAAAAATCATAAAGACTCCTGCGGATTCGCAAGCCGTACAATCCGGACCGCCGGATCTAACATCTGTAAAAGTCAGCGTCAGCCGGGTAAGGCCCGTCGGCCTGGACTATAAAGAGAGGAAAAGGTTTATCCCCTCGGAATTGCCGGAATATGTTTTATGCCCGAGACTATATTATTATCGTTTTCTGGAAAGACTGCCGGAGTTTGAAGACCCTAAGGCATCTCGAGGTTTCCCCTTGAAGGGCTATGAATTCGGGAGCTTCGTTCACAGCTTGCTCGAAACATACAACGGCGAAAATCCGCCTGATGCGGAATTCGCTTTCCTGAATCTTCCGGCTGAGCAGAAATCGGTTATCAAAAAAGAAACTTTCAGGCTTCTCGAAAACTACAGAAAAACCGAATTTTACAAATCCGCGAGCAATGCGGAAAAAGCTCTCAAGGAGCAGCGTTTCATCTGTAATTCCAATGGACATCATATCGAAGGGGCTATGGATTTGTTTCTTATATCGAGCGGAGAGATTCATGTGATAGATTTCAAAACCGATTACATTGACGAATCAGGCGTCCAACGTCTGGCGGAATATTATTACCCGCAAATCTGCGCGTATGCCGTCGCGGCTTCAAAGCTTGCAGCGAACAATGACATCTCCTGTTCATTGGTTTTTTTGCATCCTGGAATAGTGCATACCATAAGGTTTGATGAGAAAAAGATCAAAGAGTCGGAACAATTTTTAAATAATATCTTCGAGAAGATCAAACGCGATAAAGAATGGAAGCGCAATCCTAACGCTTGCCCTTGCCCTTATCAGGCGTTATGTAAGATAAACAAATCGGGCAACGGGGAGGGTTCCACATCCGGAATCTAATATCCCCACTCGCTTCGGTCGAGTGTCCGGTACTGGATCGCCTCGGAGATGTGGTTCACCTTTATCTCGGTGGAACCTTCCAGGTCCGCGACGGTGCGGGCGACTTTCAGAATCCGATGATACGCCCTCGCTGTAAACCCGAATCTCTCCATCGCTGTTTCCAGCAATTTTCTGCAGACATCGTCAATTGCGCAGAATTTGTCAACCATCCTCGGGGTCATCCTGGCATTTACATATATCGGTGTTCCGGCCAGTCTCCTGTTCTGCATCCTCCGCGCCTGTTCGATTCTAACCCTTATCAAGCTCGAAGACTCTCCCGTCGGCAGGGATGACAGTTCTTTGAAATTGACAGAGGGAACCTCGATATGAATATCTATGCGGTCCAGAAGCGGACCCGATATCTTTGTGCGATATCTCTGGATCTGGGCAGGTGTGCAGAGGCATTCTTTCAGGTCGGAATTGTGCCACCCGCATGGGCAGGGATTCATCGCTGCGACAAGCATAAACCTTGCTGGATATGAAATAGACATCTTCGCCCTTGAAATGGTTACCGTCCCATCCTCGAGGGGTTGCCGAAGAGCCTCAAGAACATTTCTTTGGAATTCAGGCAGTTCGTCCAGGAATAGAACCCCGTTGTGCGCGATGCTAACCTCCCCCGGAAGCGGGTTTGCCCCGCCCCCTACAAGTCCGGCGTTAGAAATAGTATGATGAGGAGACCTGAATGGACGGGTGGTGGCGAGGCCGTTGGATCCGTTCATTTTAAGCAGCCCGGCAACGCTATGAACCCTCGTCGTCTCTATGGCCTCTTCGAGGTTCAAACGGGGCATAATCCCGGGAAGCCTTCTCGCTAAAAGCGTCTTGCCGGAACCCGGTGGTCCCAGCATCAATATATTGTGCCCTCCGGCAGCTGCCACTTCCATTGCCCTCTTTGCATACGCCTGCCCGCGGATATCGGAAAAATTGTCATCGAATTCCTCGAACCCCTTGTAAAGTTCGGAAAGCTCGATTTTGAACCGTGGTATCTCGATTTCACCGCTCAAAAACCTTGCCGCCTCGGGAAGTGAATTCACCGGGACAACCTCGATCTCCTCGACCACAGCGGCCTCCGCAGCATTCTCGCGAGGAAGCAGTATTCCTCTTTTTCCGCTGTCCCTCGCCGCAATCGCAGCATTGATGACACCCTTTACCGGCCTTATCGCACCATTCAGAGAGAGCTCCCCAAGAATCATATAATTCCCGACATCGGTATTCCCAATTTCCCCTACAGCCCCAAGTATCCCAAGGGCGATCGGAAGATCGAACGCAGTCCCTTCCTTCCTAAGATCCGCTGGAGCCAGGTTCACGGTTACGACACCCGGAGGGAGATAGTGCCCGCAGTTTCTCATTGCTGTCACGATCCTGTCCCTGCTTTCCCTGACTGCCGCATCGGGCAAACCTACGATATTGAAATTAAAATAACCCTGGCTTACATCCACCTCGACATCAATTTCGTACGCGTCTATCCCGATGATCGTTGCGCTTGATACTCTGAACATTGCAGACACCTATCAATATATAATATAATATTTATAACAAAAATCAAGTAAATAATTAAGCGTCAGCGGAAATCAGCGGCTGTCAGTCATTTTCCACGGGGATCAGGAGCTTGTCTCCCGGATAGAGGCGTGAACCGCGAATTCTGTTTATTGATTTCAGGTTCGAGATCGAGACATTGTAATTCCTGGCTATGTCGTAGAGGGTATCCCCCTGCTGAACGACATATGTGAGAAATGAACCATTGACGGATGCCTTGGCGGCAGTTCTGTCTTTTTCAACCCGAATCGAATAAAAAATGGTAAGCCTCGACCCCGGACTTAAGACTTCGTTCTGCGAAATGCCGTTCCACTCGCAAACCGACCCGATATCTGTTCTGAAACGCCGGGCGATCAGGGATAGCGAATCTCCGAAACGAATCTTGTAACTCACCTGTTCGCCTTTCGAATACCGCGGTTGTTTCTGAATTTCGTTTTTAATTTTTTCCGGTTTCTCCGGCTCGAGGTCCGCAATCATTCGAGATGTGATTTCTCCGTGAACAATCGGGATAATCAGGACAGAGCCTGTCTTCAGCGCCCTGGTGGATTTCAAGCTGTTCATCGTAAGCAGATCATTGACGCCGACTCTGTATCTTTTTGCAATCGAAGAGAGAGTATCTCCGCTCTTGACGGTATAGTAAAGATTGCGGATTCTGTCTTCGGGTTTTATCCTGGAAAACTCAGCGGCAAAAAGCTCAGCTGTGCCAGCCGGGACACGAAGAACATAATCCTTATGTCCCCTCGGCGTCATCTGCCGCCTTAGTTCCGGGTTCAATCTTTTAAGAGCCAATACATCGGTTCCTGCGCAGCGCGCGATTACCGACAATTCGGTCATATCCGGAATTATTACAGTCTCGTAAGGTTCGAGGGGAGACTTCACATGCTTGAAACCGAACGCTTGAGGGTTTTTAGCAATATAAACGCCGGCGATGAATGCGGGTATATAGGATTTGGTTTGGTGGCGTATATACCTGCTCTTTTTGATCTCCCAAAAGTCCGTCGTATTCAGTTTTTTGCTCGCCCTATTAATTCTCGTGGGACCTGCGTTGTAAGATGCGATCGCGAGTGTCCAATCGCCGAATTTTTTGTAGTAAAATTTGAGATATTTTGCAGCCGCACGGCAGGATTTTTCAGGGTCAACCCGCTCATCTATCCAGTAATCAACCTTCAAGCCGTACATCTTAGCAGCTGAAGGCATAAACTGCCAAATACCCCGAGCCCCGACATGGCTCTTGGCAAGCGGGTCGTACGCGCTCTCGATGAAAGGAAGATAAGCAAGAACCTCAGGAATCCCCTCTTCCCGGAATATCTCCTGCATTCTTACAAGATACCTGTCCATAAGCGAAAGGGCTTTCTCGATCTGCGGCACTCGCTCAGTTTGGAAGAAGAAAATCATATCCAGAACGTCCTGATTCAACGGCAAAGGGATCTCCTCATTAATGATAAGCGCCGGCGTTTCAACAGGATTGACAGAGGTATTGGAAAAAACTATACTGCCGGAACAAAGAAAAAGCATTGCCGTGATAAGAAAAACTTTGCCTGGATAATTAATCATTCGCCTCCTTCATCAAACGCTTAATCTGCAAACTTTGCGTAATAACTAATCCGATGCGCAAAGATTATCAAACACACTGCAATATTCAAGAAAAAAATGTAATATATTGATTATAAAGGCATTAAAAAGAACCAATTTCCCTGTCAAACAAGTCACTGATACGAATTCCCGTGGTCTTTCAGGTTTTAATATAACTTGACGGTATCATTTCAAACGATAGAATATCCGCTCACCGGTAAAAAATATGAAAGAAGAAAAAGCCCGTCCCAGCTGGGATGAATATTTTATGGATATCGCCGGACGCGTCTCGACCCGTAGTAAATGTATGAGACGGCAGGTCGGGGCGGTCATTGTGAAAGACCGCCGTATCCTCTGCACAGGCTATAATGGGCCTCCCACGGGCATCCCGCATTGCGAAGAGATAGGCTGCCTGCGCGGGCAACTCGGCATCCCATCCGGCGAGCGCCGGGAGATCTGCCGGGGTGTCTGCGCCGAAATGAACGCTGTAATCCAGGCAGCGCGCTACGGCATCTCCGTGGAAGGGGCGGACATTTATATCACTAATTTCCCCTGCTCTTACTGCGCCAAAACGATTATAAACGTCGGCATCAAAAATGTTTATTACACGGACGGCTATCCGGACGATCTTTCCCGCCAGCTTTTAAACGAGGCGAAGCTGAATTGCGTGCAATTGGAGCTGCCATAAGGCTATAATTTCTTACTCAGATCAGCACTATGAGCCTAATACAGCTCAATAAAATTTCGAGATCCGATCTTCGCAATCTATAGCGCAAACATCAAATGATCATTCAAGGCTGTAAAAATCTGATATCAGCCTGCATCCCAATCGGTATGCGGCAGTGGATACTTGCTGGAGTGTTGCGGCGCCCAATTGCTGGCCGGCATGATTCATCCCGTTGTTAAATAGTTCTTGCAACAATAATCTGTTGCAGTGATTTTTTACAATTGTCATTTTCCTATAGCAAAACCGCTATGATTATTATATTATATTGATAATTCATCTGGAAATAATTATCTTCGCGATGCGTTATTTTTTCTGTAGTTCATTAATTTATAAGGAGATTGGGTATGCTAAAATTCATGGACCGTTTCAGGGATCTGGGGCTTCTGATTTTGAGGCTCGGAATAGGTTTAATGTTCATCTACCGCGGCTGGCCGAAAATCGACGGTGGGGCCGAAATGTGGAAGGGCATCGGGTCGGCGATGGGCAATCTCGGAATAAACTTTCTGCCAGAATTCTGGGGCTTAATGTCCGCCGTGACGGAGTTCGGAGGGGGTGCGTTATTCGCTCTCGGCCTCTTTTTCCGTCCTGTTGCCCTGCTGATGGCTATCAACATGGCCGTGGCGACTGTCTTTCATTTTCACAACGGCGATAACCTGATGGCCGCTTCTCATGCCATTGAGTTAGGAATCGTCTTCGTAAGCGCCTTCTTCATTGGGCCCGGCAAGCTCAGCATTGACGAAATTTTCTTCAGCCGGAAGAAGTAGAACAACTGCTCGATTAATACTCCGCTTTTTCGGGGAGAAACTTCGTCAGCAGAACGGCGGCGAGGAAGAAAACTGCGGCGGTGACGAATACCGTTTTGTAGCTGCCGGACAGATCTATCAATATTCCGTTGGCGGGTGGAGAAAGAGTCTGCGCGAGCATCGAGAAGAAATAATAGTAGCCGGTGGACCTTCCGAGCCTGCCAATGGGAGCGGAATCGCAGATAGCCGGATAGGCGTTTATATTGACGGCTGCCCATGCGGCTCCACCCGCGAACATCAGAATTCCGATGATGATCACGTTTGCGCTCAGGCATATGAGAATGCTGACGGCCGCAAGCGCCAGCAGCCCGTGGGTTATGATCTTCCGTCGTCCAATTTTAGCCGACAGAATCCCTGAAGGGACGGCGGCAAGAATGAAACCAAGCGAGAAAACCCCGAGCAGGATTGTCCCTTTCCCCGGGCTGAGACCGATCTCCTCCTTGCAATATAGCGTGAAAAAGGTCTCGATTGCGTTATATCCAAAAAACCAAAAAAATATCGCAAGAAAAAATTTCAAGACACCGGTTTCGATTTCTCCCGCTATTATCTTATAGATGACGAAGGCAAAAACGGCCAAGCCGACGATCAACGATCCCTGCGCATTGCTGCCGAATATCTTAGCCAGAGCATGTTTAAAAAAACCTCCGAAATACAATACGCAGAAGGTCAAACCCGCGAAGATGAGAGCCCATATGGATGATCTTTCAAGACGGCCGTCGTTTTTTTCTTCCATCTCATATGCCATTTCAGGTTTTTCCCTGATCAAAATTACAAGAAAGAAAACAGAGACAAACAGTATCCCGGCAACAATGATGAAAGCCCGCTGCCGGCTGAGATCGAAGAGGTATCCGGCGATGAAGAACGTGATGAGCGCGCCGAGCCCTCCCATCAGGTTGATGACTCCGTTCGCGCGGCTTCGATGACGAGGTTCGAAAGTATCGGGCATAAGGGCTATCACAGGCGAACGGTATATAGCCATCGCAAGATTCATAAGCAGGATAACCGCTGCGAGGAGATAGAGGTTATTAATAAAAGGGATCATCGCGAAGCAAATGACGGCAACCGGCGCGCCGGCCATGATAAACGGCTTGCGCCTGCCTAGGGATGTATTGGTCCTGTCGCTCAAGGCGCCGATCGCGGGCTGGACGGTCACCGCGAGTATATTGTCAATCGTCATAATCAGGCCGATCATGGCGTTCGACAAAGCGAAGTTTTTTAAAATTACAGGGACGAAAGAGTTATAGGCCGCCCAGACCGCCGAAATCCCGAAGAACCCCAGTCCGAGGAAAAAAGCCGTTTTATAATTAAAATCTTTCATAATTACATAGGATTATAATATAGACAGTTAAAGACAAGAACAATTGAGTAAAATAGTTTTCTTACCAAGATTGATGCAATATTTGAGGATGTCCCTCTTATAGTTGAAATTCGGAGAATTCTACAAATGCGGAGCATTCTGTAAATGCGGAGCATTCTGTAAATGCGGAGCAGCTGTAAATGCGGAGCATTCTGTAATTTTATAAGAGTTCCTTTCGTTTTCATCTTAAGCCGCCCAGGTATCAGGAGCAAGGCTTTCTTCGTTAAGGTGGTTTGGAGAGATGTTTCAAGCTGAACGAGTCGTTTATATCCTCTGACCCTCCTGAATCTACGCTCAGCCTTCAGTAACCCCGCAATGCACAGCTCAGCCGCATATCGCCCGGCCGCCATCTCTTTATCCGTCCGGTTCTCGTCCTCGTGACACTCAGCGCGGATTCGAATGAGGAAATGAAAAGAGGAAAATATATTGATTTTGATAAGTCGCATTTTTAACTTTTAAAAATGCCGTCTAAAAAAAACGCTCCCGATTTTTGGTCGGGAGCGTTGACCTAAGGGAGAGGTTGTCAGAAAAGAATATCGTCATCCTCGAGAGGATTAATCCTGATGTCGTTTTTATCCAATAGCATTCCGGTTTGCAGTTGCAGATTATAAAGCGAGAGACTGTAGGCTATCCTTGCCTGCACTTCGATCGTCCGGGCAGCGGCAAGATCTTTCTGATAGTTCAGAACCTGGAAATTTGTGGAGCTGCCGACATCGAACTTCTTCTGCTCCGCTTCAAGCTGTCTTTCTGAAAGGATGCGCGCCTTCTCGCTTGCCTTTATCTGAAGATAGTTGGTTTCCACATCACGCACAGCTTTTCTGATTTCACCGGCGATCTCCTGTTGCTTTTTAATCATGTTTACTTTCGCGATGGTGCGGGTTGCCTTCATATTGGCAAGCTCGCCACGCGCCTGGGAATTGAACAACGGGAAGCTGATGTTCAAACCGATGCTCCAGTCCGGGAAACGCATATCATAAATCTGGGTGAAAACGTCGGTGAATTCAACGGAATTGGAACCTATGACATTTCGGTTAAGATTGAACGGGTTGGGATCATCATAAATCAGGAATTTACCGCCGGAACCTTTATACGTTATCGAGCCTGTAAACGATATCTCTGGCAGCAGACTCCACGATGCCACATCAACCTGAAGGTCTTTGCTCTCCAGGTCTATTTCAACGCTCTTCATATCAGGACGGTTCTTATAGGCAGTCTCAATCTCTTTGGCAAGATCAGTCTCCAATTTTTCCGGGCTGGGTTCGTCAACCGCCTGGATGGTCATATTCCAACCCTCGATGTTTTTCGGGACATAAAGCATCTGGATGAGATTGTCCTGACCCTCTTTCACCGCCGCTTCAGCCGCGATTATTGTCTGCTCTGCCTGGGCGACGCTTGCTTCCGCCGAAACTATCTCGATCGGCGCCATCGTCCCGACTTCCACCTGGGTTTTATTTCGCCTCAGTTGATCCTCGGCAAGCTGCAGCGATTGGCGCTTAACCTCAAGATCCTTCTGACGGTACACAAGGTCCCAATAAGCGCTTATTACGCTATATATATTGTTCATAACCTTGGTCTTCAAAGTTTCGACGCTGATATCGAGGTTATTCCTGCTGATGATGATATCCTTTTGGGGGATATCGAATGAGAACCCAAAACCTTTCAATAACGGCTGCTGGAAACTGAACTTGATTGATGCATCTCTTGACGGTTTAACATAGGAGTAACGATTATTGCTGTCATACGTTTGCATGCCCATCTCGATTGTCCAGATGCCGCCGCTCGGAATCCTTTCCGTCAAACCTGCCGCCATCGTCCAAACATTAGCTTCGGTTGTTGTCGCTCCGACACCGGGTATCAGTTCGATCTCATTGGTACCGCCGCCGAAAAGACCGGTGGAAACCGAGGTCGAAGAAGACCAGCCGTTATTATTATAAAAAGTCACGTCATTCAGGGCTTTCGACGAAATATAGCTCCCCTCGGATTGTTTGACGGAATAATAATCAACCTTAACGTCAAGATTGTTTCGTAAAGCAAGGTCCATCGCTTCACGTAAAGTCAGAGTGATAACCCTTTTCTCATTCTGCACCTGTGCGTTTGCCGCCGTTGAAAAAACCGGCAACAAAACGATTGAAAGCAGAAATGATGTAATAACAGAAAACTTTTTGCCGATCCAATCGCGATTGCTATTAGTTTGTTGCATATATATCCTCCTAATAAATCTTCACTTATTAATTACGTCTATAACCTATTCACAGTTTCATCTTTTAATGAAAAAGACGAAATCTTTTGCATTTTACATGAAAAGAACAATGAAATCGCCACAAAAATGGAAAAATTCAGCCTCTCGAAACAGACTATACCATCTCCATCGGCAGGCTCAATTGATAAAACAAGGAATTCCGTTCATTCCCTCATGAGATGTTCCAAATAAGGAAATGATTTGGGTAAATTAAGAAAACCAGAAAAAAAGTTATCTGTAGGGTATCTTTAAAATAGAAATAAGGAAAAAAATCAAAATAACATATATCGGACGCTGGTTATTTAAGATATAAAGCGGCAGAGGATTTCGTTTGAAAGAAGAAACCCTCTCAGTGTGAAGCGAATCGTTCCCGGCGGATCATCCTGTACAAGCAGCCCCTCTTCGATGAACTGCGAAACATCCTCCGCATTTCCCTCCAGAGGATTGAAACCCCACCGCTCCTTGAAAAAATTCAAATCTATGCCTGAAGTCTTCCGCATCCCCATGAAGAATTCCTCCTCCGCAAGTTTGCGCCTTTCCGTCAACGCATTTTTCGGCGGGATAGAGAAATCATCGGGAACAACGCATTCGAAGTAGCCCTGAAGTTCCTGTGGATTTGTCCATCTCGCATTCCCGCTGTAAGACGCGGATGACAGCCCCAACCCCAGCCATTTTCCGCCGGACCAATACTTGAGATTATGCTTTGAACGGAATCCCGGCTTGGCGAAGTTGGAAATTTCATAATGATCATATCCGGCGGCCGTCAATATTTCCGCAATCTCCATATACAGGTCGGCAATAAGATTGTCATCCGGAAAAACATTGGAGTTCATAAGGGCAAACGGAGTATGTTCCTTTATTTCAAGCATATAGACCGATATATGCTGCGGTTCGATTTTTAGCAGAACATCCACTTCTTTTTTCATCGAAGCCCGGCTCTCTCCGGGAATCCCAAGGATGAAATCAACGCTGATGTTCTTAAAGCCGGCACCCCTCGCATTTTTTATGCCGCTGATGGAATTATCCACTGTGTGAGTCCTGCCGAGGATTTCCAGCAGCTTGCGGCTGAACCGTTGAGCTCCTACGCTCAGCCTGTTGATTCCGAGAGCTTTTATGCTCCTTAAATATTCGGCGCCGAGGTCATCCGGATTTGCTTCGACCGTAATCTCCATCTCTTCGAGGTGCCCGCTAAAATAGCCTGAAGACCGCAGGCGGGTCAAGATTTCATCCAGGGCGAACGGCGGCATAAGCGACGGGGTTCCGCCGCCGAAATATACGGTTTCCGCTTCCGAAAACAAAGATCCGAAAAATCCTCCCGCTTTTTCAATTTCCGCCAGCAGAAATTCATAATAGACGTGTTTCCACTCATCGCTCGTATATGAACAGAAACCACAATACGGACACTTTGCTCTGCAAAATGGAAAATGGATGTATATTCCGCTTTTTTCGATGTTGGAAGATTTTGGAAATTGAGATGATTCCTCAGACAATTCTAAAGCTCTATAAGCCTTGATGCCCTGGCATTTTTAAAGACCTTGGAAAAATTCTCGACATCCCGCTTGTGGCATGAAAAGACGAGCACCTGATGTTTCGTCGAGAGCCGCTCGAGCGCTTTCATCGCCTGTAAAGCTCTTTTATCGTCATACTGGGTGAATGAATCGTCAAGTATTACGGGAAGAATTTCCCGGCTCTCAGAAAAAAGCTGGGCAAGCGCAAGTCTGAGGGCAAGATAAACCTGATCAATGGTTCCCTGGCTTAGCGATTCAGATCGTATGGGAGCCTGCGCTCCGCCGTCCGAAACCGTTATATTAAGCGTTTCATCAACCTTCAGCGTTTTATATCGGCCGTCAGTGATCAGGCTGATAAGATCGCTCGATATTTTGGTGATCTGCGGAGCAAGCCGCGTGTGCATCTTCGTCGAAACTGCTTCGATTTGGTTCATCGCGATTCTCAGGGAATCCTTGTATTTCCTGTATTCGTCATCTTCTTCCGCAACCTGCGCAAGCTCGGATTCAAGAACCTCTCTGTCATCGAGATTTTCCTCCATCGTCTTGATACGTCCCTCGGTTTCCGCAATCTCTTTTTTGAGCTTATCCGATTTTTGCTCCAGGGCTTCGCCCTCCTCTTTCGCCTCGCTCTCACTGATTCCGCCGGGATACGATTCAGTCTTGGGAAGATTTTTACGCTCATCCTTCATCGCGTCGAGATCGTCCTGCAATTTTTCGATCCCACCCCCGTCAGTGAGATTTGATATCTCTTCAATGTTCCGCCGGTACTTCAGGTATTTATTAAAAGCCTCAAGCCTGGTTTTATATTCGACGCCGTTTTTTACGCCGCTCTGACGGAAGATTTTATCAAGTTCAGCTTCCTTTCCGTGAATGTCCGCGCTGAGCTCTTCGATCGCGTTTTTTTTGACTCCAAGAGTCGAGGCAATCACTAATTCTTCTTCGGATAATTCCAAATACTTTTTCGCCTCTTGTATATATTGTTCCGTCAATTCCGGGTTTATCTTGTCCGGCCTGATACCGGGAAACGCCCGCTCGAGGAGATTCAGCATTTCATTCTCAAGGTCTTTGATTCTGAGTTCGAGGCTCCTGATGTCCTCTTTAAGATGCTCTTGGTGAGCCTGCCTTTTACCGCTTACCAAATTTATATAGGAATTGTATTTTGCCGTGAATTCATCCCCGGTTTTCGATTCCGTCGTTTCGAATAGTATATCAATCTTTTCCTTAACGGCGGCACTCTGGTTTTCCAGGTCGGTTATAAATTTCCTGTTCTTTTCCGATTCCGTCCTGATCCTGCCCGATTTTTTCAGATATAGGGCCGCAAGAATTATAAGCAGCAATCCCGAAATCCCCGCTGAACCGAAGCGGATCATTTCATCCAGCTTAGTATTGGAGAGAAGATAATAAATGAATGTCCCAAGCGCAGCGAATAAAAACCCGATCCTGGCTCTGAGGCCGTTCGATGATTTTTTAAGACTTTGACGGACGGAATTTTCCTGCATTATCGAGTTCTTGAATTCGCTTAGCTGCCTCTCCCAATTGAGATACACCTGATCTATATGCTGCGGAAGCTTGGAAAACACCAATTCCACCCGGCGGAGGCGGCGTGTTGTTTGCTCATCCTCGAATTCCTCGGATTTCAGCTGGCGGCTTTTATTCCTATGATCCTCACGGAAGTCCCGCCATCTTCTCTCGTTCAAGCTAAATTGCGCAAGCTCTTCGGTGGAAACCTTTGCGAACTGTTTGCGTGCCGCTAATTCATTATGTATTTTGTCAAGCTCGGCGCTTATCTCCACGGCCTGGGATTTGAGCCTGCCCAATTGATCTTTTTTTTGCGCAAGCTCGATCTCAATCTGGATAACGGAATCCTTTTGCTCATCTTTAAAATCCCGAAGCAACTCTTCGCTCCCCGGTTCGCCGGAGTATTTTTTATTTTCGGTGTTGAGATCTTTAATCCGCTGCAACTTCTTTTCGGCCCTTTCGATCCAACCATCGAGGAGGACGGACCTGTACCCCCGCAATCCTTCGGAGAGGAGCTTCAGCTCACCTGTTTTCGACGAATGATTCTCCCTCGCCTTCCTGACTTCCTCCTGCTGCGCGCTGTTTCTGGATAAGGCCGCCTTCAGTTCCTCCTGCCTGTCTTTGAGTTTTTTGAAAACCTTGCCCCGCTCCGTTTTTCCGATCGAATCCACCTCCGTCATCAGGATTTCAATAGCCCTGGCAGCGGTTATATCCGAACCGCCCGTGTCTATCAACGACTGCGCGTAAGAGGCGATTGTCTTCGCATCCTCATCACCGATTACGGATCCCAACTGGCGGATGCATACGGAAGACAAGAAAAACGACCTGCTCAAGCCCGTAATCCGGCGCGCGAACAGCCGTTCCTTGGTTTTATCCATCTCGAAGGAGTCTGTGAGTTCCTTTCCCGTGACATCGTCGAAAATGCGAATAAAATCCGCCTCTTCGCTGAAATCCCTGACAATCGAATATCTTGCCCCGTCATCGGTTGTAACGGCCATTTTCCCGCCGTATCCCTTCAGATTCCATGGACGATATTTCGTATGCTCGGAAAGCCATTTTCTGCTCTGCCTTGCCTCTTCTTTCAAACCGTAGAGCATCGCGATGATAAACTGCAGGATTGTGCTCTTGCCGGCTTCGTTCGATCCGTAAATAAGGTTTATCCCGCGGCAATATTCAATCTCTTTCGTGTCGCTGAAAAGGCCGAATCCTTTTATCTGGATCGAATCTATCTTCATCTCTTCTCCGGTCTCTTGCCGTCCAGCGCCGCCAACCCATAATATAACGCGTCGTTCAAGCGGTCCGTTTTCTCCGTTTCGGATGATTTCTTCGATTCTTCCATCATCTCAAGCATCTGGCGGGCAAAGAGTCCGCGAGTGGTCTCTTCACGGCTGATGGATTCGATATCAAGGTCCGGATATGTCGCGTCCACCACTTTGACCCAGAAGAAATGTTTTTTGAGCTCCGCTGCGATCACTTCCCTGTCGAATTGAAGGTCTTTTTCGAGCGCGCCTTCCAGGATAAACCTTATGATATCTTTTTCGGATGCGCCTGCGGCGGTCTTTCTGCACGCGGCAACAACATCCTTTTCGGTTTTCATCCCACCGCATTCGATTTCAAATTTAAAATACCTGCGTTGCGCGGAAGGAAGGGTCTCTATCGAAACTGCTTTGTTATCAATCGCGACGATATTAAAAGAATGATCAAAAATCTCGCCGAAGTTCAACGGCTCCGGTGAACCCGGATAAGACGCGATGATCCTGCCCTTTTCGTTTTTAAATACAGCCGGTTTATGATAGTGACCGAGAGCGATATAATCCGCGCCGAGGGCGGAAAGTTCGGCCTCTGTAAAGGGCCTATAGGGTTCAGTTGCATCGGGTTTCGCTATAAGCGAACCGTGAAACGCGAGAATGCGAAATTTGCATTTATCCTCGAGCCTGATTTTCGGGATCAATCGTTCCGGGTCTTCAGGCGATGTGAATGCCGATCCGTAAACGGCAAGGTTGATGTCTTCGAACACAAAGCGGGAAAATTCACGCTCCCTGAAAATATAAACATTGGCGGGCCAATGAAGCCAACTGTAATATCCGCCTGCCCTGAAATAATCATGATTGCCGGGAAGAATGACGCAGCGGATCGGCGCTATCTCGGAAAGACTCCGCATAATGGAATTGATGTCCGAGCGTTTCACGCGGTCCTCTTCGAAGAGATCTCCGCAGATGATGACGAGATCAACCTTTTTCTTTTGCGCTGAAATCAAGATACTGTCAAAGCACTCGAACAGGTCACGTTTTCTCTCTTTGATTTTGCCCTCATCGAAGCCGCTTCCGCTGAATGGGCTGCCCAGATGAAGGTCCGCGGTATGCAATATCCTGAGTTTATCCATTTTAATATCCGCACTTTTTCCGAACGAACCGTCCTTTTAATCCGCCAGATAATTTTCGATGCTGGTTCCCACGAGTTCCTTGAATTTGTCGCGCATGGATTGCATACCGCCGATCTGCTCATCAACAATCACTTTTTCTATCCGATACGTCGGATACATGACGGTCGTCAAGCCGATTCCGGTTTCATTTTTAGCTGTCTGGCGGCACCAGTCTTCGAACGAGTTTATATCCAGGCCCTTGATGACCAGGCCGATCTCTGTAAGATTTCTCAGCTGTCCCCAAATACGTTCCTTTGGGGAATGCAGATACACGATTATGATCTCGCCCGGTTCCATCGTATTAAAAGAATCCCAATTGTTACAATTCCTGCGGATTATAACCCAAAAATGACGTCTAAGAAACAGCGGCGGAATCAAAAACCTGTTTCTTCGATATCGCCGGCTCTTCATCAGGAAAGAAGCGCGCTTTCCTTGACTTATTGAGCACCACTCTTAAAATCTATCAAGCATATGAGTACGAAATGAAAATATTATATCTTGATACATCCTGGGGCATAAGCGGCGATATGACAATCGCGGCTATGCTCGACCTCGGAATGCCGTTCGACCTGCTGAAAGAAAATATCAGGAAACTGGGGATCAGTGGATATGATCTTAAACAGGAAGAAATCAAACGTTGCGGATTGCGGGCAAAAAGATTCATCGTCGAAATAAAAGAAGACTCGCATTACAATGACGGCTGCCATCGGGATTTAAAAGAAATTCTGCAAATTATAGACTCCTCTTCGCTATCGGGAAAAATCAAGATAAAAGCGGCCGAAATGTTCCGGCTTCTGGCCGAGGCTGAGGCGCATGTGCACGGCAAAAAAATCGAGGAAGTCCATTTTCACGAGGTTGGGGCGCTGGATTCGATCATAGATATCGTCGGGGCGTGCGTCGCTTTTGATTACTTTTCCCCCGAAGAGGTGGTCTGCGGGAAAATAAATCTGGGCGGCGGTTTCGTAGATACCGCGCACGGCAGGCTTGCCGTTCCGCCTCCGGCGGTTGCCGAACTTTCCAAAGGGATGCCGGTTTTTTCCGACGGCGCGGATACGGAACTTACGACACCGACCGGAGCGCTGATCCTGCGTTCATTTGTAACCAAATTCGAACCCTTTCCGGCGATGAAACTCCTGGAAACCGGCTGCGGCGCGGGGACGAGGGAACTCGAAGGCAGAGCGAATATGCTCCGAATCTTTCTCGGAGAATCGGAAGTTACGGCGAATGCGAGCCTGGAAAAGATCACGGTCCTGGAGTCGGAAATTGACGATATGCCTGCGGAGAACTTCGGGCATCTGATGGATCAGCTTCTTGCCCTGCCTGTGCTCGACGTCTTTTTCACACCGGTCCAGATGAAAAAGAACCGTCCCGGCACACTCGTAACAGTTCTTGCCAATCCGGATATGGCGAACCGGGCGGCGGAATTTATCCTGAAAAATACAACTACATTCGGTGTCCGTTATTATGAAGCTTCACGAATCATACTGGACAGAAAAATCAAAAAGGTGGAAACAGCTTATGGGGTGATCAGGATCAAGATCGGGACATTAGGACAGGATATCAAGAAAATCTTTCCCGAATTCGAGGATTGCAGGAAGGCGGCGGTTGAACACGCCGTTCCTCTAAGTGAAGTGCAAGCCGAAGCCGTGAAAAAATATTATGAACAGGAGAAAAAGCGATGAGCGAGATAACCATAGAACAATTCTTCGAAGCGGACCTGCGGACAGCGAAAATAATCGAGGCTCAACGGGTTGAAAAATCCAAAAAGCTTATCAAATTGCAGATAGATATCGGAACCGAACAGCGCCAGATCGTGGCGGGAATCGCCGAGGCATATACTCCGGAAGAACTCGTCGGCAAAACCATCATTGTAGTCGTAAACCTTCAACCCGCCACGCTGATGGGCGAGGTTTCCAACGGAATGCTGCTCGCTGCCTCGATAGACGGAGTTCCGGTGATAGCGACATTTGAAAAAGAAGTCCCGCCGGGCACCAGGGTGAAATGACGAACCTCAGGCTTGTTGATTCCCACTGCCATCTCCAGGATAAGGCATTTAAAAATAATCGCGATAACGTTATCCACGAAGCCGAGGAAGCCGGGGTTAAATCCTTTTTCGTGCCCGGAACCAGCATCAGCGATTCAATCGCCGCGCTCGACCTCGCCGAAAAATATAAGGGCATCTATGCTGCGGTCGGCATCCATCCGCACGATTCCTCCAGGGTTTTATCGAATTGGAGGGAAGAACTGAAATCTCTCACATTAAATAAAAAAGCGGTCGCTATCGGCGAAATCGGGCTGGATTATCATTACAACTTCTCTCCGAGGGATAAGCAAAAAGAAGTTTTCAAGACGCAGATCGAAATCGCCCTTGAAAAAAATCTACCGATGGTGATCCATACGAGAAAATCAATGGAGGATACGTTTCAAATCCTCGACGAAACCGGCGGCTGGAAGGCGGGAGGTGTTTTTCACTGCTTCCCCGGTACGCTTGCCGAGGCGGAGCATGTCATCAACAAAGGTTTTTTCATATCCTACACCGGCGTCGTAACTTTCAAAAACTCGCAGAATACCAGGGAGATAGTAAAAAAAATCCCGATAGAAAAACTTCTTCTCGAAACCGATTCACCGTATATGGCGCCTGAACCTTTTCGCGGAAAACGCTGTCATCCGGCTTTATTAATTCATACGGCGCGTGTAATTGCAGAAATAAAAAATCTTTCGGTTGAAAAGATCGGCGAAGCGACATCCAATAACTTCGCCCGGTTGTTCAAACTAAGTTCCGGCCCTGTCTCATCATAATTAATCTGCATCTGGCAGAAATGGCTTGTCGCCGGTTCCCACGGGAGAGGCTCCCGCATCGTGGGAACCATTCTGTGGGAGCGGGCCACGCCCCGCGATGAAAAAAATGATTGTCATGCCACGAGAAACTTCTTCGGGATGCAATGGATAAAAAAATGTCATTCGCCGGGATACTTCGCAGGGCTGCGACAGGGAATCTTCATTATAGTGTATTCTCAAGCGAGTACAGTGTCTCAGTATCTGAGCTCTAAGCAGGTTCAATTTGCCAAATTGAATCTGTGTTGTTTGTGCATTTATTATGAAATACGCCTGAAAGGAAGATGTACAGAAATGCTCCGCATTTTATAGAATCCTGCGGATTTGCAGAATCCTTCGGATTTCCGGTTGCCGTCCTGCGAAGTATCCCGGAGAATGTCTATGTCCATGGAAGTCAAGTTAAAAATACTTATTCTTATCATGTTTTTACACATGACATCGTCCTCCTCGTCGTTAACACTTCCTCGCCTTTCCCGCTCCGCCGTTCGTTGTTGTAACGGTCTTCTTTATTTTTTTACGTCGCTCACAGGGATTATTAAATTCCCTATGCGTCTATTTGAGCCTCTGTTGTTTTAAAGAACGTTTGATCACGGCTATTATAAATTCAGGGAATTTGCCTGTGGATATTCGACAATCTGTACTCTCCAGCATCTTGAGGATACCGGGGCAATCATTCTGATTGATCTCTCTCAGGCAACCCGCCGGCCTTCCCGATGCATAGCAAAGCGGATCCGGCGGTCTCATTTCCCTGAACCTGCTTTACATTTTTCAAACCTCCCCGATTGATAAAGTTTCCCGCTGGCCATGATTGAGAGCGCCAACCCGGCGATCTTCCTCGCGACCTTATTACGGGCATCCCACGGAGCCATCCCTCTCGAAACAAGAGAATCGTAGTAGTTCCTCAACGAGTTCAGGCTTCCGCTATCAATGACCGCAAGGGCAGCCGTCTTGAAAACGTTTTTAAGTGTCCGGCTGCAACGCGGCGAACGCTTGCCGTAACTCCGTCCTCCGCTCATCTTGTGATGCTTCACCAGTCCGCAGTAACTCCAGAAGCGCCCCTTGTCCTGAAACCTCACAGGATCAACAACAACCGCAGCGATCCTGACCGCGCCGATCGGCCCGATGCCCGGGATGCTGTGGAGCGCGCGAAGGGTTTTCGAACCGCTGATTAACTGCTTGAACCGCTCGTGGTAGATTTTTTTTGCGTCCTCGTATTGCGCTATGTAACTGTCAGCCGTAGCGAGGTTGAAACGGTCAAATTCAGTATCGAGCGTATGCGCCTGCTTCCCCTTACCCTGAGCGCGGAGGATTGCCGAATGGCGGTTCTTCCAGCGAACTCCGGTCTTCACGACATCATCGTAAGTGCTGATCAGTTTGCGATACTCCATGAAAACATCCGCGGAATGAAAGACCGGCTTCAACAGACCGCCCCGGAGAAGCTCCAG
>Ga0315293_10000589_pt1 | contig 34178 bp, 32 predicted proteins | sample YL17G13_20_MG_FD_203071 | JGI IMG/M metagenome (GOLD analysis project Ga0315293, IMG submission 203071) | Sediment microbial communities from Yellowstone Lake, YNP, Wyoming, USA - YL17G13_20 | ecosystem: Environmental > Aquatic > Freshwater > Lake > Sediment | place: USA: Wyoming | collected... | reverse complement strand
CGGTTTTGCCTCCGGCTTCCTCCGGACCCCGCCTCACGACGACGCCCTTGCCCTTGGCTACGGTGGGTGCCATCAACCCCCGGGAAGGACTTCCACCTTCCAAGTCAGCGCCCATGCTGGGCGTACAAGAAAAAGCCGGGCGCAGGTGCGCCCGGCTGACGGCACAATGGGTTTCAGGCGATTTCGACGCTGACCGGGAGCATCCGCTCGAGAACGCGCTCCAGCGCCATGGTGTGGCTGCAGACGCCCCGCCGCACGAAGAAGTCGCAGTCGCACTTCCAGGTGCCACTGCTGAACTCCACCGAGTGCGGGTTGTTGTCACCGTTGAACGTCGCCCGGAAAGACTCAATCCGGATGCGCTCTCGCTCCTCAGCGTAGCGCTTGGCCTTGTCGATCTTGCCGATCATCCCATAATCCATGGCCTCTCCTTTCCAGGTTCAGCGGAAACAAGAAGGCACGCGGGGTGCTACCCACGTGCCTCGGGACAACGCTCGCTCAATTGTGCGGCGACTCCGCTCATAGCGGGGCATCTCGCAGCCGAATGTACGCCCAGTATAGGCCACCCACCGGCACCTGTCAACGGACGGATTCACTACGCCCGGCCGACGACGATCACCCCGAACTCGTCTTCCCCCGCCCGGCGCCCGCCGAAACCCTCGGCCGGCGCCCTATCCACCGATGAAGGACATCTCCACTTTGGGGTCCCGGGATGTGGCCGAGGAGCGGATTTCCGAGTACTGGTCGTCGCGGTGAACCCAAAGGCCGCTGATCGACCGGGCCATGGCCTCGTCCGTTTGCCCACCGCGCAGCAGGGCGCGCAGGTCGTGCCCCCGGGCGGCGAACAGGCAGGTGTACAGTGAGCCATCGGCCGAGAGACGCGCTCGAGTGCAGCCGCGGCAGAACGGGCGTGTGACCGAAGCAATCACGCCGATTTCGCCTGCCCCATCTACGTAGCGCCAGCGCCCGGCAACCTCGCCGTCGTAGTTGGCCGCCACGGGCTCCAGCGGGTACCCTGCATCAACCCGCGCCAGGATCTCAGCCGCCGGGACGACGTCGTCCATGCGCCACCCGTTGGTCTGGCCGACATCCATAAACTCGATGAAACGCAGGATGTGGCCGCTGCCCCGGAAGTGCCGGGCCATCGGCAGGATGCTGTCCTCGTTGACCCCGCGCTTGACGACCATGTTGACCTTGATCGGCCGCAGGCCGGCGGCGGCGGCCGCCTCGATCCCGCCGAGCACACGCTGGACGGGGAAACCGGCGTCGTTCATCTGGCGGAAGACGTCGTCGTCAAGCGAGTCGAGGCTGACCGTTATCCGTTGCAGGCCTGCGTCGCGCAACCCGCGCGCCTGGAATCCCAGAAGGGCGCCGTTGGTCGTCAGGGTCAGGTCAAGGCTGCCAAGATCGGCCAGCATGCGCACCAGGCGCTCCAGGTGGCGGCGCACCAGCGGCTCTCCACCTGTCAGCCGCACCTTCTGGACACCCAGCGGCTGCAGCACCCGAACCAATCGGGCGATCTCCTCGAAGGTCAACAACTCCTGGCGCTCGAGAAACTGATAGTCGCGCCCAAAGACCTCGCGCGGCATGCAGTAGACGCAGCGGAAGTTGCAGCGGTCAGTCACCGACACGCGCAGGTCGCGCAGCGGACGCTGAAGCCGATCGATCGGGGAGTTCGCGGGGGATGCCGGAGTTGACATGCGGATCACCTGCACCAAAGGCCGCCGGCAATAGCGTCCGACGGGCCGGGGCTCACGCACCCCAGGCAGAGATTCTAACATGCCATGGCGGCGCGCCCTGAGATGGCCCGCGGTCAGCCAGACATCAGGAACCGCCGCGCACCGGCGGTATAATCCTCTCAGCCTGGAGGCGGGCAAGCGGTATGGACGACAAAGGCTCGCGCAGCGTTATTCCCAAGACCGGCGGCGTGTTCCGTGAGCTGGCCCTGCGCATCAAGCTGATCGTGCGCTTGATGGGCGACCGGCGGGTGAACCCGCTGGTCAAGCTGCTCCCTGTGGGCGCCCTGGCCTACTGGGTCATCCCCGACATCGCCCCCGGCCCGATCGACGACGCGCTGCTGCTCTGGCTGGGCACCTATCTGTTCGTCGAGTTGTGTCCCCCGGCTATCGTCAAGGAGCACATGCACGCGCTGACGTCGGTCATCGACGGGGAATGGCGTGAGGTTCCTCCCGTGGATCCGCCCCGGATCGATCCCCCGCAGGAGTCGTGAACTCCGGCAACGAAAACCAGGGCGCCCCGATGGGCGCCCTGGTCGTTTCTTTCCCCGTCGCCTGGCTGGGATGCAACGCCAGCCCGAGCGGTCCGCGACCATTCCCCCCTCTCTACGCTTTCCTGGAAGGGGCAGGCGGCACCATGACCGTCCCCGAGAGGTCGTAGGGCAGCGCACCGGTGATGCGCACCGGCACCATTGTGCCGACCGGCGCCTCGCCCTCCACAATGACCATGCCGTCGATCTCGGGGGCGTCGCGGTACGAGCGTCCCAACGACAGGCCGTCGCCCTGGCCCTCGATCAACACCGGCAGCGTTCGTCCCACAAAGGACTGGTTCTTGCGCAGCGAGATCGTCTGTTGCAGCGCCATTAACCGGTCGCGGCGCTCATCCTTGACGGCCGGCGGGACCGGATCGCCCAGCGGCTCGCTGGTCGTACCGGGCTCGAAGGAGAAGGTGAACGCGCCCACATGGTCGAAGCGCATCTCCTCCACGAAGGCAAGCAGCGTCTCGAACTCGGCCTCGGTCTCACCCGGGTACCCGACGATGAACGTCGTCCTCAGCGCCAGGTCGGGCATCGCCCGGCGCATCGTCTCGATCGTCCGATGAACCCAGTCGACGTTCGCCGGCCGGCGCATGCGGCGCAGGGTGTCCGGGTGGGCATGCTGCAACGGCATATCAAGGTAGGGGACCAGCCGCGGGTGGGCTGCCATGGTGTCGATCAGCCGATCGGTCACGTACCCGGGGTAGGCATACAGGATGCGGAACCAATCGACCGACGGCGCCGCCCGAAGCATATCCTCGAGCAGGATCGCCAGACCATCCTTGATGCCCAGATCCGAGCCGTAGTCCGTGGTGTCCTGCGCGATGAGGTTGATCTCGTGCACGCCCTGGCGGTCCAGTGCGGCGGCTTCCAGCAGGATGGCCTCTGGCGTGCGGCTGACGGCCGTGCCCTTGATCAGCGGGATGGCGCAGAAAGCGCAGGGACGCCGGCAGCCATCGGCGATCTTCAGGTAGGCGCTGGCGCCCTGCACGGCGCGGCGCGAGATGCCCGGCAGTTCCATCACCACCGGCCCTGGGTCTGGCAGGCGGTATACCAGCTTCGGGATCCCACCCTGGCGCAGCGCCCGCACGACCTCGACCACATCCGCCCAACGCCGCGTGCCCAGCACGCCATCGACTCCCGGAGCCTGGGCAATTACCTCAGCACCGTAGCGCTGCGTCAGACACCCGGCAGCCAGCAGGAGCTGGCCGGGGCGTTTGGACCCGGCGAACTCGCGTAGGACGCGCAGCGATTCCTCTTTGGCCGGGCCGATGAACCCGCAGGTGTTGACGATCACGACATCGGCGCGTGAAGCGTCGGCGGTTTCGGCGTAGCCGGAGGTCTGCAGCAGCGCTGACATCGACTCTGAGTCGACGGTGTTCTTGGCGCATCCCAGCGACACGACGTGGAAGCGGGGTTTACCCACTCAGCCTCCAGGCGTCGGCGTGGGCGTAGCCGTCGCCGCGCCGGGCGATGTCGCCGTCACCAGCGGCGTGGCGGACGGCGTCGGGGTGATGACGCCGTCCGGCGCCCAGATGCGAAACACAGCTTCGCCGAACTCGCCCATCAGCCCGGTATCCGCTCCCTGGTAGAAGGCACGCACGCCGCCGCCATTCCCGGCCGTCACTTCGATGGACGTCTGCCCCTGGTACTCCAGAATTTCGCCGGGAGCGGCGCGTCCGGAATACCGCTCGGCGCCGTCCACAAGCACACGCAGCCAGGAGCGGCGTTCAATGATCAATTGCACGTTCACCCGTCCCGAGGAGGCCAGGATCGGCGGCGGCGCCAGTGTGGCGGTCGCTGCCGGCACCAGTGCCGACGGCGGCTGGACTAGGACCGCAGGCAGTGGCGCGGTCGGGGTCGCGCTGGAATCGGCGCTTGACGTCGAGAGCGCCAGCCCGGGGGTCTCAGCCGCTTCGAGCGTCCGTTCCCGGAACCCGGTCATCAGGCGGCCGACGCCCCAGGCTAGCACACCCATGACCCCCAGCACGACCAGCGTGGCGATGACCAGGTCCGCCGAGATCCACCGCGGCCGGCGGACGGGGACGTCCCCAGCCGGAGGCATGCCGGCAGATCGGGCAGCCGCAGTGGCCTGCATGGCTGGTGCGCGCCTCTCCTGCAGCACGTCGACGTACTGCAGCAGGACTGCGTCCGCGTCCAGGCCGAGGAAGTCTGCGTAGTTGCGCAGGAATCCGCGAGCCTGCACCGGCGAGGGCAGCGAATCCCACGCTTCCCGTTCGAGGGCCTGCAGGTGATGGATCCGAATGCGGGTGGCGCGCTCAGCTTCCTCGAGTGTCAGCCCGAGGCGCTCGCGCGCGTCGCGCAGCGTCTGCCCGATAGCGGCCATAGGAATACGAAGGGTTGTCGGCGCGCCTGCGCCGGCCGAAGGGGCTAAGTTTCCGCCGCCTCGTCCGGCTCCTCGCCCTCGCTGCGCTTCGACTTGCGCGCCTTCCGCTCAGCCTCATCCTCCGCCTTCTCGGCAGCTTCGAGGTCGGCGGAGAGTTCGGCGAAGGCCTCGGCCTCGCGCTCGCTCACCTGGGCGGCTGCCGTCTCGGCGAAGGCCGTCTCGGGCGCCTCACCCTCCCGGTGAACGACGATGGCGACGCTGGGGACCAGGTCGATCGTCAGGCGGATGTTGGCCTTGTGCACGCCCAGCGCCTTGATCGGCTGGCAGTCGATCTGGCGCTTGTCGACCTTCGCTCCAGAGGCCTGCTCGATCGCATCCGCCAGCATCCCCGGCGTGATCGAGCCGTAGAGCTTGCCGGTCTCGCCGGCCTTGACCGGGAAGACCAATTGCAGGCCGTTGAGGCGCTCGGCGATAGCACCCAGCTCCGTGTTGAGCCGGACGCGCTGTTCGGTGGCCGATGACCGGATGCGCTCTACCTGCTTCATCGCTCCGGGCGTGGCCAGCACGGCCAGTCCCTGCGGCAGCAGGAAGTTGCGGCCATAGCCGTCGGCGACCTTCTTCACGTCGCCGGCGCGGCCCAGCTTGTAGACGTCTTTCAGGAGTAGTACGCGCATGGGGATCAAGCCCTTTCTGCAAGATGCGGCGCCTTCAGCGGCGCCGGTCGGGGCGAAGGGTACAACGCCCCACTGACGTCATTCTACCAGACGCTCGCCACCGCGTGAAGGCCGCTCCGGGATGATGATCTTCTCCATCACCAACCCGTCCTCTCCATTGCGGTAGTAGCGAGGCCAGCTGTCGATCTGCTGGTAGCCGGCCTGGTCGTACAGCGTGCGGGCACCCAGATTCGAGCGGCGCAGCGTCAGCCGCAGCCGCGGCGTGCCCAGGTCGATCTCGCACCGGTCGAGCAGCCGGCGGGCGATCCCCTGGCGCCGATGCCCGGGACGCACCCCGAGGGTGGCGATCCAGCCCAGCCCCTCATGGCGCCGGCGATCACCGACGACAAACCCCACCGCCAGGCCGTCCTGCATCGCCATGAGGCGCACCGTCTCTGGAAACGTCAACGACGCCAGGACGTCGATCCACGGCCAGGCATCGCCCGGAAAGCAGAGCTTCTCCAGTTCCCACACGGCGCGCAGGTCGCGCCAGGTCGCCGGAACCACGGCGACCGGCGCGACCTGCTGAAGGTCGGCGGTCAAGGGACGGGCTTACTCCTTCGACTTGAGGAAGTTGCCCAGCAAGCTCGTGAACTCCATCGGGAAGATGTACTTGGTCGAGGCGCCGGCCCCGATGGCCTTGAGCGTCTCGAAGTACTGCAGCGTCATCGTCTTCTGGTCGACGGCCTTGGCGGCGCCAAAGATCCGCTCGAGCGCCGTGGCGTAGCCTTCAGCCCGCAACGCCTGAGCTTGCTTCTCACCCTCGGCCTTGAGGATGTTGGCCTGCTTGTCTCCCTCGGCCTTGAGGATCGCCGCCTGCTTCTCGCCTTCGGCGACATTGATGGCCGCCTCTCGCGTGCCCGTCGACTCGGTCACGACGGCGCGGCGCACGCGCTCGGCCGTCATCTGGCGGTTCATCGCCTCCTGCACCTCGCGCGGCGGGATGATCTCGCGGATCTCGACGTTGGTCACCTTGACGCCCCAGCGCTCGGTGACCTCGTCCAACCGGGTACGCAGCATCTGGTTGATGTGCTCGCGCTGCGACAGGACGTCGTCCAGCGGGATGCCGCCAATCACCGAGCGCAAGGTGGTGGTGGCCATATACATGGCGGCGGCCTCGAAGCTGCCAACCTGCAGTACGGTGTTGGCAGCATCGACGACCTTGTAGTACCAGACGAAGTCGATGGCGATCGGGGCGTTGTCTTTGGTGATCGACGTCTGGTGCGGGATCTCACGCACCTGCTCGCGCAGGTCTACCTTCACGCCGCGATCCATGATCGGGATCAGGAAGACGACCCCTGGGCCGCGCTGGCCGACGCAGCGGCCCAGCCGGAAGACCACCAAGCGCTCGTACTCCTGCACGATTCGGATGGCCCCCAAGAGCAGGACCATGGCGAACAGGACAACTATGCCGATGCCGCACAAGGCCAAGGTCAGATCCATGCTAGCCTCCCTTTACGAGGTGGCGGCCGATTCCCCCGGAATCGGTTCCACGAGCAGTACGAGGCCTTCACGGCCCCGCACACGGACGGCCGTGCCCACGGCCACAGGCGTATCGCTGCGGGCGCTCCACATTTCACCGCCGGCGTATACCGATCCTAAAGGCTCGAGGGGGCTGCGCACTTCGCCCACCTGCCCCAGAATCGCTGCGGGATCGTGCTGCGGCGCGGCGCGCTGGGCGAGGACACCTCGCCCGACCGCAACCCAGAAGAACCCCATGCTCAGCACCGACACGGTAACCGCCAGCAGCGGATGGACGGCGGGGCGGCCGGCCTGCATCCCGAACAGGAAGGCCGAGCCGGCGCTGAGCAGCAGGGCGGAGAGAACCAGCCAGACCTGCATACGACGAGCGCGCAGCGCAACGAAGAACCCCACGGCTCCGAGCCCGATCACGAACAGCGCCCACAGGTCAATGGGCACACGCAGCGTACCAACGCCGGCGAGTATCAGCACGGTCATCGCGGCAACTTCCAGCAGCCCCGTCCCAGGGGAAACCAACGCCATGGCCGCCAGCCACACACCGGCCATCAGCATCAGGTAGACCAGGTTGGGGACCCACTGCGTGTCCGTCAGCTCCATGGTGCACCGTCCATCGTGGCGTCTCTCTCAGTCTACGACACCTGCCGGCGGCTGGGTGTCATCCGGCCGACATCCAGCGGACGCTCAAGGGCCTTCGGCCTGTCAGCCGCGCCGCCTGCTCGAACGCTTGTTCAGCGGCCTAGACGGCCTTCTCGTATAGCCGGTAGGTCTTGTATACCGTGCCCCCGAACGAGCGGATCGCCCGGTTCATCATTTCGTTGTTCTCCAGGATCCAGCTCATCTCGGCGAACTTGTAGCCCTTGGCCACGGCCGCCTTCGCCGTCTCAAGGTACATCAGCCCATCCACGCCTTTGCCACGGAACTCCGGCAGGACGCCCAGGGCAAACACCCGCAACCAGTCGTGCCGCTGTCGCACCTTCCAGTGCCACAGCATCTTGAGCATCGTCAGCGCCTCGGGCGTCGACGGGCGGGGATAGGCCAGCCGAAGCGGCTCGTTCAGGTCCGGCAGCGTCAGCCCGAATCCGACCGGCTCGCCCTCGCACTCGACCACGATCACCAGATCCGGATCGATCATCGGTTGGAGCTGCTCCGCCATGCGGTCGAACTCGGCATCGGTCATGGGGACGAACCCCCAGTTCCGCTCCCAGGAGGTGTTGTAGATCTTCTTGACAAACTCGACCTCATGGTCGAACCGTTTCATGTTGATGCGCCGGACGTGCAGCTTGCCGCGCTCCAGCACCTTGGCGGCGACGCGGTCCAGCTTCTCCGGCTTGTTGCGTACGAACTCGGCGATGGCCAGCGAATAGGCCCACAGGTTCATCGCTGTCTTGTAGCCGGCCGAGTCCAGATAGCCCAGGTAGCGCGGCGGGTTGTAGGTCATCAGGATGCGTGGGGCGTCGTTGAAGCCGTCCACCAGCAGACCAACCTCGTCATTGGTGGAGAACTGCGCTGGGCCCAGGATCGTGGCATGCCCGGCCTGGCGCGCCCAGCCCTCCGCCGTTGCCAGCAGCGCCGCGGCGGCCTCCGGGTCGTCTAGCACATCGAAGAACCCGAAGAAGCCGGTGTTGACATGCTGGAACTGGTTGTACAGGTCATTGGTGAAGGCGGCGATGGTTCCCACGACCTGGTCCCCGCGCCGCGCCAGGAAGTACTCGGCGCGAGCGTGCTGGAAGAACGGGCTGCGCGCACGGTCCAGGAAGCTCACCCGCTCTGAGACCAACGGAGGGACCCAGTAGGGGCTGCCCCGGTACACCTGCCACGGCAAGCTAATGAACTGCATGAGATCCGAATCGGTCTCTACCGGGGTGATTTGGACCTGGGCCATCGCTCGCTCCGGAGATGGGATGCATGGATTATACTGCCGCGCCCGGCCGCGAAGGTCCGTCCGCGACGGAGGTGGTATGATTCCCAACCGGGGCCGTGGATGAGTCCTACCTACCCGCTTCTCTTCGCACTGGGAACCTTGGCCGGGCTGGGATGGTTGCTGTTGATGGACCCTCAACGCCGGTCGAAAGGTGCGCGGCTCGACCCGGATGCGGCTTCTCTGTTGCGGCTCGACGCCGGGCTGGCGGCCCTCGCCACCGGCCTGGCCGGCGCCCGGCTGGGCTACGTCGCCGCCCACGCGGCCTACTTTGCAGACCACATCGGGGAAGCGTTCATCCTGTCCGCCGGAGGGCTCAGTTGGGTTGGCGGTGCGCTGGGAGCACTGATGGGCGTGACCGCGCTGGCTGCGTTCCGCCGTTCCTCGGCCTGGGCGCTTGCGGACGCGCTGGCGATCCCAGCCGCCATGCTGGCCGCTGCCAGCTGGACCGGGTGTCTGATCGACGGCTGCGGCTTCGGGCGCCCCCTGCCTGCCGCCGTCACTTCCCCCTTCGCCTCCGACTTCTTTGATAGCCGCATGCCGCGCTGGCCCACGCAGCTACTGGGCGCACTGGCCTGCTTCAGTCTGGCCCTGGGGCTGCTGGCGCTCGAGCCACGCGGCGTGCGCCCCGGCGTCCTTGCCTGCCTGACGCTCACCGGCCTCGGCCTGACGGCGTTGGCCCTCAGTTTCACGCGCGGTGACCCGCTGCCACTGTGGGGCGGCGTGCGTCTCGACGCCATCGGCGCGGCGCTCATCGCCGCACTGGGCCTTGGGGGCACCGTGCTCCGGTTGCGGTCGAGCTCGGCATGAGACTCCTTCCGCTGACCCTGGCGCAGTTCAACACCCGGCTGGGCGACGTGGACGCCAACCTCGGACGCCACCTGGCGTTCGCCGACGACGCCCGGCGCCAGGGCACCGAACTGGTCTTCTTGCCCGAGCTCTCCTTGACCGGCTACATCTTGCAGGACCTGGCCGTCTCCGTTGCCCGCCGGCCTCAGGCAGATGATCCGACGTTTGGGCACCTGCTGCAGACGAGCCGGGAGATCGACCTGCTGGTCGGGTTCGTGGAGGCCGAGCCGCGCCACCGCTTCTACATCTCCAGCGCCTACCTGTCGCGCGGCGAGGTGGTCGACGTCCACCGCAAGGTGTACCTGCCGACCTACGGCCTGTTCGACGAGGGCCGCTTCTTCGCCCGGGGCGAAGCCGTGCGCGTCTTCGACACGCGTTTCGGACGCATGGGCGTGCTGATCAGCGAGGACTTCTGGCATGCTTCCCCGCCGTATTTGCCGTGGCTCGACGGCGCCGACGTGCTGCGCTTCGCCCCCGCCTCTCCCGGGCGCGGCATGACCGCCGAACCGCGTCCCGAGACCGCCCGCTGGGTCGAGCAGATCAATCAGGCCTACGCCAGCCTGTTCACCTGTTTTGTCGCGCATGCCAACCGAACCGGCTTCGAGGATGGGCTGAACGTCTGGGGCGGCTCGACGCCCTTCGACCCCGACGGCACGCTGCTCGCCCGTGCCCCGAACCACGAAGAGGCGTTGACGCTGGTCCGTCTTGACCTCGAGCAGCTTCACTGAACGAACCCGCGCCCGCCTGCCGCTGCTGCGTGACGAGCGGACCGCTCTGATGGCACGCGAGCTGGAGCGCATTCTGCGCCGCGACCCCGGATCCTCGACATTGGGATTCCAGAGAGAAGCGCCATGACCGATCCTGAACCCTCGTTGGAGATCAACGCCGACCTGGTGCGCCAAATCCTGGTCGACTTCGTGCGCACGGAGACTACCCGCGCCGGGTTCTCGCGCGCCGTCCTGGGGTTGTCTGGCGGCCTCGATTCCGCCCTGGCCTGTTTCCTGGCCGCCGAGGCATTGGGCCCGGAGAACGTTCTAGCCATCCGGATGCCGTACCGCACCTCGTCCCCGGACTCCATGGAACATGCCGCGCTGGTCATTCGCCAGACCGGCGTCCGCGAGCTGACCGTTCCGATCACGCCGATGGCGGAGCCATTCCTGGCCGACGTCCCCGAAGACCAGCCCGTCCGCCGAGGCAACATCCTGGCGCGCCTGCGGATGATCGTGCTCTACGACCGGTCGGCGGAATTCCAGGGATTGGTGGTGGGGACGGGCAACAAGACGGAGATCCTGCTTGGCTATACTACGTTGTACGGCGACTCAGCATGTGCCTTGAACCCGCTTGGCGATCTGTACAAGACACAGATCCGGCAGCTGGCTCGGGCGATAGGCGTACCCGAAGCGATCATGGCCAAGCCGCCCAGCGCCGATCTGTGGGCCGGCCAGACCGACGAGGGCGAGCTTGGGTTCACCTACGCGCGGGTCGATCCGTTGCTGATGCTGCTGGTCGACGGCCGCTACGCGCCGGAATCGTGCGTCGAGGCCGGATTCGATCGCGCTTTCGTTCAGGCCGTCCTCGAGCGGATCCGGCGCAACCAGTTCAAACGCGTCTTGCCTCCGGTCGCCAAGTTGAGCAACCGGACTGTCGGCGACGACTTCCTCTACCTGCGGGATTGGGGGACGTAGATCCGGCACGCGGCGCGTGCCGGCCTGCGAACGCTACCCTGTATGCGCTTCCCCCCTGCCCTTCACCATCGTCGCTACCGGCTGCTGTGGATCGGCCTGATGATCTCGGTCACCGGCACGCGCATGCAGTCTGCCGCCGTGCTGTGGCATGTGCACGAGATCAACGGACAGCCGATCGCGCTGGGCGGCGTCGGGCTGGCAAACATTCTGCCGATCCTCCTGCTGTCGCTCGTCGCCGGCGTCGCCGCCGATTCCGTCAACCGGCGGCGGTTGATGTTCCTGACCCAGACGTCGCTTGCGCTCCTGGCCGCTCTGCTCGGTTGGCTGACGATCACCGGCAGCGCCTCACTGTGGACGATCTATGCCATCAGTGCCCTGAGTTCAGGTGTGGCGACTTTCGATATGCCTGCCCGGCAGGCCCTGGTCCCGAACCTGGTGGCGCGCGAGGACTTGACCAACGCCTTCAGCTTGAACTCGATCGCCTACCAGGTCGGATCGGTCGCCGGACCGGCGCTTGGCGGGCTGGTCATCGCCCGGGCCGGCATCGCCTACGCTTACTGGGTCAATGCCATCTCGTACGCCGCTGTCCTGGTGGCGTTGCTGCTGATGGGGCGCGTGGTCCAGCAGGGCGAGCTCGACCCGGCAGCGATGGAGCAGGCGCGCCGCCAGCCGTTCAGTGCCTTCCTCAAAGCTGCCAGCGAAGGTGTGCACTTCGTCGTCGGGCACGCTATCATCTTCCCCAACATGCTGCTCGACTTCCTGGCGACCTTCTTCTCGTCCGCCACAGCCCTGCTCCCCATCTTCGCCCGCGACATCCTGGCGGTCGGGGCGGTGGGCTACGGCTGGCTGGTGGCCGCGCCTTCGATCGGCGCCGGCGCGGTGGCGGCGATCCTGGCCTTCTCCGGTCCGATCCGGCGCCAGGGGAAAGTCCTGCTCGCGGCTGTCGCCGGCTTTGGGCTGGCCACGGTCGTGTTCGGCCTGTCGCGGGCGTTCTGGCTGACATTCCTGTCCCTGGTCCTCGTCGGCGGATCCGACGGTGTCAGCACGATCGTCCGCAACACCATCCGCCAGCTGCTCACGCCCGACCGGCTGCGGGGGCGGATGACCAGCGTCAACCAGATGTTCTTCATGGGCGGTCCGCAGCTGGGGGAGTTGGAGGCTGGCCTGGTGGCCCAGGCATTCGGAGCGCCCATCTCGGTGGTCAGCGGCGGGTTTGGCTGCCTGCTTACGCTGGGATGGGTTTCGGCGCGCTATCCCCAGCTCCGGCACTACGACATCTCCGACCCAGCCCATGCTGTCGACGAACTCCGGGCGCCTGGTGAAGTCAGTAGGGCGTGAAGCCGGCGTGGGTCTTCTGTGTTCATCGTTGCAGGCGGCTTGCGCACGGCCGTGACTCGAATCCGAAGGACGAGGGCATCCAATGAAACGAGCAGTAAGTGTCAGCATCGGTTCGTCCACACGTGACAAGGCGGTTGAGATCAAGCTTCTCGGCCAGCGCATCCGCGTCGAGCGCATCGGCACCAATGGCGACATGGAGGCGGCGGCCGGCCTGTTCCGCGACCTGGATGGCAAGGTGGACGCCTTCGGCGTGGGCGGTACCGACCTCACCCTGGTCGTCGACCGGCGCACCTTCAAGCTTCAGTCCGTGCAGAAGCTGGTCCGTCACGTGAAGGTCACGCCCTACGTCGACGGAGGCGGCCTGAAAGGCACGCTGGAGCGTCAGCTGGCTCCCTTCATCGATCGCCGGTTCGGCCGCGAGCTCCCAGCCCGGCGCGCCCTGATCGCCAGCGCCGTGGACCGCTACGGCATGGCCTCGTCGTTCGCTGACAGCGGGTACGAGTGCCTGTTCGGCGACCTGATGTTCTCGCTGGGGATCCCGATCCCGCTCCACAGCCTGCGGTCGGTGAAGATCCTGGCCGCCTTGCTCATCCCTATCGTCGGCCGGCTCCCCTTCGAGTGGTTGTATCCCACCGGCCACGAGCAGGAGGTCCGCAAGCCGAAGTGGCCGCGGACCTTCGAGTGGGCATGGGTCGTCGCCGGCGACGCGCTGTACATCAAGCGCCGCATGCCAGATTCGCTCCCGGGGCGCATCATCGCCACGAACACGACCACGCCTGCGGACGTCGCCTTCTTCCGTCAAGCGGGAATCCGGGCCGTCGTCTCCTCAACTCCTATCCTGGACGGCCGGACCTTCGGCACCAACATGATGGAGGCGGCCTTGGTGGCCGTGGCCGGCAAGGGCCGCCCGCTCACCCACGATGAGCTGCGGGAGCTCCTGGCCCAACTCAAGATGGAACCTCAAGTCCAGGTGCTGAACTGACCTGCGGCAGGAGCCGGTCGACGATGGGGAGCGTGCATGCCGCGCACTCGCCTGCCGTCTGAGTTCACTGCCCGCGTGTACCGCGTCGTGCGCGCGGTCCCGCCGGGGCGTGTCACGACCTACGGCCGCGTGGCGGCGCTTATCCCGCCGCCATCCGGGACGGACGTGCCGGGCTACGAGCGAGTGAAGGCGCGTTGGGTAGGCTATGCGATGGCCGAGTGCCCGGACGATGTGCCGTGGCAGCGGGTTGTGAATGCCCGCGGGCAGGTCAGCCAGCGGCCAGGCGAAGGCCCCGAGGTCCAGCGCCTCCTGCTGATGCAGGAGGGTGTTGTATTCAACGAGGCTGGGCGGATCGATCTCACGGCGTTCGGCTGGGAGCCTTTGCCGGAGTGGTACTCCGCACATCCGGATCTGCTTTCCCCGCCGGACAGCCCCGGATGAAGGCAGACGCAAGCCTCTTTCCGGCGAGGCTAAACGGGAGGACGAAATGGACGCGATTGTCATCGCCGGCGGAACTCCGGGACCCGAGGATCCGCTCTACCCACTGACCCAGGGACGTCCCAAGGCGCTGCTCGAGCTCGAGGGCCGGCCGATGCTCCAGTGGGTGGTTGACGCGCTGGAGGCGTCTGCACGGGTTGAGCACGTGGTGGCGATTGGCCCAGGACCTGAGTTCGGCCTGCGATTCGGACCCAATACCACGTGTCTGCCGGATCAGGGAGGGATGATCGCCAACATCCTGTTCGGTCTCAAGACGGTACAGCGCCTGAGCCCCGGCGCCACGCACACGCTGCTGGCGAGCGGGGACATCCCGGCTATCACCCCGGAGATGGTCGACTGGCGCGTGGCGACTGTGGAAGCCGCCGGGGCCGACATCGACTATGCCGTCGTCGAGCGCCAGACGATGGATCGCGTCTTCCCGGGCTCGCGGCGATCCTTCACCTGGCTGAAGGAGGCTGAGGTGTGCGGCGGTGACCTCAACGGCGTGAGCGTGTCCGCGGCATGCGATGAACCGCTGTGGAATGCCCTGGTCGCCTCGCGCAAGAACGCGCTCAAGCAGGCCGCGCTGATCGGTTACGACGTACTCTTGTTGGCCATGTTCCGGCGGCTCACCCTCCGGGACGCCGAGCGGCGCGTCAGCCGCAACCTGGGCCTCAAAGCCCATGTCACGCTGTGCCCGTTCGCTGAGGTGGGCATGGACGTGGACAAACCCCACCAGTTGGAGCTGGTCCGCCAGTACCTTCGTGCCCGAGGGGCGGCATGACGCTCGCGCGCCTTCTGACCGCAGACGCGCGCTGGTCACAAGCCCTGCGCCGGGCCGAGCAGCCCGGACTACTTCGGCTGGTCGCTACACTCCTGGCGCACTCCGGCGACTCGTGGTTCTGGGCGTTGGGCTTGGCTCTCGTAGCCTGGCGGGGCGACGCCGCGTGGCGTGCCTGGGCATGGCACATCTTCCTCGCCGTCGCCGCCCTGGCCGTCTTGGTCATGACTCTCAAGCTGCTCATCCGCCGTCGGCGACCGGCGGGCGAATGGGGGGCGATCTACCGCAACACCGATCCGCATTCATTCCCTTCGGGCCATGCCGCTCGCACAGCGATGCTGGCCGTGCTGCTGTGCGCCTGGGGACCGGCGTGGGCGGCCCCCATTGCCGTGGTATGGGCGCCGCTCGTGTCCGTCGCCCGGGTTTCGCTTGGCGTCCACTATCTTTCGGATGTGGTCGCCGGCGCGCTGCTGGGACTCATCGCTGCCGGCGTCGCCGTAGCCATCGGCGGCGCATAGGCCTCTCTCTCAGGGCCCGGCCCAGCCTCTGTGCAGGGTCCTCGGGTGCCCGCCGCATGCATCTGCAGCGCGCGCGTGCGCCCCAGCCCCAGGCATATCCCGGCCCGGGGGAACAAGAAGGGCGGCCTACCCGGCCGCCCCGTCTGAACATGGCCAACCCACACCGCCTAGCGCAACCCGCCTTGCTGCACAACGTAGCTCGCCCAATCCTGGCCCAGGATCACAATAAGGTCCAGCGCCGGATCGGAGGACACCGGATGCAGGATCTGGGATTGCGACAGGCTGAGCAGGCTGGCCAAGAAGCGCACGGCGTACGGGTAGGATGCGTTCTCAACGATCAGCAGCGACTTGTCGTAGTCCAGCCGGTCGGCGTTGCCGATCTCCACAACGTTCAGCCCCTGCGCCTTGAAGTAGTCGGCAGTCTGCGACGCCAGTCCCTCCATGCCCGAGCCGTTGCGCACCGAGATGCGCGCAGCCTCGAGCCGGGCGCCTTCGGCGGGGTTCTCCTGCGGAACCGACGGACCGACGGCGCTGGTGTTGGTGAAGATCTGATCACGGAGTTCACGAATTCTGTCCGGGACCGGCTTCAGGACCTGGGCGCCGTCCGGCAGGCTCTCGAGTGTGACCTGATCCGGTGGCGCAATCACGCCTTTCTGGATACCCGCTTTCGGGATCTGCAGCGCCAGCATCCCCAGCGAGACCATCTGATCAAGGCTCAGATTGGTGCGGATGCCGGCTGAGAGCTCTTGATACAACGAAGGCGCCTTGGTCAGCAGGGTCGGAAGCATGTTGAGATCCAAGATCGTGTCGCGCAAAGCCAGGGCCACCTGCTGCTGCCGGTTGGCACGGTCGAAATCGCCGCCCTCGGTCTTGCGCGCCCGCGCATAGGCCAGCGAGTCCGGCCCGTCGAGGTGCTCGCTCTTGCCCGCGTACAGCCAGCGGCTCGTTCGTCCAAGCGGCGCGATCTTGACATCCTGGGTCACCAGGATATCGACGCCCCCCATCTCGTCCACCATGCGCTCAAAGGTGTGGAAGTCGATCACGGCGTAGTACTGGACCGGTACGCCCATCAGGTTCTCGACCGTGCGCATGGCCAGCCCAGGCCCGCCTCCCGGAACCTTGAACGACTCGCCCTGGGAGTAGGCGGTATTGATGCGGTTGTGTTCGAAACCGGGGATGGCAACCCACAGGTCGCGCGGAATGGACAGCATCCCGGCCGTCCGCGCCACCGGGTCGAGGGTCACCAGCATCATCGAGTCGGTGCGCGGGGGGCCTTCGTTAGCCAGCCAGTCACGATAGTCCAGGCCCATCAGCAGGATGGTCACCCGGTCGCTGCCGTTCCACGTAGGGGCGGAGTCTCCCACATCAGCGATCGGGGTGGGGATCGCTGGCGTCCCCGCCTGCGCCGTGTCGGGCCCGCCCGCGGACTGGAAAGGGTTGATCCCGGTGCCGGTCCAGGCCGAGGCCAGGCCGCGCACAGTGGTGAAGACCAGGATGCCGGAGGCAATGGCGGCCACGACGAACGCGCCGGCCAACGCCCGGATCACCCAATCGGGGAAGGCGCTGGTCCGGCGGCGGACGGCTTGCGGCCTGCGGGATCGTGCTCTCAACAATCGCTCCTCAGCATCGGGGCTTCCAAAGAAAGGATTCTATCACGCGGGTTCTCGCGGGCCTCGAGCCAGCTGCTCCCAGGCAGCGAACTCGGCTTCGAGGCGCGCCTCGAGTTGCGCGTAGCGGGCACCCAGCTCGGTGACACGGGTCACGTCAGCGCCGGCGGATTCCAGCAAGCTCGCCAGCTCCGCCAGCTCCGCCTCCAAGCCGGCAATGCTCTCCTCGGCGGCGCGCATCGCTCCGGCTGAGGGATCACGCGGGCGTGGCTTGTCCCGGCGGCGCTCACCTACCTCAGCCCCTCGGACACGCTCCTGCTCCAGCCGACGCTGCGCGGCATAGGCGGTGTAGTCCCCGGCGAAGACCTCCATCCGCCGCTTTCCAGGATGAATCGCCCACACCTGAGTCGCCAGGGCGTTGATCAGATATCGATCATGCGAAACGAGCAGGATCGTCCCCGGGAAGTCCTGCAGCGCGTCCTGCAGGATCTCCTGCGACGGGAGGTCGAGATGGTTGGTTGGCTCGTCAAGCAGGAGCAGATTGGCGCCCTGCAGGGCGAGTGTCGCCAATGCCACGCGCCCGCGCTCGCCGCCGGACAAAACGCCGATGGTCTTCTCAACCGTCTCGCCGACGAAGAGAAAGCGAGCCAGGAAGTCGCGGCACTGGCCGACCGTCCAGCGCGGCGCCGCCTGCTGGATCTCCTGCAGCACCGTGCGGTTTGGCTGCAATCCCTGATGGGCCTGGGCAAAGTAGCCGGGGTGGAGGCTGGCCCCCATCCGCACATTGCCGGCGTAGGCTACTGTCTGACCGAGAATCGTCTTCAGGAAGGTCGTCTTGCCGGCTCCGTTGGGCCCGATCAGCGCCGCGCATTCGCCTCGCCGCAGGACCAGATCCGGCACGGAGAATAGCGCCACGGGGTCATCGAGGTAGCCGACCTGGAGCGACCCGGTCTCAAGCACCAGGTCGCCTGAGCGCGGCGCGGGCTGCAGCGTCAGGTGGACGGTCTTCTCGGTCTCGGGGCGCTCGATCGCCTCGTCGCGCAGCATGCGCTCAAGGCGTTTGCGCCGCCCCTGGGCCTGCCGCGTGTTCTGCCCGGCCAGGTTGCGGCGGATGAAATCCTGCTCCTTGCGCACGTGCTCCTGCTGGGCGGCATGCGCGGCCAGCTGGAAGGCGCGCCGCTCCTGGCGCTGATGGAAGTAGTCGGTGTAGTTGCCTCGATAGGTCTCCAGCCCGCGCGGCGACAGCTCCCACACGTTCTCGGCGACGCGGTCCAGGAAGTAGCGATCGTGAGAGACAACCAGCACGGCCCCCGGCCACTCGGTCAGCCACCCCTCCAGCCATTCGACGGCCTCGACATCCAGGTGGTTGGTGGGCTCATCCAGGACCAGCAGATCGGGGTCCTCGAGCAGCAGGCGTGCCAGTTCCGCCCGGGTGCGCTCGCCGCCCGACAATCGGCCGAGAGGCACGCCGTCCTCGGCCGGGGTGAATCCCAGGCCGTTGAGGACCCGCCTGACGCGCGCCGGATAGACATAGCCGCCGACCCTCTCGAAGGCTTCTTGCAGCGGGCCATAGCGCGCCATAGCCTCTTCAGCCTGGCGCGGATCGGCCATCGCCTGCTCCAACCGCTGCAGTTCAGATTCCTGGGCACGCAGCCCGGCCAGCGCGCTGACACACCAGTCCCACAGGCTGACGGAGAGCAGCGCCTGGGTTCCCTCCGCGGCCAGCGTTTCCTGAGGAAGATAGCCGATGCGCACGCTGCGGGCGCGCTGAAGCCGGCCGGCATCCTGCGCCTCAAGGCCGGCCAGAATCCGAAGCAACGTCGTCTTCCCGACGCCGTTCGGGCCGACGAGCGCGATCCTCGCCTGATGCGGGATGGCCAGTGCGACCCCGGCGAACACATCCTGCGCGCCGAAGGACTTGGCCAGGTCGGAGCCACTCAGTAGCGACATGGGGTCTCGCGGCAGATTATACCCGCCGGGAACAACCTGCCCCCAGGCTAGGGCATCAGCACCCCGCGTCCGCTGGGCTATAATCGCGGCGACGTGGACCAGGCCGCTCAGAAATGTCGGATCCAGGATCGTCAAGCTACCGCTCCCTGATGGTCGCCGCCGCCGTCCTGGCTGCCGCCGGATGGCTGGGGTTGCTTCTGCTGCTGAGCACCACGCTTCCCACGGTCGGGCCGCGCTGGCTGTTCTTCTTCCTGTGGACCGTGGCGGTCACCGGTACGGCCCTGCCCTTCGTCTGGGTGCTGCACCGCCGCTTCGACCCGTCCCCGCTTCCGGGCCATGTCCTGCTGCGGCAGTCGCTGCTCGTCGGCCTGCTGGCCGGGACGTGCATGTGGCTGCAGATCAACCGCACGCTGACGCTCCCCCTGACGCTGCTGCTGGTCATCGGCCTGGGCGGCATCGAGTCCCTGGTGCGCGCGGTCGAGCGCAACACTTGGAAGGCCAACCGGTGAGCCTGCGCGGCCTTCCGTCGGTCGATCGCTTGCTGCAGGCAGCGGCGGCAGACGGATTGGACGGTAGGTTCGGGCGCCGCCTGACCGTGCAAGCTCTGCAGGAGACGCTCGACGAGGCGCGGGCGCTGATCCGCTCCGGCGGCGAGCCGCCCAATGAGGAGACCGTGCTGGCCGCCGCGCGTCACAAGCTTGAGGACTGGGTCGCCCCCTCCCTGCGGCCGGTTATCAATGCCACCGGCGTCATCCTGCACACGAACCTCGGCCGCGCGCCGCTGAGCCCGGCGGCGACGCAAGCCATGCTCGAAGTCGCCAGCGGGTACAGCACGCTGGAGTTCGACCTCGAACGCGGGACGCGCGGAGCGCGCGAAATCCACGCCGAAGCCCTGCTGTGCCGTCTGGTGGAGGCCGAAGCGGCCCTGGTCGTCAACAACAACGCCGCCGCGGTCCTGCTGGCGCTGTCGGCGCTGGCCCGCAAGCGTGAGGTCGTGATCTCGCGCTCGCAATTGGTGGAGATCGGCGGCGGCTTTCGCATCCCCGATGTGCTGAAGGAGTCGGGGGCTCACCTGGTCGAGGTCGGCACCACCAACCGCACCCACCTCCGGGACTTCGAGGCCGCTCTCACCGATCGCACTGCGCTGCTGCTGCGCGCCCATCCATCCAACTTCCGCATCATCGGATTCACCGCTGAACCGAGCCTTGAGGATCTTGTGGCGCTTGCCCGGCGTCGCGGGCTGCCCGTAGTCGATGACCTGGGCTCCGGCGCGCTGCTGGACACATCCATCTTCGGGCTGGCGCACGAGCCCACCGTGCAAGAATCGCTCCGGTCCGGAGCGGGTGTGGTAGCTTTTTCGGGCGACAAGCTTCTGGGGGGGCCACAGGCCGGCATTCTCGTAGGCGAGCAGGAATGGATCCAACGCCTCCGGCGCCATCCTCTGGCGCGAGCCGTGCGCGCCGACAAGCTGTGCCTGGCGGCGCTAGCGGCGACGCTGACTCACTACCTGTGCGACGAGGCGGTCGAGGAGATCCCGGTCTGGCAAATGATTGCCGCCCGTCCGGAGGACCTGCACGCCAAGGCGTCGGCATGGGTCACCAGCCTGCACGCCGGCGAGGTGCTGTCCGGCCGATCGACCGTTGGTGGAGGCAGCCTGCCGGAGGAGACGCTGCCCACCTGGCTGCTGGCGTTGTCCTCGCCGCGTCCCAACTTGCTGGCCGAGCGCCTGCGCCTGGCGCCGGTGCCGGTGATCGCCCGCGTGGACAATGACCGGGTCGTGCTCGACCCGCGCACGGTCCTGCCGGAGCAGGAAGGCGCGCTGCTCGCCAGCCTACAGGCCTGCCTGCACGCTCAACTCTGAGCCGCAAGGAGACTGCTTGAAAACTGATCTTGATGCTCTGATGCTCGAGACCGGCCTGGATGCTCTACTCGTTACTGGGTCACGCGCGCACAATCCCTCGCTGGCCTACTTCACCGGTCCGGCTCACCTGACGTCAGCCGATCTGCTCAAGAAGCGCGGCGAGCCGCCGGTGCTGTTCTGCCGTTCGATGGAGCGTGAGGAGGCGGCGCGCACCGGCCTGCAGACGAAGTGTGTTGATGACTACCGCCCCCTCGAATTGCTGGAACAGGTTGGCGGGGATTCGGCGCGGCAGCGGGCGCTGCTGCTGCAGCGCATGTTTGCCGACTACGGCGTGCGCGGGCGCCTGGCGGTGACCGGCCGGACGGACATGGGACTTGGGTTCGCCTCGCTGCAGCACCTGGCGGCTCTGACGCCGGAGGTCGAGATCCTTGGCGCCTTCGATGCGAGTGATGTGATCACCCGCGCCCGGGCGACGAAGGACGAGGCCGAGGCCGAACGCATCCGCCACATGGGCAAGGTCACGGTCAATGTCGTCGCCGACGTGGCCAATTTCCTGACCTCCCACCGGGCGCGCCAGGGCATCCTGGTCAACCAGCACGACGAGGTTCTGACCATCGGCGAGGTCAAGCGGCGCATCAACTTGTGGCTGGCGATGCGCGGCGCCGACAATCCCGAGGGCACGATCTTCGCCCTCGGGCGTGATGCCGGCGTGCCCCACAGCGTGGGGGACGATCGCGCCCCGGTGGAGATCGGCAAGGCAATCGTGTTCGACATCTTCCCGTGCGAGTCCGGCGGAGGCTACTTCTACGATTTCACCCGCACCTGGTGCCTGGGGTTCGCTCCGGACGAAGTGCAGCGCGCGTTCGAGGATGTGCGCGCCGTCCAGGAGGAAATGGTGGCTGCGCTGCGCGGCGGCACGCCCTTCCGCGAGTACCAGCGACTCACGTGCCAGGCATTCGAGGAACGCGGTCATCCAACCATCCTGGGCGCGCCCGGCACCACCCAAGGCTATGTTCACTCGCTGGGGCATGGCGTGGGGCTGGATGTGCATGAGCGGCCCATCTCCCGCGACACCGACGAGAACCTCGATCTCCTGCTCCCCGGCGCGGTGGTCACCGTCGAGCCGGGGTTGTACTATCCAGACCAGGGCTTTGGGGTGCGGATCGAGGACACGGTTTGGATCCGCCCCGACGGCACGCCCGAAGTACTGGCCGAGTTCCCGCGCGATCTGGTGCTGAAAGTGCAGGGCACATGAGCGACGAGACACGCATCCTGGCGATCGAGACGTCGTGTGACGAGACGGCGGCGGCCGTGGTTGAGAACGGCCGCCGCGTGCTGGCCGGCATCGTCGCCTCGCAGGCCAGCCGCCACGCCCGCTACGGCGGCGTCTTCCCGGAAGCCGCCTCGCGCATGCACATCGAGGCGATCTACCCGGTGGTCTCCGAGACGCTTTCGCTAGCCCACGTAGGCCTGGAGGCCGTGGACGCTATCGCCGTCACGCGCGGTCCCGGATTGGCCGGCTCACTGGTCGTCGGCATGGCCATGGCCAAAGGGATGGCGCTGGCGTCGGGGCTGCCTCTGATCGGTGTCAACCATCTCGAGGCCCACCTGTACTCGATCTGGCTGGTGGAAGACGAGGCCGAACCGGCCTTCCCGCTGCTGGCGCTCATCGTCTCCGGCGGCCATTCTGAGCTGGTCCTGATGCGAGATCACCTGACGTATGAACGGCTGGGGGGAACGCTGGATGACGCCGCTGGCGAAGCGTATGACAAGGTCGCCCGCTTGCTGGGGCTGGGGTACCCGGGCGGGCCGGCGATCCAGGCGGCGGCTGAAACCGGTGATCCTCAAGCCTTCAAGTTCCCGCGCGCCTGGATGGAGGGCACGTGGGACTTTTCGTTCAGCGGGTTGAAGACGGCGGTGTTGCGCGAGGTGCGCTCCCAGCAGCCGGATCTGGAGGCGGGGGTTGAAGCGCCGCGTCCCGGCCTCCCGATCGCCGATCTGGCGGCCTCGTTCCAGGCCGCCGTGGTGGACGTCCTGGTCAGCAAGACACTTTCGGCCGCCGAGGCCTTTGACGCCAAGGAGGTGCTCGTGGCTGGCGGCGTTTCGGCCAACCGGGCGCTGCGTGAGTCCTTCCGCGAGCGCGCCTCCCTGCCCGTGCGTGTCCCGCCGCTGTCCCTGTGCACCGACAACGCCGCCATGATTGGCGCCGTCGGGCACTGGCGCTACCTGGCTGGGCAGCGCGACGCGCTGGATATGGACGTGCTCCCCACCTGGCCGATAACCGGCTAGGCAACGCCCAGTTTCATCCGAGCTACGAGATTCGCTGATGCTGTACTGGAGCCGAACCGGGTCGTTCAGCGACCTGATACTTGGATCCCTGCTGTGTGCCGGGTGGGCCATCGGCGGCTGGCTGGTCGTTCGGTCTCTGTTCCCGCTGCGCCGGGGTGAGCGGCTGACGGCTGGCGCCGCCATCGGCTTGCTCACCTTCATCACTGCCAGCAACCTGCTCGTCCCCTGGCTTGGAACCCCGACCGCCTTCTGGGCCGCCTCGGCGGTTGTCCTAATCCTGGGCTGGGGGCTATACGTCCAAACGCGAGCCACCCGGCTGCCCCTGCGCCACGACCTGTCCGGTTGGCCGGCGCTCCTCGGTGCGGCCGTGGTGGCCGTTGTGTTCAGCCTCGTGCTGCGCGGGCTCGGCTTGTTCGACGACTACCTGCACTTGCCTCTGGTCGCCACGATGGCGCGCGGCAACATCCCGCCTCGTTTCTACCTGGACCCCGACCTGCACTTCGCCTACCACTATGGGCTGCAGGTATTCTCCGCTTCACTGGTCAGCGTCGGCGGGCTGTTTCCGTGGAGCGGCTGGGACCTCGGCCGCGGGGTGGCCTTCGGCCTGACCGCCGGGCTGGCCTGGCTGTGGATGCGTCGCATGACCGGCAGCCGGCTGGGCGGGTGGCTCGGCTCGCTGCTTGCGTGCCTGGGAGGCGGCACGCGCTGGGTGCTGCTCGCCATCCCGCCCGCCTGGCTCGACCGGATGACATCGGGGCTCGACCTCCAGCCGACAGCTCTGATGGCCGGCACGCGCCTCAGCGAATCGTTGCGCGGCCTGCTGCACTTCCAGGGAGGCGGCCCCGTGCCGTTCCCCTTCGCGTTCACCAACACGAACTTCAGTCCGCTCAACTACCATCTGGGCAGTTCCGGTGCCCTCCCGAACGCGACCATCTTGGTCCTGCTCCTCTTGGCGGGATCTAGGCGCCTCAACTTAGGCTCGTCCGCATTCCTAGGGGTTCTCTTGGGCGGGCTGGCACTCATCGCCGAACACGCGTTTGTTCCCTTGTGTATCGGATTGTCCATTTTGTGCTTCGAACCTGGATGGCGGAAACCTGTGCCAGGTACATCCAAAGCCACTTCACGACACCTTTGGGTCATCCTTCTTGTTGGCATGTTGTTGGCCCTGGTTCAGGGTGGGTACATCACCCAGGCGGCCAGTGTGTTCTTCAGCGTGTGTCTGAGGGCTCTCTCGTCCGTGGGCCTCTCCTTCCCGGGGTTTGCAGCCCCAGCGGTCCCGTCGGCTACGGGCGGCCATTTTCTACTCGGCTTCGGACTGCGCTGGCCACCAGCGCTCTTGTCTGGACACCTGGGAGCCTTGTCCTTGTTCGTGCCGGTGCAAGCAGCAATCCTTCTCGCTGAACTCGGACCGGCAATCGTCCTTGCTCCCCTGGCGTCGACTTACTTCTTCCGCCGCCGGCGACCAGGGCTGTGGCTCTTGACCAGCTTAGCCGTTGCCGCACTCAGCAGCCTCGCCATCGCCTTCCTATTCAGTTATGGCGTCGATAGGCAGACAACCCGCCTGTCCGAGACGGCTCTCTGGATCTGGTTGACTCTCGGCTTTCCTATCGCCTGGCGAGGGTGGCAGCGCTGGTCCTTCCCGCGAAAGCTCGTCGGCGGGCTTGCCTACACAGCAACGATACTCGGGGGGATCATTCTCTTGGTGGTCGAACTCTCGGCTATCTCGCGCCCCCAGTTCAGCTACTTCATCGAGTATGGCGATGCCAAGATCAGCCGCGACTATTGGGATCGGATCGGCCCACAGGACCGCGTGTTTGACGTGCTCCCCGAACGGTCGGTGACGCTGTTCGGCCGATCGGTGTATGCCAGCACGGACGTGTACCTGGACACCCAGACGGTCCTGCCCGAATGGGCGAACCTGCGCATCGACCCGCAGGCGCTTCTCCAGGCGGGCTATACCTACGTGTACGTGGACGAGAAGTGGTGGGGAGAGCTCCCGCCCGAAACGCGGGCGGCGCTGGAAGAGCCCTGCGTCGACGAGGTTGATATCCTCGAGTTCGGCGCCGAGGGCGGCGTGCGCCGCCTGCTGGACCTGCGCGCCTGCCGCTAGGCGATCTGCCTGTCGGCCCGCCTGCGGCTTCGCATTCAGGCAACCCCATCGACAGCCATCATAACCAGGCGCACGCCTGCCTGGTTAACCCCGTGAAAGCCCGCACCCTGCTCGACCGCCTGCACCACGGCCTCGACGTCCGTCACAACGGCCCCACACAACTGATGGACGCCGTGGACAAACAACAACGGGCTGAGAGGCGTGCTTGGGCCCGCGACGATCACGTGGGCGCGGGGCGTGCACAGTCGCAGCAGGCGGCCGAGCGTGCCGTTGACGAAGGCCATGCCCGTGATGACCACCACGTCCGCGCCGGGAAGAACATCGGGTGCGGACGAGGCCGGCAAGTCCCCCGGACGCGGGTTCTCCTCCACCACGGTCAGCGCACCCACATGTTGGCGGAGCTCGTCGGCAAACGGGAAGTGCCCGACCATCACTACGTTCCGGTTGGCGCCGCGCTGGCGGATAACCGCCTCAGCCTTCGCATCCTGCCAGCGTTCCGGGCGGCGCGGCAGCAGCGCGTTCAATGTTGCTGCCGCCAGGCTGGCTCGGATGCCCACCGCGTCATGCAGCGACGCGGCCAGCGCGGTTGCCGGTGCGCCGGCCGGCGCCCAACGCGCCGGGGCCATTGCGCCGTCCCAATCCCACGTCGCTGCCAGGCCGCAGCGCGTCTCCCCCTCGACCTCAACCACAGCCGCCGTCCAACGCCGTCCAACTGCGGCCCGGCGCAGCACGCCCTCCTGGAGACTGCTTAGGATCTCATCCAGCAGATCGGCCGTGCTCATGAGCAGCGATCCTTCCATCCGCTTCCCGCCGCCATCCGGCCCGGCGGGTGACATTCAACACTACACGCATTGCGCGCTCCGCGTGCACACTGAAGCCGTGGGCATTCTACCTTGCAAGGGCCCACCCATTCGTCCCCGCACTCACGCAATTGCCGCTCGCCCTGCCCCCGGAGGCACCCATGCACTATCCCTGGTGGTATGTTCCGTTCGTGACCTCCCCCATGCTGATTGCGGCTGTCGCTACGATCCATATCTTCGTGGCGATGTACGCCGTCGGCGGGGGGATGTTCCTGGCGGTCGAAACGCAGTTCGCGCATAGAACCCAGAACCGTCCTTACCTCGGGTACCTGCGTGATCACGCCTGGTTCTTCATCCTGCTGACCGTCGTCTTCGGCGCCATCACGGGCGTCGGGATCTGGTGGACGATCGGCCTGGCGTCGCCGCTGGCAACCGAGGCGCTGATCCACATCTTCGTCTTCGGCTGGGCCATGGAGTACGTTTTCTTCGTGCTCGAGATCGCCTCGGCGTTCCTGTTCTTCTACTTCTGGGACCGCCTCCCGGCTAAGACCCACACCATCTTCGGCTACATATACGCCGTCTCCGCCTGGATCAGCCTGGTGTTGATCACCAGCATCACCGCCTTCATGCTCAACCCGGGCGGTTGGGTGGAGGCGCCATCGTTCTGGGTGGCTTTCTTCAACCCCGAGTTCATTCCCCAGACGATCGCCCGGACCGGCGGGGCCCTGCTCCTGGCTTCGCTCTACGTCTACCTGCATGCCGCGCTGCGCCAGGAGCAGGACCCCGAACTGCGGGCTCTGATCGCCAAGCGTTCCACGCGCCCGGGCCTCCTGGGCGCATTCCTGGTCACGATCGGCGGGGTGTGGTGGTTTCTCGCGCTGCCGGAATCGGCACGGGCGGCCCTCGCCGCCGCCAGTGCCCTCAACATCCTGATGCTGCTGATCTTCGCCGTGACGCTGGTCGTGTTTGGCATGTTGTATCTCGGGCCGTACCGCAATCCCGGCTGGATCACTCCCGGGTTTGCCATTCTGCTGTTCACCTTCGGGCTGGCCGCCATCGGCACGGGCGAGTTCCTGCGCGAGGCGGTACGCAAGCCGTACATCATCTACGGCGTCGTCATGAGCAACCAGATCTACCCGGATGAGATCCCCGGCCTGCGGCAGACCGGCTATCTCGAGGGCGGCACATGGACACGCCGCTATATCGCCGAGCGCTTCCCGCAAGCGGTCAACGCCCAGGGCGAGATCGATGAGGGCGCGCTGCTGGCGCTATCCCCGGACGAGCGCACCGAAGTCGGCGAGCTGCTCTTCCTGTACCACTGCAACGACTGCCACTCGGTGGAAGGCTACGCCGCCGTGAGCGAAAGTATGCGCGGCTGGACGCCCGAGATGATCCTGGCGCTGGTGAAGGAACCGCATCGTGCCCGGTTCTTCATGCCGCCGTTTGCCGGCACCGCCGATGAGGCCCAGCTGCTGGCCGACTACCTGGTCACCATCGCCCGCCCGTTCCCGGCAGGCCTGGTGAACGGTTCTTCGAACTAGGAGGCACCGATGCTGCCACCCTTCCTCGGCCCTCTCAACCCGCTCGGCTACCCGGCGCCGTACTGGTTCATCCTGTTCTTCAAGGTGCTCGGCTTCACGCTGCATATCAGCTTGATGAACCTGTGGTTCGCCGGGCTGATCACCATGCTGCTCTTGCGCTGGCGAGGGGGCGCGCACGCTCAGCGCCTGAGCGACCGCTTCATCAACGCCCTGCCGTTCGTCATCGCCTTCGGCATCAACCTGGGCATCGTGCCGCTGCTGTTCACACAGGTCGCCTACTACCAGGTCTTCTACCCGGCGACGATCCTGGCCGCCTGGCCGTGGTTCGCCGTCGTTCCGCTGCTGATGGTGGCCTACTACGGCATCTACCTGTACGTGATCGGCCTGCGCAAGGGGACGATGAACGCCTTGAAGCGAGCGGCCGGCTGGGTCTCGGCGGCGATCTTCATGCTGCTCGGCTTCGTCTTCAGCAACAGCTTCAGCCTGATGACCAACGTGGCGGGCTGGGGACCGCTGTGGAACGCCACCAGTCAGACCGGCGCGCCATACGGCATCGGGTTGAACCTGGGCGATCCGACCCTGGCGCCGCGCCTGCTGATGATGTTCGGCCTGGCATTGACCACGACCGCGGCGTATGTCGTCGTCGACACGGCCTTCTTCGCCGGCGGCGAGAGCGGCGAGTACAAGCGCTGGGCGATCCGCTGCGCCCTGATCGTCAGCACGCTGGGGAATGCCTGGGTGGCCGTCATGGGCAGCTGGTACTTCTTCGCCGCCCTGCCGGGCGAAATCCGCGGCGCCCAGCTCCAGGTCCCAATGCTCGTGCTGACGCTGCTCACTGCCGCCGGGACCGGGTTACCCTGGCTGCTCATGCTGATGTCGCAGCGTGGGCTTACCCGGCGCCTCGGGCTCCTCACCGGCTTGGCGCAGCTGGGTGCCCTGGGTCTGCATGCGATCAGCCGTCAGACGGTGCAGAACCTCGAGCTGGCGCCCTACCTGCAGATCGGCGCCGAGCCGGTTCACATCCAGTGGAGCCCGCTGTTGCTGTTCCTGGTGCTGTTCGTCGGCGGGATCGGTTTGCTGGTCTGGATGGTCGTGCAAGTGGTCAAGGCGGTTCGGCTGCCCGTGGTTCCGTAGACCTCGGAAGCCGCCGCGGACCACCATCCCGGACCCCACCCCGACCGCGCCGCCCTTATCGGGCGGCGCGCTTCGTCTTCCGTTGGGGCGAGGCACCGGCCTCAGCCCCTGAGCATCCTCGCGCTCAGGATCCGAATGCCGGGGTCAGCATCCCCTGCGCGTCGCGCCAATGCGGCGTCCACGCCAGCGCCACGAGCTGCACGGCAATGTCAGCCCTCTTGGGCTTGATGCTCAGGGTCTCGAGCGGCTCGGCGCTGGGATTGCCCGCCCCCTGCAGTTCGGCCGCCTTGGTCTCGAATTCAGCCTCCAGTGCGGCGATCTGCTGGTCGAGTGACTCGATCGTGTCGGTGGCACGGCCAATGTCCTGCCGCTCGCGAATCGACCGGCTCACGCCGCGGGCGGCGGTCGTCGCCCGGCCAAGCGTCGTGCGGCTAACCACCTTGCGGCCGCCCAGGGCGCCCAGCAGCGTCGCGCCGAATGAGATGGCGGTCTGCATCTCCGCGTCCTTGGCCTGGTCGGTCTGCTTCTCCTTCGCCTGTTCGGCGCGCCGCTTGCGGTCCTCAAGCGCGGCGCGCTTGGGCGCATAGGTCGCTCGCAGCTTATCCAGCGCCGCGTCGCGCCCTTCCCGGCCGCCGTGTGCCAGCCAGGCGCGGAAGTCTCGCTCGCTCTCACCCGGCTGGGAAACCAGGCGTGAGGATGGACTGCGCAGGAGCTCGAGCTTCTGGCTGGCGTACAGCCAGGCACCGAAGTCCTTCGTCCAGGCGGCGTAGTTCTTAGCCTTCCCGGCCGGTCCGGGGAGGCCGGCGAAGGCAGCCCCGGCGGCGGGGTTCTTGTCGAGGTTGTCGACCGCCATCTCTACCACGCGGCCACGCTCCCATGCTACCGGCACGGCTTCATCGGCAATCGGTGTCAGCGCCATCAGCGGGCGGCTGACGTCGACGCGCGTCTTGGCATCGGAGAAACCCAGCCGAGCGGCGCCCAGGATCATCGGCACGTACGCCAGCGAGGCGCCCGCCGGGGGGCTGCCGCGCGCCGGCAGGTAGACGACCGGCACATCCGGCGCCGTCGCCGGCTGGCCAGGTGCCGGGGCCGTGGCCAGCACCGGCGCTCCCAACGGCGCCGGCGTGGCTGTCGCTGCGCCCGGACCCGCCGCTGGGCGGCGCGGGTCCATCAGCGACTTGATTTGCTGGCGCGTCATCGGTCCGCGGAGGTAGCTCATTGTCCATCGGGTCTGGAAGACCACCGGCGCATCTTCGTGAACGCTGTGGAGCACGAAGACGCGTGACTGCAAGCCGGCCAGCGTCTTCTCCATCGCCCCGCGCTCGAACACGCCGCCAGCGGTCGCCGCTACGCCCTCCAACCCCTCCAGCACGCGCTCTTTGTCGCGCTCGGTCTGCAAACGGCCGAGGAACCAGGTGCCGGCGTTGGCCAGCCCCTTATAGTCCAGGTCCACCGGGTTCTGGGTCGTCAGCACCACGCCCAGGCCGTAAGCCCGCGCCTGCTTGAGCAGCGTGAGCATCGGGCGCTTGGACGGCGGCTCGGCCACAGGCGGAAAGAACCCGAAGATCTCATCCATGTACAGAACGGCACGCAGGCTGTTGGTCCCGGGCTGCGTGCGCATCCAAGCCACAACCTCACTCAGCAGTATGGTTACGAAGAACATCCGCTCGGCGTCGTTCAGATGGGCGACGGAGAAGATGCTGACCCGCGGTTTGCCCGACGGCGTGCGCAGCATGGCGGCGATGTCCAGCGCTTCGCCCTCCATCCATGTGCCGAACCCCGGCGCCGCCAGCAGGTTGTTCAGCGCCATGACCAGCCCGAAGCGGTCCTTGGCCGGGAAGAAGGATTCGAGGTCAAGCACACCCACCTTCTCCATCGGCGGGCTTTGCACCTGCTGGATCAACCCCGGCAGATCGAGGGTCCGCCCCTGCTGCCAGGCGCGCCCGAGCAACGTGGAGAGCAGGATGTGCTCACGGCTCTTCAGCGGGTCCGCCTGCACCCCGACCAGGCCTAGCAGCCCGGCCACGGTGGCGGCGACGCGCTCTTGCATCAACTCGGGATCCTGCCGCAACGCCGGAGGAGGCGCTTCAAACGAGCGCAGGATCGACACCTGCAGCCCGGCGCTTGACCCGGGCGTGTACACGGTAAAGTCGGCGGCGTCGCGCAGGCGCTGAATCCTCTCGCCGGTCTGGTCCCAGTCCGCCAGCCCCTTCGTCCACATCTCCGCTTGCTGCTGGGCGAAGGCCTCAGGGCTCAATCCTTTCTTGGCCCCCTCGTCGGCGTTGACCCACGGCAGGAAGTCCTCGCCCCGCAGCTGCGGGAAGGTCAGCAGCAGATTGGGAAGGTCCCCCTTGGGGTCGATCACGATCGCCGGCACGCCGTCGATCGCCGCTTCCTCCAGCAGCCCAAGGCACAACCCGGTCTTGCCGCTGCCGGTCATCCCCACGCACACGGCGTGGGTGACCAGGTTCTTCGAGTCGTACAGCACCGGGGCCGGGGCGGTCTTCTTCGACTTCTGATCGAATGGGCGACCCAGGTAGAAGACACCCAGCTTCTCGTAGTTATCCATCCATCGCCTCCTGGTGCTCGAGCATGCGCCGGCACATCGTGCCGACGGTCATGTGCTTCTGCGCCGCCATCACCCCGGCGTCTTGTCCGCGAGGTCCGGGGGACGATCCCAGTCAATCGGGCCGTGCACAAACCGGTACCGCAACCGCGGCAAGACGACTTGCTGCCAGGCTCGCTCGAAGTACGCGTAGGCCTGGTCCCACTCCCCGCCGTGCCCCCAGCCGTCATGGCGAAGGGTAACACGCGTCCGGTGCGAGTCGAGGGCGGCGAACCGCACGCTGACATGCGTCCGCTGGCCGCGCACGACGGGAAGCTCGGGCGGGGCATTCCAGGTGAAGCTCAGCATAGCTTTGGGCTGGATCGCCAGCAGGCGCACGCCCTCGCCGCCCTGCTTGCCCGGCTCGGACTCTGGATCGAACAGCATTTCGTAGGCGCCGTCTGGGCGCAGATCGATCCGGCACGCGGGTGCGAAGAACGTGCGCACCCCCGCCTCGGTCGTCCACGCGTCCCAGACGTCATCGAGTGAGGCCGAAAGATCAATACGCCCGCTGATCACCCGCTCTTCGTCCGTCGAGCCCATTCCCATTCCTCCCGCCGCAGCGCCGGTACCCGCCGGCGCTTACGGCGATGCCGTCTGGAAGATGCGCAGGAACTCGGCCTGGAGTGTCGCGCCCGCCTGGCGATCGTGCAGGATCACGACGTTCTCGTCGTTCGCCTGCTCCGCGCTGCGGGTGAAGTTGTATGAGCCGGTGGCGACGATCTGGTCGTCGATCAGCAGCAGCTTATGGTGCATCGTGCCCGGGTTGTTGTCCAGCCGGACATCGATCCCCGACTGGCGCATCCGGGCGTAGTCGCTTCCTGCGCCCTCGGCCTGGTCGCGCTCGATCACGCCTCGCACGGTGACCCCGCGGTCCACCGCCTCGAGGAGCGCCTCCGTCAGCGGATCGGAGGTGAAGGTGAAGGCCAGGAAGTCCACCTCGGATTGCGCCTCGGCGATCAGCTCGATCAGCCGCACGGCGACGCCATCGTCCGGCGCGAACAGCGTCTCCACCCGGCTGTCGCCGATCCTGACCTCCGGGTGCGGCGTGTCGGCGATCGATAGCGGGCCGAACCGGTCGTCCTCAAACATCTCGTTGAACTCGCGGGCGTAGTTCTCGGCCAGCGCGCTGGAACGCAGCCGGATCAGCAGGTTGTTGTCGTAGTAGGCGCTGCCGACCGAGTAGTTCATCGACCCGGTCCAGACCTCCAGGCCGTCGATGAGCGTGAACTTGTGGTGCATCAGCGGTTCGCGGCGATCGCCGAGGACCGGAATGCCGGCCTGCACCAGGTCCTGCACTTCGGGGTCGAAGATCCCATCGCTCTCCACCACCACGCGCACGCGCACGCCGCGCTGGGCGGCGCGCAGCAGCGCGTCGCGGATGCTCCACAGGTTGAGGTGGTAGATGGCGACATCGACCGAGTAGCCGGCGGCGTCGATCGCCTCGGCCAACCGGGCATCCGGGCCGCCGCGCAGCGTCTCCGACTGGGGGTCCCCCGGATCGGTCAGGTAGATCGTCAGCCACGACGGGGTCGCAGCGCCGGTGGCAACCGAGCGCTCCGCCGAAGGGCGTTGGGCCAGGAACAACCAGAACGCGGCGCCCAACGTCAGCAGCGCCAGGGAGGGTAGAGCGACAAGGCGGACGATCGAGGATCGAAATACAGCCGGCGGTCGCAATGGGATGTCCCATCCAGCCCCACGGAGCGGCAGGCGGCGCTCCCCGAACGCGGGGCAAGGTGCGTTCCCGATTATAGCGGGCTGGCCGTTGGCAGCAGGTGCGGTCGGGAGGTGGGTGTGCCATGAGAGCCTGGGCACTGCGCACCGACGCCTGAACGTGGACTGTGCGCAATCGGCTGGTTGCCTTTGCTAGTCAATCTTGACTATATCGTCCCTCTGTCCACAAGTCCTCTCCTGGCGCAGGCCTTGCCAGCCAACGCCCCGCCCTTGCCTTATTGTGACGCGCGTCACAAGCTTGTCCTAGGGGAACTGCGAGGACCGCCTTGGCCTCCAGGTCTCCCCGCTCCACGGAGCCCCGTCTTGTGAGCAAGCGGCCGGGTGTTCAGATCACTTGGGAGAGCCTGACCGCCGGCTCCCCGGCCTGGCAGCGGCCAAGAGGATGCCAACCCCCGCGACATGAGGGACTTTCTAGTATCCAAGGGCTGCCACTGCAGCTGACTTGCGCTTTGCACACTTCGGTGCTAAAAACGTGCACTGGAAGAAAGTTGTTGTACAATCCGACATAATCACTCACGAATGGCACATTCACGACCGGAGACATAAGGAGGAACCCGATGGCAGCGGCAAAGAAGAAGACCAAGAAAGCAGTGAAGAAGGCCGTGAAGAAGGCCCCGGCCAAGAAGATCGTAAAGAAGGTCGTCAAGAAGGCCGTGAAGGCCAAGAAGGTCGTCAAGAGAGTCGTCAAGAAGGCCGTGAAGAAGGCCCCGGCCAAGAAGATCGTAAAGAAGGTTGCGAAGAAGGTCGTCAAGAAGGCCGCCCCGGTGAAGGTTGCCCCGGCCATGAAGCCGGCCGCTCCTGCTTCGAGGCCTGCCATGCCCGCTCCGGTCGTCACCGCGCCGCGGATCAAGGCCTGGCACGTGGTCGCCGCCGGCGACACGCCCAGCACGATCACGCAGAAGTACTACGGTTCGACCGATCCGGGCAAGTGGACGGCGATCTACGAGATCAACAAGACCGCCATCGGCCCGGACCCGAACCAACTGCGCCCCGGAATGGTCCTTCGCATCCCGGAGGCCTGAGCCGGCCGGCTTCGCAGGCCGCGACCGCCTAGCCGCCGTTCCTGGCGGCGGGTAGATGGTCTCTCAATCGAGTAGGGAGGATGGGTCGCCCATCCTCCCTCTCACACCACCGGACATGCGGGTCCGCATCCGGCGGTTCGTCGAGGAATGTGCATTAGGTGGTGGT
>Ga0315293_10000588_pt1 | contig 34209 bp, 35 predicted proteins | sample YL17G13_20_MG_FD_203071 | JGI IMG/M metagenome (GOLD analysis project Ga0315293, IMG submission 203071) | Sediment microbial communities from Yellowstone Lake, YNP, Wyoming, USA - YL17G13_20 | ecosystem: Environmental > Aquatic > Freshwater > Lake > Sediment | place: USA: Wyoming | collected... | reverse complement strand
CTAACACAGCCGGCAAGACGATCTTACCAGCGGTTGCCGCCGCCGCCAAAACGGTCGCCGCGTTCGCGGTTGCCGCCTTCGGTCTTGGGCTTGGCCTCGTTCACTTTCATGGCCCGGCCCTTAATTTCCTTTCCGTTCAGGGCTTTGATGCTGGCTTCGGCTTCTGTCTTTTCGGGCATTTCGACAAAACCAAAACCTCTCGGCTTATTGGTGAATTTGTCTTTGATGATGGTCGCTGATGCCACCTGGCCGAACTCTTCAAAAGTCTTGCGCAGATCCTCTTCCGTGATCTCCCACGGCAAATTTCCGACGTAAATGTTCATAAAATCCTCCGATTTGAGTTTTGTTATTTGTGAATATTCAGCTTAAAATTTCATCCGGTTTTCCAAACCCAGTGAATATGGAAATTCCTTTCAGCGATGAATTGAGGTTTTGTCCATCTCTTGCGGGGATTTTCGGCAAACCAACAAAATTTCTAAAACTTGATACATTCACCAACTCAATCAAAGGTATTATAAAATAAAATCAGCCAAAATGCAATATAAAAAAAAATATTTTTTTTTACTCACCCGGTTAGGGGACGCGATACATTTTGTGCAGCTGCGCCCCCAGCCGCAGGTTGGCGATCCCGTGTTGCTGGCCGGCCTGGAAAAAATCAAAGGCATGGCGGTATTTGCCCGGCCGCCCGTGCTCGGGCTGCAGGATGATCGCAGCCTGGGTCTTCTGGCGCATGGCCATCAGCACCTCCAGATCCAGGGCGGCGGTGACCAGCAGTTTGATTTCGGCGGCGCGCTCCCACAAGCGCGGATGGACCCGGTAAGCCGCCACATCCTTGGGCGAAACGGTCCACCAGTCGAACGGCAGGTCCTGAAAGTGCAAGCCGTTGGTTTCCACGGCCACGAAGTATTTGTTCTCCTGGCAGCGGGCGAGCAGCGGTTTCAGGTCCTGCTCCAGGGGTTCACCGCCGGTGATGACCAAGCGCGACTCGGGGGCGGATCGCTTCAAACGCGCAACGACCGCTTCGATCTCCGCCACGCTCATGCTCCGGCCCGCCGGCCAGGCGTTGCGCGTGTCGCAATAGGGACAGCGCAGCGAGCAGCCGCTCAGGCGGATGAATATGGCCGGAGTCCCGGCGCGCAGTCCCTCCCCCTGCAGCGACCAGAAAATATCATTGATCTTCAGCATAGGCGGCCCCGGCGTCCTCCGATTCCCAGACCATGACTTTGCTGACCGGATACTTTTTTTTGCACTGCTCGAAAAAATACCTGGCCAGGTTTTCAGCCGAAGGCGAAAAGGAGAACACCTCGTTGAGCACCTTATGATCGGGAACCAATTGGCGCAGGTATTCCTTGATCTCGCCGAAATCGATGGAAATGCCCGACTTTTCCAATTCGCTGGTCCGGAAACCGACCTCTATCTCGAACGTATGGCCGTGCATTTTTTCGCACTTGCCATGGTAGTGCTCCAAAAAGTGGGCCGCGGAAAATTTTTGCTTGATGATCAATTCCCAGCTCATGCCTTTCCCTCCTTTTGCAGGCGCGCCAGCAGCGGATCCTGCCGCCCAAGCCCGGCAAAAGCCCGGGCGCGGATATCGCACGAAGGACAGCGCCCGCAAGGACGCTCGGCGCCGCGGTAGCAGGAGATCGAATACGCATAATCGGCTCCGAGCTCGAATCCCAGGACAATGATCTCCTGTTTGCTCAAGGCGATCAGCGGCGTGTGCACCTTGAATTTTGCCCCGCCTCTGCCGGCCGAGGTGCCCTGGTTGATAGCCGCCGTCATTTTCCGGGTGAACGCCACCGTCGTGTCGGGGTAATCGGGACTGTCGATGGCGTTGAACCCGGTCACCAGGTGGCGGCAGGAATGGGATTCGCCGTAGGCGGCCGCCAGGGCGAGGAAGATGCCGTTGCGGAAGGGGACATAGGTCGACGGCGCGCCGGGTTCGGCGCGGGCCTGGGCCAGGGATTCGGGAATAGCCCGGCCGTCGTCCAGCAACGCCGAATGCAGCAGGCTTTGCAGCGGCAGCGTCACGACATCTTGGACAACGCCCAGGCTGGCGGCGATCTTTTTGGCCATGGGCACTTCGATGCGATGCTGCTGGCCATAATCGAAGATCAGCGCCCGCAGCAACTCGAATCTGCGCCGCGCCCAGTACAGGGCCGTGGTCGAATCGATGCCCCCGGAAAACAATACCACCGCGCCTTTGTTCATGCACCTATTCTACCGTATTTCTAGGTTGCTGCCAAACTACGCCAAAAGTAGGGAACGCAAATTTGCGTTCCCTACGGGAAAATATCTCTTACCAAAACAAAAAAGAATTCACATATGTGTTCCATTATTTTATATTCATTCTCTATTCAATCTAAATTCGGGAACACAGATCTGCGTTCCCTACAACTGCATCTTCAATCAATCTTTTTCATTTGCGATTTCCAATTTGAACCTTCATAATTGGTTTAAATGAAACCCCCGATCCGTCAGCGCAAACCCAATCGCATGCCCAGATATGATTATTCGGCTCGAGGATGCTATTTCATAACAATCTGTATAAAAAATAAGGAGGAAAATTCATTCGGGAAAATCATCGATAAAAAAATGGAGTTCTCACAGAAAGGGAATATTGCTAATAAATGTTGGCTGGAAATTCCCAATCATTTTCCATATGTCAGATTGGACGATTTCGTGATAATGCCCAATCATATTCATGGAATTATTGTGATTTTACCTAAAGCTGGAGATTTGAATTTTCCTTCCCGGTTCAGCAACCAAATGTTTGATCGGAGTAAAATGGATTTATCAAAAATCATCCAGGCTTTTAAAGCTTCAGTCACTCGCGAAATAAATAAAACACAAGATTATAATTTTTTCTCCTGGCAAAAATCTTTTTACGACCATATAATTAATAATTATAAGGAATTAGTCCAAATTCGCCAATACATCAAGGAAAATCCCAAGATTTGGTCCAAGGAAGACAAAGAATTCGATGTTTTATTTTAATAGATGTCATCATGTAGGGAACGCATACATGCGTTCCATCAAATCGAGAACGGTTATGTAGGGACCGCACATATGCGGTCCTATTGCATCGGTATATCCGGCCGTTATCTGCTTTTCTCCAGGCGCCCGTGTTGGGGCAGGAATCTCGAGGCGAAGATCAGCGTCCCGGCCAGGGTCAGGACCCCGCCGCACAAAACCGTCCAGCGGACCCCCACGGCGCTGGCAAATGTACCGGCGAGAAAACTGCCCAAAGGGGTCATGCCCATGAAAGCCATGGTGTAGATGCTCATCACTCGCGCCCGCTTGTCATCGCTGACCGCGTGCTGGATATACGTGTTGGCGGCTGCCATCTGCACCATCATCCCCAGGCCGGTGAACAGCATCAGAATCATGGCCTGCCAGAAATGGCGCACCTGGGAAAAGGCCACAAGGCCCAAGGCGAAGAGCAGCGAGCCGCCGACCAGGGTCTTCTGCAGCCCCTCGGTCGACCGGCGCGCGGCCAGGACCAGGGCGCCCAGCAGGGCGCCGCAGCCGGCGGCCCCCATGAGGAACCCCAGGCTGTGCGGCCCGCCGTTCAGCACCCGGCTGACGAAGACGGGCATCAGCGTCACATAGGACATGCCGACCAAGCTGACCCAGGCGATTAGGGTGATGACCAGACGGATCGGGCGTGACCTGAAGGTATAGGCGAATCCCTCGCGCAGTTCGGGCCAGAAGCCGATGATCTTCCCCTGCCGCTGCCTGGGGGCGATCTTCATGGCCAGCAAAGCGAAGATCACCGCCAGGTAGCTGACGCCGTTGATTAGGAAGCAGATCCCCTCCCCGACCAGGCCGACCAGGATGCCGGCGATGGGCGGGCCGACCAGGCGGGCGCCATTGAACATGGCCGAGTTCAGGGCAATGGCATTGCCCAGGTCCTCCTTTCGTTCGACCACCTGCACGATCATGGAATGGCGGGCCGGCGCATCGATGGCGTTGGCCACCCCCAGCAAAAAAGCCAGCGGCAGCAGGTGCCAGGGAGCGATGGACTTGCTGAACATCAGGAAGGCCAGGATGAGAGCCTGGGCCATGGCCAGCGTCTGGGCCACCAGCATGATACGCATCCGGTCCCAGCGGTCGGCCAAAACGCCGGCCAGGGGCGTCATGAAGAGGACGGGCACCTGGGCGAAAAAGGCCACCACGCCAAGGTAAAAGGCGGAGCCGGTCAGGCGGAAAACCAGCCAGCCCATGGCCACCTGCTGAATCCAGGAGCCGGTCGTCGATATGCCCTGGCCGCCGAAATACAAACGGTAATTCCGGTAGCGGAAAGCGCGCAGGGTCGATCTAAGGCCGGAAAAAGGCCGGGAATTTTGATCCTTTTTTTTCACCCTTCAGCCTCCGCGCAGATGGCTGAGCAGAATCCTGAAACCGATGGCGATCAGCACCAGGCCCCAGGCGATAAAGAAAACAGTCAGCAGGTCCATCTAGTTGGGCAGCACTTCCAGTAGGAATTGCTTGGAAAGCGAGCGGTAAGAGCCGCGGATCATAATGCGGCCGGCGCGGCGGATCAGGTAGAGGTCATAGCTGAAGTTCTTGAATACAAAATCGTAGTTCATCTGGGTCTGCAAATACCAGTTTTTGATGATGGCCACCGAACAATCGAGCAAACCGCTGGTGAAACGGCCGGCCTTGGTGTCATAGGACAGGGAAACCCAGCCCTGGATCCGATTGGCCTTCTCCTTCAATTTCAAAACCGCCGACCAGTCCTGTGAGGTCGTGCCCTGGATGAACCATTTCTCGGTCTTGCGCCGGGTTTGGTAATTGTAAAGAAAATTGAAATCGGCAAAATCGGTCAGGCTCTGGCTGCACTTGAATATCGTACCCAGCGAAGTGAAATTGTTCTCCGGGTCTTTGTCGAGCAGTTGTTCGCCGGCCAAGGAAAAGGATATCTCCGGCCCCCGGCCCAGTTGGATCGTCTCGCTTTGCAGGGAGAGGCCCATGTTTGCCTTGCTGTAGTCGTCGCGCACGCCCCGGTTGTTCAGCTGGTTGATGATGAAGCTGGAGAAGAAATTTACCTGCAACAGCCCGTTGTAAAGGCGGAAAGGGCTGACGTTCAGCCGGATCTGGGGGTTGGCCTGGCTCTGGTCAAGCAGCAGGTCCTTGTGGAAAGAGTAATCGGCGGCCAGGTTGAACAGCTTGTTGAAGTAGGAAAGGGAAAACGCCGAGTTGTTCAGGCGGTTGTACTGGTCTTGGTCGTAGAGGAGCCGGGAGCTCGAATGCTGCGCCGAGATGACAAAGTTCCTCACCATCTGGTTCTGCCAGGATATTTCCAGCACGTATTGCTTGTCCAGTTCATAGGCGAGGTTCAGGGAGACGTGGCCCAGCACCTTGCCGCTCAGCCCCGAGCGCAGGCGCAGCCACAGTTCCTCCTTCTTGGCGGCGGTGAGGCTGTAATCGGCCAGCAGCTCGCAGCTGAAGGAAGGGGTCCACTGCGTCTTGAAGTCCAGGGAGGCGCTGAGCATGTTGTCGGACAGGTAGCTGACGTTCAGGTTCAGGCCGCTCTTCTTGCTCAGGGCCAGGGAGTTGAGTGAGTTGAAATTGGCATTCAAGCGCGAGCCGACCACATCGTTCCCTAAAAGGTCGTACTTCAGGTCGAGCCCCGAAACGCTTTTGAACAAACCGTGCTTGACGGCTTTTTCCAGGAGCACGTGGCTGTTGACGACCACGCCTTGCGACGGATAGAACCATATCTTGTCGATCCCGAACCCGTTATCGGTCGGCTCATTGAGGCCCTTGTCGAGTTTGAATTTCTTGAAGGCCAGTGACTGGATGCCTTCGATGAACACGATAGATTGATAGCCGTAGAGCCGGTAGTTGTCGGTGATCACGATGCGGCCGTTCAAAAAATAGACCAGTGATTTCCTGAGGGCCTCGAAGTCCCGGAACACCATGGGCCGGGCCGGGGCGTCGGCGGCCGTTGCTGCTTTCTTCTGCGTGGCCAGAGTCCAGGATTGGATGCTGTCCTTGAAGGTGGTGAACTTAAGGCTCAGGTTCTCCAGGTTGATCTCCAGCATATCGGCCGAGTAATTCTCCTTGCCCACCAGCACGCGGCAATCCCGGCTGACCCGGGCCGCGCGGTTGGCCATGTCGATTTCGACGGCGGCCGCCGTGATGGAAAATTCCTTGGCCTTGATCGTGATGTTTCCCAGGCCGTAGACGTAATTGAAATCAAAGCTGTAAAGCAGGTAATCGCCCTTGATTTCCAGCAAGTCCTTGGCCTGGAGGCAGGAGCCCAGGAGCAGGAGCGCCAGCAGGAAAGAAGCGAACTTGTTCATTGAAATTTCAACTTGTATATTTTCCCTGTCTGGTCGCCGCACCAGATGTAGCCTTGCGAATAAGCCAGGCCGGCGGCGGAGCGCGAAGGCGGCAGATAGACATTCACCGCGCTGCCGGCATCATCGAGGCGGAAGATCTTGTTTTGCGAGGCGTCGATGGTCCACAAGTTGCCGCCGCCGGAAGCCAGGCCGTTGATGGTAAACCCCGGCTGGCTGATCGATCGTTCGATCGTCCCGCTGTCGGGATTGACCACCAGGATGGTATTGGACAGCTTGTCGGCGACGTAAAGGCGGTCCGCCGCGTAATCCAGGCAGCCCACGTCTCCGCGCAGCAGGTTGAGCGCCTTGATCTGCGCCCCGTTGACGACGCTGACCTGGACCACCTGGTTGGAATTCTTTATGCCCAGCCAGAGATCGTTGCCGTCGTAGGCAATGCCGCTGACCGGCTGCGAAAAATCGAGTTCGCGGATCAGGGAGCCGGAGTTGTAATTCAGGACCAGAATGCGCGATTGCGCATCGACCACCCACAGGACGTCGCCGCTGAAGGCGAGGTCCAGCGGCACAATGTTGGCGGCCGGCAGAGTGGCCAGGATCTCATACGCCCGGGTCTCCCCTTCCGGATCGAGCGGGTTGTCAAAAAGCCGGTCATTGCACCCGGCCAGCGCCAGCAGGCTAAAAATGAAGGCGCAGGCCAGCGCCGATCGTTTTATTTTCATAGCGGTAATAGGGCTGAAAACCGATGCTGGCTTTCCGGCCGTATTTATTCTTGGCAAAAATCAGAATATCGACCATGTTCAATGCCCAGACCCCGGCCGCGGCCAGGATGGCGGTATTGCGCTGCCGGTCGTACTTTTCAGTCTGGGCGCGGAATTCCATCACGGCCGCGGGATCGCCGGCGTCGCGGTAGTTCCTGTAGGCTTCATTGCCCTTGCTCATGAAGATCAGCACCTGCACCAGGCAGAATATTTCCGCCCCGCCGAAGAGCGCGGCCTTCAGGTACTGCTTCTCCCCCAGCTGCCCAAGCCCGGGGAAGAGCAGTGACCTTTCCAGGGCCTTGCGCAGCGGGCTTTTCCCCGGCGCCGGCGGCGTGCCGATCGGCGCCGCACCCTGGGCGGGGAGCATGAGCCGCAGGGCCAGCAGCAAGGCCGGCAGGCAAGTCCATTTTTTTTCGGGCAATCTTACCTCCGCGAACCCGCGCGTCAGGAGAAATCCTGCAGAAAAATGCATCGCGCTTGCTTTGGATTATAACGTATCGCCCGCGAATCAACAACCCGTCCGCCAGTTTCCCCGGAATGATTTTTTAAACTACGCGCCTCGCCCCCTGTTTTTGCGAATCCTGGACGGACCCTGCCGGCGCTTCCCCGGCATCCAGCTCCTGCGAAAAAATTATAGCGCGGCCAGCTTGGCGATATCGCTCTGGCTCATGCAGAAGCGGTAGATGCGCACATCGTCGACATAACCCTGCCAATAGTTGGCCGAGGGGGTGTGCCGGCCGATCTCGAAATTGTAATTTTTGTCGAAAATAGCTCCCGCATGCGCGGTGGTGGCCATCAGCGTGCCGTTGCGGTAGATGCGGATGTTGCTGCCGTCGAAGGTGCCGGCAATATGGGTCCAGGTATTCAGGGGAACCACGCAGGACGCGTTGTTTACACTCGCCGTGGATATGACGAACGCTATGTTGGTTCCAGTCTGGGCGACGCTGAAATCGTTGTGCCAGATAAAATATTTTACGCTGGCGACGGAAGCGGGGATTTTGACCCAGAACGAACAAGTGATTTGGTTGCTCACTTGGGCGTGGAAATTGGGCCCCTGGATATAGGCGGTTGTGCCGTTGAAATAGTAGGCGCGGTTGGCGACCGATTTGTGGTCGGTCGTCAGTGTGGCGTTGAAGGCGGTGCCGTGGCGGCCCTTGCCGCTGGTGTCCTGGGCGTTGCCGGTGAAGAGCCACTCGAGCTCCAGGCCGGCATTGGCGCTGACCGCGAGGGTGTGATCGGCGTTCATCGTGACGCTGCCCATGGGGACCACGGGGGTGCCATCGAGGAAGCAGACCATGCCGTAGTAGCCCAACAGCTGGGTGTAGCTGTAGTTGACCACGCTGCCGTCGAGATAGGAATAGGTGCCGCTGCTGGGCGACCCGCTGACGCCGGCGCCGCGGGTCACGGTCAGTTTGCGCGGGCCGGTGGTGGTGGCCGTCAGCACGTGGTCGCCGTTCATGGTCACGGTGCCGGTGGCCGAGGCGGCGACGCCGTCCACCTTGACCTCGAGATCGGTGAAACCCGACTTCAGGCTGTAGCTATAGCTGACCGCCTGGCCGCCGTCATAGGTGTAGGCGCCGGTGACGGGGGTGCCGTTGACCCCGGCGTCGATGTTGACCGTCAGCACGAACTGCTGGGTGGCGTTAGCCGCCAGCGTATGGTTACCCTTCATGCTGACGCTGCCGCTGGCGGCGGCGGCGGCCCCATCCAGCATGACCACCAGGTTATGGTAGCCGGATTCCAGGCTATAGTTGTAATCGATGGACTCGCCGCGCTTGTACTTGGTCGCGCCGCTGTCGGGAGCGCCGACCACTCCCTCCCCCTTGTTCACGGTCAGGGTGAATTTCTGCATGTAATTCAGGTAGTAGTAGACCCCGCCCGCGATCAAAACCGCGCCGAGGATCACCCAGAGCCAGGGGAAATGTTTTTTCTTGGCGACGGACGGGGCAGTCCCCTGATGTTCAACGGCTCCCGTTGTCTCGGACGAATCAAACACTTCCGTGCCATTCGCTTTCACGCTCCTTTCGGCGCGCAGCGGCACCACGGTCGAAGCCTGCAGCATGCACATGAAAGTGAAAGCCACGAACAGGGAAATCCATTTTTGCTGTTCTTTTAATATTCTCATGCTCCCTCCTGAAAAAAAGCTTTTTCCCCCGGCTGGCCGGCAGTGCGACCGGTAGGCCTTGAGGACGCAAAGCTTCCTCCCATATGTGATAGAATGCTAGACCCCAAAAAACGAAAAGTCAAGTAAATGAAGCGAAAAAGGCAGTCCTTCTCCGGTCAGGCGATTTCTCCCTCGCAGAGGTTCGCGTTGACCACGCGTCCGATGCGCACCGCCAGCTTCCTTTTCTTGTAGCCGCGCACCGGCGGGATGCGTACCGAGAGGAAATTGCGGGTGATGACCATGGAATAATTGGGGTTCTCCTCGATCAGGATGCCGGGCAGGATCCTGCCGCGGAAGCGCTCGCGGTAGGCAAGCTTCACGTCGTTGTTCAATTCCTGCAATTCGCGCGTCCGGGCGTGTAGCATTTCCGGCGGCAGCGTATCCAGCAGGGCGGCCTTGGTCCCGGGCCGGGGCGAGAAGGGGAAAATATGCAGGTAGTTCAACGGCGACGACTGGATGAAGGCCATGGTGTCGCGGAATTCCCGTTCGCTTTCGCCGGGAAAACCGGCGATGATGTCGGCCCCCAGGTTGGCGTCGGGGAAAAACTTGCGGAACTGGGTCAGGATCTTTTGATATTCGGCGCTCTTGCCGCCGCGGTTCATGCGCCGGATGACCGCGTCGTTGCCGCTTTGCAGGGAAAAATGAAAGCTGTCGGCGATCTTGGAAAAACCCCGCAGTTCCTTGACGAAATGATACTTGATGAAGCGGGGATCGAGGGAACTCAAGCGGATCACCTCCACCCCATTCAGGGGTTCGATAGCCGCCAGCAGGTCGAGCAGCGTTTCGCGGGGAAACAGGTCGTAGCCGTACGCCGAGAGGTTGATGCCGGTCAGGACCACCTCCTGGTAACCCAGGGCCGTGTAATGCTTGACCCTGGCCACGGCCTCATTTTTCGTCAGGCTCCGGGCATTCCCGCGCAGGAAGGGCACCAGGCAGAATGAGCAGCGGAAATTGCAGCCGTCCTGGACTTTCAGGAAAATCCTCGACTTGAACGAGGAATGGTAGATCACACGGCCGTTGGCCGGGAAAAGTTCGCACACGGCCCCGACCAGGTTTTTCTTTTCGTTGTTGTCAAGAAAAACGTATTGGCTGTACTTCCGACTCAGAAGGGACTTGTCCTGGGCGACCGTGCAGCCGACGATGAACCACTTGGCGTTGGTGTTGCGGTAGGCTTTGCCGATGAAACGCAGCACGTCTTTCTCGGCTCTGGCGGTGACGCTGCAGGTGTTCAAAATGCCGAAATCGGCCTCCGCCGGGTTCGAGGTCAATTCATAACCGAGTTTTTCCAGCTCGATGATCCACTCCTGGATCTCGGCCTGGTTGCTGCGGCAGCCGAAATAATCGACGACAAACTTCATTCCCTGGCTAGTTTGTCTTTCAATTTCCGGCTTTTCTCCAGCACCTGCTCGCGCTGCGCACCGCGGTAGGCACGCAGTTTTTCCGCAAGCGCGGGATCGGCGAGCGCCAGCAGCGCGACGGCGAAAAGGGCGGCGTTGGTCGCCCCGGCCGCGCCGATGCCGAAGGTGGCCACCGGCACGCCGGCCGGCATTTGCACCATGGAGAGCAGCGAATCGAGCCCCGAAAGCGGAGATGCGATGGGCACGCCCAGGACCGGGATCAAGGTGTGGGCGGCTACAACCCCGGGCAGATGGGCGGCCCCGCCGGCCGCGGCAATGATCACGCTGATCCCCGCGGCCTCGAATTCCCGGATCAGTTCCAGGGTGCGTTCCGGAGTGCGGTGGGCGGAGCTGATCTCGATTTCCAGGGGGATGGCGAACTGGCGCAGCAGGGCGACGCCGTTCTCGATGAAAGGATAATCGGAGTCGCTGCCCAGAATAAAGGCGATTTTGGCCTTCATCTGCGGCTCCAGCCGATGTCGCGGCGGAAAGTCATGTCATCGAAGGCGATGAATGAAATGCCATTATAGATTTTATCCATGGTCTCCTTCAAGGTTGGAGCGCTGGCGCAGATATTAAGGACCCGGCCGCCGGCGGTGACCAGGCTGTTCTTGACCTGGGCCGTGCCGGCATGGAAAACCTCCAGGCCCATGACCTTGGCCCTTTCCAAGCCCTGGATCTTCTGCCCTTTGCCGTACTTGGCGGGATAGCCCTTGGCCGCGAGTACCACGCAGCCGGACACGTTCTTATCCCAGTCGACATTGACTTCAAAAAGGTTTTCGTCGGCCGATCCTTCCAGGACATCCACCAGGTCGCTTTTCAGGCGCATGAGCACCACCTGGGTCTCGGGGTCGCCGAAGCGGGAGTTGAACTCGAGGACCTTGGGCCCTTCGCGCGTGATCATCAGGCCGGCATAGAGGACGCCCTTGTATTTCTTGTTTTCAAATTTCAAACCCGTGATGGTCGGCTCGATGATGTTTTTCATGATCGTGTTGAACAGGTCCCTGCTGAGCTGCGGCGCCGGCGAAATGGCGCCCATGCCGCCCGTGTTGGGCCCCTTGTCGTTGTCCAACGCCTTCTTGTAGTCCATGGAGGTGGCCAGCGGCATGATCCGCTTGCCGTCGCTGATGACCATGAACGACATTTCCTGCCCGGCAAGGAACTCCTCGATCACCACCCGCTCGCCCGATTTGCCGAACTTCCCCTCCAGCATGATCTCCTTGATTCCTACTTCAGCCTCGCTTTTTTTTTGGCAGATGAAGACGCCCTTGCCGGCGGCCAGCCCGTCGGCCTTAATCACCAGGGGGAAAGAAGCCGTGCGGACATGATCCAGGGCGTCGACGGATGAATTGAAGGTCTTGAAAGCCGGGGTGGGAATGTTGTTCTTGCGCATGAACTCCTTGGCAAAGGACTTGGAGGTTTCGATCATGGCCGCTTTCTGGGTGGGACCGAATATTTTCAGGTTGTGGCTGTTGAACTCGTCGACGATGCCCAGCGCCAGCGGCTGTTCCGGGCCGACCACGGTCAGGTCGATCTTTTCCGTTTGGGCGAAATCGGCCAGTTCGATGATGCTGGTCGGCTTGATATCGACGCTTTCGGCCAGGCTGTTCATGCCGGGATTGCCGGGGGCGGCGAAAATTTTATCCACCCGCTTGGATTGCGAGATCTTCCACACCAGGGCGTGTTCCCGCCCACCCGAGCCGACGATCAATATTTTCATCTTGACTCCTTGCTCTTACCCGGACAAATTATAGAAAATAAAACTGCTTTGCGCAAGAAGCACAAATTATTCGGACACGCGGGCGGTAGTCACACTAGATAGGTTTCGTGGTGCCCGAAGGGCAACGAAACCTATCGTGTTGGTAACTATTCCGTCGCGAAATAAACAGGATTTTCGGCCAGGAAGAGATCGCTGAAAATATCCTTGACCACCTCGCCCGGCAAGCCTTTGTAAAGCGGAAAGCCGGCATAGTAAAGCAGGGTGGGAAACAGGTCGGCCAGGGCGATGGAGTCCTGGAACAACCCTTTTTTCAGCGCTGATTTCTCGTACAGCAGGAACGTGCCCAGCGCGTTCATCGACTTGTAGACGAAAATATCACGGCGGCCGATGTAGTTGACCATGATGCGCCGCCAATCCGGCAGCGGCTCCATTTCATAAAAGCTCAACACGATCAGCATTTCGTTGTCGCCCATGGAACCGATGATCTTGCCGAGCACCGCGTCGTAATATTCATAATACTTGTCGAGTATCCAGCCATATTTTTCCCGATTGCCCGGGGTGATGAGATTGCCGAAATTCTCGGGGCGGGCGTAATGGTAAAAATAAGAATTGACGCCTTCCAGACCGGGAAGGAGGACCAGTGAATAGTAATAATTGCTGTATTTCAATTCGGGGATCTGGTTGCGGACAAAATCATCGTAGTAGAACGTTTTTTTCAAGATGGTCAGTTTCGGGTCTTTCTGGTCCAGGGAGGGGGAGAAGAACTGAACGAAATTGTTGTTTTTCTTGAGGTTGTTCTCGGCATAGGTAGGCCAAACCGGGGGATCGACCAATGTGAACGTCTTGAAGCCGTTCACCTGGTAAAACTCCTTCAGGCGATCCAGTCGTCCGCCGGAAATCTTTTTGTAAAAGCTGGTCACGTTCAGCTTGGCCGAATTCCTGAAAAAAATGTATCTGGGGAAAATGTCGAATTCGCAAAGCGCGTCGCGGAACTGGAACTTGAAGTCAGAATGCTCGGCAAAATTGGCCGGAGATTCGCCGCTGAGCAGGGTGTTGAAGAACGACAACTCCGGGTTGGGCCGAAAGGTCTTCAAGCGGCCCATGACGCCGTTTTCCTTGATCCAATTAAAATTCAGCAGCTTCGATTCCTGGGAGACGCTGAGCAGGTAATTCAGCGACAAGCCCTCCATGATCACCAGGTTGATCTGGCGGGGAGGGCTGATGACCGGCGCCGTGTACTTGAAGGCGGACGGGAGGACGGGATTTTTATGCATCAAAAGGGTGTACCCGACCCAAACAGCAAAGCCGACGAGCAGCATCAGCAGGGCCTGGAGCCATCTTTTGCGCCGCGTCTTCAAAAAGATGAAGACAATGCCCAGGATGAGAATCAGAAAATTGAGCAGCAGGATCTTGATGAAGTTGTTCTTGGCGGCGACGGAGAAGAAATCATAATAATAATCGTAGTTGGCGTAGAACAGCACCGAAACGATCATGACGGTGTAGGAAAAAAAGTAAACCGGCGTCGGTGGGTTGAAAAAGCCGATTGGGTACTTGCGTTCCGCGAAAAACTGCACGAAAAAAAAGCTGATCGCGATGAAAACGATCCACAGCGGGCCGTAATAGGTAAGCAGGTTAAAAAAAATGGGCAGCAGCATGCTTCGTTCGATCGCGACCCGGGGATTCAGGAAGGCGATCAGGAGCAGGATGAAAAAGGCGAACAGGCAGGCCGACAGAACGAAATTGATGATGAGCTTCAGCGAACGCAGCAATTTATTTTTCGTAGCCCTGAGACGTGGTGATCAGCATCAGCGTGGTCTGGCCGATCTTGAACTCGGTCTGGTCGGTGATTTCGGTGATCGAGACCTTGTCGTCGCTGATGAACGTGCCGTTGGTGCTGCCCAGGTCCCTGAGGAAGACCTTTTCGTTGCGTACTTCGATGGCCAGGTGCTTGCGCGACACTTCCTTGTCCGGGATGATCAGGTCGACCTTGCCCCGCCCGATCAGGACATAGGGCTTGTTCAGATGGTAGATGAAGCCGGCGCGGGCCCCCTTGATCACGGCCAGGGAGATTTTCCGGTCATCGGGCAATTTCAGGTTTTCATTGATCCACAGAGAGTCTTCGACTTTCTGCTGCAGGATCTTGGCGGTGTCCTTCTTACTGGAGGAATCGCTTTTGGGTTCCAGGACCTCGAAAACAGTCTGGCAGCGCGAGCACTTCAGTTTATTCTTGCCCTTGACCCGTTCGTCCGAGATCTCGTACCTGGCCTTGCACTGCGGACATTCGATAATCATGGTTAAATTATAACATCAAAAAAAATCATTAGTCAAATGGCAAAAAGATTTTGTCGCCGATTTGCAGGTTCAGTTTTTTCGCCGTGCCGCCGGCAACTTCCAGGACGTAGCGGGCCGGGGAGCTAGAGGTGTACGAGGGACAGGGGTCGATGCGGCAGGGGGGGACGCAAAGGTGCATGTCGACGATCTGCTGCTCGCGGTTGAGGAAGATCATGTCCAGGGTGATGCGGGTGTTTTTCATCCAGAAGCTGCGGATATCGTCGTCGGCAAAGACGAACAGCATGCCGTAATCGTTCCTGATCCGGTTGCGGAACATGAGCCCGCGGGCGTGTTTTTCCGGGGTATCGGCGATCTCCGCCAGGAACGGTTTGTCCTGGATGTAGATGGTGACGAAGCGGTTCGCTCCGGCAAGCAAGCCGGCGCAGGCGATCAGTAAAATCAATATTCTTTTCATACCAGGGGGACGAAAACCACGCCGATCAGGTCGTCGGCCGTTATTTTCCCGGCCCGCTTTTGGTAACGAACCAGCCGCTGGATATCGCTGCCTACGGGAGCGATGACGATCCCCCCCTCGGCGAGCTGGTCGAACAGGGCCTCGGGAAAGCGGCCGGGCGCCGCCGTCAGGATCATGCGCTCGAAGGGGGCGAACTCGGGCCAGCCTTCCTGGCCGCGCCCGATCTTGAATGAAACGTTCCGGTAATTGAAGCCGGCCGTCAAAAGTTCGGCCGCGGCGCGGCTCAGCTCGGGGATCACTTCCAGGGAATAAACCCGGGCCGTGATCTCGGCCAGCACGGCGGTCTGGTAGCCGGAGCCGGTCCCGATCTCCAGTACGCTTTCATCTCCCTGCAGCTCGAGCGCCTCGGTCATGTAGGCCACGATGTAGGGCTGGGAGATGGTTTGCCCGAGGCCGATGGGCAGGGGGCCGTTGACGTAGCTGAGCGTTCGCTCGGTCTCCGGCACGAAGAGCTCCCGCGGCACCTTGGCCATGGCCCGGAGGACGGCGGCGGAGCGGATGCCGCGGCTGCGGAGCTGCCCCTCCACCATGGTGCGGCGCTGGGCCTCGTAGTCCATGTCAGTAGGATTTGGCGAAAAGCACCGTATGCGCCGCCTTTTGCGAGCATACAAGGCAGGTGTCCAAATGCGGTTCGGCGTTGTCCAGGATCACGCGGATGGTGGCCGCGGTTTCCCCCTTGACCTTGGCCTCGCAGTCGACGCCGCCGCACCAGCCGCAGCGGATGAAACCGCGGCTGCCGGCCATGGCTTCCTGGAGCTGGCCGTAGCTGCGCGCGTCCCGGGTGTTCTCGTCGCGGAAGGCCTTGGCCTTGGCATAGAGATCGCCCTGGATCTTCTCCAGCAGGCGTTTGAGCTCATCCGCCAGGCCGCTCCAGGGGACGAAACTCTTTTTGCGGTCGATGCGGCTGACCAGCACCACCTGCTGCTTGGCAATGTCCTTGGGCCCGATCTCGATGCGCACCGGCACGCCGCGCATCTCCCAGTCGGCGTATTTCCAGCCCGGGGTGAAGGTGTCGCGATCGTCCAGGTGGACGCGCAGCCCGGCGTTCTTCAGTTCGGTAAATATTTTTTGCGCCTGGGGCAGGACCGTTTCCTGCCAGTTGCCGGCCGAGATGGGAACGATGACGGCCTGGATCGGTGCCACCCGTGGCGGCAGGACAAGCCCCGAGTCATCGCCGTGGGTCATGACTAGGGCGCCGACCAGGCGCGTGGTCGCCCCCCATGAGGTCTGCCAGGCGTACTCCAGCTTCTGCTCCTTGCTCTCGTAACGGATGTTGAAGGCCTTGGCGAAGTTCTGGCCCAGGTTGTGCGAGGTGCCGGCCTGCAGCGCCTTGCCGTCGGGCATCAGCATTTCGATGGCGTAGGTGCGCACGGCTCCGGCGAACTTCTCACTGTCGCTCTTGCGGCCGGTGACCACCGGAATGGCCAGGTACTCCTCGGCCAGGCGGCGGTAGGTGGCCAGCATGCGCAACGTCTCCTCCTCGGCCTCCTCGGCGGTGGCATGGACCGTGTGCCCCTCCTGCCAGAGGAACTCGGTGGTGCGCAAAAAGAGGCGGGTCACCTTCTCCCAGCGCACCACATTGGCCCACTGGTTGTAGAGCAACGGCAGGTCGCGCCACGACTTGACCCACTTGGCGTACATCGAGCAGATGATGGCCTCCGAAGTGGGGCGCACCGCCAGCCGCTCCTCGAGGACCTCGCCGCCGCCGATGGTTACCCAGGCGACTTCCGGGGCGAAGCCTTCGACGTGCTCCGCTTCCTTCTTGAGGAACGATTCGGGAATGAACAGCGGGAAATAGGCGTTGCGGTGGCCGCTCTCCTTGAACATGCGGTCCAGCTGGTCGCGGACAAGCTCCCATATCTCGTAGCCGTAGGGGCGGATGACCATCATGCCCTTCATCGGGGAATAATCGGCCAGCTCGGCTTTCCTGACCACATCGACATACCAGGCGGAAAAATCGACCGATTTCTTGGTGATCTCCTTGACAAAATCATTATCAGCGGCCATTAACGTCTCCTTTTCTGCTTTATATTGTATTATAGATGAAACCAGGCCTCCTGGCAATATGAAGGATGCAGTATCAGTATTATATAGTGGAAAATTATTGAAAGAATGGAATGAACATTATTTTAAATACCGGAAAACTCAGGGTCTGGAGCGGTGAGATTTTTTTAACAACGCAATCATGTTTTCCCGGGTGAGCATGAGCAAGTCGTTCTTTCTTTCCACGAAAGGCTGAAGATCATCCATAACTGTTTTCCAATCCAATGCTGAAATTTTTTCTGCTGTCACCTGCGCCCAATTTGACAAATGAACGGCAGGTCCCGGCCACTTTGACTGTTTGAGCGCCTGCTGTAAAAAATCGATGTTGGGATCGGGCCATGATGGATCGGACAAATACCAGAACAAGTCAAAAAGGTCACGTCCTTTTGTATAGGGACGCGACAAGATGGCATGGAGCTTCCCGGCCAGCAAGGATGGTTGGTCATGATGGAACAGGTTCAGCAACACATGGCGACGGATGATGGTGGTGGCGGTTTTACCTCCGCCGGGCGGATTGGCATCGATTTCAAGCTTGACCGCAAGAATTTCACTTTGATGGCTGGATAAACCCAGTTCAGATAACAAGCCTGGAAATCGCAGCCAGGCGCTTTTGACCGCCGCTTTTCCGGAGGTTTTGGTTTCAACTTGATAGTTTTCAGCCGCAAAAGCCCGCCTAACATGATCAACCGTATGAACCGGATCGAAAGTGCCGGAAGGTTGTGCCAGACAAAAATCCAGGTCCTCGGAATAGCGCGGCAAACCATACAAAAATCTCAATGCCGTTCCGCCATGAAAAATCCAGCTGGCGAATGCTCCGCTCTCCTGAAGAAACTGCAGGATACGGGTCTGCAGATACTCCCGGGTCATGTTCCGGGCTTGGAGCTCATTGGCCGCCGCGGCATTGATCTGTTTGATATGGTCTTTCATTGTCCTTGCCTGTCCTCCAGATGCGCTAAAATGAGAGGCGCTGCCCGTCGAAGCTTGGGGCTTCCACTGCGGTCGGCAAATTCCCTTAAAATATCACCTTTCAAGACATTGGTATTTTGCAACCGCAATTCCCGTAAATACTTCGGCAAATCGGTTTTTACAGTTAAATAAACAAGATCAAGCAATGCTTTTTCCGGCCTGGCGATAAAAATTGATTGGCTCTTGACCATCTCAATGGACTGAAAGCCAAAAAAAAGTTCCCTTTTAACATGTTTAAAAATGTAGTCTCCCAAAGGGTTGGAAACGGTTTCAGGGCGTCCGGTGGTGATGCTGGTAACCTGGGCTACATATTCCGGGATCAGTTGATAATATGCCATGGCGGACTGGAGGCTGACATAGGATGCTTTTTTCATTTGATTGGCCAAAGCAAAAGGATGGGGACGAGTCTGCCCGTGTTCATTTGAAAACGCATACAAGCCGCGACGGATCTGGATCAACGAACCTGCTTTGACCCACCGCGAAAGTTGCTTCCCCAGATCTACCATGCTGACCGGACCGCTCTTGAGAAGGCTCGAATGGAAAAATGGTTCACGACCGACCATTTTTAGCAATTGACTCCATTTCATGGCAATAATATACCACAATTGGTATATTGCTGCAACATATAAATGCTTTTTCTAATCAACCGCGCCTCTCCCTGTACCTCGCTGCCATACCCCTAAAATCAGCGATGAGCAGAAAGTCTATTTGCTTTGTTTAAACACCAACCAGAAATCGGGGATGAAGTAGGCCTTGAGCATTTCGCGCAATTGCGGGCACAGCAGATATTCCGGTTTTAGAATGAATGTTGACTGTAGCGGAGCATTCTTTTTTAGGTAAATCATATATTTCGCGGCCTATTTTCATCTAGGTTTCAAAAAACTGAACCTTTTTTACCCAAAAATTTTTTTTCTAAATTTCCTATTGCAATATCAATAAATATTACTTAAAATTTTATCAAGGGAAATGGATTATCCTTTTGTGTCGTTTTTGATGAGGATTAAAATTCTTTTAAAAAGTAATGATTGAAAATAAAAAAATAATCCAGTTTCGAAGTGTTCCAGTCGTTGGTTATAAGGAACATTATGAAGTCGCATTCTTTTCTCCAATGATCAAGCATACAAAGATAACCTTCAACCTTTCAGACATTAAAACGCATGAGATAAATGTTTCGGAAAATGATTTAAGAAAATACATTGAAAAGAAAAACTTGACCTGCTGGTTAATTTTCTTTGGCATCAATTTGACTTTGCTTTTTTTGTCAATAGTCCTTAGTGAGAGCTGGGGAGGAATTGTACTTTATCTTATACTTGGTTCCCCAATAATCTTATTCTCGTTGTTAGCAGCAGTTGCATATACCCGGAATAAACCAGCACATCAAAAATCATTTGAAAAAAAATTAATGCTCAACATAGTAAAAAATGAACGTGGAAATAAATGTGGATTCTATCTGGTACTTGAAGAGGAATGGAATGATTTTATTAAAAGTTTGAATACTATCGGCAATTCCAATTAAACAAGGAGTTGAGTATGATAAAGTTTTCCTTTTAAGAGGCTGGCTGCAATCCAATTTTTTTCAGGATTTTCAATGAAGAATTTGACTTTATTGCTTCTTTTCCAGTTTTACTACGGCAGTAATCAGTTCTTGCATATTGAAGTTCAGGTTGACTCCCAGTTCAATTTCCCCAGATTTAATGGAAATTTTACCGTAAACTATTTCAAGTAATACTTTTTTCATATATATGTAGTAATTTTTTATTTCTTCTGTAAGTATTTCTATTCCTTTTCCATCTTTATCAAAATATTGAATTATTATATTATCTTTATCGACTGAAGCCGCTATTTTTATGGAGTAATTATAAGATTTGTTATTTAAAGTGAAGTTATAACTCCCATTCCATTCTCCTTTTATCAAATCTGCCATTACATCGTTCCCCCGGGGATTTAACATAAAACCGATAGAAGTGGCAATGGCTCTGCTGTTTCCGGCTAGAATAAGTTTATCCAGCTCGGATTTGTTGATGAGCTTGAACTCTGCCAGTTTAGTTAGCGCTTTTATCTCTTCTCTTGCTTCATGCGCCGATTCACTATCCGGAAATTTCAATAAAAAGTCTTCATATGCTTTTATAGTATCAATCTTTTTTGCTTCTTGATAAGCCAACTTGGTCAGTTTTTCTTTTGCTTTAAGCATACAATCGCTCTCAGGGAATTTTTCCATAAAATTTTCGTAGGCGTCGATTGAATTTTTCTTTTCCGTTTCTTTAAAGAATATTTCAGCAATTCTTGCTTTCACTTCCTTTAGAAAATAATGATCGGGGTTATTGTCAACAAAATCTTGTAGGATTTGTACTTGTTTTTCCGCATTCTCAATTTTAATTATTTCTTTCTGTAATTTTTCCCATTGTTTAATCTCATTTTTTGTTTGTGAAAGTGCGAATAAAAAAAGATTAGAAAAAAAGATTAGGAATAAAATAAACTTGAACTTAAATATTTTCATTTTTTCCTCTGGATGCAGATCTAAAGTAAAACCATTTTTCCCTGTGTTTTTAGTTTATACAAGCAATACATTAATGTCAAGAAAAAGCGGGACAACATGTTGATAAAGGTTGGCAGGGCATGAATCACTCAGGATTTAAAGGATGTCGCTGTGGGGAATTCCCAAAGTTCGGGCTTGCAGCAATTTTTTTTCTTTTCTTAAAACCTTCAATAAGAGTAATTGCTTTCAGCTTGACAAATAGTTTTTGAGTCTTATACTTTCAGCAAATGCTTGTTCCAATGAGGAGAATTAAAATGAATCATTTAAAATTTATAAGTTTTAATTATTATAGTCTTAGAAAATTGATGTTTTTGATCCTTTTTGTTTTTTTAATTCCAGTTTTATCACCTTGCGCCGTTAAAACAAAGAATGGCTCAGAGTCGGCCTTGAAACTGTCAGATTATATATCCGAACAATCTAAATCCGAGATCAATATTTTCCAAACCGCAACCGGCGTATATTCAGAACAGTCGATTCCCAGGATCCTTTTGACTCGTCATGAAAATCCAACACTTATACTTTATAACGGAACAAAATTAATCCACTTCGATTACAGGGAATCAAAAATTCTGAATACTTTTTTAGTTTCGGGAAAGAATATCGGGAGCATTCTCTCCGGACCAGCAGCTGATAAGATTTATATTGCGGGCGAGGATTTTTCCCAGTTTGACCTGAATACCGGAAAAATTGACTGGACGAAAGATTTTGGCTTGAGTGGCGGTTTTTTCTTAAATCTACCCTTAAGGGGCATAAGCGGTTATTATAGGTTTCCAATAATGATCAAAGAGTTGCCTGAGAACGATCAGGTAATGGTGATGGGGTTGTTGCGGAAGAAAACAGGGCTTTTGAAGTCTCCTGATTACTCGAACAAGATCATGGTCTTCAATTCCAAGACTGGCGAGATGGTCAGTGACAGGGAGTTTCAATACCGGCGAAAACTGGCAGGCTCCAATGAGATATTTATTAATACAAGCAACTGGGAATTTGAAATCCTGGATGTTGATACTTTGGAATGCCTACTGAAAGGGAAATTGAATCCGATGGACCTGCTTTTCCCTTACGAACATATCGCGGTTGACAGAAAGAGGCTGAGTATTGATTTGATCAGTGTTTGGAGTGGAGGCAATCTTGGGAATTGGAAATCCGGGATAGAGTTTAGCGCTCATTTTCTTGGCAAAGGCTTTATTCTTACTTCACGCGATTGCTACGACACATCAGGTGCCGTAAAGACATCAAAATGGGTGATTTTCGATGACAAGGGGAACAAGGTAAAAAGTATATTTCCAGCGCCGCTAACTTCTATTGATTTTGCTGTTAATAACCTCGGAATGGACGAATGGCCCATTTATATGCCGCATACATTTCATCGCAAAATACGCCGGGCCAGAGTGGATAAAATTATTGCTCTTGAAAAGGACGGCTCTTACTCAGAGATTGAGCTCCCCGCTATCGAAGGGATGGATGAATTTATGCATCTTTCAGTTAATAACTGGTTTCATATGGGGGATACCTTTTATTATACAAAGGATGGAAATATAAATAAATTCAAGCTGGGTGATAAGACAGGCGAGTTAATCTATAAATCCGATAAAGCTGATGACTGTGATACTGTAGAAGCATGGGACGCAAATTATATTATGTTAAGACCATTTTATTCTTACGGCAAACAGAAAAATGCGATTTTAATAAGGTTTTCGGATGGAAAAAAGATAAAACCCGAGGAGTATAACGAAAATCTCGATACTCTTTTATGGAAACTTGCTGTTGATTTCAATCAGTCCGGTTTACCGTTACCGGAGACCGGCGCCACTCCGGAGTTCAAGAGTTATATGGATTATAGTCATGTCAGGGATTTTGAAGGAGAAACAAAGAGATCGAACAAAGTAAAAATCGGTTGGTCTTACCAGATGTTCAAAGTGTGGGGTGATTATAGAATGGCTGGTAAATACGGAGATATCGGCATCGTTCCAGCGACTATGAAAGATAAATCCACGGCTCTGATCGGCATTAATATTGCTGATAATAAACCGCTATTTTCGGTGCCTGTGCTTGAATTCTCCGGGCTTCCTGACGAGGGATATTATCCCGTTTTCCCAGAGGGAAGATATCTGCCATTTAACATAATTCGCTTGAATGAGAATGAAGCTCTGCTGATTGTTTTTGAAAAAATTGACCTTTTAAAGATTTATAAGCTCAAAAGACCTTAAAGGATCCTGTTATTTTACGAACAGAAGGTGTTTTCGACACGAAAAAATAACCTGATTCCGATGTCTTCTTTTCAGGATTTGGAATGGTTTTTCCTAAAGAGTTCTTTGTTCAATTCTTCAAACTGTTTCTGATACTCATCATTATCAAAGGATATGGAACTGTAACCTTTACTGTGAAAGAATGGCTTTCCTATTGTACTAGACACAATCAGACCAAAGGCAATACCAAAAAATGATCCCCAAAAAATATTCTTAAGAAATACCGGTTTAAGCAACGTATATAGAATCCCAATTGAAAGACATATGAAAAGTGTAATCAGAAAGGTTCTGATTCTTTTATCCTTGTACTTTTTTTTACAGGCGGTGCAGATTGGAACAGGAATTGTAAGAATGCTGGTATTCCCCGCTGTGTCCGTGCTTTTATCCCTGTAATAAACTATTTTATTGGGAACGCCCAGGCATGCGCAACAAATTTCCGGCAGTTTTATCGGGATAGTATCTATCGTATCGTCCATATTACCTCCAAAACTGATTTGATTTTTTCAATTTTGATAAACTCTAAGGGGAATCATTATTCCCGATGGTTTTACTATATGAAAGCAGTATATTAATGTCAAACAAAAGGCGGGAAGCGAAGCTTTAGAGAGTGACAGGGTGTTGATGGGGCGGTTTAAGATGACAGATGGATCAACCATGATCCAATGAAATCAGGGTAAGGCCGATTTTTTTTGTTGTTTTTTCTTTAAATATAAACCGACAATGCCTATTCCTACTAACAAGTATAATAATCCGAATATGCGACAATTAACTTGACATGAGAACAGATCGAGTCCGGTCAAAACATACCCTAAGCCCATAGGATTATCAGGAATGATGTGAATCAAACCCAATCCAATAAAAGATAGGCCGACAACGATCTTCCATTTGCCATTCAAACGGGTTCCAATAAATAGGGCTATAATTCCAAAAATCAAAGGGATTAGATAACTCATTAATTCAGAAATTATTTCGTGGCTTTCAAATGGGAGCCCCTGATTCCTTGCTGAACGGCTGTTCAGATGCACCAAATAAGGCCCATAGATGGCTTCCGTGACAGCCCATGTTCCGAAAACAATTAAAACATATGAAAGAATAGTTTTAATGATCTTTATCATGGATTTTTCAATTTTCACATTTGCCTCCTCAAAATTAAGTTTCTCAGGGAAACTATTCCTTAGCGTGCTTTCAGTTTAAAAAAACGGTAATTTAATGTCAAGCAAAAGGCGGGAAGCGGGGCAACTAGGGTCGGTGCTTGTATTTTTGCATAAAACACATTTTTTCATTTTCGGAACAATGCTGCAGCGAACCGGAACGGCCTAATGCAAAATTGCAAGCACCATCCCCAACCTACTCTTCATACAACTTCGAAAACTCAATCACACGCAGTCGCTTTTCAATCTCTGCCTTTTCCGGATGATTGTCTATCTCTTGAATCCGCTTCATCCTGTAATCATGACTGCGATACCCACTAAATAAAAAGGCTGCCTTCATAATGAACTCCCTGGCCTCGCAGCCTTTCTAACTCACTTCGTGAGTTATCTAAGAGTCCAATATGTATCTGAACTTCTGCATAAGCGATTGTGAAATTTTTCTGAAAAATCATTGAAAGAAAGAACTATTATCAAATCCAGGTTCGCTTTATGAAATTCGAATAAAAAATAGCAAAAAATCGAGCACTTTACTCAATAAATAAATGCTCCACAACTGACAAAACAAACGTCACTTTTATTCTGATAATCCCCGCAAAAATATAAAATCGAACGGCAAGGCCCTGGACTCGACCGGGCATGGTTTAGGATACTCTATTGGCCACATTTCGAGATGTATCAGAACCTTAGAAAAAATCACATACATTTTTCGTCTGGATGATTTTTCCTCAAATCTCCCTATCCAGTTACGCTGGGTCAGAATATGGATGACTTCCTCCCGCTACAGGATAAAAGCGACAATTTCGCCGAACCGAAAACTTATTTGTCTTTTTTAAACACCAGCCAGAGATCGGGGATGAAGTAGGCATTGAGCATTTCGCGCAAACGCGGGTACAGCTCGGGCGGCACGGGGGTTTTTTCGAAGGCGCAGGTTTCGGAAAAGCGGATATGGCCGTTTTTCTCGCTAACCAGGCTGCGGGTGAAAAGCCCCGCCTCGTTCCTTACCTGAACATCCGGGGTTCCATACTCCAGGGTCAGGCCAGCGGCCGGCTGCAAATCGAGGTCCAGGTTCACCTGGAACGGGGCCTCGAGCGCCAGCGGCGATTCGCGCCTCTCAAGGTTGACCATGCTCTCGCTGAGGCCTGGCAAACGGCAGGCATCTACAGTGAACAAAGTAGCGCCGGCATCCTTCAGCCATGGACCACTGAAGGAGGCTTCGACGCGGATCTCATGCCGCGTCAGCTGCAGCACCTTTTTGATCTCGACCTTTTGCACCGGGAATATTCTTTTCAGCAAATCCTCGATGAAGCGGCCGCTGTTCTCCACGGCGTCGGCGTAACGGTTGAAAATCCCGCGCACGGCCACCGCCAGAGTCCCCGTTGCGGCCGCGATATCCAGCTGGACCGCGCCCGTGATATCGATGCCGTTGGCCTCCCAGCCGGACGCCGGCAGTTTTTCCGGCGCCTGACGTTCGAGGTTCCAGGCGTCAAGGCCCTGGCAGCGGTAGGGGAAGAACTCGTTCTGCTCCCGCCAGGGATCGACATGGAAAACATGGGGTTCCTCATTAATCTTCAACCAGAATTCGCCCAGTTGCAGCGGCGTGGCCACATTGACTGCGAAAGAGGCGCTACCGGCGACGCCAAGAAGCTCGGCGTTGAAACCGGCTTCCTTGAACAGCGCCTGCAACAGCAGGGCCTTTTCCAGGCGGGTCGCGTAGTTGCTGGCGAATACGCGCTCCAGCGGACGCGCTTGCCAGCCGGTCGCTTCGCAGCCCAGGCCGCAATTCTGAATCTCCACGGCGACGAACTTCTGCAGCGCGGCAAGCAGGTCGTCAGACTGCTGTCCCCGATGGGGGGCAAGCAGGTCGTCAGACTGCTGTCCCCATTGGGGGGCCAGCAGGTCGGGCCGGGCCGGGAACTGGGCTTTCAGTTTTTCGACCTTGGCGGCCAGGGCCGCCGGCAGCAACGCCACATCGGCTTTCAGCTCCAGCGCCTTCGACCAGTCGGTGGTGGTGGAAAAAACGATGAAGGGGTCGGCCTGCGCCGGCGCCAGCGGTTCGTACGCCGCGGTTTTGTTCTGCAGGACCAGGAAGGTGTAACGGCGCATTCCGCCTTCACTGGCCACGGTCCGGACGGGTTCGCAGCCGAACACCCGGAAGTGCAGCTCGCGCTCGGCCGGCACCACGATCTCCAGCTTGTACTTTTCTACCGGAAAATCGCGCACTAGGGCCTCGCGGCCGGAAAAAAAGGGAAAAATGCCGGGTTGGGTATGGATGCGGTAGCGCAGGTCGACGATAGCCCCGCGCTCGAGCCCGGTATGGGTGACCACCATCTCGCGCAGCCCCGAGAAATCGGCGAAACCATGGGCGGCGAAGGGCAGGACTTCATTGAAAGCATTGTCCGGCGCGGCCACTTTGCGGCCGTCGGCCATGGTGGTCTCGGCTTTCAGAATCTCCAGTTTCTGGAAAACGGGATTGTAAACGATGAAGGTCTCGCCCAGGAGGCGGTTGACGGCGAGATAGGTGTCCAAACGGACCTGGTGCTGGTATTCCATGGTCCAGGAGCCGTCGCTGTCCAGGCGATAGCCGATCTCGATGTTAAGAAAACGGGCGTCGGTCGCAGGCAAAGCGAACAAGGCGATGGCAGCAGACAATATAATGATAATAGATATATATAGACGTTTCATTTGGCACCTCCGCGGGAAAAGAACCAGGGCGTTTCCATGATCTTCTTGAATTCCAGGATGCCGCCCTTGACGCTCTGCCAATCCTCGGGCTGGCAGATCCTCTTCTTCAAGAGCAGGTTCGCCTTGAGCGCGAGGCCGCCTCCGGCCTTTAACGTGCCGCTGAAATCAGCCCCGCTGCCGTTGACCTTTTGCAGGGAGAGCGGCTGGAGCAGCCGCCAGCCGGAAGGCAGGCTCATGGTTTCGCTGACCTCGGCCTGCTGCGAGCTGCGCAGCCGGAAGGGATATTTCCGTTCAGCCAGGCTGGTGTCGAGGCGCAGGAAAGCCAGGACGCCTTGGAAGGGCAGGGAGGCCGCCAGCGGCCGGAGATAGGCCGTCGACTTTCCTTTTTTCAAATAACCGGGGATCTCGACCCGGAAAAAGACGCGCATGGGCTTGGAAATGTCATAGGGATCGGAATAAACCAGGCCGCTGATCTTCGCGCCGGGATGCATGCGGAAGAACTCCCTTTTAAGCTCGGCCGGCCACTGGGCGACCGGGAAGCGGGTGAAGGCTCGGCGCAAGCCCGAGTCCGATTGCCCTTCGGCCGTCACCTCGACGCTGCCGCGTAAATCCCCGTCGCCGCCGACGGCCGAGTCGAGGCGGTAGCGGATGAAATGCTTCTCGGCCTGGCTGAGCGGCGTCGACTGCAGGTCGGCCCCCTCGGGCACGCCCATCAGGTACTCCTGCTGCTGTTCGGCCGACGACCATAGCTCGCGCACCCCCGGCACCCAGGTGGGATCGAGGAGGCGGTACTTGCCGTCGACCTTGACCAGGGTGACGCTGTGGTTGAACTGGTCGGCCGGGATGCGCTCGATGCGCGAGCCGGCCATGGTCATCGCCGGATAGGATTCGAAACCGGCGGCGCGCAGCATGGTGATCAGCATGCCCGCCTTGTCCTTGCACACGCCGCAGCGGTCGCGGAAGGTCATCGTCCCCTTGTGCAGGGTGTAGCCCTCACCCGGGCCCATGGAAACCCCCGAGTAGCGGATCTCCTCGGCCACCCAGTGGGTGAGGCGCGAAATCTTTTCCCAGTCGTCCCTGGCGCCGCGGACGATCTCGTCCACCTTGGCCTTGATCTCGTCGTCGAAGGCGAAAGAGCCGTAATCCTCGTTCACCTTGTAGAACCAGAGCGACTTGGCCCGCCAGTCGGGCGAGGTCGAAAGAAGCAGTTTGGGCGCGACGTCGGAAAGGTCGACCATGTCGGCCTCGCCCTTGAACGGCAGGATGTTTTTCATCTCCCAGAAAAACAGGGTCTGGTCCCCCTGCAGGTGGGCGTAGTGCCTGGCCTGGCCGTTGTACAGCTCGAACTGCAACTTCTTGCTCGCCGGCAGGGCCAGCTGGTAGCTCTTCAAAAGCACCGGCACGTCGGCGTAGAAGGGGACGATATCGTAAAAATGCCCCTTCATGGGCGGCGCGTAGCGCTCGTCACCCGGCGCGTCGGCCTGACCGTCAGTCTGGGCGACAGCCCGCAGCAGAGCGTAGGTGAAGCCCTTCTGGTAGGTCTTGACCCAAACGCCGTCGCCGGCTTCGAGGCGGCCGGCCGGGATGATGATCTCCCGCGCTCCCCAGTAAATGCCTCGGGCCGGGGCGGGATAATCCCTGACCGCAGCCAGGGAAACGTTCTCGATCCCCCCGCTGGCGCGCACGACCTTCATCTCCTTGACCTCGACATAGGCCGACAGGGGATCATAACCGAAGGTCAGCGACTGCAGTGTTTTGGCCCCCTCGGCGTTCAGCACCTTGTAAAACACTTCCTTGTCGACATGGCTGAGCCCCGACTCCTCCACCCGCACGGCGCTGCGGTCAAAGACGACCAGATAGGGAGCACCGGAAAAATCCTTGGCTTCCCCGGCTCCGGCCAGCACCTTGGGCAAATCCTCCTGTCCCAAGACCGGGAGCGCGACCAGCATCATAAATAAAACGAGCCTCAGCATTTTTTTCATGACTTACCTCCGTACTTGCTTTCAGCCGTAGAGAACATCAAGGATGATTTGTTATCCGTTGTTTCCCGGCAATGGCAAAATAGTATTTTAACACATAGCCATTTTTTACCAAAGGCTTACGTCCTAAAAAGCGCTTGACTAAATTTCCCTGCTTCTTTAAAATCAGTTAATACGATTCCGCAAGCGGAATAGTTGGAGGAACATGGCGGACAAAAAAAAAGAATTGCTGAAGGCGGCGCGCGCTGCCAGGTCCAGGGCCTACGCCCCCTATTCGAATTTTCACGTGGGGGCGGCCGTCCTGGGTGCCAACGGCAGGATATACAGCGGCTGCAACGTGGAAAACGCATCGTTCGGGCTGACCTGCTGCGCCGAACGCAACGCCATCTTCGCCATGGTCGCCGCCGGGGAGAAGAAGATCCGCGAGATCCTGATCATCGGCCAGAGCGACGAGTTCCTCCCCCCCTGCGGCGCCTGCCGCCAGGTCATTGCCGAGTTCGCCGCGCCTGCGGCCAAAGTTCACATGAGCGACAAGAAAGGCAAATGCCTGACCACCACCGTCGGCGAACTGGTGCCCTTCATCTTCCACCTGAAGAAAGGAAAGGGATGATCGACCTGGACCGGGAAAAGCTGGTCAAGATGATCGACCACACCGAACTGAGCGCCTGCGCGGGCGAGGAAAGGATCGCCGAGCTGTGTGGCGAAGCGCGCCGCTTCGGCTTTTATACCGTCTGCGTCAACGGCGGCCATGTGCGCAGCGCTTTCGAAAAGCTCCAGGGCAGCGGCGTCCTGGTCTGCGCCGTGGTGGGCTTCCCGCTGGGCGCTGGCACCAGCATTGCCAAGGCCTTCGAGGCCAGGGAAGCGGTGAAAAACGGCGCCGCCGAGATCGACATGACGATCCACATCGGCGCCCTGCGTGAAAAGAAGCGCGCTGCGGTGCGTGACGACATCCGCGCCGTGGTCGACGCCAGCGCCCCGGCGCTGGTCAAGGTAATCCTGGAAACCTGCTTCCTGACCGACGAAGAGATCGTCGCCGGTTGCATGCTCGCGGTCGAAGCCGGGGCCCGGTACGTCAAGACATCGACCGGCTTCGCTCCCGCCGGCGCCTCACCCACCCAGGTGCGCCTGATGCGCCGGACGGTCGGAGCGGATATCGGCGTCAAGGCCTCGGGCGGCATCCGCAACCTCAGGGACGTCCGGCGGCTGATCCAGGCCGGCGCCTCGCGCCTGGGCCTCAGCGCCAGCGTCGCCATCGTCGAAGAACTGGCCCTTGAAAAAAACGCGAGACCAAAAGCAAAGGACAACCATGACTAACGGCATGTACGAGATCATTTCCAAAAAGCGGGACGGGCAGGAACTCGAGCGCGGCGAGATCGCCTTCGTCATCGACGGCTACGTCAAGGGCGAGATCCCCGACTACCAGGTCGCGGCCTGGCTGATGGCCATCTATATCCGCGGCATGGCTGACAGGGAGCTGGCCGATCTGACCGAGATCATGCTCGATTCGGGCGACCGCATCCCTCTCGACGGCGTGGCGGGCAAGAAGATAGACAAGCACAGCACCGGAGGCGTCGGCGACAAGATCAGTTTCGTCGTCGCCCCGCTGCTCGCCGCTTGCGGCGTTCGCGTGCCCATGCTCTCCGGCCGCGGCCTCGGCCACACCGGCGGCACCCTGGACAAGCTGGAAGCCATTCCGGGCATGAATGTCTTCCTCAGCCTCGACCGCTTCCGCGACGTGCTCGCCGACACCGGCATGGTGATCTGCGGCCAGACCGACAACATCGTGCCGGCCGACAAGAAACTCTACGCCCTGCGCGACGCCACCGCCACCGTCAGCTGCATCCCGCTGATCGCCTCCTCGATCATGAGCAAGAAGCTCGCCCTGGGATCGGACGGCATCGTGCTCGACGTCAAGACGGGCAGCGGCGCCTTCATGAGGGAAGAGGAGGACTCCATCCGCCTGTGCCGCACCATGGTGGCCATCGGCGAAAAGATGGGCCGCCCCACGCTGGGGATCATCTCGAACATGGACCAGCCCCTCGGCCGGGCCGTCGGCAACGGCCTGGAGATGATCGAGTCGATCGAGGCGCTGAAAGGGAACGGCCCGCGGGATATCATGGAGGTCACCTACGCCCTGGGCTGGTGCATGCTGCGGGCCGCCGGGCAGGAGATGCCCTACGACCAGGCGGTCGCGAAGTTCGCGGAAGCCATCGCCTCCGGCCGAGCGCTCGACGTTTTCCGGCGCTTCATCGCTGCCCAGGGGGGCGACGGGCGGGTTTGCGAAGATTATTCCTTGTTTCCCTCCAGCCGGCTCAGGGAGGATTTTCCGGCGCCGGAGACGGGCTGGATCTCGCGCATCGACTCTTTCGCCGTGGGCATGGCCGCCATCGACACCGGCGCCGGCCGCCGCAAAAAAGAGGATGCCGTCGCCCACGGTTCCGGCTTTGTCTTCCACGCCAACGTCGGCGACAAGGTCGCCAAAGGCCAGAAATTGGTGACCATCCACTCCGACCGACCGGAGCTTCTGGCCTCGGTGCGCGAGCGGCTGGGCGCGGCTATCCGCTTCAACCGCAAACCGGTCGCCAAACCGAAGATGGTCCTGCACCTGGCCGATAAAAAAGGGATCACCCCCTGGTTCTACTGAGCCCCTTGGCGAAAAAGTACAAGGCCGTCTTCTTCGACGCTGACGATACCCTCTACGATTATCCCCATGCCGAGCGCGCCGCCCTGCTGGCCTGTTGCGGCGAGTTCGGCATCAACGTCGCGCCGGAGACGTTCATCGCCGTCTACCGCCGCCACAACCACGACGTCTGGCAGGAGTTCGAGCGCGGCGAAACGGACCAGGCGACCTTGCGCGTCGAGCGCTTCCGCCGCCTGGCCGCCGAGCTCGAACTGGAAGAGCTGCCGTTCGACCAGGTCAGCGCTTTTTACCTCGAGGTCCTCGCCGGGCAGGCGCAGCTGCTCCCCGGGGCGCTCGACCTTGTGCGTGAGCTGGCGAAAAATTTTCCGCTGGCCCTGGTGACCAACGGCATCGCCGCGGTACAGAACAAGCGCTTCGCCGCTTCGCCCATCACCCCGTATTTCCAGGCCATCGTCATTTCCGAAGAGGTCGGCGTAGCCAAGCCCGACCCGCGCATCTTCGCGCCGGCCCTGGAGAAGATCGGCGTGAGCCCCGGCGAGGTTCTTTACGTCGGCGACAGCGTCACCTCGGACATGGCCGCCGCCCGCAACGCCGGCATGGACTTTTGCTGGCTCAACCCCCACGGCGCTCCCGTCCCCGCCGGTCATTTCCCGTCGTTCATCATCCATTCGATAGCGGATTTTCCCCCGCTCTGACCTCAAGCAGTTGACAATTCCCGTTTTGGAGATCGATAATCATTCTTCAGAGGAGGAGAAATGAAAAAAGCGTTATTACTCATGGTCACCCTGTTTATCTTGGCGGTCGTGCTGCCGGCCCAGGAAATTACCATCCAGGACTCCCAGCCCTATGCCTACGCCTACCTGGAGTGCAAGGGCTCCTACCAGCAGATCCCCGAAAAGATCGGGGTGTTCATGCAGTCATTCTTCCAGCAGGGGCTGGCGCCGCTCGGCAATTTCTTCGGCATGTACCTGAATTCCCCGGGCCAGGTCAAGGAAGAGGAGCTGCAATGGCGGCTGGGCTTCCCCGTCGCCGCTGACGCCGCCGTGGCCGCGCCCTTGCTGAAGGGTGAATTCACGGCGACCAAGATCGCCGTTTGCCTTTATATCGGCCCCTATGAAAAGGTCGGCGACACCTACGGAAAAATTTTCGAATTCATCGAAAAGAACGGCTACAAAACGGCCGGGCCGTGCATTGAAAAATATCTGGACATGAACCCGGAAGCGGTCAAGCCCGAGGAACGGAAAACCGAGATCAACTGGCCGGTCGAGATGAAAAAGTAATGAGTAATGAGTGAGAAGTGATGGGAAAGAAAGGAATGGTTCGATCTATTTTTGCATAGCAACGAGACGAACAACCGTCATTTAAATTCTTGCTTCACTAATCATTGATTACTTATCACTGAGCCGGGGCTAGCCCAGCAGGATGCCGGCCAGGGTGGCGGTCATCAGCGTGGCCAGCGACCCGCCCAGCACGGCCTTTAAGCCCAGTCCGGCGATGTCCTTCTTGCGCTGCGGCGCCATGGGCGCGATGCCGCCGATCTGGATGGCGATCGATGAGAAGTTGGCGAAGCCGCACAAGGCGTAGGTGGCCATGGTTATGCCCTTGGGACTGATGAGCCCCTGTTTGATCATGCCGACCAGGTCGATATAGGCTACGAATTCATTTAAAACCACCTTGGTGCCCAGCAGGCTGCCGAAATGGAAGGCGTCGCGCACCGGCACGCCGATGCCGATGGCCAGATAGCGCAGCACCACCCCGAAGACGAGCTGGAGCGAAAGGGGCATGCCGAAGTGGGCTATAAGATAGGCGTTGACGTGCAGCAGGTCGCCCAGGCCGACGAACAGGTAGTTGATCAGGGCGATGCCGGCGATGAAAGCCAGGAGCATGGCGCCGACGTTCAGGGCCAGCTGCATGCCGTCGCCGGCGCCGGTGGCCGCCGCCTCGATGACGTTGGCTATAGTTTTGCGAAAGAAGCCGCCTAACGGTTTGCGTTACTGGCGCTGGGGTGGGCGTGGACTCTGCTTGGGAGCAGAAAAACTCGAAGCGAGGAAAATGCTCGAAAATGCCGCAGAATCCCCAGCGTCCTGTGCACGCTTTGTTGGGCGCTTTTGAACTTCAACGAACACCTAATCTTACTGGCACTTTTTTCGATTGTGACTTAAGAATGCGTGACTATATTTGCGATGATTTGGATAACAAAAAGAACAAGCAGAATGATCCCGTATGGCACGGAATAATATTTCCAAGTCATTACCATAAATCCATAATTCATCGAGATATAGAGTGCGACATATGGAACCAATAATCTCCAATCCATTGTCTCTCGGAACGGAATCTTCAATATCCAGTCATACAGAGCTTCAATCGCCAGAAATGCCAAAAAGATCACCAAAAAGATAGTGTATCGTGGTGTCTTCTTCTCCTTCTGGACGAGGAAAATCGCATAGATGGCTGGAATCGCTAATAAGAAATATACCCACCCGATTCTTTGCAGAAGAGCAAGATGATTCTCGCGAATAAAAAAGATAAAAATCAGAAAACCACTGTTCACAAGACCTAGCGTGAAAAAGAATGGTTCAAGCATTTTGAAGCTCCTTCTGTCCTTATCTTCATTTGACTTGATTGTGCAAGGGTGCGCCCAAACACAATAGGAAAATCAATTTTCTCCTTGATGGGATTTTAGGAGACTTATATTGAAATTACAATAAACGATTGTGAATTGTTTGTGAAAATTAAGAGCCTTATAGCAAATTCTAAAATTTGTTAGCTTTTTAGAACAAATTTTGAATTTGCTATCTAAGGCTCCTATCCA
>Ga0315293_10000587_pt1 | contig 34253 bp, 28 predicted proteins | sample YL17G13_20_MG_FD_203071 | JGI IMG/M metagenome (GOLD analysis project Ga0315293, IMG submission 203071) | Sediment microbial communities from Yellowstone Lake, YNP, Wyoming, USA - YL17G13_20 | ecosystem: Environmental > Aquatic > Freshwater > Lake > Sediment | place: USA: Wyoming | collected... | reverse complement strand
TTTTGTGCAATTTTTGCTAATTTTTTGAAATTTATTGTAATTTTTTGCTAATTTTTTACAATTTTTCCCGATTTTTTTCGTCAACAAGCGCATTTTATCCGCCTCAGGCGGATTGATGCGAAATTTTTAATGCGTAGGGCAAATTTTTTTGTGGGAAACAGCCTTTTTATCTGTATCGACATTACTGCGATTATCGGCCTTAGAACGAAGATTATCGGTGAACAAATCACTCTCTTAGCAAGTATAAAAAGAACCGATTGGTTATTTCAGAAAGTCGAGGAGCGGCCTTGAAGTTTTACCGGCAGGTTCGATTACTTTTGTAACCGCTTTTTATGGCAGTAGTTACAACAGAAGCAGAATAGGGGGACATCTTGGTATGGTGGGTGTTATTATCATTCGGCTGTTGTGGGGAAACCGCTTTTTATGGCGGCGCAGGTAAAAGCATTTAATGTCTTTATGATGCTGGTTTTATAGCAGTTAAAAAAATCAAGGCGAGGGTGTATTGAACCGATAAGTTTCATCAGGTGTGACCGGTGTCCCTGAAAGCCTTAGAGGAAGGAATTTGAAGGGCCGTTTATTGGATGCTTTAGCCGTATGAAAAAAGGGCCGACCACAGCGATTATATTGCTCGTGTCTGCGATGGCTGTTTATCTGACCGGCTGCGGTGACAAGTTTTTTGACCCCGCGCAGGTAGGCAGGTTCCGTCCTGTACCGGCCGTCAATGTCATATTGGATTCGTTGGGTGTGGCGGAGGAAACATCCTCGGAGTGGGAAGGGGCAGAAGACCCAAAGCCTGTCGATGTCATACCTCACGAAGTTGACTACGTGTTTGGCTCCGGCGACACTGTCAGAATAGCTATTTTCGAACTGCAGCAGGAAGGCGTTATGTTTATAAATGACTACATTGTTACCGAGAGCGGCAAAATATCCATACCTGAGATTGGGGTAGTCGAGGCAGTAGGGTTAACTGAATCGCAGCTTGAGGAGGAGCTGAAGCGCATCCTTTCGCCGAGCATATTAAAAGAGCCTTCTGTCTCTGTGGCTTTGATGAGCTCACAACAGCATACGTTTTCCATATTAGGCAGTGGTATTCCGTCGCCGAGCAGATACCTTATTCCGCGGTACGACTACAGACTGACCGATGCCCTTGCGACAGCAGGAGGCATAAGTGAATTCAACACAAGTTACATTTATGTTACCCGTCCTGTTACGGGTAAAGAGGCAATAGCAGAACCAACTGCACCAGCCGCGGCAGAGGCAAATGAGGCGGTAACCCCTGAGCAGAATATGCTCGAGATAATAGCTCCGCGGGCACAACGGCAGGCGCCCAACAGCGGACTGGTTATAACCTCCTCGGAAATGGTAACGGATAGAGAGCTGGCTGAAATAGCTGTGCCTGAAGGTTTTGAACTATTCACCGATGAGGGTCAATCGGCAGCAGGTATCGAAGAGCTGCCGGCAGCACTGAATAGGCCGGCCCGTCAGGATACGCGCAGTGAACCAATAAACCTTCAGGAGGTTGAGGAGATTGAGTGGGTCTTTCAAGATGGCAAATGGGTTCCTGTTCCGGTTGGTCGGCCAATATCAGCAAAGCCCCCGGCAAAAATTGAGCCGACAAAGAAAATTCCTGCGGTGCCGGAGCTCAAGGAGCAATTGCCGGAGAAGTTCGAGTGGGATTTGATGCAAGCTTCTGAAATGCAGATGCGAGTCATCAAGATTCCTGCCGACAAGCTACGTGGTGGTGATTACCGGTACAATATTATCATCAGGCCGGGTGATACTATTTATGTGCCTCTTGATATTATTGGAGAATACTATATTATGGGCAATACCAACTACCAGGGTTACATTAATCTTACGGGTCGGCCAATGACATTGAAGATGGCCATAGCGGCGGCTGGCGGCCTGGGCCCGTTGGCTTGGCCGAAGTCCTGTGAGGTCATTAGAAGGCTTAGCAGAAAAAAAGAAGAAATCGTGATGGTCGATTTGGACAAGATATTCAGCGGCGAACAGCCGGACTTCTTCATCAGACCAAATGATGTGGTTAATGTCGGCACCCACCCGACAGCTATGTGGCGAGCGGTCTTGCGGAATGCCTTCAGAGCGACTTATGGTTTCGGCTTTGTTTATGACCGTAACTTTTCAGATAGAGCTTTCGGATTGCGGAATCCTTTGGGGCCTTTCAATGTCAGGCCATTCAATTACGGATTTCTGGAAGATATAGTTCCTAAAGGTGTGTTTAACAATTAGCAGAATAATTTGGTTATGGTGAAAAACATTGCCTCTTCTATCGCAGCAATACAGCGCTCAGAATCGCCCGCACCAAAGCAGCAGTGGCGCGAGCTTGGAGTGCATAATTATATCAGGATGCTGATAATTGGTGTGCTGTTTGTTTACCTTTTTCACCGCGAGATTGAGGTAATAGTTTACAAATGGATCACCGACAGCGCTTGGTCGCATGGCTTTCTGATTCCACTTTTTAGTTTATACTTTCTTAACCAGCACAGGACACAAATTCTGAATCTCCAGACAAAGCCGAATTATCTGGGTCTGTTTTTTCTTATCTTTGGGGTGCTGTTTTATCCTTTCAATATTGTTCAGCTGCGTTATGGCTATTTGCAGCCAATCGGAATGATAGCAACACTTGGAGCGGTCGTTTTGTTTTTGGGGGGCTGGAAGCTGGTTAAATACACATGGCTTCCCATCGCCTATTTGGTATTTGCGGTACCGCTGCCGGAAAGGTATTATGTAAGTCTGACTATTCCGATGCGGCAATGGGCAGCAGCAGCAGCGGCATTTGTGCTGAATCTGGTTAAGGACCTCGATGCCACAGCCAGCGGTGTCGTGATAGATGTGATTTACAAGGGCCATCGGCTGGAACCGCCACTTGATGTAGCTGAGGCCTGCAGCGGCATGCGACTGTTGACGGCCTTTTTGGCTCTGGGTGTTGCTATGGCCTATTTGCATTACAGACCCATTTGGCAGAGAATTGCTTTGCTGCTCAGTACTATACCAATAGGAATATTCTGTAACTTTGTGCGGGTTACGATTACCGGATTTATTTATGTTATGATTCATCCCAAGTACGCTCAGGGCATTTATCATGATATGCTCGGAATGTCAATGTTGCCGTTAGCGTTTGGTTTATATGGCCTGCTCGCGTGGTTTATGTCGAGTCTGTTTACTGAGGGCAGTAGCTCCGGCGTACCAACGGAGGATGTTGTGGTGCGCAAGCGGAAGGTGTAAAACCTCAGGTGGAATCCGGGATGATGCAGGATATGTTCAAGGCTTATACACAATCGGCTTTCTTGATATGTGCAGGTATCCTTGCGCTGGCAGGGGTCAGTATGTCCATCGCAATAAAAAGTTTCGGCGTATACTTAAAGAAAGAGCCATTGCCGCTGAAGAAATCATTAGACTTGCTCGATGAGAAAGCTTTGGCTCCCTATAGGGTGGTATCAACAGAAAAAATCGAAAACGAGGAAGTCATCAAGGTGCTTGGCACGCAGGATTACATTCAATGGCATCTGGAAGATGATAGTGTGCCGGCTGACAGTGCTGTTCGTTGCTGTTTGCTGCTGATTACTTATTACGGCCTTCCGGATAAAGTGCCACATGTGCCGGAAGAATGCTATACGGGCAGCGGCTATCAAAAGTTGAGTTCCGATAGTGTCGTTTTCACGCTTAACAGGGATGGCCGCCAGGAGCATTTGGCGGGCAGGTATGTCGTATTTACCGGCAAGGATTCTGACCGCTGGCGGGGCGGTGCGAAGTTTTCGGTCTTGTATATTTTCCGCGCCAACGGCGAGTATACAAACAGCAGAACAGACACTCGGATTGTTCTCGGTAAAAACCTCTTACGCCGATATTCGTACTTCACGAAGGTTGAGATGAAATTCTTTAATGTGAAGTTCGGTGTGCAAATGTGTCCATCGGAGGAGCAGGCGGTATCAGCAGGCCAAAAACTTTTGAGTGTGATTCTGCCTCTTTTAGAGAAAGAACATTGGCCTGATTGGGAGAAGTTGTAGGTGACGATTGATGGGCGATGACGGACAGGGCAGTTTTTGGTCATCAGTCGCGAGACCTTAGCGAAAGGAATAAAAATTATGGCAAGAAGAAGATTAAATAAAAAAGTTGCGATTATTGGGTCTCTGATATTCGCGTTTGGGGTGTTTGCTGCCATTGGAGCGTTTCTGTATTTGAGCAGGGACCCGGAAAAGTTTATTAAGGATGGTGATGCAGCTTTGCTCGCAGGAAATTATGAAGAAGCTGCCCTCAGTTACAATAAGGCACGCGTTCGGGCAAAGTCCGATTCACTTAAGATAGAACTACTCTTTAAGATTGCTGATGTTTACAGCAATATTGACAAATGGAATAACATCCTTGGCTGCTGGAACACGGTAATTCAGATAGACCCCAAGAACATCAAGGCGCGTCTTTCACGCTTGAACTATCTTTACATAATGGCCAAGAGCGTGGCTGGCTTCGCGGGTGGCGGACCGTGGCAGGATATTGCGTCACAGGCGTCGGAGTTGATGGAAGTGGCGGAAGCTGACGGGCTGCTCAACGAAAACATGGCCCGCTGGGAGCCCTTTGGACTGCAGCAGACGGAGATGGGCGACAGCCAGCTGGGCACATACCTGCATCTGCTCAGGGGCAGAGCCATTCTTGAGACGGCAATAGCCGGCGCGGTTACTGACCCCAATGAATCGCTTGAGCGCGCAATTAATGATTTGGAAGAGGTTCGGAAGCTTCAACCGGGCAATGTCGATACTTACTGGCTTTTGGCAAGAGCGTTCGAAGCAAGAGGTAATATTGCGGCTTCAAGAGGCGATCTTGGCAAGAAAAAGGAAGCCAGCGAGCAGGCTGAGAAAATTTTGGAGCAGGCTGTTGAGCTCGCAAGTGATAATCCAAAGACGCATATCAATCTGCTCCAGATGAAGCTCGGCCGGGCACGCGACAGTAGAAGTAAAGAGCAAATTGAAGCCCTCGAACCGCAGTACCAGTCGCTTGTAGGCAGGTTCAATACCAGTGCAGAGGCATTTTCGGCTTTATGTAGATACCATCAGCTTGTAGGTTCCAAAAACATTGACAAGGCTGTAGAAGCAGCGGAAAGGGCACTTGAATTAGACAAGGAAAATGTGGCTTACGCCATCAATGCGGCAATTGTGAACTATACCGAGTATTCCACCAGGGGACAGAGACCGAATATCCAAAGAGCGATAGAGATACTTAATAGTGCGCTTACGCTGCCGGATGCTCAGGATAAGCCCGGGCCTAAGATGTGGGCGAACAAGAGCAACAGAATAACTTCGTATTCTTTGCTCGCACAGTGTTATATCGAGCAGGTACTTGACCCTCAACGTTCTGGTGTAACGACCGAGTCGCAGAGGCAGCAGCTGATATCGAAAGCCGAGGAGGCAGTGCACCAAATTGAGCAGCTTATTGGTAGCGGTGAGGACCCTACGGTAGCCAAGTGGCAGGGTATGCTGGAGCTTGCCAAGGGAGATGAAACCGCTGCAATCAGGAAACTCTACGCAACCTATGAGCAGAACAAAGCCGCGGGGCGAACGGATCCGATGCTTGTGTATTGGCTGGCTCAGATTTTTAGAAAAACCAATGAGATTGGTGCGGCAAATGAGTTTTTCATAAGCGCCTTGAGTCCACCTGCCGAAATTTACGACACAAAACCTGAAGCACTTTTGGATTATGCGGAGGTCCTGTTGAAACTCAGGAGCAATGCCAGTGCCTTAAATGTGGTAAAGTTTTTTGAGGACAACTACGGCGCCAACGATAGAAGCGAAGTGTTGCGCATCATGGCTTATATCGGAGGCGGACAGTTTGACGAGGCTGAGAAGGAGTTGGTTGATGCTGCTCCCGATGACCCGAACACGATTAAACTTAACTGGGAGCTTGTCTGGGCGAAGTCCAAGAAGCTTCAAGGTGCCATTGCCCAAAAGCAGGCTCGAGATATTATTCCTCAGCCTGTGCCGGCGACTGGTGAACAACAGCGTCTTGAAACGGAAGGGGCTGATGCGCTCACGCAAGCCGAGTTGACCAGCTACTACAACACCCTGGCTCAATTAACAGGAAAAATGCTGTCGATAGAACCTAATTCCGTGGGCGCCGGTTCTGTAGCGATTATTCTTAGGAGATATGCAGAGGAGGGGAAGTTCAAAGAAGCCGAGGAAGTTATTAATAAATTTTTGAAGTATTTCCCGGACAACGTAATGGCTCTGTCTTACAAACAGGTACTTGCGGAGCCTCAGCCGGATAAAGTCTCTCCTGAAAGGGTCTATGAAATCGAAGAAAATGTTCGGGGCGGTTTGGCTGACCCTGTTGCCAGAGCTATGAGTCTCGGCGCATTTTACCAGGGCAATAAGGAGCCTAACAAAGCGATTCCGGAATTTAAAAAGGTTCTTGAAACGGCTCCTGCGGCTGCCGAGGGAAAAATGACGGAGTCACAACGTCTTGCTGCGATTTCTCTTTATGAAGTGGCGATTCAGCTCAAGGACTGGCAGCTGGCAGAGCAGATGGCAGATATAGCCAGGCGGGAAAATCTCGACGGCTGCCAGGGCAATTTCTATGCCGCTCGTATTGCTGTAGGCAGAGAGCAATGGAAAGATGCGATGACAAAAATTAACGAGGCCTTGAAGCAAAAACCTGTTTTTTCGTATGCTTATATGTTCAGAAGTGTGGTTAACGCCGCTATTGGGAATGAGTACGCATCTATTGAAGACGCACGAAAGGCCTGGTCTTTCAATCCTTTGGACGGAACTATTGCTAAAAGATTGGCTTTCGTACTGCTGGGGCGAAATGAAAAGCTTGGCGGTAACGTAACACCTGACCAGATGGCTGAAACAAAGGATGCTTTAGTAAGGGCATTATCTCTGAATCCGGGTGACCTGCAGTTAGTCAGTTTCTACGCTGAATATATAAGCGACGATGAGCCGGAAAAGGCGCTGGCACTGAGGCAGAATTTACAAAAAAGCTCTCCGAGTATGCTCAACACTCTGCTGCTGGGCAGAATGGCAACAAGAATAGCTGACAAGGAAAAAGACGCCAAGAAGAAGGAGGCGTATTTTGCCGTTGCAGCGTCGGCTTTTGAACAGGCCCTTGCTGTGGAGCCTCAAAACAAGGACGTACTTGGCGCCTACGCTGAGTACTATCGGCTCTTGGGCCAGAACGAAAAGGCCGAGCGGTTGCTTGCACAGTCGCAGGATGAAAGATTGTTGTGGAATTATCACATCAAGACCGGCCGGTTCAAGCAGGCCGAAGAGCTTCTTGAACAGTTATATATGGCCAACCCAAAAGACACCAATACCGTTAAAGGGCTTTTGCTCGTTGCCGATGGAACTGCTGACGAGCGGGGAGTAAGAAAATATTCTGAAGAACTTTTATTGCTCGAGAACAACCTCCAAAATCGTCTTTTTCAGGTCCAGGCTTTCCTTAAGCTCGGTTTGGTCAAGGAGGCCGATCAGAAATTGCAAAGCGTCAAGGAAGAGTATCCAAATGAACCCCGAGTATTGCTGCTTGACACGTGGCTGGCGCTGAGGCAGGGACAACTGGACAAGGCGTTGGACCTGGCGAATCGATGTCTTGAGAGCGACGAGGCCAGTGCCATGGCTTGGCGCCTCAGAGGTCAGATAAATCTCATTAAGGCCGATTATAGTCAAGCCATCTCTGACCTTAAAAAGAGCAAGTTGTTGTTGGATGAGCCGGTTACTGGAATCGCCCTGGCAAGGGCTTACCTGCAGGCGGGAAGATCGGAAGATGCAATAACCGAGCTTGAGGCTACCGTCGACCATCCGCAGGCCCCGCCGGAAAGCAGGGCATTACTCGAGCAGGTTTACTGGCGGCTTGGCAGGAAGGAATCCTTGAAAAGGTTCTATGCCCAGACTTTAGAGAAATTTCCCGATAGTGTGCTGTGGCTTACTCATGCAGCGGCCTTCGCTCAGGCCGGGGGAGAGCTTGACAGGGCCGAACAATTGTACGAACAAGCACTTCAGCAAAGCAAGAAAGAAGGCAAACCCGACCAAGAAGCGCTGTCTGGATATTTGCAGACACTTCAGTTGGCCGGCAGGTCCAATAAGCTCTTTAGAGAAGCTGGCAAATATATTGATAGCGACATCGCCCCGCTTGCCTATTTCCGAATGGCTGAGGCCAAAATGAAACTCGGTGACAGAGAAACCGCTACACAGTATTGCCGCAGCGCCCTTGATAAAGCCGGTGCGGACGAGTCTGTTTCTGCTGATATTTTGCATGGAATGTACACACTGCTCGGACGTGAAGCAGTGGTGAGCTATTGCAACGAAAAACTTGAAAGCGACCCGAATTCGCTTTCTGTTAATTTCACGATGTTTAATTTGATGAGTATCAGCGGCGAGTACAACAAGGCTCTGCACTATCTCGACAAGTGCATCCAACTAATAGGGCCTGACCATCCAAGCAGGTTGGGATATCTCGTGGAAAAGGCAAAAATCCTGATAACGGCCTATACCAAAACTTCCGATAATAATTACCTTGTAAGTGCTATCACGGCGTACGAAAGTTTGCTTATTGAATCGCCGAATAATGTAAGTGTCCTGAATAATCTGGCGTATCTGCTGGCTGAGAATAATCAGAAACTGCCTGAGGCGCTCGAGTATGCTGAACGTGCTCACAACTTAAAGCCTAATGAGGGCGGCGTTTCGGACACATATGCTTATGTACTGTACAAAAATGGCAGGTATTCAGAGGCAGCCGAATCCCTCCAGGCTGCTCTGCTGCAGTATGAGCAGCAGAGCATCTCCGCGACTTCGGATGTATACGAACATTTAGGTATGATAAAGGAGAAACTCGGGGCCAGAGATGAGGCACTTGCCGCCTACAGACAGGCCCTGAAAATAGGCGAAGATAAATTGCCGCAGACAGTCAAGGAACGAATGAACTCGGCTGTCGAGCGGCTTTCCCGCGCAGGCGGCAGTGGCGCGGACTCCGAATAATTTACCCGAAACGCGATTAAACGAGGATTTGAACCAGGGTTTTTGGGGAAGGATTGAGGCTTTCCCCCTCTGTCGAGATTTGGGACAAGGCCCATAGCAGCCTTTGGGGGATTTGGCTGATTAAAATTAAGATGGCAAAGCAAAAACAAACGTTTGTTCGCACAGCGGCAGTACCCGCTGGTCCAAGACTTGCAGCAGTCGGCATTACGCTGACGCCGAAAGAAATTTACGGGATATTGCGCAGGCATGTGCTGCTGATAGTTTCTTTGACTGTGTTGGGTTTTGTGCTCGGCGTAGTATCGTGGTACCTTATGCTTATATACGCCCCGAAATATACCGCCCAGACTTTTATCAAAGTTTTGCCGCCCCTCGAAAAAGACCCGATGGTTCTCGGAGGAGGCCAGGTGGGTATGGATATCCAGTATGGCCATCGTGCGTCAATGGCTGCTCTCATACAACAGCAGCGAACTTTGGAAGAGCTGATTGCCAGAGACAAAATTCAACAGACAAAATGGTTCAATCGCTTTGGGGACATTAAATCCAAAAAAATCGTAAAAGCGATAGAAGATCTGAAGAAACATTTCAGCGCTAATGCTCAAAGGGATGGTGATTATATTGTCGTATCGATGACTTACCGCGATAAAGAGGAAGCAACACTTATAGTGAATGAAATGGTGGATTTGTTCATCAACTCCCAGAAACAGTCGACCAAAAGCGGTGTTTCTGATAGAATGAGACAGCTTACAGACCAGAGAGATGCCGTTCAGGCGGAATTGGATTGGAGTGAGCGGGCGATAGAAGACACCCGTAAGACTTATAACGTCTTTGACCTTGGTAGGGAGACCTATTACGGCGACACGACAACAATAAAACTGAATGATTTGGAGGTCGTGCAGAGCGACCTTGTCCTGAAAGTACAGGACACTGAGACCCTTATAAAAAATCTCGAGCAACAGGCAACAGGACCGATTACTAACCAGATCGAACAGATGGTGGAGACTGACCCTGTTATGGTTATGCTTGCTCAGCAGCTTTATGCGCTCGAGTCGCAACTGATGGGCAAACTTGCGAAGTTTGGCGAAGACCATAGAGTTGTTCGCGATTTGCAAGAATTGATCGACGCTGTGAAGGAAAAGAGGGAAGCCAGGAAGGTGCAGATAGCCGAACAGACCCGCCAGGCAAATCTTAAAAATGCGCAAGACGAGCTGGCTGTTCAAAAGAGCAGGCTTGAAGAGCTGCAGCGCATGCGGCAGGAAGTTGAAACAAAGAAGAGGGAAATTGATTTAGCCCGCACGCAGTATGATAAGCAAGTGGCCATCAGGGATGAGAGAAGACAAATGCTGGATGGAATCAAAGAGCAGCTTGAAAAGCTCAAGATAATGCACGGTGATCCGGAAACACCCAAGGTGCAATTTATTGGATATGCACCCGTCCCCTTGGATGTAAGTTCCCCCCTGAAGATGGTTTATTTCCCGGGCGGAACAGTTTTGGGGGGTGTGTTTGGTGTAGGACTTGTTTTTCTCATTGAGCTGCTCAATGATTTGGTGCGAACGCCAAAAGACGTTGCTTTATACCTGAATATTCCGCTTTTGGGTATTATCCCTGACGCGGCGGAGGATGAAAATCTCCGCGATGTTGACCTCTGCCACGTCGTCCGTCAGGCCCCTTATTCTGTTGTTAGTGAGTCCTACAGGCGGCTTCGGACCAATTTAACACTCTCCGACACTGTAGAGTCTCTGAAGGTTCTGCTTGTTACCGCTGGAATGGCTGGTGACGGAAAAACCTCCGTTGCGGTTAACCTTGCGACAACTTTTGTTGCCGAAAATAAAAAAGCTCTGCTTATAGACGCCAACTTCAGGCGCCCCAGCTTACATACCATATTTCCGAAGGCCCAGCCTCGACAGCCGCGCGAGGAAATCGAGTTGGGATTGAGCAATTTGCTTTTGGGACAGGTGGATTGTCAGCAGGTCATCAGACCCAGTGGAATTGGAGGTCTTGATGTAATTGATGCCGGGCCCTTGCCTTTCAATCCGGCGGAGTTGCTCGGCGGCGAACGGATGGATCGGCTGATTAAAGACCAGCACGAAAACTACGACTATATCATTTTAGACAGCCCCCCTGTGCTGCTGGTAAGCGATGCCAAGATATTGGCAAAGTTTGCTGACGGCACAATTCTCGTATTCAATGCCGGAGCCACAAGAAGAGGTGCTGCTCTGAGGACTATTCGCGAACTAAGGCAGGTGAATGCGACGATACTGGGCTGCGTAATCCTGGCTGCAAAAGCCCTCAAGGGCGGCTACTTCGAAGAGCAATTCAGGTTTTATCAGGAATATCAAAAGTTGCAGCTTGCCCATCCAATTTAGTCCGAATAGCAGCTCTCGCTTAATCGGATGGCGCGGTTGTGTGAAGGGACTCGCTAATGGAAAAATTTTTGGTAACCGGCGGCGCCGGCTTTATTGGCTCGAATATCTGCAAAAGGCTTGTCTCGCAGGGCTGTTTCGTAAGGGTTGTCGATAATCTGCTCACCGGCAAAAAAAGCAACCTCGCTGATATTATCGACAAAATCGAATTTATTCAGGCTGATATGGGCGATGAGGATGTCGCCCGCTCAGCAATGAAGGATATCGATTTTTGTTTGCACCAGGGCGCTTTGCCATCGGTGCCGCGCAGTGTTGACAATCCGGCTGCAACACATCAGCACTGTCTTAATGCGACATTTACTCTTTTATTGGCAGCTCGCGATGCCGGCATAAAACGCTTTGTGTATGCATCGAGTTCATCAGCTTATGGCGATACACCGACTTTGCCGAAGGTGGAAACTATGCCGCCCAATCCTCTTTCACCTTATGCCGCCGCTAAACTTGCCGGTGAATATTACTGCTCCGTTTTCTATACGGTCTTCGGCCTTGAGACCATTTCGCTGCGGTATTTTAACGTCTTCGGCCCGCATCAGGACCCGACCAGCCAGTATGCCGCTGCGATACCGGCTTTTGTTACAGCCATACTAAAGGGCTGCCAGCCAACCGTTTACGGTGATGGAGAGCAAAGCCGCGATTTCACTTACGTTGATAATGTCGTTGAGGCCAATTTACTTGCTGCTCGCGTAAAGAAAACCTGTGGCGAAGTGGTGAACATCGCCTGCGGCCAGGCCGTAACCGTCAATGAAGTTATTGATATAATCAATGAACTGCTCGGCAAAAATATCAAACCGATTTACGCCGACTCTCGTCCCGGCGACGTAAAACACTCTCTCGCTGACATCACGCTTGCCAAGAAGCTTATCGGCTTCAAACCAAAGGTTTCATTTCGCGATGGCCTGCAAGAAGCCATAGGCTGGTATCAGGAAAATCTTTTGTAATTTTGCACATGGGTCTTCTTGAACAGGTGTGAGTAGAATCTTGCGTATTGTTAGCGTTTTTGATTTTGCTTTTTTAGTCTAAGCAGATATTTTAGATCCTCTTGATCTCTGGGGCGGGCAGCAGCTTTTTTCATTGCTATAAGGTCATCAAGTGAGGCAAACCAGGCGAAGGTTTTTCCAAAACGTGCTTTTACTTTGTTCTTCCAAACATTCTCAAATGTTATTCCTTTGACGGCAGGGTGAATATCAGTTTCAACAATATATTGGCGTATCAGCACCTTCTTTGTTAGAAGGTCATCTATTGTTATATCTGTAACATCGTATCCGAATTCCCGCAGCGCCTTTAATGTTCTACTGGCGTTTTCTTCCTCCGCCTTTATAAAGATGTCGATGTCCAAGGTTGCGCGTGAGTACCCATGAACGGGAAAGGCTGTAGCGCCGATTATTACAAATTTAACTCGGTTTTCTTTTAATAATTTTAGCAGTTGTTCTGTGTGCATTTGTTTTTTTACGCAGGCCCAGCATTTCCCGGGTTTTTCTGAACATCATTTCAAACCGCTGTTTTGTTGTCAGAGAAGTAAGATAATCCAGTTCGAAATCGATTTCTTTGGCCTCATTATGTTTATCCAGCTTCAAAATAGCCATATAGCACCTTTTAGACAGTATTCAGTTTTAGGCTGACTTGTTTTACAGAGAAAATTATAGATGATAAAACCTTATAGTTCAACGCAAAAAGCAACCTTCTTCCCCCAGGAAATATGATGACCTATGCAGTTTTTTAGGGCTTTATCGGCTTCAAACCCAAAGTATCATTTCGCCAGGGCCTGCAAAAAGCCATAGGCTGGTATCGCGACAATCTACTGTAGACCGCAGCTAACAAGCCAGGTAAAACTCACATTAAAAGCTGCTAATATAACTGTTGTTTTAGCTGTCTTGCGTCCTCGATAAGCTGCTGTCTTTCCAGCTCCTGCTTTTCCTTTAGCTCAAACGTCCATTCGTACGAATCAACGATTCTCTTCGGATTCAGACAGTTGGCGAAAAAATCGAATGGAAAGCTGTCGTACCACGGCCCCTTTAGTTTGCGGTGGGTCTTTAGAGTCTCAAAACCCTCCTTGCTTATTCTCACGTCGTAGTCGCCGTACCAGTTAAACGAAACCGTAACAGGTGAGATGCCTATCTCTTCATCGTTCAGGGTAACCAGTGCTCCCTGCGGCTTTGTATTTATTGTAAGCTGGCGTTCGACACATCCGCTGATAATTACGATAGCAGCCAGACTGACGACCAACACGGCAAATAATGCTCTTCTTCCCATAACAGATACCCTTATTTTTTGAAGTTCCGCTGAAGCATTATGAAGCATTATACAGCACCTCCGTCGTCGGCGTCAATTATTATCAGCTTGGTGAAAGCAGAGCCGAGAGCGTAAACGCCTGGTCAGCGTTTAGCCCGCCGATTTATTCGGCGGGTTTGTTTAGCTTTTGTTTTATCCTTTGATGCAGACCAGAGGCACCAGCTTAGCCACCTTGCGTGAGAGTTTTGCCTGATGGGCTGCTTCCACGACTTCGCTTACATCTTTGTACGCCCCCGGTGCTTCCTCAGCCACCCCGCGGAAGGACGGACTGCGAATCAAAATTCCCTGCTCAGCCAGACCTCTGACTACGTCTCTGCCGTGCCACCGTCGGGTTGCTTCGGTTCGGCTCATACTTCGGCCGGCACCGTGGCACGATGAGCCGAACGACAGTAACATACTCTCGGTGGTGCCGACCAGTATATACGAAGCGGTCCCCATCGTGCCCCCAATCAGGACCGGCTGGCCTATGTCCCGCAGCTCAGCCGGCAGACTCGGGTCGCCCGGCCCGAAAGAACGTGTAGCGCCTTTGCGGTGAATGAACAACCGTTTCTGCTGGCCGTTCACGCTGTGCAGCTCTTCCTTGCAGGTGTTATGAGAAACGTCGTAGAGCAGTTTCAGCTCAGCCTTTGGGAACATGTCAGCGAAGACGCCTCTTAATAGATGCGTAAGAAGCTGCCGATTGGCCAGCGCGCAGTTGATTCCCGCCCGCATAGCTCCCAGATATTCCTGCCCGACGTTGGAGTTAATGGGTGCACAGGCGAGTTCGCGTTCCGGCAGTTCGATTCCGCTCTCACTGGCTGCTGTAGCCATCTTTTTGAGGTATTCCGTGCCAATCTGGTGGCCGAGGCCGCGAGAGCCGCAGTGGATGCTGACGGTTATCTGGCCAAGGGCGATGTTAAATGCCCCGGCGATTTTTTCGTCATATATTTCGGCGACTTTTTGGACCTCCATATAGTGGTTTCCTGAGCCGAGTGTGCCGACCTCCTCTTCCTGGCGTTTCTTTGCGTGGTCGGAGACGCATTCCGGCTTCGCCCCCGCAACCGCACCGTACTCTTCGACTCGCAAAAGGTCCTCTTTTGTGCCGTAGCCGTGTTCGACCGCCCAGCGGGCGCCGCCGACAAGTACTTCGTCCATCTGCTTTATATTTAAGCTCAGTTTTCCTCTGCTGCCGAGCCCTGCGGGTATCTTGCGAGCCAGCAAATCCACAAGTTGTTCTTTGACGGGTTCTATGTCGTCGATGGATAGTCCCGTAGTTATTGTGCGGACGCCGCAGGCAATGTCGAAGCCGACGCCGCCGGCTGATACCACGCCGCCCTTGTCCGGGTCGAAAGCCGCCACGCCTCCTATTGGAAAGCCGTAACCCCAGTGGGCGTCGGGCATCGCATAAGAAGCTTTTACTATGCCGGGCAGGCAGGCCACATTGACAGCCTGCTGACGCACCTTTTCGTCCATCGCCTTGATGAGGCTCTCATCGGCATAAATTATCACAGGAACGGTCATCTTTCCGAAAGGCTCAATGCCCCATTCGTAGTCGGACCGTTTTTTTATAGTTTTTAAATCCATCTTACACCTCCATACGCTTCAGACATCCACAATACACTGTGCTATCCAGCTTCCATCCTGCTCTTGTCGGACGCTCAGCTCTGCGTATGTGGCAGCCTTGACCTCTGTCGTTGGCGTATGCTTTGAAACATCAATTTTTTCACCCCAGGCTGTGCCGTTTAGGTGGTTTCCTTCGATACGGACTTCAAATCGGCTAAACAGCATCTTTCGCGTATCCATTTCATACAGCAGACTGTTGAGCCAATCTGCGAGTAAAAGCTCATCATCACCGGCCTGACAGGTTATCTCGACTTTTTGCTCGGGTGCGACTTTCTCCGGCTCTGTGATGACGGCGGTTAGCGCGACGGCAGCCTGCTCAAAGGCTTGTTCTTTGGTAGCCCCTGCACCTCGGATGCCTATATCAGCCTCGTGCGGAAAGTGCTCCCAGCGTCTGCATTTTGTCTTGCCCGACATATTAAAGAAGCATAAATCCAAATGGTAGCAAGGTCAAGCTTTTAACTGCTCTGCCTTTCCGGATTCAGGATTGAGCTTTTATGGAAATTGACTGAAATGGTGCTTTTTGTTATTATCTCTTTGGTTGCCAGCGTAGCTCAATGGCAGAGCTCCGGTTTTGTAAACCGGGGGTTGTCGGTTCGAATCCGACCGCTGGCTTTTTTCGTGTCTCGTCGCGACTGCTGGTATATTGTTTTTGAACTCTGCTATCCTGTTTGATACGAGACGGTATCGCTGTCGCATTTTGCAAGGGGTGACTATTCTATGTTCGGGTTTAAGAACTGGCGGCGAAGGAGGCTCAGCAGTCGCCCGTTTCCTCGGGATTGGCTGGCGATTCTTGAAAGCAATGTGCCTCTTTATAATAAGCTGCCGCCGGCAGATAAGGCTGAGCTGCAGCGACATATTCTTGTCTTTCTGGGCGAAAAACACTTCGAGGGCTGCGGCGGCCTGCAGCTAACCGACCAGATAAAGGTTACTATTGCCGCTCAGGCTTGTATCCTGCTTTTGCACAGGCGAACCGATTACTATCCCGGCCTTTATTCCATACTCGTATATCCGCAGGCGTACGTAGCTGCGCATGCCGAGCATCTGGCGTGGGGGGTCGTCGCCGAAGGCCCGCAGGTTCGGCTGGGCGAATCCTGGCACAGAGGTTCGGTGGTTTTATCGTGGGATGATGTCCGCCGAAGCGCAGCGGATATGCACGATGGCCACAATATTGTTTATCACGAATTTGCGCATCAGTTCGATAGCTCAGGCGGCAAACGCGACAGCACGCCGGTCCTTCAGAAACGTTCCAATTACATTGCCTGGGCGCGTGTTCTGCAAAAAGATTATCAGAAGCTCCGAAGCGACATCAGCAGCAATCGACAAACTATCCTGGATGAATATGGCGCAACCAATCCAGCGGAATTTTTCGCTGTCGTCACCGAATGTTTTTTCGAAAAACCAAAGCAGTTACAAAAATATCATCCCGAGCTTTATGATGAGCTGAAACTTTTCTACCAGCAGGACCCCGCGAAATTACTGTAGGTAAGTCAGTTCTGCAGGCAATAGTAAAAGACTGCTTGGGCCGGCTGCCCGATTCTCGATGCCTGTCTGATGCACTTAGAGTTTGACCGGCTTACAAAGATTCTCTGCCTTTTTAGCTGCGCGTCCGCAGTGCTGACATTTAAACCGCGGGTTTTTAACCATAGCGTTATATTCTTTTGCATTGGTCAGATTAAAACCCTGCGAGACAAAGTAGCATAGATGCTCGCTGTGAGACTCGCTTTCACATTCCGGATTTGATTTATTATTTTTTTCGGCCATTTTTATCCACCTCCGGCGGATTAACCTCGTGTTTTTAATTTTCTCCATGCCGGGACCACTCGACTCAGTACTAAAATACTATCGCTGCGTAGCCGACGGCCTCGGTGCTTGAGGTGCCCATCTTTTTTATCATCACTTCGTTACTGTTGGTATGCGCAAGCAGCACGCCTTTTGTTTTGCCGAGTTTTTTGGCTGCTGCGACCGCCGCCGCCGCTGCACCGCCGCCGCAGGCGTTGAGGTTCTCAGCGGCGCTTGCGAGCAAACCTATTGCGTCGAGTTTCAGGGCCAAATCGATAAATTTTTTGTCGTTGACTTCGCTTGCCCACCGCAGAGCTTTGGCACCTGTGCCCATCGGCATAAAGCCGTAACGCGGGCCGTAATGGGTCAAATCGGTCGAGCCGATACAGACGATTTTTTTATTCTTTTCACCGGCGACAATTCCGCCGACGGCCTCGCCAAGCGAGATAGCCTGCTTGCTCGGCGGAACTACAATCGGCAGTATCTTTGCGTCGGGAAATAAATGCTGGATAAACGGCACCTGCACTTCGATGCTATGTTCGTTGCTGTGAGCATCAGCGTCGCTGACCGCCGCGTTGCTATTCAGAATCGCCTTCGCCAAATCTTCGTCGATAGCTGCTTCACCTAAAGGTGTTGTCCAACTGCCCTTGTCATACACAGCCGGCGAGCCGAAGTAACCGTGTGCGGCACCGAATATTACAAAGGTATCGACATTTTCGTGACGTTGTTTCACAGCGGAGAATACCATCACCGCCAGCAGGCCGCTGAATGTCCAGCCGGCGTGTGGAACAATGCCGGCCACCACCTCGTCGGGCAACGGTTCACTTAAAGCCGCCTCGTTAAGGTACTCATTTATTTCATCTACGCAGTCAGCTCGTCCGCGAGGATAAAATTGACCGGCGACGATAGGCCTTCTTGTTTGCATCGCCAATTCCCTATCACTTGCATTTATGGAACAGAGCGATTATTATTACGGCATTATCCGCCACAGGCGGATAAATTCAGACGTAAGATATTGTAATGCCCAAAGTGAGGAAAAACAAATGGTATCTGAAAAGAAAACTCCTGTTTATGGTGAGCCTGCCTGTCCCGAGCGCAGTCGAGGGGTCGAATCCATAGCGGTCGTGATGGGCTCCGACAGCGATATGGCGGTTATGCAAAGCTGTATCGATACTCTTAAAGATTTCGGCATTGAGCCGGCTGTGCGAATAATTTCAGCGCATCGCACACCGGATGCAGCAGCTGAATTCGCGCAAAACGCCGCTAAGAATGGGATAAAGGTGATTATCGCCGCTGCCGGCATGGCGGCCCATTTGGCTGGTGCTTTGGCGGCGAGGACGACCTTGCCGGTTATCGGCGTGCCGTTGATTTCGAGTTCAGGTTTGGAAGGCGTTGATGCTTTGCTTAGCACGATACAGATGCCGCCCGGCGTGCCGGTAGCAACGGTAGCTATCGGAAAAGCCGGTGCGAAAAACGCCGCGATTTTAGCGGTGCAGATATTGGCACTGTCGGACAAAAATCTCGCGAAGAAACTGGCTGATTTCAAAAAGGCTCAGGCAAAAAAAACAATCGAAAAGGACTCCAGCCTGCCGTAAATTTAGGACTGGTACTATCCAGAATTGTAAAAATGGGGGGTGTTAAACTGTAACAATTGGGCAAGGCAGGCAAATAAAATTGTGAGAACGAACAAAATCGAACACATTTTCGCACCAAATGCGCATGCGAAATGGAGAAAAGTTCGCATCAAACGCGCTTGTTGACGAAAAAAATTGCAAGAAATTTACAAAAATTTACAAAAATTTACAAAAAATGACAAAAATTAGCAAAAAATAACAAAAATTGACACGTTTTGGACAGTGATTGAAGTACCCCCTCGCGCATTTGGTTGATTTTTTATCAACCGCGGAGAACGCTGAGATCGCGGAGGGATTTTGAGGTTTTTGGATACAGAGGCCAGCACGCTAAGACAGATGACAGAAAATAAACGACTGAAGACAGAAAAACGGATAGCTGGTAAGACTTAGGATGTTGTGGATAGAAAAAAATTCGAGGCAAGAGAGGAGGTGGGTAAAGGAAGGATGGAGGAGAGAAGAGGGACGATGGATGACAGACGACAGAAGACAGAGGGCGGAGGACGGGAGACACAGGACCCGCTGGTGCTGCCGGAGGCCTCGATGAGGAACTTTAAAAGTCGAAATGCAAGAAGTGAGTATAATACCTAAGATACTTAGGTATTGATAACCAGCTTGTTCATAGACCTTGAAAAAGTAAGCCATTCGGTTCGGTTCGCGATGAGTAACTGCCTGCCTTTGGCGGTAAGATGGTAGTATTTTCGTTTTCTGGCGATACCTGCAGGTTTCCATCTGCTTTTAATCAGCCCAGCTTGTTCCATATTGTGCAGGGTTGTATAGACAGCGGACTGGCGCCATTGAAAGAAGCCTTTGGTTTTCTGATTGACGGTTTGGATAAGCCCATAGGCATACATTTCTCTGCCTTCGAGCATTGAGAGGATTACAAATTTGATGCTTCCTTTTATAATTTGCTGGTAAAACATTCGGCAACTATCCTTTCCATAAGAGATTTTTAAGGAATACCTAAGATACTTAGGTATTCCTTGCATGTCAAACACAAAATTGTCTTGTAGAAATCTTGCCTTGTAGGAATCTTGAGCAGGGGTGAGAGAGAGCGAAGTGTAACTTTAGGGTGATACCTAAGATACTTAGGTATTCTTTTCTCAACCTCTGAATCTTAAGTATCTCTAAATTCCAACAACGTGTAGCGTTCAGTGACGATATAAGACGCAAGGTCCTGCTGGTGCTGCCGGAGGCCGGTTTCGATTGATTATTTACTATTGATGATTGATTATTTTTGGTGGAGCCGCTTCGCGGGGGATTTTATTTCTAATTTGGGGTGAAAACATATCTGAACTGTTAGGGGTGATACCTAAGATACTTAGGTATTCTTTTCTCTAATCTCTAAACTTTAAGTTTTCTCTAAATTCCAATAGCGGACAGCGAACAGGAAAAGAGAAATACGAAATCCTAATACCTAAATCCGCCAGACGGACGGCGGACAAGTCCGAAACAAATCCGCCTGCGGCGGACAAGTTCGAATAACCGAAATACAAAACAAAATCTTAACCGCAGAAGACGGACGACAGAAGGCAGATGATGGAGGATAGAAGGGGAATCGGGGGAGCAGGAGGATTGAGAGAAATGTCGAATAATTTTCTTGACTTTTGGAGGGGGAAAGGAATAATACGGTAGTGCTTCCTTGCCTATGACATAGCCTAGCCATTAAGGCATAAACATTCGGAGGAATACAAGGAAATGAAAAAGACATTTCTTTTTTTGGCTATCTGCGGCTGGCGCATCAGTGCCCTTGCAGCGACAAATATAATAAATAGAGAAATTAGTGAACATGCTATGAAACTACTTTCAGCTGCGCCAGCAGTATACTTCATCACACTAACCACAGATGAACCGCAAATAATTGAGGTGCAAAGATGTCCTGCGGGTGGGAGAATCGTATGATTGGACGGACGTGTAGTAAGACAGTACAGGACAAATCCTGTCTGAATTCAGTTTCTATCCTTCTTTTTGTTCTGGCAATTGGTCTATCAAATAAGGTTTCAAAAGGAGCGAAGCTTGAATTTGACGAACAGGCATCATCAGCAAGTGCATCTATATCAATGTCGGTTCATGCGGGAACAGGGTCAGATGAAGATGTTTGGGAAGACACAGGCATCTTGTATAACCATACTTTGTCGGCATACGCTGCCGACAGCGGGGCCTGGGCATCGGGGAGCAGTTCAATTCACAGCGATGTAAGTAGTGCTTATTCTGACGAAGATTGGTACATAGAGACTACGAAACTATTTGAGTTTGTATACAATCAGCATTTTTGGGCTAGCCCTTTTGAAGATGCCAACCACCAGATCACACCGGCAAGTTTTTCGGTACAGCTCGATGCTTCCGGCAATTTATATTGGAACCTTCTTCCGACTAACCCGAATGAGAAAGAGGGAGACCCGGTTGTGATTGCTTTGTGGGACTGGTACGGTGTTGGCTCTAACAGCGGCAATATGATATATCAAATGGGTACTTCTAAAGAATATTGGGCAGGGTCCAACAAGCTTGGACCATATTACGTAGGTTGTTTTTGCCCATCCTGTGATTGCAACACAAACGACCCTCATGGGCCTATTGGCTTAATTGCGCGACTGGGAGATAAAATAAAGCTTTCGTATAATGTGAACGCTGATGGGCATAGCAGTGACGATACGCAATACAGCGAGTACGTTGATTCTGTGTATGGGTACTCAATACAATTAAGCATTAGAGCTGAGGTTGAACCGCTGAACGTGACATTTTTGGACAAGAGATGGGTGAGCGAGAATAACTTGCTGAATGCCTTGCAAAATAGAGAGGAACTTAGCCCCGAAATTGAGCAAGAAGCTGAAGCACATGCGATTGTAGAGGGTGCATGCGCTGACGGAGCGACACAATTGATACTAATATTCGATTTGTGCGACTGGTCGCTGCTTTTTGAACCTTGCGATATTCCTGCTGACACAGAGGACCCAACAGCAGTTCGATTAAGCATTCTCTCACCTGATGGCAAAGACAATGGGAAGCTGATCACTGACGGGCAGGATAATGATAATGACGGCTATGATGATATCCCACGAATCAAAAATGGAACATTTACCCAGACATGGTGTGCTCCACCAGTGTTTGACAGTAATCTGGCGAACAAAGAAAAAATGAGGAAGATTCCCATACAAATCGAGATAGATAAAGATGGCGATGGAATTTATGATTGCAATTTTATCGAATATATCGAGCTTGTCCGACCACCTGTTGTTATGGTTCATGGCCTGTGGGGGCACGGTTGGGATTTCAACACATTATTGGGGGAACTATTCTGTCATGGCTTTGTATTTTTGTATAACAGCGTACCAATCAACAATAGTGCTTCATTCGAGGAAAACGATGGCAGATTGCAGAGTTATATTAGTAACGTTTTTAAGTGGGTTCGGAGCACAGGGTCAGGATATGCATGCAGCAAGGTTGATATCGTGGCACACAGCATGGGTGGTTTGCTGGCAAAGCGGCTTGACCCTGCCTTTGCCCGGCAGAACGTGCGGAAAATCATAACAATAGGAACTCCTTATAAAGGAAGCCCGCTTGCCGATTTGCTCTACCAGTCTTTGCTGGACAGTTGGTGGCGGGCGGGATTGACACAAACTGCTATAAACTTGTTGACGTTGTCACAAAATTCGATTACCGGTGGAGCCATTTATGATTTAAGGTCCGTTGACATCAATCCGAAATTGTCATCAATTCCAACAGAAATTCCGGGAGTTGATTGTCGAGGAGTGGCCGTCGGATTATGGGATGGTCACCTGGATCTGCGACAGTGTGTGTACATTGACATACTCAGGTGGGCGTTCAAGAAGTATAGTGTGGAAGCCACGCATGATCTTATATTTGGTCAAAATGACAGCGACTGGGTTGTTCCAGAACTCAGCCAGCGAGGGAACGCAACGAGTTGGCAGACGAGATCAGTTGCATGGCATTGTACCGAACTTCAGGATGCAGACATTATAACTTTAGTAATTGATTGGCTCAATGAACCTGCTCAACCACGCCAAGCTGTTGGGAGCTTAATGGCTGAACATAATATTGTTCCAAAAACACAAGAACAACACGTTTCATTGGTAACCGAAAACACATCTTCCTGGCATTTAATGACTCAGAATGTGGCAGAACCAAACGGTACTGTAGAGATTATTGTGCCGACTGAAGGTCAGACTTGTACGGCTGGAGAAAGCATTACCATCTCTGTTCAAGGGACAGGTGATACAACTCAAGCTGCTGTTTTCGCATTTCTCGGTACATCTCCTTGGTCAGATATTGTTGAATTGCCATGGGAGGGAGAGGTTAACATTCCTCCAGACACGGTCGGTTCAGCAGGGCAGATAATGGCAATGGGACTAGACGTAAATATGGATACGACGGCTGTCGATGAAGTTAATGTAGTGCTGGATACTAATGTTGTGTTAGAAGAAATATCTCTTGGCTTCAGTGAATGGTATTTTGATTTTAAGAACTACCCGCGACAAGCCCATCAATTACAACTCTATCCTTCAGGCAGATTCAGCGATGGTTCTGAATATCCGTTGTCGGTTTTGGGAAATCAAACAACCTACCAGAGTCTAAACGAATGTGTCGCCACAGTAGACCCAAATGGGATAATTACAGTTCACTCAAAAGGTCAGGCTTCGATTGTAGTTACAAATTCATCGATAACCACAACAGTCTTAATCGAAGTAGATACCTACTCGGGGGATTTGGATCTTGATGGAGATGTGGACTTTGTGGATTTTGCCCTGTTCGCAAACCAATGGCAAAAAGAAGGATGTATAGACCTGGATGGAAACGGCGGTGTTACCATCAATGACCTTGCGATTTTTACGGAACACTGGCTGGAGGGTACCTGGCACCCTATTCCTGGTGATCTTAATAGTGATAGTAAGATTAATTTTGTCGATTACGCTTTGTTTGCTAACCACTGGATGGACCAAAATTGCGTCGAACCGAACTGGTGCTCCGGGGCCGACCTTGACAAGAGCAGTACTGTGGACTTGTATGATTTAGGTAAATTTGCCGAATACTGGCTCGAAGGAACTATTCCTTAAAGTTACCATTATTCAATAACCCCAACTGACCGATTCTGTTTTTTAGACACAGATTAACACTGTTTATAAAAAACTGGATTCCTGCTTTCGCAGGAATGACAAACACCACATTGCAATTCTGGGGGGCTACAGTATAATCTCCTCTATGTTCAGTAATATCTCCATAATCGGCGATGGCGCAATGGGCACGGTGTTGGCGATGCTGCTGTGCGAGAAAAAACTAACCGCGGAGGACGCAGAGAACGCAGAGAAATTGCCGCCACGAAGACACAAAGACACAAAGAAAGATGTTAGCCACGAAGAGGCACGAAAGACACGAGTCACGAGCCACAAGGTAAAGATGTGGGGATACGACAGCGAGCAGTTAAAGCAGATAGAGGAAGCTGGTGAAAATAAAAAGTTTCTGCCGGGCTACAAGCTGCCTGACGGACTTGTATTTGAGGCTGATGACGAACGCATAATGGCCGGTGCTGATTTGATTATCTCGGCGGTGCCGTGCCAGTTTATGCGGCGCATCTGGAACAGGCTCAAAGATTATGTTCCGCGGGATGCTGCGATTGTCTCTGTGGCGAAAGGTATCGAGAACGGAACGTTGCTACGTCCGACCCAGATACTTGCTGAGATTCTTTCCTTAGGACAAAATGGCAAACTGGCCGCGCTCAGTGGGCCTACTATTTCGGACGAACTGGCAAGGAAGCTGCCCGCAACTGCGTGTGCGGCCTCCACCAATGAGAATTTAGCGAAGGATGTTCAGCAAACCTTCAATACCTCCTGGTTTCGGGTTTATACCAATACAGACATCTTAGGGGTTGAGTTAGCCGGTGCGATGAAGAACATTATCGCGATTGCAGCTGGGATAGTAGATGGCATAGGCGCCGGAGATAACGCAAAGGCGGCCCTTTTGAGCAGGGGGCTTGCTGAGATAACGCGGTTGGGGATTGCCTGTGGTGCGAGGCCGCAGACATTTGCCGGCCTGACCGGCCTGGGTGATTTGGTGACGACCTGCATCTCGCCAAAGGGGAGGAACCGCTCGTTCGGCGAAAGAATAGGAAAAGGCCAGGGTACGGAGCAGGCCTGCAGAGCCACCGAGTCGGTCATTGAGGGGGTTGATACCTGCAAATCGGTTGTCGCCCTTGCGAGGCGGTATAATGTTGAAATGCCTATTACCGAGGCGGTTTATCAGATTTTGTTTGAGGGTAAACCGGTGAACAGGGCGATTGCCGATTTAATGGAGCGGCGTCCAAAGGCGGAGTAGCTCCACCACCCCGCCTGCGGCGGGTAAAAGGCGGATAAAGGTGAGCCGAGGCTGCCCAGCTTTAGAAATGTCCCATAACCTTTGTTTTGTATTTTTTGTCGTTTGAATACCGCACCTATTTATCTAATTTTTGCGCGTCAATACTTTTTAAGTCACTGGCAGTCAGATACTTAATTTCTTACTCCAAGCACACTTTCTAAATAGGTGCGGTATAAACCGCTGCAGACCCACATCTTGGTGATTGAAATCGCCTGTTTTATGGGAGGTAAAAATTAGCGCTACCGGTACTGATTTGGAATGAGGTCCTAATATCAATAGCGGCCGGCTGTATATATCCGGTGGTCTGAGCGGGGGGTGTTTTGTTATCTATCATTTTAGGTGGCACTGTGCCGGCCCCCTCTGCTTCGTTTTGCGAAGCAAAACGAGGGGGTCGGCTGACGGTAAGGGTACGTCTATATATCTTTAATATGGCTATCGGCTTATGACGATGATGAGATTAAGTATATAGGTGCGTTTGGTACATCTTAATCCTATAGATGAGAAGGGAGGGGTGCAGGTATGGTTTGGGGTTTAAGAACATCTTTGTCTTGTGGAAGACCCGTTTTGCGGCGGGCTCGCAAAGGGTGTCCGATTGGCATTGATATGGGTGACGATTCGCTGAAACTGGCCCAGCTTGAGGTGGCTCGGCAGGTGGTAACATTGGTCGCCGCGGACTTCGCGCGTCGTCCGGAAGATGTCGAAGCCGGCAGTGCCGCCTGGCAAAGGTGGGCGATGGAGACAATCAGCCGGCTGACTGAAGACGGTGAATATCGAAGCAGAGAGGTGGTAGCGGCTCTGCCTGCCGGCGAAATTACTGTCGAGCATATCAAGCTGCCTAATGCTAATTGGGACAGCCTCGGCGGTGCAGACCCTGAGACTATTTCGAGGATAAAGCAGAAGCTGCCATTTAACTGTGATGATATGATAATCAAGCCTGTTCCAACTGAGCAGGATAATGTCGTGGTGATAGCAACTAAGCGTCAGATAATCGACAGGCATCTGGCGATATACGAGAAAGCCGGTTTGCAGATTAAGTCGATTGCCATTTGGCCGGCCGCCCTGGCAAATATCTATACCAGATTTTTTGGCAGGCGTGAATCCGACACAGAATTGATTGTGATGCTCATCTGTATGGAGACCACCAGCACTAACGTTGTGATTTGCCGGCATAAAAATCTTCTTTTTGCCCGCTCGGTAGCGATAGGTATGAATCAGCTCGGCACAGAGGAGGTGATGACAAGACTGTCGCTGGAATTGGCGGCGTGCAGACAGCGCTTCGGCGCAATGTACAGAGGCGGTGAAATCGACCGTCTGATTTTCCTTTTGGGTTCGTCGGAGAGCAGAGAGATATGCCTGGCGATAGCGAAGCAACTGCAGATGCCGGCACAGATAGGAGACGTCCTGGGGGCGGTTAAGATACCAAATATCGGCAGGGTCCGTATAGACAGAAGGCAGTCGCAGACTAACTGGTCTGTCGCCTTTGGGCTTAGTCTGTCGTGAAAGGAAGATATAACCGCCGCAATAGGTTGCGGGGTGAATATAAGAGGCTTACAGCTTATTAGGTTAAATGATGCTTAATATAAACTTAGTACCGGATGATTACATCCAGAGCAACGAAGCTCGGCGAATAAACATCATGTGTCTTGTGTTATTTGTGCCGGTGATGGTGGTATTGGCTGGTTTGTTTATGTTCATCAGGATACAGCAGCGTGTGCTGGTAGCGAGGGAAAAGCTTATAGACGCGAAAATGGAGCGAGCTCATGAGGCGATAATGCAATTTGAGCAGCTTCAGGAAAAGCGCGATGCGGTGTGGAGGCGGGCGATGAGCACGGCAGAACTGCTTGAGCCGGTCTCGAGAAGTGTGTTGCTGGCGTCGTTAACGAATAATCTGCCGGCCGGTGTATCGCTTTTGCAGCTCAGTGCTGTTCAAAAGGAGCCACCGAAGCAGTACCAGCAGACCGAGGCGGCAAAAACCAGCAGGTACGAAAAGGAGCGAGCCAAAAAGGCTGCTGCCGCTGAGCCTGCGCAGTCACAGGAGAAACTGTTGAGGATGCACATTGATGTCGAAGGTATTGCCCCCAGTGACATCGAAGTGGCGGCGTATATTGAGCGATTGAACGGTTCGAAACTGCTGGAGAACGTGACGCTGGTGGAGTCCAAGGAATACGAGGCCGAGGATACAAAATTTCGACGTTTCAGGTTAACCACGATGCTCAAGAAGGATATTCATCTTACTGACGAGGACATTGAAGGAGTCAGGGCAAAGCTATGACAAAAAGTTTGGGCAAGATTATCTTTTTCGTTTTACTGATGGTTGTAGCTTACGCTGCAGACCGCTACCTGATTAGGCCGGCTGATTACCAGTTGGCTGCGCAAAAAGCTCGGGTGCAGGCGAAGCTGAGCAAATTAAAGGAATTCGAAAAGGCCGCGGTAATGTTCGAAGGCTTTACAAAGCAGCTTGACGAACTGCAGGAAGCGATTGATTTTTTTGAAAGCAAGCTGCCGCCGAAAAGTGAGATTGACACGGTGCTCAAGCAGGTGACTTTGATTGCTCAAAAGCATGGTCTGCGTTCCAAGACTTTTCGGACACTCGAGCAGAGGGTCGGCAACGTCAGCGCCCGCCAGACAGGCGGTGCCGGTCAGCCGCAATATATAGAACAGCCGCTGGAGATGGAATTGGTGGGCAACTTTAATTCCTTTTATGCGTTTCTGCTCGAGCTCGAAAAGCTGCCGCGGATAATGAAACTCCGCCAGCTTAAGCTGGCCAAGCAGGGCGATAGCGAAGGGGATATTGCTGCGACATTCATAGTCAGCGTCTTTTTCCAGGACCGAGAGGATACAACCTGACGGTACGGCGGCGGTGGGTATGTTTCTTTGGCAGCAGTGCTGGTAAAGGGCCGTGTCTCAATTAGACGGCCAGCATGGAGGAGAAGTTAAAGGAGTTTTAGGATGTTGTCTTTTTTGAGAGGTGAAGAACCCGAGAATCCGTCGGTGTGCAGCAGCCGCCCTGATAGTGTCGCCGACAAGCACAGTGGCGGTAACGGTGCTGACAATAAACAGCAGAGCCAGGAGTATCTTACCGTCGCGGTTAAGGGTAAGAAGGTCTACAATACGACTCGTTTGCTCGCTGTTTTGTTCGGCACAGCAGCGCTGTGCCTTTGGTTTATGGTAAGGCAGAACACACCCGACACAGCGGCGGCATCCGGCCCCACTGCTGCCGACACCCAGCAGGCGCAGATTGAAAACGCTATTGTACGTCTTATGGGAGCCAGTTCGGTAATGTCCACACGGATGGACCGCATAATGAAGAAGTTTTATGAGTTCAGCAGGGTGCAGCAGGTTGGGGGCAATGAGCTTATCAAAAATCCGTTCAGGCAGGAGATATTTATCGGGGACAGAGGCAACCTTTTTGCCGCTGAGCACGGTGACCCTAATGGTGACGGCCCTATAGAGCTCTTGAGCATTATGAAGACAGAGGAAGGCGATTATTGCTGCATGATTAACGACAAGATTCTTTATGAAGGTGATTCGATAAAGGGTTTCAAGGTTGTTCAAATTGGTGATGGTTTTGTAAAACTTGTAGGTAAACCCTCCGGCGGGCAGGAGCAACAGCCCGAGATAATATTGAAGTTTTCACAGTAGCGAGCAGAAAACAATGAAACTGCCGTTTACATCTGAGGAAAGCCACGGCTTGTCGGAGCCGCAAGAGGACCGCACCGAATCCCGGCAGGGTGCAGCCGCTGACCAGAACCGTTCTGAAGGCCAGATGATACCTGGACTGACCGAGCTGTATGTGCCCAAGGAGGCTGGCCGATGGCACGTTCTTCGCATCGCCGACGTCCTGCTGGATATGGGCAAGATTACCGACCGCCAGCATCAACAACTCCAGGAAAAGCTGGCGGAGCGGCCTGAAAGTGACGCCGCGGCGCTGCTGTTGAAGGAAGGATTGGCCAGCGCCGAAGACATCCTGCTGGCGAAAACGAAATTGTACGGCCTGGAATTCCGGCACATCAAGCCGGACGAGGTCAACAAGGACGCACTTAAGAAACTTGACGTCAGTTTCATAGAGAATAATAAAATCGTTCCGATTGCGACAGAGGCGGACACGCTGGTTGTAGCCACCTGTGAGCCGGCAAATGTGTTCACCGTGGAGGAAATGAAAAGACGCTCGCAGATGGATGTCCGTCTTGTTGTGTGCACCGAGGCGGAGTTCGATGCGATATGTGAGCTGTCGAAGGGGGAAAAGCTGGAGGTTTGCCTCGATGACATCATGCAGGATATGACGGAGGTCAAGGTCATTCAGGAGACAGCCGAGGATGAGGGTGACCTTGAAAAAATGGCAGGCGAATCGCCTGTTATCAGATTCGTAAATTATCTAATCAGCAGCGCCTTGCACGACGGCGCCAGCGACATTCACATTGAGCCAAAGAAGAGGTCCACGAAGATAAGGTACCGGATAGACGGCGTTCTTTTCGAAACGATGCAGCCGCCGGCAAAGATGCATGCCGCGATTGTCTCTCGAATAAAGATTATGTCGAATCTCGACATTTCCGAAAGGCGTGTGCCGCAGGACGGCAAAATCGCCGCCATTGTGGGCGGCAGAGCGGTTGACCTGCGTATCTCGACGCTTCCGACGACTTACGGCGAAAAGGTTGTTATCCGTATTCTCGACAGCAGCTCAATCATGCGGGGGCTTGAGCAACTGGGTATGGAGCCTGATACTATGGCAGCTTTCCATGAGCAGATAGAGAGGCCGCACGGCATTTTGCTTGTAACCGGCCCAACCGGCTCCGGCAAAAGCACCACTTTGTACGCCGCACTATGCCAGATGGATGGTGAAAAGATGAACATCTCAACCGTTGAGGACCCCGTCGAGTATCAGCTCGGATTTTGCAGTCAGGTCCAGGTCAGCGAAAAAGCGGGCCTTGACTTTGCCTCGGCACTGAGAAGTCTGCTTCGACAGGACCCTGACATCATAATGATCGGTGAAATCAGAGATTATCCGACAGCCAGGATTGCGGTGCAGGCGGCTTTAACAGGTCATCTGGTCCTTTCGACGCTGCACACAAATGACGCTGCCGGCAGTGTTACCAGGCTGGTCGATATTGGTGTTGATGCCTACCTGATAGCGGCTTCACTCAATGGTGTTCTGGCGCAGAGATTAGTCAGAAAGATTTGTCCCAAGTGTAAGGAGGCTTACAAGCCGCCGGCAAACATCGTTAAACATCTGGAGAAAACCGGCGTCGACACCACCCAGATTTTCACGGGCCGCGGCTGTGAAAACTGCAGGGGCAGCGGCTACTCTGGACGAATCGGCATCTATGAGATGTTGGTCGTTGACAGCAAACTCCGTGATATGATTAACAAAGACCCCTCTGTTGAAAATATGCGCACCGTGTTCCGTGAAAACGGCGGAATCAGTTTGTTTGAGGACGGGATTAGGAAAGTGAAACGGGGTCTGACGACTATCGATGAGGTCTTGCGTGTTACCGAAGCATCCGACCATCTCGAACGAAAGCCTGTCGAAAACACACGCAAAGCAGCATCTGTTGAACAATAGTTTCGACCCCTGCTCCTGTCTTCCGACAGGAAGACGCAGGGGTATTCGTTACACACATGACCGGAGGTGATTTTTATGGTGGATTTTAGAACTATATTGGCCCGTGCGGTAGAGACCGACGCCAGTGATGTGCATATAAATGCTGCGATGCCGCCGGTGCTGCGCAAGAATACTGAGCTAATCGTTATGAACCTGCCGCCGGTTACCGATGAAGACGCCAGCCGGATGGTCCTCGATATGATTGGGCCCGAGAGGTTCAAGGAATTCGAGGTAAAGAGGGACATTGACTTTTCAGCGTGCCTTGAGGGTGGTCACCGCGTCCGCGTTAATGCCCATTATCAGCGTGATACAATCGCGATTTCGTTCAGGATTGTTCCCGATTCGATTCCTGTGATAGATGATTTGAACCTTCCTCCGATAGTAAAGGAACTGGCCGACCTGCCGAGAGGTCTGGTGCTGGTAACCGGCCATACCGGCTCGGGCAAAAGCACAACCTTAGCCGCCATGATAGGGCTGATAAACTCAAAATATAAAAAGCGAATAATCACTCTGGAGGACCCCGTGGAGTACGCCCTCAAGAATGACCAGTGTATGATAGAGCAGCGCGAAATCGGCTCGGACTGCCCGGGTTTTGCGTCGGGGTTGCGCCACGTGCTGCGTCAGGACCCCGACATCATTATGGTAGGCGAGATGAGGGACCTTGAGACCACCAGCTCGACAGTTACGGCGGCTGAAACCGGCCACCTGGTTTTCAGTACGCTGCACACAGTCAACGCCTCGCAGACAGTTGAGCGCATCATAGATATCTATCCGGCCAATCAGCAAAATCAGATTCGCACGATGTTGGCCAACACCCTTCAGGCGGTTGTATCACAGACACTGTTTCGGCGTGTGGACCAGCCTGGAATGGTGCCGTGTGTGGAGATTTTGCTGTGCACCTCGGCGGTGAGAACCTGCATTCGCGAGAACCGAATCTACGAGATACCCAATGTTATAGAGACCAGCCGGAGGTTCGGCATGCAGAATATGGATTACAGCATCGCCCAGATGTATTCCAGAGGCTTTATAGACAGAGAGGAGGCGATTTCCTGGTCGACCAACCCTGCCAAGATGGCGAAGACGTTGGCTCCAGTGGAAGTGGCCTGTGGTAAATAGAAATATAGTAAGCTTGTAAATCAGTGGCGGAGAAAGGCAGGAGAAGGTGTTTGAGTCGTTGCGAGAAAACGACGGTGGTGCTGCGGTAGCAAAAGCCCCACAGGGGGCGACGGCCAGCGAGGACTCGACGCAACTTGGTCGGGTTCCGCCCGCGACTAAAGGTATTCGCCGGCAGAGTGCTCGGCCGGGAGGCGGACTGGCTGGCGAAAGGCAGAACTTTTTGCAGAAAGTGCGGAATTTCAAGCTCAAGTTTGGGCCCAGCAAAAAAGACATTCTCAACTTCACCAATCAGCTTGCCGTTATGGTCCGCGCCGGCATTAGTCTTCAGGACTCACTCGAGTCAATCGCCTCCCAGATTCGCAATGAAAAGTTCAAGGCTATAATCACGGATGTTAAAGACAGAATCGAAGCAGGGCAGAGCTTTTCACAGGCCCTGGCTCAGCACAGTGACGTCTTCAGCGGTATTTATGTAAATATGGTGGCAGCGGCGGAGACCTCCGGCGCCTTAAGTGGTATGCTGCAGAAATTGACCGAGTACCTCGACTCCGAGAATGAAACCCGTTCGCAGGTCAAGGGGGCTATGGTGTACCCGATTATCATAGGGGTGATGGCGATTGTAGTAACTATTTTTCTGCTTACTTTTGTTCTGCCGAGGTTTACTGCGATATTTGCCGGAAAGGAGCATCTGCTGCCCGGCCCAACGAAGGTCTTGATGGCGTTAAGTGCGCTGCTGCGCGGCTATTGGTTTTTGGTAGTGCCTGCTGTCGGTGCGGCAATTGGTGGGTTTTTGTATTTTATTCGTACCGAACCTGGGCGGGTATGGTGGGATAAGACAAAACTGAGGCTTCCTCTTATAAAGACCCTCTGCAGAAATCTGTATATAACAAGGAGCCTTCACACGATGGGAATTCTGACGCGGGCTGGTGTGCCGATACTGAATACAATTTCGATAACAGCCCAGATAGCCGGCAATGAGCTTTACAAAAATATGTGGCTCGGCGTAAGTGAGGACGTTCGTCAGGGCAACAAAATCACAGCGAGCCTGGGCCGATACAAGCTGATGCCCGACCATGTAGTGCAGATGATAAGCAGCGGCGAGGATTCTGGTACTCTCGCTGACGTGCTCGCAGACATATCCGATTATTACAACAGAGAGCTCAAGGCCGTAATTAAAACCACCATCTCAATGATAGAACCCGTAATGATAATTGTAATGGGCGTTCTGGTCGGCTTTATCGCGATGAGTATTGTTCTGCCGATTTTCAAGATGTCCAGTGTTGTTGCAGGCAAATAAGTCGCCGATGCTCCAAGCACCTCCGCCGAAGCGGCTATGGTGCTCGCGCGGAGGCGGAAGCTATGGCGACGGAGCGATGATTGTCGATTTGTGTCTGCGATAATTAAAATCGAAAATGGGTAGTCGCAAATGAAAAAGGCCGGGTTTTCACTGATAGAGGTGCTGGTTGCGATAATACTGGTAGGGATTGCAATCGCAGCGCTGGTCGCAGCCGGCAACTCATTTACGAGAGCCAACGCAGCGGGCGCGGAATTGGCGACCGCTGAGTTTCTCATCGAGCAGATACGGGAGCTGACGGCAACGCTGCTTTATGACGAGTTGGATGATTTCGTCGGCGCAGACGGCGTAGAAAGCTTTTGTCCTCCAATTGATGCCGACAGAACAGTTTTGAATGACTTTGCCGCTTTTACCCAGCAGGTTACAGTCAAAAACGTCAGCGGGTCGGACCTGGAACAGGTGGTCGGTTACGATAGCGGCTTCGTCAGGGTAAGCGTGGAAGTTATTCTAAACTCCAGGCCAATCAGCTCTGTCAGTTGGATTCGGGCCAAATATTGACGAAAAGAGACTTAATTTATGCAAAATAAAGTGGATAACCGTCGTGCCTTAACCATAGCGGAAATGCTCGTTGCGCTGGCAATAACAGCGATACTGCTTGTAGCGGTAGCGGTAGCTTTTAACGCCTCGGTTATTAGTTACAGAGAAAACGAAAATGCCTTCAAGGCAATCAACAGCGCTCGCCAGGCCCTCTATAGAATAACGACTCAGCTTCGGACGGGATATAAGGTTGAGCCCAATGCGCCGAATAATAAATGCAGCTTTTTCACCGCTGACGACCAGGATATTACTTACGAGTATAGAAATGCGGTTAATAAGCTTTATCTTATAACCAACAGCAATGGCCATGAGTATGTTCTGTGTGATAATGTGACTTCAATGAGTTTTATTAAGACCCCTACGCCTGATGGCTTAGATTGTAAGAGTGTTCAGATATCGATGACGGTCCAAAGCGGCAGTTTACAGAAAACCCTCGTCGCCGCCGCGGTTGTCAGAAAAAACCTCCGGTAACAATCGCTTTATGGTGAGACTGTCGAACCCACTTTCTTCCAAAAGTTCTTGATTCTTATGTTCTCGAATGATAGGATAGTTTTTCTCTTGTGGTGAGCCTGTCGAATC
>Ga0315293_10000586_pt1 | contig 34275 bp, 31 predicted proteins | sample YL17G13_20_MG_FD_203071 | JGI IMG/M metagenome (GOLD analysis project Ga0315293, IMG submission 203071) | Sediment microbial communities from Yellowstone Lake, YNP, Wyoming, USA - YL17G13_20 | ecosystem: Environmental > Aquatic > Freshwater > Lake > Sediment | place: USA: Wyoming | collected... | reverse complement strand
GTTTCAGGTAAACTTTTAATAAATATTTTATTTAAAAGGAGGGTTGGCTGAGTGGTCCAAAGCAACGGTTTGCTAAACCGTGACCGCCTAAAAAGCGGTCCGTGGGTTCGAATCCCACACCCTCCGCCAAGACAATTTTTTATCGGCATGACCCGAGTAATCGTGAGTGGTCAGTGACCCGAGTGCTTTAATTGGTATATTGATATGAAAATACGCAATGCCAAAAATTATCTCGATTTGTATAATATCGAGGAGTATCTATTTAAGGTTATTGGTCCACGCATTAGAGAGCGTGGTTTTATTGAATTTAATGATTTTTATCAGATTTGTATGTGGAAATCAGCAAGACAAAAGCAGAATTACCTAAAGAACAAAAATATCGTAAAAAATATCTCAAGAAAAGTTTTTGCTGAAAAGGAAGAGCCATTAAAAATGAAACAATTATTAAAACTAAAAGGAGTTGGTATCCCAACGGCTTCGGCGATTTTGACTATAGTTTTTCCAGATAGATATGCTGTTATAGATGTAAGATGTATTCAAATGTTAAACAAACTCGGTGTTAGAATTAAAGAAACTATTACAATGAATAGGTGGCTTGAGTATTTAAATATCATGAGAGGGCTAGCGCGTGAAAACAATTTTACACCTAGGCAAATTGATCAAATTCTATTCTCTATGCACAGAGAAATGTTGGAGAAAAATAATTTCCAAAATCTTTACTCGAAATCTTAAGATTAATACGAAACAAAAAAAACGACCAAAGTGGTCGTTTTTTTTATTTACTCCTCGATTAAAGTAATTTTCTTGTCTTTATAATTCAATCTGCTTCTTAGATTCGCTAGCAATTCACGCTTGTCTGACACGCTGCCCTCTTTTAATAAGTATTTGGCATATTGTCGGATATTCACATCGTTTTCTTCGACTAGTGCGTTTTCTGATTTTCCATTAACAATTTTCTGAAGCTTATTGAATCGCCTTATTTCATCTTCAAGTTTTTGTTTCATGCCAAGCTCGTTAAGGTTTACCTTATCTATAATCTTAAGGAGTTCGTCGATCAGTTCTTCTTCTCGGATGTATTTATTTTTGCAGTTTCTGTCTTTTCCTCTGCTGCAGCCGTAATAGATGTAGCGTGCCGAAGTTCCATCTTTCAATATTTTCCATTTCTCCTCGGCTGATATGCCCGATCCGCAATATCCGCAAGTGAAAAGTTTGGTAAATGCGAATTCTTTGTTTTCTCGGACAATCTGATCTCGTTTTAATTGAGCTTTGGCTTTCTCAAATAATTCCTGAGTGATTAGTGGTTTATGCTTTCCTTGATATAGGTTTCCGCTGTCTTTGGGCCATTCAAATACGCCGTAATAAAATGGATTATCCAATATTCGGTAGATTCCAGATAGTGTTAGTGGTTTATTGCCTCTCGTGTAGAAGTTCAGCTCGAATTTTAGCCAGTTATAAAGTTTCCGACCCGAATAATGTTCAAATGCTACTCGTTCAAACATTTTTTTGATTATTGGCGCTCGCACCGGATCCGTAATGACTTGGCATTTTTTATCCATCAGTTTTTGATTGAGATATCCTAAGGGAGCGACTCCGGGCCATAAACCCATTTCCACCCTCGTCCTCAATCCACGCTTTACATTGATGCCTCGGTTATCATTTTCAAGTTTTGCCTGGCTTCCGAGGATCATTAAGAGGAATTTTTCGTTAGGATTATTAGTGAATCTCTGACCAAAAGTGCGGATTTCAACTAGCAGTTTTTGATCCATCAAATCCACGATTCTTCCTAAATCTCCAGCGTTCCTTGAGATTCTGTCCGGCGCCCAAGTCAGTATTCCGTTGAATTTCCCTTGTTTGATTTCTTCAATAATCTCATTAAAGATCGGCCTTTGGCCTGTATCTTTTGCTGAGTGAGATTCGCGCTTAATCTCCGCAATTTCCAGCCCATCTCTCTCGGCCAACTGGAGCATCTCAGTAACTTGAGAATCTATAGAAAGTACTTGACGCTCCTCAGACTCACTGCTTTTTCTCGCATAAAGGCAATAACGTACCGGGATAACGATTGGCGGCTGACCCTTATTTCTTCCTAAAGTTATTTGTTGTTCCATTGTTTTGAAGGTTTAATTGTAATTCTTCTCTCGACCTTTCAAGACAAGGAATGACGCAAGGGCGACCCTTAGTCCAGACCCCAGCAGTTGATAACTTTTTATTCGTTTAATATTTTATGATTCGTCCGTTATGTTTCAGCTTAATGATTTTTCGGTGTTGATATACGGTTCTTGCGAACGTCATAGCAAAAGCATCAGCAATATCTAGCGAATAACCCAATTTCATTAACTCTTCCCTTGAAACGACTTTTATTTTCCCATTTTCCGTGAGCTTATATTGCGCCATTAACAGCTCGTAAAAGTCAGCTTTTTTTACAAATTTGCCTCCTTTGGTTTTTATCCATTTAGCCATCCGTATGCAACATTGAGATATTGAGTTCGCAAATTCTTTTTCACCAAGTTCGGGGTCCTCACTTGGGTTTACACCGAAGGTGCAGAATCTTAATTGCGGGAGGGTATCACCAATTATTTTGAAATAATCATTACTCGTACCTATTCGTTCGGGAATAATATGGCGAAAGTCTGGAGTTATATTATATTCTTTTATAAATCCTATCGTTTTTTCTGCCATCGTCATCGTATTGGCCGACTGACTTTTGTATAGCACTTCGGCGGCGGTTTCCGAACGTAGTACAATCACGGAATATTTTCGGCCACATTGGTCAGCGAATACGATGCCTAGAAATTTATCTCCAAAGTGCGGAATATTTTGTGCGTACGATTTTTCCAAATCTTCAGCTGTGACAAAAGGAGTATAGCCCGGTATTTGCGGATCATCGGTTTCCATAATTTTCAAGATAAGAATCGCAAAAGCATCAACTAAATCATCGTATTTTTCCATACCGAATCCTACTAATTGCTTAATAAGCTGTTCGGCGCCTTCTTTGGGAAATAAGATTTTTCCAGATTGGATAAGATGAGTCGTCAGAGAAAGACGCGCACGTTTATCATTACCGTGGAGTTTGAATTCCTCGGCTGGATAATTTTCATGATTGAGCTGATCGATCAATGATTTTTGGTATCCCACATTTTCTATATATAACTTGGTTGCTATACCGTTACCCAAAGTTTTAGAAATAGATTTGGCCGTTGCCAAGGTTTTAGGGAAATCAAGTCTTTCGTTAACAGGATTTGGAAGTATATAGATGCGTAGATCATTTTTATGACCGAATACCTTTGCAGAAACCATGGCCGTGAAATCAGCCGTTGCGCTTTCGCTAATCGCGAGATCTACACCTGTGGCTACGAATCTAAAATCCGAAGAATCTTCTTCATCAGGGACATTATGGTAGAAATGAATCCACTCTTGATGAATTAATTGATCTTCATCCGGGATGATTCGTAGAAGATATTCACGTTGCCAGGCAATATCATTACCAATTTTTCTTTTTTCTGCCTCGACGTCCTCTATCGTTCTAAATTTTCCCGGCCAAGCAGGATTTCCTTTTTCATCTAAGAGTGGATATTCTCGATAAATCCCATCCATTTTTCCTTCAATTATGCTTTTTTGCAAACGTTTTGGAAGAGAATCTTCGTGAAGCAAACCGCCAACGATTAAGAGTCGTGTATTTTTATTCCCGGCCGGAATAACATCTCCAATAAGCCAATTATATAGTTTATCTCTACCTTCTTTTGTTTTTACGCTTTCCAAATCTTCCGGGTCGTCACAAATAATTAATTGCGGTCGATACTGCATATGTCTCCAACTACGGATACTTTGTTCAGCAGATGCAACGGTAATTTTTGCATTGTAACGGGTAAGATGGAGAGAAACGATGTTCCATTGATTGCGTTCTTCTTGGAATGGTCCCAAGTCTTTTTTCAAGAGATCATTTGTTTCCAGTTCATATTTAATCTGTTGAAGGAGCATTTGGGCTTTTTGTTGGGTTTGGCTTAAAATCAAAACATATTTAATTTTTTGCTCACCCAAGATGGCCCAAAGAGGAAAAGACAGAGAAAGAAGAACTGATTTTCCGCATCCTCGAAAGCCAATAATAACAGCAGTTGGCACAGCCGTATTCTGCGTGATATGAAATATTTCTTTTTGAAATGGGGCAATCTCAAATTCGGTGTAATGCGGAAAATAGTAATAAAAGAAAAATCTATGACTCCTTTTTACAATGTTCAATCTGACTCTTCTATCCCTAAGCATTACATCAATAATTTCCTCAAACCCCATTTCCTTATTTCCTTTTTCCTTTTTCATCGTTTTTATCAAACGAAGCGAGCCTCAGGGCCTGTTTTATAACATTTGCCTGTTCTGGCGTAAGTTCTTCGTTTGAATAAGTGAGATTTCCGCTAACCTCGACCTTGTTGCCATACTTAGGATTATGTGTTTTTAGCCACAACTGAATAGCCGGGAAATTCTTATCCCGAATTAAATTAATTAGCTGCGTTTCGCTAAGATCCGAAATTAGCATTTCTCCTTCGGTTATTGCTTCATCAGCAACTTTGGCAAATTCTTTATCTTCTTTACGCCAGCGATAGTAGCTAGCTCGACTAATGCCAAGTTTTTCGCAGACGATTTGAATGATGGGCGTCTTTTTCAACTGTTCGATTAAGAACTTTTTTTCTTTTTCTGTTTTCATAGTTTTGTGGCTTTTTGATTAGTCAGCTTCTCCCATCGACGCTTTATGATTTCGCAGTAAGTGGAAGATTTTTCTATTAAATAACATCTTCTTTTCATTTTTTCTGATGCAATAAGTGTGCTACCGCTACCACCAAATGGTTCAACGATCAAATCGTTTCGTTCTGTTAAGACCTTTATATACGGAATAAGAATTTCTATTGGTTTGCAGCCAAATACAACACCTTGGCCTGAATGCTTAGCGTCATCTGCTTTAAATTCGATGAAATCCGTTGGACAGATCCTTTTACCCTTCTCGTATCCTTCCCAATGGGGCTTGCCACATGTTGCGTATAGGGCAGTTTCGTGTTCGTTTTGGAGCAGTTCTTCTTCTTTTTTGAGATTTAGCCCTACACTCCCGGAGATTCCAACCATTGCAATGTCGTGTTTTGAGAAAAATTTATACTTAGCGGCAAATCCTTGGGTTCGATTTGGAAGATGCCATACAATCATATTCTTTATCTTCCAGTACTTTTCCATTTCTCCCCAGATGGTTCGGATGTTTTTCCAATTCTCAAAGACGATGACGTGAAAGTTTCCTTTCTGAATTTTATGTATGTTAGCCATCCACTTTTCGGTAAAATCAGGCGGTAAAACATCTGTTTCGAGATATCTTCGATTTCTACGGAATCCGAAGCCCGATCCTTTACCTTTATATTTAGTATTGAGATAGTCCAAGATATAAGGCGGGTCGGTAAAGCAGAAATCAGCCTTTTCATTATCCATTAGTTTCAAGATATCTTTTTCGACAGTTGAATCTCCGCACATCATTCTGTGATTTCCTAATTGATATACATCTCCTTTTTTAATTTCTATCTTTTGAATGTTGAGCTTCGCGAGTTCTTTTGCCAAATCAAATTCCTCCGGAGTTTCGTCAATCTCAAAAATCTCGTCCAATTCTTCGCTGGAAAATCCAACACCCGAAAGAAAGTTTTCTCCGAAATCAGTTAATAAATTCCAGTCCCACTCACCAGTGTTTTTATTCAGACGAATGTTTAATTCTTTCTCGCGTTTAAGGTCGGGGATATTTACGTAAACTACAGGCACTTCTTTGAGTCCTAGCTCTTTTGCTATAGTCCAGCGGAAATGACCGCCAATAAGGATGTTCTTTCGGTTGGAAGCCGAATTAACGATAAACGGATCGACTAAACCGAATCGCCTAACACTTTCTTTTAGTTGTTCAGCTGCTTCTTTGCTCCATCGTCGCGGATTATACTTTGACGGGAGTAAGTCATTTGTGGGAATATATACAACCTGTAATTTAAGTTGATTTTTTAAGATGTCCGTTTTTATGGTTTTCATATTTAAGATTTATTAGTTTATAAATATAGAAGAACTAAAAAGCCGACGTTAGTTTAACGTCGGTTATATAAAGGAAGGGGAATTTAAGTCGAAACAAAAATCGCGTTTAACCGAACGTTAAACTTACATTTTTGCCTCGGCTTAAGTTCCTTTCCTATTCCGGATACTTTTTTAAGTCATTTTTAAGAAGGTTGACCACCTTCAAGCATATCAGATCGAAAGAAAATTAAACCTATTCGGACAAAATATAATGTCCTGGGGTCTCCGTAATTTCCGCGCCGGATTTAAGCCCGTTTCTTAACCTTGTAATGGGCTTGTTACAAGAGCGTGGAAGCTTACGCGATTGGTCATTTAAGACCCGATCCTATGGCGTTACTACTTTTTAATGTCCTCTTTAATAAATTATACCTTTTATCGCCAATATTCGTCAATATTGCCAATCCATATCTTAAGAAGTGGGTCAAATAGTTAGCTTTTACGGATAGTTTCCTTTTTTGAGTGGATATGCTAGGTTGGGGAACGAAAGAATAAATAATACAGTCTAACTTCTAAATTTTCCGAATAAATGTTAAAATTATAAATGACAATTGAATAATTAGCCTAAACCTCGTTTCACGAGGCATGGCACAAAAACTGTTCAGGCCATTAAGCTCGTCGTCAGAGCACCTGAACAGTCATATCCCGAAAGGGGTATGGGTAGTCGAAAGGCTATCGCTGGCGGCGAGCTTTGTGTTTCCGCCAGAATAAACCAACAAAAACATGAAAGAAAAAATTAACCAAAAAGGTTTTATCCGCACTCCGTTATTAATAGGCATTATAGTTATAGTTGTTGTAATCTCTGGAACAGGTGCTGGGGCTGTTTTACATAAACAAGGGAAATTAGCTCCTCTTATTGCTAATATATCCCAAGTATTTACTGGAATCGAACAGCCAATAACTACAGAAATAAAAGAAACCGATCAAAAAGAGTTATTAGAGCAACCGTCAATGAAACCTCAAATAGGGCAAGAGTTAGATCAAGCCAAAATAGAGGCGGAAAATATTGAGTTAGAAAGAGAAAGATTAAAAGCCGGACAAGAAGCACAAAAATTAACAGAGGAACGATTAAAACAAGAGGAATTAAGCAGACTGCAAGAAGAAACCAGAAAAAAGGCAGAACAAGACTCTCTCCTAGGGGTAGAAAACTGCAAATCAGAATATGCATCCAGTAAAGAAAGAATGATAACCCAGTTTACTAATTACGAATTTCCCTATAAAGAACTAGAGGTAAAGAAAGCCCTTGAAGTTTCTTATCAGCAGTGTGCAGACGAATGCCTAAATTCAATAATAGAAAGTATGGGTTCTCATTATCCGTCCAGTGCTTTATCAATGTGTAATTATTGTAAGCAAACTTATTTAGCGATGGTGGATAAAACTTTAGAATCGATCAAGAGTTCACAATACAACGCTATTGAACAACAACTTCAACAAGAATATCGGGATTGTCTTAATAAATAATATATGAAAGAAAAAACAAACAATAATCAACAACAAAATAATTCAGAAAACAAAATGGGTTGGAAAAGGCACTTTACCGTAAAGAACATACTAATAAACGGCTTGATCGCTATTATCCCCGGAAGTTTAATTATTGGTATTTTGAGAGAATTGGGGCTGGGAGGTGCGATTGTAATATGTGGCGTTATTTTTGGTCTAATGTATTTAATTGGCGAGATAAGAGAAAAAATAGCTTGGAAGATTCGTAATAAATTAAAAAAATAAATTTATGCAAAAAGAATTAAAATCAATTTTATTCGGCACCCTGCTCTTGATTCCAGCTTTTATAATTTGCTATGCATTGCAATGGGTGCTTTGGAAATGGCTCTGGTTGGCGATTCCGATTTGGATTATTGGTTATTTGTTTGATCGTAAATATGGTGTTTCACATTTAGAATTAGGTATAATTAAGTTGCCTAGTCTTACTGTTGATGAAATAAAAAAAGAATGGAAAAAAATGAATAAAGAAAACAAAAAACAATTCAAAGCCTTGGATCCAAAGGAATTAGCCAAGCTATCTACGAAGGAGCAACAGGATTATCTGGAACGCCGGCGCAAAGATTATTTGGAAACAGGCAAATCATTGGTCAAAAATTTAAACCAAAACGTTACGTTGGATCATATTGAATATGTGGAGAACGGTAATTCTTTTACCCCTCTTGATGATTTCTTTTATGATGCTTTAAGGAAAAGAGAAAAGTGGCATAAAGAATACCATAAAAAAGACAAATTTTTGAAATTAACACCAAAAATTGAGAGAGCGATTGCGATCGCTAATACTTTACATAAAAACCAATACCGAAAAGGATATGGCGCAATAGTTTTTTATATTTCACACCCATTAAAAGTTGCCGAAATTTTATCAAAATATGACGCAGACGAAAATACAATAATTGCCGGATTGCTTCACGATACTATTGAAGACACTAAATATACTTTAGAAGAATTAGAAAATGATTTTGGAAAAGAGGTAAAAAAAATAGTTTCTGAAGTAACGGAAGATATCAATCTGAAGAAAGAAAAGGGGGGCGTAGCTTCGTGGGAGGAAAGGAAGAAAAAGAAATTAGAGCATTTAAAAAAGAGCAGTTTTAGCGCTACGATGGTTTGTTGTGCAGACCATATAGATAACCTGCAGTCTTTAATCGGAATTTACGAGAGAGAAGATGGAGCAAATCCTTTCTTTGTAAAAGATCATAACCCCTTTAAGTTTAACGCTCCCATGGAAAGACAAATGTGGTTTCATAGAGAAATTTTAGCTATTCTGAAGAATAAATTAAAAAATTCGATAGTTGATGATTTAGAAAAAGTCTATGTAGAGGCAAAGGACTATTTCAGTAAGCATGCAGCTAAAGATAATTCTTAATGTCTTGAAGATGGGTTCTAATGTCCAAAAACCGCCCATTACCGGGCATTTTTTAATCGCCAAAATGGCGATTTTTTGATATAATAAAATTATGACCAGAAATAAAAAAATCATTATTATAATCGGAGCAATCGCAATCGTGCTGGCCATTGGAGAGATCATCTCTCGCTATTCTCCTTTTAAAAGCGGACGTGTAGAGATTATTGCTGTCATACCAGAAGAAAGCCAAGAAAAATCCATTAAAGAAATAACACCAGAGCAGGTATTGGCAGAATACAACCAGACCAGAACGTCAGAACAAAGAGAAACAGTGACGGAAAGAATCAAATCCATCTTCGGAGAGGATTTGCAGATAACCTTCAAAGAAGCAAAAACGAGATACTATTCTTACGGAATCCCTGACCCCGCAACGATAACTGATTTCTGTCAGTTAAAAGTTATTGAGACCTACGAAGACAATAAAGGTTTTAACACAGAAGTGGATGCGGCGACTAGCGAAATCTTAAAAAGAGAAAAATCTTGCACTCAAGAAACACAATGGATTACGCTTGACCAGGCAAAAGAATCCGCCAAAAATCTACTGATAAAATTAGTGAGCGACCTAGAGAATTACGAATTGATGAATGAAAGCACGGGCAGAGTAACTTATTATTCTTTTTGGAGAAAAAGACACGAAGGGGACTTTTACAACGAAGTCCCAGGCGGCAAAGAGAAGTCATTGGCAAAAATGGAAGACAGAACCATTGCCATTTGCACGCTTAATGGAGAGCTAATGAGCTATGAATACAAACCCGTTCTAACCGAAGAAGAAGTTACGGAGATGGTAAATCGATGGGATAAAACTCAGAAGCAAGATATTGAGGTAATAAGGAAATTTCTTAACAGTCCCGACAAACAATTCATTTTTGTGAACTACATGGGATGCAGCGAGTGTGGCGAAGGCGGAACATCAAACTCTTTCAGGGTTTATAGAGATGAGAATGGTTATTGCTATGACGTAGACCCAAACGGAAACATTACTCCCGACACGGAAATTCTTAAGGACTGTAAAACTCCACAATTATGACCCGAAACAAGAAAATCGTAATCGGAATCGCGGGCGGAATTATTGCGGTGGCAATCGGCATCGTCGTTTTCGCTTATCAGCGTCAGTTCTCCGCTCTGCAAAAAGGAGCAGAAACAGAAAAAATTACAATCAATCTCGTTACATCAGAAGAAGAACTCATCCCAAAACTGAAAGAGCAGGGCTACATAAGAAGTGAATGGGGCTTTAATTACGTGCTAAAAAACAAAGACTGGCAGGGAAAAATTAAACCGGGCGGATATATGGTTTCAAAAAGTATGAATGCCTGGGAATTAGCAGATACTTTGGTCAATCATCCCTATCAGAAATGGATAGTAATACCCGAAGGATTAAGAGCGACGGAAATCGCGGAAAAGCTACAAAAGGAATTAAACTTGAGTAATCTGGCAAAAGGAGAATTTCTTATTGAAGTCAACGAGGGTTATTTGTTTCCCGACACTTATCTTCTGAATTTGGATTATACGGGCATAGACATTGCGAAAAGGATGAAAAGCCAGTTTGACGAGAAAACGGCCGATCTATTCAAGGAAGCTGAAGAAAAGAACATCAGGAACGACACTTTGATTGTTCTCGCTTCTCTTGTCCAAAGAGAAGCCGCAAACGAAGAGGAAATGCCTTTGATCGCCGGAGTAATCTGGAACAGATGGTTGCAAGATATGCCTTTTCAAATAGATGCGACCATACAATACGAGCTAGGGGGACCCGGACACTGGTGGCCAGTTGTAAAACCGGACGATTATAAAATTGATTCTCCTTATAATACTTATCTCCACAAGGGGCGGCCGCCGACTCCGATCTGCAACCCGGGCCTGGCGGCGATTGACGCGGTAATCAATTCGGAAGATAGCGAGTATCTCTATTACCTGCACGACAGCCAGGGGCAAATTCATCTTGCCAAAACTTATGAAGAGCATCTGCAAAATATTGAAAAGTATTTAAAATAGTAGAAAGATGATAAAAAAGAAAGAACCAGAATGGAAACCTAAAAAATTTGTGATGGGAATTACTATTGATATGAAAACAGGCAAAACAACACCGTCCGAAGTTATACAAGCCAAAACGCTGGAAGAAGAAAAAGAAAAAAGAACAATAATATAAATTAATAAAAATATATTTGTTAAAAACGCAGTTCAAGATGCGTTTTTTCCTTGTCATTTATCGAAAAAATTTATATAATTTTCTTATATATGGCAAGAGAACACCGGGATTGGCACTCCAAGTTTAAAGAATACATGAAATTCATCGTGAATCACCCTCGTTACAAGGGGATGCCTTTTTTATATAAAAAGGATGGAGAAATAAGATGGATTGTTGCCCGAAGCAGTGAAAAGGGGTTAGCCAGACTAAAATGGTGGGACAATAAACGTAAAGAACTGGGGATCAAAAAAGAGGGCCCTTGGATATCAAAAACCGCACGAGCTATACATCCCTTAGGAGAAAAACCTTGCCAAATTTGCGGTAAGATTTTGAAACTTGATTATATTTATCCGAACAAAAAAGGAGGGCTTAGCCCCGGAGCGATGAGTAATGCTCCGGACAGGCTAGATGGATACCACAGCTATAACTTGTGTTGCAGAAGCAAGCAGGACACGGGAAGGCATAAAAGTAACCTTGCAAGATACGGCGAAGATAGGCGTGCTTATGAAAACTGGTCGGATGGCGATTGGAAAGCGGCTAGTTGGCTGATGAAAGAATTTCAAAAACATGGTGTAAGCCCTGATCACTTAGGGCCGATTTCTCTAGGTTTCAAACATAGACCGAAATTCAGACCCTTAACTCAATCTGCAAATTCAGCCAGAAATAATAGAATGACATATGAGGACGTTTCGCTATTAATTAAAGACGAAAAGGATGAAGAGGTTATTTCTGCACATTCAAAAGCCTTGTGGAATTTATTAAAAAATTGTGTGAAAAAAGATGATGATGCCTTGAGGTTAAGCAAACTTATGAGAGAGAATATGCATTTTATTCTTTCCATCTTTTCCTATGTAGCAGAACGGGGCCATAAAAATTTTCTTATCAAGAATTTTCTTCATCCTGAATATGCCAATTATTCAATAATGTTTGATGGCTTCGATCCCAAAACTGGTTATTATAAGGAAATGATTAAGACCGAGGGAAATAAGAAACAATATAAAAACAACGCAATACGGTATATTCGAATCTCTTTTGAATCATTATTGCAATATTCAACAAAGAAAAATAGACACCTTAAAAAATGGATGACCGACGAAATGGAGGAAGATCTAAGTCAGATAGTAAATCTCCTAAAGTCTAAGGACGAAAAAACGGCGTTAAAAAAATTAAACGAGCTATTTGAGCTCGTTGCAAAAAATTTAGCAACAAAATTTAAGCCAGTAGCTTAATGTATTCGACAGGGCTTATTAAACCTCTAGCAAATTTTTGAAAAAGACTTTTTGGCTTAGCAACTAGCGACACAACTTTATTGTCGTTGTTTGCCTCAACCTTTACTAAATCTCCTATAGCATCATCTGCTGTGATAAAATCACACTCTTCTTTTGTTAATGGTAATGGAAAATAATCTTCTGGATTTCCTTTTAATGTTCCAATAATAACCACCCTCTTTCTTTTTTGCGGAACGCCAAAATTGATTGCATGCATCTTATGTCCAGCAACTTTATAGCCTAATTTTGTAAAATTATCCTTGATCTCACTAAAGGTTTTGCCATTATTTATAGTCAGTATTCCTTCAACATTTTCCATGAGAAAAACCCTTGGCTTTAACCTCTGTACTATTTTTACGAATTCTTTGTATAAAAAATTACGTGGATCATCTACCATCCTTTTTCCAGCATTAGAAAATCCCTGACACGGAGGTCCACCGACGATAATATCAACCTTGCCATCTTTTGAAGCTTTCAATATCTTATTCCGTATACTGTCATTGGTTATGTCCCCCTCAATGAGAAGGGTTTTTTTGTGATTCAAACTATATGTATCACATGCTTGTTTAAAATTATCGTTGGCCGCTACTACTTTATAACCAGCCCAACTAAACCCAAGACTTAGTCCTCCTGCACCGCAAAATAAATCTAGAAGATTTTTTGTTTTTGACTTCTTTTTTATTTGTTTTGCTATTGAGAATGCAAGCAAGGGCGGGACAGCGTTGCCTATTTGTTTACATAAAGAGGTTTTTGAACCAAGAAAAACATAACTATCGGGGAAAGATTGGAACCTTGCCGCTTCTCTGGCGCTAATTACGCGATCATGCAAAGGATGAATATAAGTCCCATTCCCTGGCCGATTGAAGTATGTTGTTATTGTATAGCTCGGTTTATCTAAGGATAAACGTCCATATAAAGTTGTTCTACCGCCAGATCTTCGAATTTGCTCTAACCTTTTTGAGGGTATATCCAATGGTATATTTTGCCAGTTACCCCCTGCCGGAACAGACTTAACCATTCTTAAGTCGTTTTTACTAAGTGGATAGGTTGTGTGATTATGCACCATAAAAAGCTAGTTGTTTATTTTTAACGTTTAGAAACAGCTCTATCGTTTTCTTGTGTTTTCCTAGAATATAATCGATCTCCTCTTTGTCTAAGCCGTATAGGTCAAATACTTTCATATTCAACTTATATACATCATCGTTCGTCCTCTTCTCTTTTATTGAGTACACAAGTTTTTCAATTTCTTTTTTTTCACTAGCGGATGGAATGGCAATAGGAAGTTCAGCAAGTTCGTAGTTACTAATATGATTGTTTGAGTTGGTAATTTTAAATCTCCAATTAAGCAATAAAGAATTCAGCACGCCCAATAAGTAATCCAGGCTCACTCCTTGAGTGCCAAATAGTGATTCATTAAATGTTAAAAAGTTGCAAGAATTTCCCAAAACCATATTTCCGGGAATCTTAGTAAATTTTAATCGTTTTTCTAGATGAATATTAGAAATTTGTTGACATACGATTCTTTCCCTGAGAATGTATTTTTGTTTTTCGCTTAATTTCGATATAAATTTCTCGTTAGTATAATACTCGCCGACCGTATAAGTAAACTCACTTACATTATTTCCCCTAAGAAGAGGGAGGGATGTTTTTTCTTTTGTGATAAAGCCCTTATCAAGCGTTAAATCAAGTTCACCTCTCGCATTGCAAATAGAGCTTAATGTTCCAAGTTTCGGTAACGCATTTAATTTTTCCAATATTCTCCAGCCAATTTCATTCTCTATGACAATGGGGGCCGTATCGCTTATCTTTTCGATATGACTAACCATAACCTCGACACCCTTATTTTTAAAGTCGCGCGAACTAATTACTTGAGGATTTATTTTAATAACATTTCCAGGAGTGGATTTATCAAGAGCAAAGAAACAGAATGCCTGCGAAATATCTGGGAAAAATTCATTTTTCTCTGGAATAATATAAATTTTAAGTAGCTTATATTTATTTATTATTCGCTTCCTTAAAAGTTCACTCTGTTTGTCATTTAAAAGAGTGATTGGAATAATAGCCCCAACCTTGCTAGAGGAGTGGGTGTATTTTTCAAGAATTTCTTCAAGAAATATTTTGTAATAATTTAATGTTCCTTGGTTGAATTGATATGTTTTATTTTCCTTAATAAAATCAATAACCTTTTTGATATCAAGTGCGCATTTGTTTTTATTAAGTTCGTCTTTATATTTGTTGCCGTTTGCTTTTAAGAGTTTATATGGCGGGTTAGTTAAAACAATGTCAAAACCGTCATTGATCCCAAATATTTTTTTCAGATCAACCTTGCTAATTTCATTGTTTTTGTTTTCAAAAAGCACATCACCCTTATAATAATTTTTCGAAGATATTTTTATCCCGATCCCATATTTAGATTTTATGTAATAAGGAAAGATGTCTACCAGAATATCAATTGCTTCGTCGTCTATATCTGAGAAGTATATTTGATCAACTATCTTTTGTACGATTTTTGCATCAATCTTCCCAAGTTTCTCTATTACCTCATCCAAATAGGCAATGATGAAAATCCCGATTCCGGCACATGGCTCTAAAAATTTATAGTTTACAATCTGACTAGGTTCAGATGTGCTCAAGCTTTCCTTGGCTATTAATCGAGCTATGGAATAATCCGTATAGTAAATACCAAAATGTTTTCTTTTGTCGGTATTAACAATTTTTTCTACTTCTTTACTTTTTTGGTGCACAAGTCCGATTAACTGGAAGACTTTCAGTTGATCTATATTGGTATCAGTTTTTAGATTTTTATATAATAAATCATCTCTTGAATTTTCGATTTGTGGCTTTACAGTAAAAAAACTATACAGCTTCTTAATAAAAGCTTGTTTATCAACATACGAAACGCAGAGAGAGTTGTATATTTTGAAGATTTCGTCCATATACTACTTCAATTATACCAGTTTTTAAACTTCTTTTCTTAGAACTCCGACGACTTTTCCCTGTACTTCAACATTTTTTTCGTAAAACGGCTTCATGGTTTTATTTGCAGGAACTAATCTTACCCGATTCTTTTCTCGGTACAATTTTTTAAGCGTTACCTTATTTTCATCAGGTAAATAAGCAACTGCCTTTTCTCCGTCATTAACGGTCGGTTGTTCACGAATTATCACAATGTCACCATCAGAGATTCCTTCCTCAATCATACTCACTCCAGATACTTTTAAAGCGTAGTGGTTTGCACCTCCTGAAAGCATACTTCGTGGAACCCCGATTGGTTCGGGATTGCTGATTGCCTCAATGGGACCGCCAGCGGCAATAATTCCCATGAGTGGGATTTCTACTAAATCTCTCTTTTGATCATTGAATGGCTGGATTGAACGTTTTTTGCCTTTATGCGCAGTAAGGAGTTTCTTTTTCTGTAGATAAGAAATATGCTGGTGTACAGTTGGTATAGAAACGTTAAAATACTCAGCCATCTCGGCGAGTGATGGGGAATAGTTATTTTTTCTCTGGAATCTGGAAATGAATTCCAGAATCTCTGCCTGCCTCTTAGATGGTTTATTTGTCCATACACTTGATTTGTTTACCATACTTATATTATAATACCTAAAGATAACCTAAACAAGTCGAGTTATCCCCAATTGTGACAAACCAATGTTTCATTCCTCATCTTTAAGATTATGGATAAAAAGGAAGGTTACGAAATAAATATAAATAAACCGCTTAAACTTGAACCGCATCAGGAGTGGATTTGTAATTACTTAGATCGTTTAAACGAAAAAGAAAGAATATGCCCCGAAGGAATTTTGCCATCAGATTTAATTAAAGGTGCCCTAGTTACAATTATTAGCAAAAATTTAAATCCTGATTGGATGGCACAATCTGCTCATTCATACAGAGAGGTACTTTACGGATTAGGCGGAAAGAAAGACCAGAGTATTTTTTTTAAAATTAAATTTAGATTATATTTTTGGTTGAATAAATTAGGAATTAAAAACAAAACTCTTAATAAGTTTTTAAGCTCGCATACCAAAAGACAAAATATCGAGAATGTTTTGCAAATTTTACACGAACAAAAAAGAGCTCAAATTATTGCGAATACTTTGTACAAAACTCATTTGGCTTTTACCAAGATTTCACATCATTTTGCTCGAGGGGATAGTAAAAAAGAAACCATTAAAATTTTTAAACAGTTAGGAATAGAGGTGGAAGAAAAAAAATTCCCTAGCACTCGTGATTTTAATAGTTTAGTTCAAATATTTGAGAATACTTTAAAACAATCATCGCTTGATCCGCTCAAAATACACGAAAAAATTGATTCCTTTATTAAGGAGAATAAAAAAGATATTTCATATCTGCGTTTGCTTTTTTCGTTAAGCTACGACGCTAAAAGATATTATTTTTCTCAAGCTGATGAGTCTTGGCTTGCTTGGATTTGGGAAGGAGGTTTTCTTGATGAGATAAAAAACAAATCAGAAGATCCGACCAGATACTCATATCGTTTACCAGAACTCGAATACTTAACAAGAATGGCAGAAAAAGAACCAGTAAAAATAGCTCAGATTATTGATTCTGTAAAAATATCCGAAACAAACTTTAATCCCGAAGTCGTTGATCGTTTTTTATGGATTATCGGCATGCTTCCAGCAGAACAGATTAGGACGCTTACTGCAAAAATACGTGACGAAAAATGGGTTTATTTAATGCGAAGTTTTCGAAAAACTGGTTATGAATTTGAAAAAATTATAAAAAAACTAGTTGAAAAAAAAGAAAATGAGGCAATCTTGGAATTAGCTCAAGCCATTTTATCTATAAAAAACAAGTCGGAAATTAAAGGTAAAGAAAGCGGTTTCAGTATGGATGACCCATTTTTTGTTAGCGACCTGGACGCTTCTGGTATTTTTGAAGCCTTGGCCAGCGCCGAAGAATTCCATGCCGAGCAGGCTTTGCGGATCACAACCGACGCAATGGAAGAAATAGTAAAACTAGCTGAGCCCGATGATACAAAAGTGTTTGATTATATGGATTTATTTTCCTTATTCGACGTTGATTTTTTCACGCTCGAAATTCAAAACAAGAGAAATACTTCATATCGCGAAGACGTAAAAAATCTCGCCGCAACAATTAAAAAGCTAACTGAAAAAACTATTAGCAAGAAATGCAGTGATGGAGGAGAAACGAAAAGATTATTTGGCTATATAGATAAACTACCCTCTTGTCGCTCAATGTGGGGGTTGAGATTATTTGCAATGTCGCAATGTCCGGAAGTATTCAAAAAGGAACTAGAAACAGCATTCCTTAGACTATTTGATCCAAATATTAAAAATTATTATGAAATAACAGGAAGAATTGAATATAAAAAAGCTCTTAAAATCGCTTTCCCTTATTTATCTAATCAGCGAATATATGTCGCAAAAATTTTGCAGTATTTTTCAGAAAAAGCAAAACAGAACCCGGACCAAGATTGGCATAAGCGAACTGGCTGGGAGATTTTATCTATCATATGCAATTATCTCAAAAATGACGAACCTCAGAAATGCGAAAAAGCTTTTGGCAAGAAATGTGATGAAAAATATGAACCTGAGCTTAGGATTGGCGAAAGCCGAGGCGGATTTGTCAATCATAGATCCCCAGTAGATCTTACTAATTTTACAATTGATAGAATTATCGCGAATTTAAAATCTGAGTGGAAACCAGAAAAACTTAATGAACAATTTAAAGAAGATGATTTTTTAAACCCCCGCGGCGCCGAGGGGCTTGGAGAAGCCTTAAAAGAAGACGTTAAAAAACGGACTGATGATTATTTAAAAGACCTTAATTATTTTTTTGATAGAAATAATATCCATCCACACTACTTATATTCACTTTTGCGTGGGATTGAGGAAACGTTGCGTAATAAACAATTATTAAGCCTAGTGCAGATTAATCAACTTTTAGGATTATTCGAAATCGTCGAAAATGATGGTGAAAAAACACCTTTCAAAAGAAAGGACGATAAATCCTGGCTAGCCGATTGGATAGAAGTTCATAAGATAATTACCGATATTTTGCTTTATGTTTTGGAAGATAAGGAAAAAGGGGCAGAAATTCACAAAACACATAGAGAGCGAATAAAGGATCTAGTTTCTTATTTGTTGAGTATTAAAGATAGTCCATCAAAGGAAGATGAAAAGCCGGAATATGGCGAACCGTATCATATAGCCATTAACTCGGTCCGGGGACGAGCATATGAAGTATTTGTTGTGTTCGTTGGTAATGACGGTAAAATTCTTGGCGAAGATGTCAAAAGTCTTTATAAAAAGGTTCTTTCAGATGATTCTCTTGCAGTTCGATTCGTTATTGGTCGATATTTGGCAACATTTTATTTCCGCGATGCGGAATTTATAACCGGCTTATTCCCAGAGGTTTTCCCAAAAGACGATCCCAATAAAAAGGATATCTATTTAGCGACCTGGGAAGGCTATCTATCAAATACTTTATACGACAAAATGTTCGTAGGCCTTAAAAATTACTACAGCCATGCTATTACGCTTAATCCGGAATACTATACACAACGAAAGTATTCAAACATTCTTGATGAGTCCCTGGCAATTCACATTGCTCTTGCCTTTGCTCATTTAGGCTTAGAAATGGCAGACGATTTATTTGTGCAATTTTGGGAAAAACCGAACACAGTGCGCCATAAAGAATTTATATCTTTTATTGGCCACAGTTGCTTAAATCAAAACCAAGCCAGTGATGAGTGGCTAAAGGAGAATAAGGTTAGCAAAGAAAAACTTATCGGCTTTTGGAATTGGGCTTTAGTTAATGTAATAAAACCTAAGGTACTGTCTGGTTTTGGATTTTGGATAAATCCCGATAAAGAGGTATTAGACGACAACATTGTGATTGAGAAAATAGCCGAAACGCTTAAAAAATCGGATGGCGAAATTGATGGGGATTACGGACTTTTAAGGCGATTGCCGTCATTTGCAGAAAAGAAAATAGAAAAGACATTAGAAATAATTACAAGTTATCTTCTTAATTCAAAAAATGAATTAAATCAGAATCGCCGAGCGCCGCTTTTATATCAGACAGAAATTAAGGAAGCTCTGGATATTATCTACAAGAGCGGCGATCAATTGATAAAACAAAAAGTTATTGATCTTATCAATATTCTCATTGAAAAAGGAAGCAGTATGTTTTGGGGATTAAAAGAGGTAATAAGTGAAAAATAACAGTAAACATATGAACGATCTTAAAAGATTTCTAAGAAGAACGGACGTCAGTTTAATACAATTCTTTTTTTATATTGGTGCTTTAATATATTTATTACTGAAAGGGCATGGCTGGTGGTCGGTTGTTTTTGTTCATTTATTTTTCGTAGTTATCTACGGTTTTATCTATTTTAGGCAAGAGTTTTTATTGTTTTTTCTTTCACCCATAACAGCAATACTTTTCCCGATTCAGAATTATCTCTTGAGAAAGTATTTAAAAAACTTTAAGCAAAACGTTCCAGCGGAGGCGGTAGTTATTTTAGGGAGATCTGATTGGTTTAAGCTCGAAGCGTGGATTAAACATAATTTCCTTAAAAGTGAAATAGAATCGCTTGTTAAATACTTAAAAGTAAAAGGGCAGGACTTTTCTTTTTATCCGGATGCTGGCTCTAAAGATATCGAGAAAATTATGAGTGATAAAAGCATAAAGGAAGTATATTTCTTTGGCCATGGAACTTCGCATGTTTTCCAATTAAATACTGATGATTATTTGTATTACTGCGATTTCCATGATTCTCAGAAATATGGGAAGGAGTTTGTCCATCAGATACACTGTGGCACTCCGGACGGTAAAAGCCTAATCGATTATGTGGTTCCTAGGGAAAATCAAAATAAATGTTTTCTTTTTAGAAAACCGATTAACTCTTTTGATATCCAAAAAGAATTTAAAAAGAGAACTAAAAATATCCATGGATGAGCCAGTAAAAAATCTTAAAGACGCAGTTTACTATAGCGATCTCTATGATTGCCATACTGTTGAAAGGTGTCGCCGTCTTATCCACCTTCATTCCCAACCCTTAAAGCACCCGCCGCTTATTATGGGCAAAAAGCCGTCGCAGAGAATGATAGAGATAATATCCAACATGGCTCTTGATTGGAGTTTGATGTTTGAGAAAGGCGATAGATATTTACACAAGGAGGAAACGATTCGAGGGTGGATGGCGGCTGATGAAGCTAAAAATAAGCTGTATGAATCGGCAAAACCTCCGGCAGAAGTCCGGTGTCTGAAATGCCGAAGCATAATGAACCTTCTTGATAAAGATCTTTGGACAGGAGGATTGAACGAACCAAACAGAGTTCTTTTTATGTTTGATTGCCCGAATGGCTGTCTGCCGCGCAGAGCCCTTTACGATAACGGCGAGGAGTGGAAGTCTAAACCTAATCTTTGCCCCAAATGCGGCGAAAATCTGAAGGTTAAGGATATAACAACTAAAGCCAAGTTTATTACGGATTATAAGTGTCTGTCGTGCGGTTATGCCAAAACCGACGAGTTAAAACGTACGGCGAACCAGAAAGAAGAACCTGATCCGAATTTTGAAGCAGATCGAGAGCGTTTCTGTCTTTCAAAAGAACAAGGGGAAAAATGGCGATTGGAACTTGTTAATCTGGAACAAATGGGAAAGCTTGTAGATGAACGGAAAGAAAGGGATAAAAACAAAGACCTCTACGATAAGGTGGCGAAAATAAAAAAGCTGACGGTTATAGAATTGGGAAGGCTATTAATGCCCGTTCTTGAAAAAGAAGGATTTATCAGTCTGCAGTTGGCCAATCCGGAAATCGACAAAAATGTCGTAGTACCGTTTACTGTTCAGGATTCAAAAACCGGCCGTGAAAGCCGGACAAGCGAATACGATTTAAAAAGAATCCTTAAAAAAATACTTGAAGATACGAATTGGCGGCTGATGACTGACGGCGTAAACTATCGGCTCGGAGTTTTGGCTGGACGATTGCGAGGGTATGAAAGCGAGGAAGATTTAATAAAATTGGTAAATTAAACTTCGCTATGGCTGGATACGACCAAAAAATAAAAGTTAAGTCATATTTTGAAGTCGAGGCTAGAAAGTTTTTTAGTTTTTTACAGAAAATTGGAAGAAGATATTCTCGCCCTGTGAAAATCAAGTATCGTTATCTAGGGCGCGGTTTCTTTTATGTGTTTATTGATGGCGGTTCTGGTGGAATAGACGCACTTTTTCAGGAACTAATTTTAAACAGAGGATTGTATTATTATGCGTGTACGCTAGGAAATAAAGATCAGATAATTTCTTCTGTTATAGTTCCTATATTTAGGCAATTAATTGATGAACGATTTGAAAATTCACAATCTAGATTTCTTAGAAAACATATCTTAGGAAAGTATTCGCAAAGAGAATTTATCCCAGGTGAATTTCATAACTCTTTTTCTCATGAATATGAGATTTTATTCCGGAAATGGGATATTGGTATAATCGATGATTGGAATTTTATAAAAGATTTAGATAGTTTTTTGACAAATTTCATGCTGAAAGAAATTGGGCATCATAGCGGACAAGAAAGCCCTGCCTTCGGTGTTCTAACCCATAATGCTTATAACGCAGGTTTAGGAATAGGAAAAGATATAAAGAAATATTTTAATGTAATTCATAAAGCCAGAACAGATGGTTTACATAGATTGAAAAATGATTTAACTCACGAAGAAATTTCTAACATAGCAACACAGCTTTACATATATTTCCAATATTTTGAAGAATTTAAAGACTCTCAAGAAGAGAAGACAGATAAATTACACGGTAGAAGATATAAACGTATTAAATATGGTGGTGAGAAATGGTTTGATGAAAACGGCAAGCCGTACTGTGATGATAATGGTAAACCTTTTGACTGGAAAGAAATTTCTAAGATTCCTTGTCATGATTGTTCCGCAATTCAGGGGCAATATCATTGTTCTGGATGCGATGTAGAGCAATGTCCTAGATGCAAAGGTCAGCGCTTGGGTTGCGGTTGTAAGTTGTCTAAGGATTTTGATTAATAATTTACAAATAAGACACACAACATGCGTGATCCATGCCCCCTTATTAGTGTCTTATTTGTCTTATTTTGTATTTAAAACATCAATTTTTGGGACAGCCTATTTTTACCGTGTTTCATTCGGATTTAGACCCTGACCCACGTGCCTCAATCTATCTCTGGTAAAATCCTCAAAAAAGTGCGATAATACCTCTATAAAGAGCGATATTCGGGGCACTTAACCCGAATGTCCCGCTGTCTTTCGTCAAGGTTATCCGTTGCTATTCTGTCTGGGTTTTTAATGTTGCACAAAAAAATAAATTGTGGTAAACTCATCTTATGAAAATACAAAGATATGCTCAAGTCTACTGCTAAAGAAAAAATTATTAAAAAATTCTCTACTCATAAATCTGATACTGGTTCTCCTGAAGTTCAGATTGCTCTTTTAACTAAAGAAATAGAGGAGCTAGTAAAACATTTAAAAAAACATCCTAAGGATCTTCATTCAAGAAGAGGTCTTTTGGGCATGGTTTCTAAAAGAAGAAGGCTATTAGCCTATCTAAAAGAGGAATCAATCAGACGTTATAATAAAATAGGGAAAAAACTTGATTTATAATATTTAAATATGGTTATTAGACACAAAAATCAACGCGCAATAGTTTTCATTGATGTTCAAAACCTTTACCATTCAGCCAAAAATCTTTATGGTGCTCGGGTAAATTTTAAGAATTTACTTTTAGAAGCAGTTAGTGGAAGAAATTTGGTTAGAGCTATTGGTTATGTGGCTAAAGCTGATGAGCCTGGAGAGGCTTCTTTTTTTGATGCTTTGGAAAAGGCAGGTATTGAAACCAGAATCAAAGATTTACAGGTTTATCCTGATGGTACTAAAAAGGGAGATTGGGATGTGGGTTTAGCCATTGATGCTGTGAGATTAAGTTCTAAAGCCGATACTATAGTTTTAATCAGCGGCGATGGGGATTTTATTCCTTTAGTAGAATATTTAAGAGTTTTGGGTAATCAAGTAGAAGTGATGGGTTTTGGCAGGACAACCTCAATGACCTTAAAAGAACTGGCTGATGAGTTTATTGATTTAGATTCAAGGCCAGGATACTTTTTATTGAGGGCAGGCGAAGGAGGAGTAGTTAAAAGAATCCCCAAAATTATCAAGTTTAAAATTTAAAACGAAATGGAAAAGAAGAAGTATCAACTATCAGTTGGTAATAAAACCATCGAATTAGAATTTTCTAATTTAGCGGAATTAGCTAACGGTTCAGTCATGGCTAAAATAGGGGAAACAGTTATTTTAACTAATGTCGTGATGGGTAATCAAGATAGAAATGATTTAGATTTTTTTCCTCTTTTAGTTGACTATGAAGAAAAATATTATGCTGCTGGTAAAATTTACGGCAGTCGTTTTATCCGTCGAGAATCAAGGCCAAGCGAAATTGCTATTTTATTGGACCGATTGATTGATCGAACTATTAGACCTTTATTTTCGTCCCTAATGAGAAGAGATGTTCAGGTAGTAGCTACTTGTTTATCTATTGATGAAGAACATGATCCAGATGTTTTAGGAATTATTTCAGCCTCTCTGGCTTTAGGCACTTCTGATATTCCTTGGCAAGGTCCAGTTTCAGCAGTAAGAATTGGTTGGTCAGAAAAGACAGGTTTTCTTGTGAACCCTACCTACAATGAACGAAAAGATCTAATTTTGGATATGGTAGTTTCTGGTCCGGGAGAGGATATTAATATGTTAGAAGCTGGAGCTAATGAGACTAAAGAGGAAATAGTAATTCAAGCCTTAGAAATCGCTCAAAAAGAAATCGCTTCTTTAAATGAGCAACAGCAAAAAATTATTCGAGAGATAGGAAAACCCAAAACAGAGGTTTTAATTAAAACCGTGGAGGAAAATTTTCTCAAAGACGTTGAAAATTATTTAACTGATAAATTAGAACCTTTGGTTTATTCCCAGGACAAGAAAGGAAAAGAAAATCAATTAATTGAATTAAAGGATAACTTAATTAATTATTTGTTAGAAAAAAAATATTCTGAAGAACAATTAAAAGATGTTGATTATTTATTTCATGAAGAAATTGATAAATTAGTTCATAAAAATATTTTAGAAAAAGATTTGAGACCTGATTTTAGAAAATTAGATGAAATTAGATCCCTGGAGGTGGCGATTGATATTTTACCAAGAACTCATGGTTCAGCTTTATTTATGCGAGGTATTACTCATGCTCTTTCAGTAGTGACTCTGGGTTCTCCAGCTGATGTGTTGACTCTCCAGGGTATGGAATTTAGTGGCGAAAAAAGATTTATGCATCACTATAATTTTCCTGGTTTTTCTTCAGGAGAAGTTGCTCCTTTAAGAGGTCCAGGAAGAAGAGAAATAGGCCATGGTGCTTTAGGTGAAAAAGCTCTTTCACCCATGATTCCTACCAAGGATGAATTTCCTTATACCATTCGGGTAGTTTCTGAGATTATGTCTTCTAATGGCTCAACTTCTATGGCTGCTACTTGTGCTTCATCAATGGCTCTAATGGCTGCTGGAGTACCAATTAAAGAACAAGTAGCTGGCATATCCATGGGGCTAATTAGTGATGGAAAATCTAATAACAAAATTTTAACTGATATCCAGGGTCCAGAAGACCATTATGGAGATATGGACTGCAAAGTTGCTGGAACAAAAAATGGCATTACTGCTTTGCAGATGGATTTAAAAATAAAAGGAATAACTCCCCAATTATTGATTGAAATTTTAGAGAAAGCCAAAACATCTCGTCTCTTTATCTTAGATAAAATGAATCAGGTAATTAATCAATCAAGAAAAGAACTTTCGCCTTTTGCTCCAAGAATATTTACCCTGCAAATTAAACCAGAGAAAATAGGTGAGTTGATTGGTCCAGGAGGAAAAGTCATTCAGGCTATTACTCAAGCTACTGGAGTTAATATTGATATTGAAGAAGATGGAACGGTTTTTGTTACAGCTGAGAATCAAGAAAAAGCCAATTTAGCAATTCAAGAAATTAAAGAAGTAGTCAAAGATATCACTGAGGGAGATATTATTAACGGGAAAGTAACTCAAATAAAAGATTTTGGTGCTTTTGTTGATCTTGGCCATCGTAAAGAAGGTTTACTTCATATCTCAGAATTAGCTCCTTATCGGGTTAATAAAGTTGAAGACATTGTTCACCAAGGAGAAGAAATCAAAGTCAAAGTGAAAAAAGTCGAAGCCAATGGCAAAATTTCTCTTTCTTTAAAAGACGTAAAATATCCCCCAAAAGAAGAAGAAAAAGATAAATGGAAAAGAGAAAGGAGATAAGAATCTCTTTCGCTTTGCTCAAGAGAACCTTGTTTCTCACTTCGTTCGAAATAAGGATTACCTTTTTTCTCGCTTCGTTCGAAATAGAGAAATTTTTCTTGACATGAATTTTTGTGGTATAATGTATTAAATAACTTTAAATTAAAAAAATATGCCAGAAAATTACTTCGAACCTCCTCAGGCTCCTAATCAGAATCCTTCTCCTAATACGCAAAATTCAGGAGGCAATAATTTTGGAGAGCCAGGGCAAAAATTTACTCCTCCAGCTCCGAATGTTTTTATTAGAACTTCAGAATCAGATTTAGAAAAGATGAAAGCTACTGGCGGAGAAACACAAAATTGGCAAGCACCAACTCAACCTATTTTTTCTCCACCACCTCTTAATGAATCTCGTCCTCCAGTGAATGAAATTCCTTCAGGTTCTAATTTCTCTGAACCTGCTATCAATCCACAAATTTCAGCTTCGGAATTTACTAACTTTCCTCAATCTCAAATGCCCAAAAAGAATAATAGACTTATTCCTTTATTAATTATTATTGGTATTATTATTGGAGGAGCAGTTTTAGGTTATTTCTACCTTTGGCCCAAATTCTTTGCTCCCAAACTAACATTAGTTACTACTACTACTCAGCCAATAATTACTACAACCACTACTACTTTGCTACCTAGTCCTTATCCTCAAGTGAGCGGTCCTTATCAAAAGACTTCCCTCACGGTTAATCTGACTGGATCAGCAGTTGTTTCTAGTATTAAAAAGGTTGCTACCCAAACTATGCAGCCAGCTGAAACTTTTTCCATTTTAACGCCCAAATATCGAGATTATTTTTTATCAGGTGAAGAGATTATTATATCGCTTATTCCTAATTTGCCGGATAATTTAAAACCTTATCTTTTGGCAAGAAAATATTTGCTTTATGTTTATTACGGAGAAGTTAATCCTTCTTTAGGGTTAATTATTGATGTCGGCAAAGATAATGCTGATGATGTAAAAGTAGCTTTTGCTACTTGGGAAAAAGGTAAAATTTTGGATAATTTAGCTAATTTCTGGTTGATTAAAATTCCCAAGAAAGTAGCTAAAAGTTTTAAGGGGACAACTACTGCTGGAGTAGATATTCGTTATTTTACTTATTATGGTAAAGAGGCAGCTATTAGCTATGGTTTTCTTGATGATTATTTAATTATTAGTTCTTCTTTGGAATCAATAAATAGCGCTGTTTCACATCTCCAAGGAGTAACAGAACCGATTTATCCGTAAGAAATCCAGCAAATAGTTTTTGAAAATATCTCAAAAAGCAACGCTCGGCGTTGCTTTTTTGATTAATTTAAGATAGAATAAGAACACTATGAATAAAATTTGGCGGCAGCTTCTTCTTGTAGTTTTGCTTTTTATTTTTTTGTCTGTTCTTTTTTCAGGACTAGAAAAGACTCTGACTAGTAAAAAGCAAATCAGTCTTTCTGAATCAATCCAAATGATTAAAGAGAAAAAGGTGGACAAAATTATTGTCCATCCTGATAGCTTAGAAATAGTTGCTTCTGATAAGCAAATTTTTCTTGCTGCAAAAGAATCATATGTTTCCTTAGGAGAACTTCTCAATAATTTTGGTTTTTCTTCAGAAGAAATCAATGCTTTGGATATCGAAGTAAAGGAACAGAGTGGCTGGTCTGTTTGGTTATGGAATTTGTTGCCCATTGTTATTCCCATTATTTTTCTTGTTATTTTATTTTCTTATTCTTTTCGTCGGGCTAATCAAGGAGCAATGCAAATCTTTTCTTTTTCTCGCTCAAATATTAGATTATTTTCTTCTGATAAAGATAGAATTACTTTTAAAGATGTAGCTGGTTTAAAAGAAGCGAAAGAGGAATTGCAAGAAATTGTGGAATTTTTAAAAAATCCCAAAAAATTTCAAGAGTTAGGAGCGCGAATTCCGCGGGGGGTTCTTTTAATGGGTGTTCCTGGTTCAGGTAAAACGCTCTTAGCCCGAGCTGTAGCTGGTGAAGCTAACGTGCCCTTTTTCCATATTTCTGGTTCTGAATTTGTAGAAATGTTTGTTGGCGTTGGTGCTGGCCGAGTGAGAGATGCTTTTAATACTGTCAAAAAAGCAGCTCCAGCCATTCTTTTTATCGATGAAATAGACGCCATTGGTCGGGAAAGAGGAGCTGGTATTGGTGGAGGTCAGGACGAAAGAGAACAAACTTTAAATCAAATTCTAGTGGAAATGGATGGTTTTGATCGAGAAACAAGAGTGATTGTCATGGCGGCTACTAACCGTCCAGATATTTTAGATTTTGCTTTACTACGACCAGGAAGATTTGATCGGCGCGTAGTTTTAGATTTACCGGATATTAATGGTCGGGAAGAAATTTTAAAAATTCATACTCGAGATAAAAAAGCATCTCCAGAAGTAAGGTTAAGAGAAATTGCTGAAAGAACCCCGGGTTTTTCTGGCGCTGATTTGGCTAATTTAGTTAATGAAGCAGCTATTCTGGCTGCTCGCGATAACAAAAAATTTATTGGTCAGCAAGAATTGATTTCTTCTATAGAAAAAGTAATGCTTGGACCGGAAAGAAGAAGTCGAGTTTTTACTGAAAAAGAAAAGAAAATTACTGCTTATCATGAGGCTGGCCATGCTTTAGTTTCTTTGCTTCTTCCCGGAGCCAGCGAATTAAAAAAAGTTTCTATTATTTCCCGCGGTCAGGCAGCTGGTTATACAATGAAAATGCCGACTGAAGAAAGATATCTAAAGACTCGAACTGAGTTTTTGGCAGATATTGCTGCTCTTTTAGGCGGTTATTTGGCTGAGGAATTAGAGTTTAAAGATGTTTCTACTGGCGCAGCTAACGATCTGCAAGAAGCGACTGGTTTAAGCCGATCTCTTGTCACTAAATATGGGATGAGTGAAAAATTAGGACCAATAACTTTCGGCAAAACAGAAGAGATGATATTTTTAGGGAGAGAAATCTCAACTGAAAAAAATTATTCCGAGACAACAGCAACTTTGATTGATAAAGAAATAAATAAAATTATTCAGCAATGCTACAAAAAAGCCAGTCATGTTTTACAAGAAAATAAAAAACAATTAGATAAGATTGCTAAGGCTTTAATAGAAAAAGAAACTTTAGAAAGAGAAGAGATTGAACAATTAATAAAAGAGTAGCGTTTTTTAGTTGTTCTTTTGAAATATTAGTGTTATAATGAACCTAGGCCTAGTCATTAGGTAGATATAATTTAAAGGTTTGATTATGGCACGTTTTAAGGATCACGAAAAAGCGATAATTTTAAGAAAGAAAGGAATGAGTTATAGTCAGATAAAGGAAATTCTAAAAGTAAGTAAAAGTACTTTGAGTATTTGGTTAAGAGATTATCCTCTTTCGGAACAAAGAATAAGGCAATTAAGAGACTGGAGTGAACAAAGAATTGAAAAATGTCGTGAAACCAAGAGGAGAAAAAAAGAGAAAAGATTACAAGATTTTTATCAAATACAAAAGAAATACATTCTTCCTCTAAATAAGCGTGAATTGTATCTTGCAGGTTTATTTCTTTATTGGGGTGAAGGAACAAAAACTAGAAGTAGTGGTTTATCTATTTCTAATACAGATCCTTCTGTTATCAAATTTTTTCTTTTTTGGCTCACAAAATCTTTATCAGTCCCAAAAAGAAAATTAAAGATTGAATTACATTTGTACAAGGATATGAATATTGATAAAGAAATAAAATTTTGGTCAGATATTTTGAAAATTTCTCCTAAACAATTTTATAAACCTTATATAAAGAAAAGTTTAATAGAGTCTATAAACCATAAAGGAGGGTTTGGTCATGGTACTTGTAATATGAGAGTTTCAAACGCAAGATTAAGTGAAAAAAGTTTGATGGGGCTAAAGGTTATTAGTGACCATTTTCTTTTTAAAAAAATAAATTCGGGCGTATAGCTCAATTGGTTAGAGCGCGTCTCTTATAAAGACGAGGTTTCCTGGTTCGAGTCCAGGTACGCCCACTATGTTTAACGTGTCTACATAAATTATGGGCGGTTAGCTCAGTTGGCAGAGCGCAAATTTGACGTATTTGAGGCCAGAGGTTCGAGTCCTCTACCGCCCACAAAATAGCCCAACATCAGGCATTTTTTATTTGTTAGTAATATTTGTTATAATGTAAGCAGGATTTGATGGTTTTACAACTAAATCCACGAATCTTAGAGAGGTCGATTTTTAAACAAGATTTTTGAAGTGTATTTAGAATTTATTATCTGTAATTCTCTCGGGCGCCTTTTACACAGGCTGCTTTTTAAAAAAATTAAGAACATTGAACATAAACTATCATAATATGAGTAATATTGAAATCTTACGATACAAAAACCATAAGTTTATGTTTATAGATGGTCGTTTATGGATGTGGGATACTCCAGAAGAAAGAGAACTTCAAAAAGAATTGGGTGAACAAGCTTTTGGAGATGTTTTAATAGCTGGTTATGGTTTTGGAATTTTAACCGAATTTTCGATGAAAAATCCTAAAGTAAATTCTCTTACAACAGTTGAGAAATATCAAGAAGTAATTGAAAAAATGAAAGAGTTTAGTAAGATATATGGCAAAATTATAATTGGTGATTTTTACACTCTGTCGGAAAATCAAAAATTTGATTGCATTATTAGTGATATTTGGCCAGATATTGATGCAAAATTTCTAAAGGATTATGTAAAATTTAAAAAGAAAGCTAAAAAACTTTTGAAAAGAAATGGGCTTATCTTAGCATACGGTAAAGATTTTTTTGAATATTTACTAAAAAACAAAGTTAAAAAATCATAAAATGAAAGATGGAACTCATTTAATCCTCGATTTGAAAGAATGCAAAAATTTAGATAATCTCTCAAATAAGAAGTTTATAGAAAACCTTCTTCTTGATTTAGTAAAAATTACAGGGATGAAGGCTATAACAGAACCAAGCGTGTTCTACTACGAAAATAAAGAAAAAGAAGAAAGCGGTATCACTGGATTTGTAATAATTTCTGACAGTCACATAAGTATCCATACCTACCCTTTCAAGAAATCTTTATATCTTGATTTATTTTCATGTAGAAATTTTGATTCCAAAGAAATAATTAAATATATAAAAGAAATATTTGAACCAGAAAAATTAACAAAAAGAATAATTAAAAGATAAGATGCGCGCGTAGCTCAGTTGGCAGAGCGCAAATTTGACGTATTTGAGGCCAGAGGTTCGAGTCCTCTACCGCCCACAATCACTTGATGAAAATAAATCATTATCCCAAATTAATACTTGTTGAAGAATTAAAATCGCCTCTTAGGATTGATAAATACCTGAGCCATATTTTATCTGAATTATCTCGTAACGAAATTAGTAAAAATCTTAAAGAAGGTAATATTAAAGTCAATGGGAAACAAGTGAAACCGAGCTATTTATTAAAAGGCAAAGAAGAGATTACTCTTTATCTAACAATTTCAACCATAGGGGAACAAACAATTGTTCCTTTGAAGTTAATACCCGAACCAGAAATTCTTTACGAAAACCAGGATTTCTTGGTTATTAATAAACCAGCCGGAGTCAATACTCACCCTACTCTAAAAAATATTAATGAGCCTTCAATCGCTTCTTGGTTTTGTTATCGCTATTCTCGAGCTAAAAAAGTAGGCGAGGATAAATTGAGGCCAGGCATTGTTCATCGTTTAGATAAAGATACCTCTGGAATTTTAATACTCGCTAAAACCAATTCTGCCTTTTTCTATTTTAAAAAACTTTTTTTTTCAAAAAAAATCAATAAAAGATATTTGGCTTTGGTAAAAGGAGAGATTAATAAAGAAAAAGGCAGGATTGAATTTGAATTAACAAGATCCTCCGCATCTGGTAAAAGAAAAATAGTTCTGCCTCAGAAGAAAAAAAGCACCAAGGAGACAACAAAAAAGACAAAAGTTGCCCTTACTCTCTATGAAGTAGCGAAAAAATATCAAGGTTATACTCTTTTAAAAGTGGAACCCAAAACTGGCCGCACCCATCAGATTAGGATTCATTTAGCAAGTATTGGCTTTCCAGTGGCTGGAGACCGAACATACGGGAACATTACATCTGTTGATGAAAAATTGTTTCCTCGTCAAATGATTCATGCTTATAAAATTTCTTTTTTCTTACCTAATGGAGAACTTTTAGAAACGCAAGCTCCAATACCTAAAGATTTTCTGGATACTCTTAAAAAATTACCTCCAATTGCTAAAAATTAATTTTTGTGGTAAATTAGATAAAATTAATAAACAAAGAATTTAATCTCTTATGATAAAAATTAATGTTCAAGATATAAAACCAGGGATGCATGTCAAAATTCTTCAAAAAATAAAAGAGGGCGATAAAGAAAAAACCCAACAATTAGAAGGTTTAGTTCTGAGTCGAAAACATCATAATGAGCCAGGAGCGACTATTATCTTAAGAAGAATAATTGATGGAGTAGGAGTGGAGTGGATTATTCCTCTTTTTTCACCCTTGATTCAAAAAGTGGAGTTAATAAAAGCCTCACGGGTAAGAAGGGCAAAATTATATTATCTGCGGAATAAATCTTCTAAACAAATCAGAAAGAAATTAAAAATAGCTGCTAAGGAAAAAAAGATTAAAGAAAAAAGCGAGTCAGAAACGCAATAGCTAATTTAATAAATGGATTAAAGCCCGGGTGGCGGAATTGGTATACGCGTCGCTTTGAGGTGGCGATGGGAGCAATCCCTTGGAGGTTCGAGTCCTCTCTCGGGCACTAGTAAGGAATTTGCAAGCGGTTTGGTGTTGCCTCGCCTCGCTCGGTGATCAAATTGTAGGGAATTTTGGGCGAAAAAATCAGTTGGCGATTTCGTTCAGGGAAAAGAAAATTTTTAATCGATTTTAATAAATTAAAAGAAGGTTTAGTCAACTTTCTCTTATCAAAAATAATTAAATACAAAAATTTTATGTCCATAGAAAATAAAGAATGTCAACAGCCTGAAGGAGACTCAGAAAATAAAAAAGGAGAGAAATCAGAATCAGAGCGCGAGGGAATGGAAGAAGATGAAAAGGAAAAAGAATATGGAATCAATGAGTTTAAAAATGAGATAATGGAGGGTGTGCCGCTTGATGAAATTCAAAAAAGAGACATTAAGTGGTGCGCGGTACAGTGGTATATGATCATGGGACTTACCCATGATGGTAGATTAGCGGATGAAGTATTTGAAGATCCGGAACGTTACTATGGCTTCGTTATAATTGAGCTTGAGAAGAGAATCAAAGCTCTTGGTGGTAAAGTCGTGTCAATGGAGAATATAGAAATTCCTAAATGAATACTTTATACCCTGCCGCAGGCGGCGGAATGAGTTCGAACTATTTTCAGATTAGAGCACTACTATTTAATTTATGATTTTTATTTCTAATGAATATCAGCAAACTATAAAAGCAGTAGAAAAAGCCATTCCAGCTGTCGTGGCTATTTTAATGTTTAAATCTCCTGAACAAGTAAAACAAAAAATTGATAAAACTATTTTTGAGCGTTTATCTCGAGATAAAAATGGTCTTATTTGTTTAGGCAGCTGCTCGGGTTTTTTTGTTTCTCCTGATGGTTATGTTTTAACTAATCGCCATGTAGTTGAAGACGAAGAAGCTTTTTATGAAGTAGTTTGGAAACATCATCATTATCCTTGCCAAATCTTAGCCAGAGATGAAATGACAGATTTAGCTATCCTAAAAATTAATCCTGAGCGAGTCGAAGGATTTCCATATTTATCATTAGGAGATTCTTCAAAATTGAAATTAGGTCAAACTGTGATTGCCATTGGCAATGCTTTATCCGAATTTGAAAATACTGTTTCTCGAGGTATTATTTCTGGTCTATCCCGGCATGTGCAAACTGATTTAGAGAATATGAATAGAGAGTTTTCTGGTTTAATTCAGACTGATGCTGCTATTAATCCTGGTAATTCAGGCGGACCTTTAATTAATCTTTTTGGCCAAGCCATAGGAGTAAATACAGCTGTAGTTTTGGGGGTAGAAAATATTGGTTTTGCCATTCCTATTAATCAAGCTAAAGTGATTTTAAAAGATATAAAACAATACGGCAAAATTTATCATCCCAATTTAGGAGTGAGATATTTATTAATTGATAACGATTTGCAAAAAGAACATCAATTACCTTTTAACTACGGCGCTTTTCTTATTTATGAAACTTTTCCTGGCCAAAAAGGAGTTATTTGTGGAGGAGTGGCTGAAAAGATTGGTTTAAAAGAAGGAGATATTATTTTAGAAATTGATGGCAAAAAAATAAACAAGGATTATAACTTAGCTGATGTCTTAAAGGAACACCAGTTGGGTGAAAAAATAAAAATTACCTTCTGGCATCAAAACGAAACAAAACAAGGGGAAATTAAATTAGAAAATTAACTTTGGCGAGTTTGTTTGATGAAATCTTTAAAAGTGGCTGAAAACAAAGGCCACTTTTTTAAATTAGAATTTTCATAATCTTCCAAGAGAAGGTTTTGAGCCACTTGATGAACTTCTTCA